>Ga0194113_10006411_pt1 | contig 14935 bp, 12 predicted proteins | sample TA2MahC200mmetaG_FD_146193 | JGI IMG/M metagenome (GOLD analysis project Ga0194113, IMG submission 146193) | Freshwater microbial communities from Lake Tanganyika, Tanzania - TA2015017 Mahale Deep Cast 200m | ecosystem: Environmental > Aquatic > Freshwater > Lake | place: Tanzania: Lake... | reverse complement strand
GTGCCGTTGATGATGTCAACGGGCATCTCACGCACCCATCGCGTCTAGGGATGCTCCACGTCTGGAGCGGGCCTCAATGATGAGCAAGCGTTACGCTGGTTTGGCAAACCACATTCCTGCCTGTCCACGGGACCCTCGATGCTCATCTCCGCTCACGAACACATCACTTGGCCCGCGTCGGGGCGGGCAGATGACCCGGATTGGGCGCACGACTGCGCGCTGATCGAGGCGGCGGACATTCTGGGCATCGCGACGATGGCGTGCTCGTGCCTGGCGCCGCGCCCGTCGAACCCGGACACGTTCCGGGTCGCGAACGACCGCATGGCGGCGGCGATCGTGAGGTTCCCGGGGAGGGTCTGGGGCTATGCGTATGTGAACCCGGGCTACGCGCGCGAGGCCATCGCCGAGATTGACCGCTGTCTCGCGATGGAGGACATGATCGGCGTCAAGCTCTACAACGAGTACAAGGCCACCGACCCGGCGGTCCGCCCGGTGGTGGAGCACTGTCTCGCGCTTGGAGCGCCGATCCTCTGGCACCAGGGGCACTGCACGGATCCGCTACCCGATCAGCCGAACATCTCGGATGCGGCAGACCTCGCGTGGCTCGCGAACAGATACCCCGAGCTGAAGCTCATCCTCGCGCACATCGGCGGCGGGGGAGACTGGGAGTGGACCATCAAGCAGGCCGCCGAGGCGCCGACGCTCTACGCGGATCTTTCGGGCTCTGTCGTAGACGAGGGATTGGTGGAGATGGCGGTCGAGTACCTCGGGGCCGACCGGTTGCTGTTCGGGTGCGATGGGAGCATGTGCGCGGGAGTGGGGAAGCTGCGCGGGGCGCAGATCAGCGACGAGGACCGCCGCAAGATCGAGAGCGAGACCTTCCTGCGGCTGCTCGGCCGGAGCGCGCCATGCTGATCGACACCAACGCCTACCTCGGCCACTGGGCCACGCGGCAGCTACGGCACAACACGCCCGACGGTCTGCTCCGCCTGATGGACCGCGCGGGCATCGACATGGCGTGCGTCTCCTCGGCGGCGGCGATCCTGTACAAGAACTGCCAGCGAGGCAACGAGGAGCTGGCGGAGGCCGTCGCGGCGCACCGAGACCGCTTCATCCCCTTCGCGGTCCTGAACCCCGCGTACGCCGCATGGCAGCGGGACCTGGCGTGGTGCCGGGAGGTGCTCGGCGCGCGAGGGCTGCGCCTGTACCCCGCGTACCACGGTTACCGGCTAGGCGACGCGCGGTGCCGGGAGTTGGTGACCGCGGCGGATGGCCTCGTGATCTCGATCCCCGTCCGGCAGGTGGACTACCGGCAGCGGCACTGGCTGGTGGATGCCCCCGATGTGCCGCTGGCTGACATCGCGGCGCTGGTGGCGGCCCATCTGGAGGCGCGTTTCGTCATCCTCGAAGGCGCCGGGTACCTCGGTTCGGACCTCGTGAAGCGCGCGACGGAGTTGCCGGCGAACTACTGGCTGGAGATCTCGCGGCCGGACGCCGTCTACTCCGACGAGATCGGCGGGCTGCTGAAGGCCCTGGGGGCCGGGCGGCTCGTCTTTGGCAGCGGCATCCCCTTCAAGTACCCCGAACCCGCGACGCTGCGGCTGGAGGTCATGCGCGCCTCCGAGGCGGACAAGGACCTCATCCGCAGCGGGAACCTCAGCGCCCTGCTGGGCCTTTGATGGGCTCCAGCCCGAGGAACACCCCATGTCCGGTGCTCTCACCGCAACGTCCCTGCTGCTCCTGCTGACGACGGCTGCGCTGGCCGCCCATCCGGTGCTGCCGGTGCGGATCGACAAGAGCCAGGCTGCCTCCTACGCCAACGCCGTCGCGGGTGTGATGGCGATGAGCGAGGCGGACCTCCTGGCGATCATCCCCGAGCAGTCGGGCATCTACTTCACCGACTGCCCGAACTGCGAGGCCGGGCTTCAGGAGGGGCAGTTCGCGCCGCGCAACAACGCCGCTTACGCGCCCTGGGAGCCCTCACATCCTCTCGTGATGCGCTGCGCTTTCTGCGGGCACGAGTACCCCAGCGAGCAGTACCCGATGACCGGGAAGCTCTCGGTGCGTGGGCCGAACGGGAGACTGGAGGAGTACCCCTACTGGGAGGATGCGAGGGGTTACCGGCACTTCTTCGAGGCGCGGATCGACGACCTGCGGATTCGGTCCATGGAGAACGCGGGCTGGCGGCTGGGACGCGCCTACGCGGCGACGGGGGAGGCGCAGTACGCGCGGCGCTGCGCGCTGGTCCTGCAGCGCTTCGCGCAGGTGTATCCGGGCTACTGCTACCACTTCGACTACCCCTTCCAGCAGAAGGTCATCCACGATGGGGACGTGGACCCGAAGGACTTCCGGCCCGGCTTCCGCACGGCGCGCTGGACGTGGTGGGCGTACATGGACCTGCCCGAGCGCCTGGTGGAGGCCTATGACCTGATCTACGAGAGCGGGGAGCTGGAGAAGCTGTCGGCTGAGAAGGGGCATGACGTCAAGGCCGAGATCGAGGGCTTCTTCACGACGGCGGCCGAGGGGGTGCTGGCGAACCGGGACGACATGACCAACATGAGCCCGGGCATGTGGGCCTCGGTGATCTCGGCGGGGCGGGTGCTGGGCCGCCCGGAGTGGGTGCACGAGATGGTCGGTCGCCTGGGGCGCTTCGTGGATACGGGGTTCCACTACGACGGCACGTGGAGCGAGGGCGCGCCCTCCTACCACGCGCAGGTCGTCGGCAGCCTCAGCGTCGTCGCGAACGCGCTGCAGGGCTACAGCGACCCGGCCGGGTACGAGCCGCCGGCTCCCGACCGGCGCTACGATAACCTGGACGCGACGACGGGGCTGCCGGGGATCAAGCGCGCGCGGGAGAGCCTCGACCTGATGCGACTGCCCAATGGCCGCCGCGTGCCGGTGCACGACACGTGGTCCACGGACAACCCAGGCGCGCTGACGGCTTCCCAACCGTACGTTCTCCCGGGCTTGGGGCATGGCTGTCTCGCGGGAGGCGAGGGGGATGGGCAGTGGCAGGCGCACCTGACGTGGTCCGCGGGTCAGGGGCACCAACACGATGACGGCCTGAGCCTGCTGATCTTCTGCCAGGGGCAGGAGATGCTGTCAGACCTGGGCTACAGCCACAGCCGCGACCGCGCCTGGACGCTGCCCACCGCGGCGCATAACACGGTGGTCATCGACAGCCTGACCCAGGTCTCGGACCGGACGACGTACGGAGCGCTGCGGTACTTCCACGCGTCCGAGGCGAACTGCCAGGTCGTGTCAGTGGACAACCGGACGGTCTACCCGAATCGCGCGCAGACCTATCGCCGCACGTTGGTCGCGGTTGCCGGGCAGTACCTCGTGGATCTGTTCGAGGTCGCCGGTGGGCAGCAGCACGACTACTTCCTGCACGGATGCGCCGACCTGCCGGGTAGCGTCCGCGCGGAGGCGGGCGGTCAGGCACTGCCGACGGAGGCGCTGGAGACGCTCGTGCCGTCAGGTGTCGAGTACGCCGAGGCGATGAACGAGGGCGAGTGTGGCCTGGCGTCGCGCCCGGGGTACGCGTACGGCTACCTGCGGGACCTGCAGCGCGTGAAGGGACCGCTACCGGCGTCATGCGCGCTCGAGTACACGCTCGAAGGCAGCCCGGCGACGCTGCGGGCCCATGTGTTGACGCAACCGGGTGACGAGCTGGTTGTCGGCCGCAATCCTGCGGTGCGCGGCGCCAAGGAGAATGACAACAACCTGCGCGACTGCTGGCGGCCGTTTGCGGCGCTCCGCCGCAACGGCGGCGAATCGCTCTTCGCGGCGGTGCTCGACCCCCTCGCCGGAACGCCGGCGGTCACGAGTGTGCGGCGGTTAGAGTGGCCCGGCGTCGCACTCGCGGTGGAGATCGCCGTCGCCGACCGCACGGACCTGCTGCTTCTGCGGCCGCAGCAGCTGGCGGTCGAATGGCAGGGCAAGCCGTTGAGTGCCACTGCGGAGTTGGTGGTGCTGACCGCAAGCGACGCGACGGTGGTGGATGGGAAGGTGACGTGGGGAGGGCTGGCGCTGGAGGCCGCGCCCTCAGGGGATCATCCGCTCGTCGCCCTCGATTCCACCGAAGGAACGCTGACCGTCCAGGGGGAGCTGCTGCCGCCGGCGGGGACCATCGTCCTCCTCGACCATGCGGGACAGCGCGTGTCGCCCTTCACGGTGACCGCCGCCGAGCGCGTCGGCGACAACTCGCGGCTGACGGTGGCAGAGAGGGTGGCGCTGTCGTGGGATGCGGCGACGCAGACCTCGACCTTCATCTGTCAGCCGCGCACCAGTTACCAGGGCCCGCACGTCGTGCGCTTCGCGCCTGTCGCCCACGCCACGCCCTGACGCGCGCAGTGTGGGGGCGTGGTTCACGTTGTGTTGGGGAACGGTACTGGCGGCTCTGGTGAGCCGCCCCACAAGCCATGGAGGACTCGTGGCGCGGCTCACCAGAGCCGCGATACGCCTTAGTTCAACACGATCTTCATCACGCCCTCTACCCGGCAAACGCCCTCAAGTTCCCTCCGAGAAGCTGCTCCACATCCCGCCGGATGTCGCCGTCGGTCAGCGGCCAGCCGGTCGCCATGAGGTCCGCGTACTTCTCCTTCAGGACCGTGGCGATTGCAGCCCGCGAGTGCTCCCACTTGTAGACGAGCTGGTCGAGGATGCGCGCGTCGGAGTGCTGGGGCACGAAGCTGAAGCCCAGCAGCTCCACCCGCATCCGCGTCATCTCCAGGATCAGGCTCGGGTTGTTCAGGAACCACCAGCAGCCGAACGGCAGCAGGTTGGGGAACTTCCGCGCAGTGACGCACAGCTCGTGCTGATTCTCGCGCGCGAGGACAGTGACCAGGAAGCGCACCTCGGGGTTCTCGGCGCACAGCCGATCGAGCACGTTCATGTCCCACTTGCCGACGCTATCGCCTGCCAGGCGCAGGTCGGGGTTCACCAGCCGCTTCACGCCCACCATCAGCGCGAACGGCAGCCCGCGCTCGCGGCAGAAGGGCAGTACGCAGTTGGCGATGATCCGCGACCGCGCGTCTCCCGCCGGGTACGCGAAGTCACTCGGCAGCGACACCGCCAAGTAGAGCGGGTCCATCCGGTCCGCCCAGTCATCCAGGAAGCGGCGGACCTCGTCGTAGGTCGCCTGCGTGAACACGGGGCTGACGCCGTACCCCATCGCCTTGAGCTTCGGCACCGCAGTGTCCCATGCGTTCAGCAGCGGGTCGATCCGCATTGCCGCCCGGAAGCGCGGGTCCATCTCCGGCCCGCTCAGCCACACCGCGCGCTCCGCGTCGTCGAACGGGTCGTTCGTCATCACAGCGGACGACACGTTGCTCAGCCGCAGGACCGTATCGACATGCTGCTCGACGGTCACGTCCCGGAAGTACTCCCGCGCCTCCGCCAGCCCGTTCGGGCCGGGCGCGATCCCGAGCTGCTTCAGCGTCGTGAGTACGCCGCGCCTTGCCTCGGAGATCGGCTCGTTCTCGACGAAGAGCACGCGCCAGATGTGGTCCGCGCGCTGGGGCGTGGTCATCGCCCAGAACTCGCCGGGCGACACGCTGCGGTCGGTGCGCAGCACCTCGGCGATCAGGTAATGGTACGTGACCAGCTCATCCACGCCCCACAGCAGCAGCGATCCGAACGCGGGCGCGTACAGGTGGGTGTGCATGTCGATGATCGGCGTCTCCGCTACCGCGCGGTCCACCGAATCGCTCAGAGCCTTCGCGGTCCGTATCGGCCGCGCTTCCGCATTCGTCATGGCGTGTCCCCCATCCGTACCGTCGTCCTCTCACCTTCCGCCGCCTACCCCCGAATCCCTCCGCCAAACGAAACGGGCAGGCAGCGCTCCCCGCGCCACCTGCCCGTGCTAAGCCGTAACCTGAGACTCGAAACCCGAGACCCGGAACCGCCGTCTACCAGTCCCCGCCCGCCTCTTCCATCGCCACTTCGTGCGCCTCATCCTCGATCACGACCGTAGGAGCGACGTCCCCGTAGGCGCTGTGGATTTCGCGCCCGGTCATCTCGCGCACGTTCTTCCCGCGCCGCTTCGCGACGTCCTCGGGGTTCTGCAGCAGCTTCAGCGCGGCGAAGCACGCCTTCGCGCGGTTGAGGACGTTCTGGCTGCCGAGGGACTTGCTGAGGATGTCGCGGATGCCGGCCAGCTCGACGATGTGCCGCACCGCGCCGCCCGCGATGATGCCCGTCCCGCGCGACGCGGGCTTGAGCAGAATCTCCGCGCCTCCGACCTTCGCCTGCACGGGGTGCGGGATAGTCAACCCGTCCAGCGGCACGGTGATCATGGTCTTCTTCGCGCGGTCGATTCCCTTGCGGATGGCGTCCGGCGCCTGTCGCGCCTTGCCCATCCCGATGCCGATCTTCCCGCGGCCGTCGCCCACGGCCACCATGACCCGCGAACTCGGGATGCGTCCGCCCTTCACGGTCTTGCGCACACGGTCTACGCGGAGGACTCGATCCTCCAGCTCCATCCCGGCGAGTTCCTCGCGCGACTCCTTCAGTTCAGCCATCTGCTCTGGTCCCCTTCAGCTCCGCATCTCCTGCCGGCCCCGCAGGCCCCGGCAGTTCGATTCTCCCGCACTCCCGCCGACCGAGCGCGCCCTCAAGCTGTGATGGCCTCGCCAGTCCGGCTGGATGGGTCTCTAGCGCCCGGAAAACGGCAACCGGGCAGGCGCGCTCACCCACCGGCGAACGCCCGCCCAGCGGGCACTGACAGTACCAAACCTGCCCCGGATTGTCAAACGCTTTTTGGGCGGCAACGGCGGGAGAGGCGGAGTTCGGGAGCTGTGGAGTTGCGGAGAACGGCAACGGCCGGGCCACCGCGGCGGACGAGGGCGTCCGCGCTCCCACGGCAGCGACCCGGATTGCTGCCGACAGCGCAGGTGGCCGGGGCGCAGGCGGGAATGGGCGGGGCGGAACCATCGCAGCACGCGTGGAGTCCGGGAGGTGTCGCCAACCGTGGCACACGAGAAGCGTCTGATCCGGGAGATGGTGCGGGAGGCGGCGGAGGCGTTGCCGAGTCCGTTCAGTAATGCGGATATCGGGGCGTGGGTGCTCGGGCGCCATCCGGGGACCAACAAGGGCAGTCTCGATGCGCACATCGCGATTTGCACGGTGAACCAGCCGGCGCGGGTGCGGTATCCGGAGAACCAGCGCCCGCGACTCGCCGATGACGAGCGGTATGACTTCCTGTTCCGGGTCGGGAAGGGGATGCGCGTGCTGTACGACCCGGAGGTCCACGGCACGTGGCGGATCGCGAGGGACCCGGACGGCGACGTGCTGGTCTGCTCGGACAGCGACGAGCTGCTCCCACCGGAGTTCACTCCCCCGGCGGGCTTCGTGCCCATTCGGCAGGAGCAGATCGAGGCGGCGGCGCGACTGGCAGCCGGCTTGACGATCCTCGCGGGCGCGGAAGGGGCGTTTGCGCTTCTGCGGCGGCGGTGCCCGGACTTCAGCGTGGAGGCGTGTCTGCTGAAGTGCGCCGCGATCGATGACCTGTACTCCACGCGTGTCTACGCGATCGCGCGCATGGCTCAGCACCTTGCGGAGGTCATGCGGGACCCGCCGCAGGAGCCCGCCGCGCTGGTCACGGCCATCGCCTCGCTGCCGCCCTCCAGGCACTTCAGCTTCGCCTCGAAGATCGCGCACTTCTTCGTGGATGCGGAGCGCTTCCCGATTCTCGACTCCTACTGCGAGCAGATGGTGAAGCTCCACCTGGGCCGGGGCGGATGGAAGCCCGAGAGCAACCGGTACGAGGCCTTCGTCGTGAACCTGGATCGGCTGCGCGTGCTGTCGGGCATCCGGGCCTCGTATCGCGAACTCGACCGTTACCTGTGGCTGGCGGGGCAGTACCGCGCTTGGAGGGCGAAGGGCGATGACGCGCGGATCAACACCGAACTGCGCGCGCTGTTCGAGCGCCCGCCCTCGCAGGCGGGACAGCGTGACCTCGATATCCTCGTGCCGCCGGACGGTTGAGGGAACAACGACGGATGGTCCTCCGGGCCCATTGGCAAACGAGAAGAGCAACGGGCGAGTCTTCAGTAGTTGGCGAGGCAGAAGAGGAGGGCGTAGATGGCGGCATAGCCGAGGACGGTCAGCCATACCGCGCGGTAGACCAGGCCGTAGCGCCGACTCTTGAGGTGGTTGAACAACCAGACGGGTACGATGGTCAGGAAGGCCTTTACGCTGACGAACCCCAGGACGCCACCGGCATGCCAGACCCAGCGCATCAGCGGGTTGTACTCCTCCATCAGGCCGCCCAGCAGCATGTAGACCGAGCTGATTGTGTCGGCCACCGAGATCGCGATGAAGAGCACGATCGGCACCCACAGGGCCTGCAGTTGGGAGGGGGTCGGCTGGGTCAGCGACCGGCTTCCGGAGGTCAGTTCGTCACCCATGGTCGTTGCGGCGCTGTCGCTACGGCTCATCGCCGCACGCACCTCGTTCCGGGGATGGGTCGAACGCGGGCATTATACACCGCTGCACACCCGATCCCTCCTACGAACCTGAAACCGCGCCCGAAAATGGTTGCAACGGATGCAGGCCCTGCGCGCGGCCGGGAAGGTCCTTGCGTGAGAGCGAGTGCCGGGGTACAATGCCTGTGTGGAGTAGTGCGCACGAAGGACGAATCCTGCGAGGGGGTGAGCAGGATGACCGAAGCGCTTCGAGAGGCAATCCTGACGGAGCTGGAGCGCTTGCCTGAGCAGAACCTCCGGGCTCTGCTGAACGTCCTGCGCGGCATGCGCGAGGGCGACCCCCCGATCCGGCGGTGGAGCGCGGCCTTCGGGTCCATCTCCGACGAGGACGCCGAGGCCATGCTCAAGGCGGTTGAGGAGGGGTGTGAGAGGGTTGACCTGGAGCTGTCGTTGGCCGGCACTGGACACTGACCCCTTCTCCTCGGTGCGCATTGCTGTGTCCGCTCACCTGTTGTCGCGTGATCGGCGTTCAGCGTGGAGGAGCGAGAATGCACGTGCTGTGTACGTACTGCTCACGCTCGAAGAGTCACGTCGCTGGGGAGATCCCGGCGGCCTCGCGCTACCTCGGGGAGCACATCGTCTCCGTGGCGGCGGCAGCTCTGGACCTGGGCATCCCCTACTTCATCCTGTCCGGCGAGTACGGGCTTGTAGCGCCTGAGACGCCAGTCCGCGACTACGACCACCTCCTTCTGGCAGAAGAGGTTGGGCCAATGGTCCCCCGTGTCGCCGAGCAGATCGGACATCTCGGGATCGCGCGGGTCGCCTATGTGACCAAGCCGCTGGCGGACCACCCTCAGTTGGGGCCGTACTGCGACCTCATGCTGACCGCGTGCAACCGGGCCTCGGTGCCGTGCCTGGTGATCGAAACGACCTTCCCGGCACCTGGAGCAACTGGCGTTCGAGGACACCGACGGGCCCCGGCGGGACGCAGCCCAAGTGTCGGCGATGAGCCATTCGGCGCAGGCCCTCCCATTCCTGGAACCAATGAGAAGGGTCTCGCGTGGACCGGGGGAGAGGCCCCGTGGCGTGAGATCATGCACATGGCAGAGGCCGCCAGACGCGAGATGCTGACGAACCGTCGGAAGGGGGAGAGCCTCTTTGGCGACTTGCTGAAGCACTACCCGCACGACGGAATGGTCTACTTCAAGCGCGGCGAAGCGTATGAGGGGCTGCGCGATTACCCCGCCGCCGCGGCTGACTATGAACAGGCGTACACGTTCTTCCCAATGGCCGAGTACAAACAGCGGGCCCTGGCGGCTCTGGAGAGAGTGGCGAGAGAACGTCAAGGCGATGATCAGTAGGGTGTGGTCAGCCCGGATCAGAGCGGCAGCTGCAGTTCGAGCGGCTCCTCCGGCGTGGCGACGCGGACCTCGCGTAGCATGAGGCTCAGACCCGGAGCGCTCGGGTCTGCGTCGGGCCGGAAGTCATCCACCACCACTGCGGCGACCGGCAGTTCCCCCTCGACCGGCGCGACGGTCAGCGTGAGACCATCGGCTTCGCGGCGGAAGTGGACGGACCCCCAGGCGGACTCGGTCGAGAAGAAGCAACGGAAGCTCTCGGCCCTGAGGCGAGGCGCGAGGTAGAGGCACTGCTCGACGGCGGAGTAGCGGAAGCCGGAGAGCGCGAGCAGGTAGGCGTAGTTCGCCATCGAGCGCGCGTAGTGGCTGCCGCACTCGAACTCGTTGTACGGGTTGCGTCTCAGGCCGTCGTGGCGGTCGCGGATGGCCCGGCAGACGGTCAGACCCTCGCGCAGGAAGCCCTCGTAGATCAGATGGGCGCCGACCTGGTATTCGAAGCCGATCATGCACTCGTAGGCGTACGTCAGGGGGCGCTGAGGCCTCCCACCGCGCGGCCAAGTGCAGATCAGCAGGCCCCGATCATCGCCGAGAGCGTAGACGCGGTGAGGGTTGTGGTGGCTCCGGAAGTCGCTGCGGAAGTTGTGGCGGAAGACGGCGGCGATGGCGCTCTTCACATGCTCGGGATCGAGGATGTCGCCCAGGCCCAGCATCCGCGCGTACCACTGGCCGATGACCTGGTCGATGATGCAGCCCTCGCCGAACTGGTACGGCGCGTCGTCGGTGATGCGCTGGAAGTAGTACTCCCCGTTGAAGAGCGTCTCGTCAGTTAGCCGGCGGCCGCTCTCGTAGACCCGCAGGTACTCCTCGGCTGAAGCCTCGTCGCCCAAGTAGCTTGCCATGCGCTCGCCCGCCAGCAGGGCGGCGAGGTAGAGGCTGCCGCACACCGTCTCCGGGCCGTGGTACTCGATGTCGAGCGTGTTGTGGTGCACGCCCTCCAGCAACCCGTCGCGGTCCTTGTCCCAGTCGGTCCAGGCGTACTCCAAGGCCTTCTTCGCGGAGGGCCAGAGGCGCTCGAGCCAGGCGTCGTCGCCGCTGATCTGCCACTCGCGGTAGGAGCGCAGGACGTTGCCCATCTGGCCGTCGGCGGCGGCGTGGAAGCCGTGTCCCGCCTTCGTTCCGGGCGGCAGCTCCATGCGGAACTGCATGTGGCCGTCGGACTCGCGGAGGTTGACCGCGAAGTCGATCTCTCGTATCCCGCGCTCAAGCTGCGGGAAGAGGTGCGCGACGGCCTGCGCGTAGTTCCAGACGTGCGTGCACGTGCCTGGGCAGCAGCCCGCGTTCGCGTGGCAGCCCTCCCAGCCGTACAGCGTGCCGTCCGGGAGCCGCGCGACCGTGGGGGTGCGAAGGATCGCCAGCTGGCTGCTCACCGCGTCCAGCACGTGCTCAGGCAGCGTAGAGGCGAACAGCTCGTCGCGGAAGCGCTCGGAGGCGGCACGCAACTCCGCGTAGCGCTCGATGACCTCTCGCGCGACGGCCTCAGCATCGGGCCAGAGGGAGGCGTAGTAGTTGGGCCACGTCACGGGTGCGCAGTCACAGGCGCCGGTGTCCCAGTACTTCTCGAAGTTGGGGAAGTGCCAGGCGAGCACGAAGGTTAGCGTGCGCTCCTCGCCGGGCTTCAGATCGACGATCAGCCCGAGCGAGCCGATGGCGCCCTGCCCATCGGGCGAAGGCTCCATGCTCGCGTGGTCGGGGAAGCGGCCGGTCTCGCCGAAGCCGAACAGCAGGTCCTCGGAAAGCGCGAACCAGTGGCCGGGCCCGCGCGAGAGTTCCCACGTGATGTCCTGGTGCGGGCTGAGCAGCGCCAGCGTGCCGAAACGCGGCGAGCAGGGATCGTGCTTCTCCGTGGTCATCAGCAGGCCGGAACAACCATCCTCACGCACGAGGCGGTTCACGCACCGACCGAGTTCCGGATGGCCACAGACATTCCCCAGGCTGAAGGCCAGAACTGCATGGACGGGCCGCTCGCGTGTGCTCGTGAGCGTCACGTCGAGGATCGCGACGGGCATCGACGAATCGCGGTCATTGAGCGGGATGAAGGGGCTCCAGCCCGTGATCCGTGCGGTGACGGGGACCGCGTCGTCGCGGAGGGCAACCTGCGCGAAGGGGAAGGGGCCGGTGAACTCGCACTCGGCGAAGCGCAGCAGGCCCGCGCCGTGCTCGCGCGCCGGTCCGAAGCCTATGCCGGAGTACGTGAGCGGGCCGTGGAGGCTGCCTTGGTAGGGCGGAGGCAACTGGCCCTCCAGCACGCGGAAGACGGGCTCGCAGTCCTCCTCTTGCGTGAGGACGGTCAGAAACGTGTAGGCGGGCCGATAGCCCTTGCTCGGCCGGTTGAAGATCTCCCAGTCCACCAGCGCGCCCCGGCCGGACAGCGACACGCAGCCGGTCCCGATTCCCCCGAGGGGGAAGGCAACCTCGTTCAGGTGCGCACCCCGGTAGGTGCGCGGCGGTCCCTGGGCCAACAGCTCGTCATCGGTGTATGGCAGCTCGCGGATCGGTTCCATTCGAGAACCCCTCGCAGGGCAGCCTGCTGACGTTGACGCATCCTGGGAGCGCCAACACCAACGCTACAGCGTCTGCGTTACCTTGTGCAGGCCGCGCGGTTGGTCGGGGTCGAGGCCCTTCTCCAGCGCGATGTACAGCGCGAGGAGTTGGCCGACGACGGCCGCGGCCATGGGCGAGCACTCCTCGGGCAGGTCGGGCAGGCGGAGGGCGATCCGCGCGCGCTGCAGCATGTCGTCGGCATTGGAGAGCATGATGATCTCGGCGCCCTGGGCCTCGACGGCGGCGACCACCTCGCCCACGGCGGCGTACGTCCTGCCGAGGGGATTGACGAAGAAGCACGGGAAGCCGAAGCTGGTGGTGGCGATGGGGCCGTGCATGAAGTCGGCAGTGCTGAAGGGCGAAGGGACTACGTAGCAGCACTCCGCCATCTTCAGGGCTGCTTCCTTGGCGGTGCAGAAGTTGAGCCCCCGCGCGAGCCAGTGGCAGGTCTCCATGAAGCGGAAGCGCTCGGCGTGGTCGATGATGTCTGGCTCCAGGCGCAGCGTCTCGTGGAGCCGCTCTGGCACGCGCTGCGCCTGGTCGGCGAGGTCCTGGCGCTCCGCCCAGAGGGTCGCGAGCTGATGCAGGACGACGAGGGCCGTGGTGTACGTCTTGGTGGCAGCGACGGCCGTCTCTTCGTGAGCGTGGGTCAGCAGGACGTGCTCGGCAGCCGTGCAGATGGGTGAGTCGGAGGTGTTGGTCAGCGCACAGGTGAGGGCGCCGCGCTCGCGTCCCGCCTCCAGCACTTCGATGACGTCGGTCGCCTTGCCGGACTGCGAGACGCCAAGGACGAACGTCTTGCGCAGGTTGATCTGCGTGTCGTAGCAAGTCAGGAGGGATGGCGCCGCCGTCGCGGCCAGCTTCATCGTGACCGCGCCGAACATGTAGAGGCCATAGAGCGCCGCGTTGTCGGACGTACCCCGCGCCACGATCAACACGTACTCCACGCCCTCGCGCCGCAGGCGGTCGGCGAGGTCCCGGACCATCGGAGTCGCCGTCTCCAACGTCGCCTGGATGGCCTCAGGCTGCTCGTGGATCTCGGCGCGCATTCGGCTGCCCGGCGCGGTCATGGCCGGTCACTCCTCCCTGGGGTCGCCCAGGTCAATGCCCTCCATCAGCCGCTTCAGCAGCCCCTCATCCGAATCGGACTCCTCGCGGTCGTAGAGGGCCTCCAGCTTCGTCACCAGCTCACGGAAGGACTCGTTCTCCTCGACGAGGGCATCGAGGCGGTGATCGACCGTCTCAGACGAGCGGCGCAGGTCCTCCAGACTGAGGCCGAGGTTCAGCAGGTCGTTGAGGGCGGAGGTCGTCTTCAGGATACTCTTGGGGTACGCGGGCATGTCCACGAACGGGTAATGAGGGACCTCCACCACGAGGCTGCGCAGGTCGATGCCTCGCTCGCGCGCCTCCAGGGCCAGCGAGGTGACGAGGCTGCACGGGCCTTCGTATTCGGAGAAGCCCACGCCGAGGCCGGCGAGCTTCGCCTTCAGGCGCTCCTCCGCCACCGAGGCCCGCAGGCGCGGCTCGCGGGTGTGCGGTAGCGCGCCGGCGACGCTGCCGGTGAAGTACAACTCGCGCACGCGGAACTCCTCGGCCAGGCTCAGGAGGCACTCCATATACGCGCCCCAGCGGATGTGCGGCTCCTCGCCGACGAACAGGATTACGTTGGCGCTGTCGGCGCAGTAGAACCGGTTCCGGGCGTAGCTCACCTCGCGGATGATCCCGCTCTCGATCTTCGTGCTCGGCCGGAAGACCGACGCGACCTCCATCGGGTTCACGGACGTGAGAACGGCCTTCCCCTCGTCCGTATGGATAGACAGGGGAACCGTCGCGATGGGGAAGTTCAGAATGTAGAAGTCGTGCGACCGGATGTCCGCGAGTTGCTCCGCCTGCAGCCGGTCCACGAGGTACCCGACCGTGCCCGTCGAGACACTGCCGCCGTCCATCCAGCCGGTGAACCCGAGAACCATGGCCGGGTTCACGACCGCCGGTCGGCGATGTACGGTGAGTTCTTCCATGGTGGCCTTCCTGGCGGACGGCACGCAGCGCCGCCGTGCGATGCCCGTTCGGCGCGAGGGCGCACGGCCCCTCTGTGGAGGCTGAGGTCCCATGCGAATCGGCATCCCGAAGGAGATCGTTGCAGGAGAGAAGCGCGTCGCCGTGACGCCCGAGGGCGTGCAACGGCTGGCGCGCGCGGGCCACGAGGTGGTGGTTCAGTCGCGGGCGGGCGAGGGTAGCGGGTATCTGGATGGGGCCTACGCGGCGGCGGGCGCGGAGGTAGCGGCGGAGGCAGAGGAGGTGTGGGGCTGCGCGGAGCTGATCGCCAAGGTGAAGCAGCCGCTCGAGGAGGAGACGGCGCGGCTCCATGAGGCCCTGATCTACCTGGGCTACGTGCACGCGGTGTACCGACCGTGGCTGGTCGATGCGCTGCTGGCGCGGGAGGTGACGACCTTCGCGGCGGAGGAGGTGGCGCTGCCGAATGGCGACCGTCCGCTGCTCATCCCGATGAGCGAGATCGCGGGCCGGCTGGCGGTGCTCACGGCGGCG
>Ga0194113_10006408_pt1 | contig 14938 bp, 12 predicted proteins | sample TA2MahC200mmetaG_FD_146193 | JGI IMG/M metagenome (GOLD analysis project Ga0194113, IMG submission 146193) | Freshwater microbial communities from Lake Tanganyika, Tanzania - TA2015017 Mahale Deep Cast 200m | ecosystem: Environmental > Aquatic > Freshwater > Lake | place: Tanzania: Lake... | reverse complement strand
GCTCAGTGCGGCAGAGCCCGATACCTTCAGCCCCGAACTTCCTGGCATGGGCAATAGCCTCAGCCGTATCCGCATTGGCTTTGACCTTCAACCGTCTGAAGGCATCAGCCCAGGTGAGCAGCTCAGCCAGCTCGGCACTGCCTTCGGCTTCCACCATAGGCAGAGCGCCAAGATAGACTTTGCCTGTATTACCGTCGATGGTGATGGTATCGCCCTTCTTCACCACATGGGAATTAACCTGGAATATCTCCGCATGAAGGTCTATCTTCACCTCTTCAGCGCCGCAGATACAGGGTTTGCCCATAGCTCTCGTTACTATAGCTGCGTGCGATGTGAGCCCGCCGCGAGAAGTCAGCACTCCCATAGAAGCAGAGACGCCGAGGATGTCATCGGGGCTGGTCTCCGGCCTCACCAGTATCACCCGCTCGTTCCTCTTCATAGCTGCCACTGCGTCCAGAGGATGGAATACAATTGTGCCACTGGTTGCGCCCGGAGCAGCGCCCAATCCCCTGGCTATGGATTTATATTTCTCCGGATGTTCGATTCGCCTGTGCAGAAACGACCTTACATCCTCAGCGGATACCCTTAGCAGCGCTTCCTCACGGGAAATATAGCCCTCTTTCGCCATATCCACTGCAATTTTCACCGAGGCCTGACCGCTGCGTTTGCCCGACCTGGTTTGCAGAATATACATCTTGCCCGACTCAATGGTGAACTCCACATCCTGCATATCGCGGAAATGATTCTCCAGAATGCCGGCAACTTCTTCGAGCTGCGCATACATATCAGGCATCTGCTCTTTAAGAGCGCTGACAGGCTGAGGAGTCCGTCGCCCCGAGACCAAATCTTCGCCCTTGGCGCCGCTGATATATTCGCCGAAAAGAACTTTTCCCCCGGTGCTGGGATTTCTGGTGAACATCACACCGGTGCCGGACCTTTCGTCCAGGTCGCCGAAAACCATCGCTTGGATTATCGCAGCCGTGCCCATATCCGCAGGAATGCGGTTAAGGCGACGGTACTCAATCGCCCTGGGATTGTTCCAGGACTCGAAGACCTTTTTAATGGCAGATATAACGTCAGCCCTATCTTTAACATCGAGCACCGTATCCATCATCCCCGGCATGGAAGCTGCTGCCGAAGAACGGACAGATACGGCAAGACCGGCGCCCAGTTTCTTGCCCGTGCGCTGCTCCAGGATTTCCAGAGCCTGATTGATTTCTTCGACAGGTATCTTCCCGGTACGCTTGTACTCATTAAAGGCGTCCACAGATACCACAAACCCGGAAGGCACCGGCAGCCTCAGCTTGGTCATCGCTACCAGGTTGGCACCTTTGTTGCCAAGCAGACTCTTGTCATCCCAGGCACCCGTAAAGTTATAGATTGTTGACATTGACAGCACCTCCGCCTCTTTAACTGGATTCATTTCCGTCCTCCTGAAGGTCTCCCTCCTGTAGATTTCTAAGCTTTTCATCATCCTGTATCGTTAGAAGCTCCCTGAGCTAGCGTTTAGCGCCTCTGTCATGAGATTCTCGAATGGCAGGAACATATAACCGGTCGGCATATTCTTTGACCATCCGTCTAGCGCAAAACTGCGGAATAACCGTGCGAATCGCCTCTTTCATAACACGCACCCAGCCGTGAGGGACATTGCTGCGGTCCCTGTCATAATAAAGAGGCACCAATTCATCCTCTATGAGACGATACAGAGCCTCTGCATCCGCCCTATCTTCCTCGTCCGGCTTGCACGCTCTGGGTCCATCTCCTATCGCCCAGCCGTTGTTACCCCTGTAACCCTCGTCCCACCAGCCATCCCGAACGCTCAGGTGAGGGACTCCGTTAAGCGAAGCTTTCATGCCGCTGGTCCCGGAGGCTTCATTCAGGCGGCGCGGCACGTTCAACCACACGTCTACCCCCTGTGCCAGGTAGCGCGACATGTGCATATCGTAATCCTCCACAAAGGCTATCCGTCCCTGGAAAGCGCGGTCCGTAGCCAGGCGGTACACATGTTGCAGTAAACATTTGGACGGGAAATCCGCGGGGTGTGACTTGCCGGCGAACACTATCTGAATCGGCTGCCAGCGGTCTTTCACTATCCTCTTCAGACGTTCGATATCCTGGAAAATAAGCGCGGGGCGCTTGTATTCGGCAAAACGCCGTACAAATCCAATAGTAAGGATTTCCGAATGGAGCAGGGCGCCCATGGCGAGCACCTGCTGAGGCATAACCTCAGCCTCAGTCCAGCGCTGCTGAGCCCACCCCAGCATAGATCCCCTGAGCTTGCGTTTGAGAAGCTGATGAGTTGCCCAAATCTCCTCATCAGGAATATCCAGTATTTGCTCCCATAGCTTCGGGTCGTCCTGTCTTTTCAACCAGTCCGAACCGAGATATTTTTCGTAGAGATGCGCCATCTCAGATGCAATCCAGGTAGGAACATGAACACCGTTGGTTATGTAAGAGATAGGGACCTCTTCCTCTTTCGACTCAGGCCACAGTACATGCCACATCTTTCTCGAGGCTGTGCCGTGAAGCTGACTTACAGCGTTGCAGCGCTCGGCCATAGTGAGGGCAAGCACAGTCATATTGAAAGACTCGTTGCCGCTGCCATTCTGCTGACCTAAATCCAGAAACGCCTCCCGATCCAGCCCCAGGCAACCCCAGTAGTTGCAAAAATATTTATCCATAAGTTGAACAGAGAAAGCATCGTGACCTGCAGGCACAGGGGTATGCGTTGTGAAGATTGTATTAGCCCTTACTTTTTCCACTGCTTCATCGAATTTTATCCCCGCTTCCACCTCCTCCCTCACGCGTTCCAGCATCATAAAGGCTGCGTGCCCTTCGTTAGCATGCCAGATAGACGGATTGATGTTCAGCGCTCTGAGCACGCGCGTCCCGCCGATACCCAGAACTATCTCCTGCTGAATGCGCAACTCTCTGTCTGCTATGTACAGGCGCGCCGAAAGCTGCCGGTCCTGAGGAGAATTCTCCTCAACATTAGTGTCCAGCAAATATATGACGGTACGCCCCACCTGGATTTGCCAGGCTCCGATGCGTACTGTCCGATTTTCCAACTGCACTTCGGCGATGGTTCTACCCCACTGCGAGGAAAACAATGGGGTTATGGGGGCTTCGCTGAAATCCAACTGTTTGTAGATTTCCTCCTGCCACCCGTCTGCAGAGATGCGCTGATGGAAATACCCCTGGGGATACATAAACCCTATCCCTACGAGGGGCAATCCCAGGTCGCTCGCTTCCTTGCAAATATCTCCCGCCAGGACTCCCAGTCCACCTGCATAAATAGGAATAGAATTATGGATGGCGAATTCCATGGAGAAATAGGCTGCAGGCCCGGACAATACATTGGGGTATTTGGTAGTAAACCAGGCATCCTGGGTGGACACTTCCGAATCAAAGGCATCCATAACGGAATCGTACAAAGCAAGAAAAGACGGGTCGTTGGCAGCAGCCTGCAATTTATCGGGATTGATGTCTCTCAGTTGTTTAACCGGATTGCGGCCGCTTATAATCCATAGCGGGTAATCGAGCGCTCTGAACAACTGGCGCGCCTTTACATGCCAGCTCCACCACATATTATGGGCGAGTTCATCCAGTCGACCAATGCGCTTGGGCAGCCTCGTCTTGGTAGCCTGTCTTATCATCTGTTTATCTCCCGTCCTGTAAGATGTGTAATTCTGCGACAATGAGACTGAGACAGCAATCCGAGAAAGCTACTTAGCTACATATTTATTAACCAGGCTTCTGGTTCCGGTTACGTTCAATTTGCCGAAGAGCAGAGAGAAGCGGCTCTCAAGCTCCTCTCTTATTCCCGCAACGGTGTTTTCGGGGATGCCCCACATCTCTTTCTTGAAATCGCCAAACGCCTTCTTGCGGGTCTTATACAGGAACTGCTCATCGGTCTCGCCCTGCTTTTTCTCGGCGGAGTACTTCTCGAAGAGCCCCTTATTGATGCGCTCCAACAGCTCTTTGGGGAAATGCTTGCTTTCGAAGATGATATTCTGGAACCCGGTAGCCAGATGAACCTCGGCAGTGCCCACCTCAGGGAAGTGATGAAATGCCTCGTCGGGCAGCGTGGAGGCGCCATGCTGCACAGCTCCGGACATTCTATATTCCTCACGAGCCAGTTTGGACAGCTCTTTCAGGGTTTTGAAATCGATTTCGACATTGGCAATCGAGCCATCGGGCAGCACTACTCCGCCGTGGGTAGTACCGGTCTGCACGCTGATTTTGGAAATACCCTTAATATTCGCACCCAGCATCTTGAGGTACCCCGACATAAAAGCCCTGAGGTCCTCCACCGTGCTGTTTCTCTTACCCACTTCCCCTATTTCACCGCCAACAGAAATAGTTATCCCCTTCGGTTCAATGCTCCTCATAAACTTCGTCATCTCAGCCGTAACCAGGCAGTTCTTCTCTTGCTGCTCTTCAAGTGTCTTCTTGCTCAAATCGACAACGGTCGAGGCATCTATATCTATGTTCAGAAATCCGGCAGCCACCGATTCCCGAATCAGTTCCTTGATAGCCGTCAGCTCTTTTTCCGGCTCCGAGCCATATTTGGACTGGTTCACCTGATAATGGTCGCCCTGCAGGAAAACCGGGCCCTCGAATCCCTCGCGCATTGCGGCGGCCAGCACGCAGGCGGCATACTCGCCGGGCCTTTGATTCGTATAGCTTATCTCCGAGCGAGCGATTTCAAAGATAAAAGCCCCGACATTGCCCTTCAGCGCTGCTCTGAACACCGCCCTCGCCACATCATAGGTAATACCGCGGATATTTATTGCGGGCACCGTCCTGTTGCTGTATATGCCCTTGCCGGCAGCCTCGTACAGACCCTGAATGCTTGCAGGGTAGATGCCCTGACTCGCAGACAGCTCTCTGATTTGCCGCTGACCCTTTTCCTTCACCTGAGCATCAGGCGCAAGCGCAGCATCTTTCACCAGGGCGTCTATTTGTGCGGACTGAACGGAGCTTTTGGGCATTTTATCGTCTCTCTTCCTATCTCAGAATAGTTCGCCGTCCGTTGTATCTCTCGACATCGTACTGGGTATTCACATCCACCAGCTTCAGTTTCCCTACGGCGTCCTGAAGCGGCACAGCAGTTATCTCACCGTTTTTGTAGCTCACCATTTTCCCGAATTCCCTCTTCAGCACAAGGTCGACAGCAGCTATGCCGAAATACCTGCCCATCCTGCGGTCATAGGCACAGGGAGCGCCGCCGCGCTGCAGGTGGCTCAAAACAATACTGCGCGTTTCCACCTTGGAAGCGTTCTGAATCTCCTTAGCCAGATATTCTCCGATGCCTCCCAGAGCTTTGTGTCCGAAGCTATCCACCCCGTTACCCGTCACAAACTCGCCGCCGCCCGCCGGCTTCGCCCCTTCCGCAACAACGATAATATCGTACCGGCTTCCCATTCTCTTCCCTTCGAGGACAAGCTCATTCACTCTCCCAACAGCAAAATCATACTCAGGGATGAGTATGATATATGCGCCGGCAGACTCCCCGCCTTCCAGAGCCAGCCACCCTGCATGTCTCCCCATAGTCTCAACCACAAATATCCTTTTATGAGAGCCGGCGGTTGTTCTCAGCCTGTCTATTTCCTCTGTGATAACGTTAAGCGCCGTTTCAAATCCCAGTGTATAATCCGTTCCCGAAAGGTCTTTATCTATGGTTTTGGGAATGCCGACAACACTCACCCCCGCCTGATGCAGCTTATTAGCCACACCGAGAGTGTCCTCGCCACCTATGGCTATCAGCGCATCCAGACCGAGTTTATCTATATTGCTCAAAGCTATTTTCGACCTGTCGTTCTTGGGGTCATAGGGATTCGTTCTCGATGTACCCAGCATCGTCCCGCCATATCTGTCCCAGGTTCTCACCAGGTCCTGATTCAGCGGCAGCGTATACTCCTTCATGCTGTCCGCGCTTGCGGGATTAACATTGACCAGCCCCTTCCAACCATCGCGAAGACCCAGCACCTCGTATTCAATTCCTCTCTCCCGAGGCAAACGCGAATCCTGAGCGGTCTTGACCACCCACTTAATAGCAGGATTAAGGCCGGCGCAATCACCGCCTCCGGTAAGTACACCAATCCTACATTTCTTCATTTTAGTTACCTCTTCCTCCACTATTAGCTAACACATTACCACACTGCAACTGATACACACAATAGTCATTTTGGACAATAGTTTAGGGCTAGATAGTACTAAAGATTATTTCCGAATACGAACAGGTTCCACTTACAATACTAATGCCTTACAGGATTATCTTGAATAAAAAACTTGACAAAACGAATAGAAAGTGGTATAGTTTAATTTGTCCCTGGGTGGGCAAACCAGTTAGAAAAGACCGAATCCGCAGTAAGGAAAACGAGTAGGGAACGAAAGGGACCGAGGAGGGCGGAAAGAGGTCAAGGAAGCTGGGGAGGTCACCCGGGGTTTTTTTATGCGCTTTGCCCGGTATCCTGCTCTGCGCCGGGTTTTTCCTCACTCAGGAGCGCTATGAAGGGCAGGTTTCTGTACTCTTCCTGATAGTCCAACCCGTACCCTACGAGGAACTCATCCGGTATCTCAAAGCCCACATACGCCAGTTTCACTTCTGCCAGGCGGCGTACTCTTTTATCGAGCAGGGTGCAAACTGCCAGGCTTGCCGGATTGCGTTCTTTCAAGTAGCCTAATACGAAGCTAAGCGTCATCCCGGTATCCACTATGTCTTCCACCAGCAGGACATGACGACCTTCGAGGTTTAAATCGAGGTCTTTGGTTACATGCACCGCCTTGCTGCGACCGACCCCATAGTAAGAAATAGACATGAAATCCACATCCGCGGGAACCGTGAGGTAACGCATGAGGTCAGCCATAAAACAGAACACTCCGCGCAATACCCCCACCAGCACCACATGGCGACCTTCGTAGTCCTTTGATATCTCCTTGGCAAGCTGGCGCACTCTCCTCTGTATTTGGGCAGCGCTGAAGAACACCCGACCCACACCCCGTGTCTTAGTCCCTGCCAGAGGCCCGTGCCCGTACTTGGCGATCAAGCGGTCATAGTCGCGGCGCGCCAGAAGTTTGATATTTACTCCCGGATACAATTCCCGCAAGCGGCGCACCTTGCGATTCTTCTCCCTCGCCAGTTCGGGCTTCATAGTCGTCATCTCTATATAAAGGTCGAGTACCGGTAGATAAAAATCGGGGGTGAACATCTCAGAGCCTTTGCCGTCCCAGCGCAACTCGAAAGAACGGGGCTCATAGAGCCATTCAATCTGGTAAAAATCCAGAAGATGGGCGAATTCCTCTTCGCTGGGGTGAGCGAAGGCGACTGGCTTCAGCTGCGAGGCTAACGGTGCCGGTTTTGCTACAACTCTGGTTTCGGACTCCAACAATTGTTCCCCTGCGTCACCGATTCTGCCTGTCTCCAGAACAACGCCAACCAAATTGGCAACCGTGTTGAGAAACCCCTCCTCTCCCGAATTGAAATCACGTTTCATCCTGTTGTAGATACGCAGCGTGCCCACAACCTCTCCCCTGATTCTAACCGGCACGCCAAGAATAGAAGAAATATGCTCCTGCTCAGCCAGTTCCTGGAATTGTATTCGCGGGTCATTAAGGACATCGGGGATATGTATCGCCTTCCCCTCCAGGATTTCGGAGAGGCTTTTCTCCGATTCCAGGAAGCCCTTTCTCAAATAGCGCTCGCTGAGACCGTGCGAGGCAGCGTGAATAAGTCTCTTCTTCTGGGCATCCAGCAGCATCAACGAGCAACCCCGCACACCCAGGGCACGCGCTGCAACCTTAATCATAAGGCGAAGCTTCTCGCCGGCAGCGAGGCTTGAATTAAGTGCATCCGCAATTTCGCTCAGGGCTTTAGTGAAGCCAAGTACCTGCTTGCTCATAAGACACCCCACCGCTGCTCACTACACTCTGCTAGCAACATCATTCATAGTCAACTTTTAGCCGATATTATAGGAGAACAGGTTCTGATTAGCAATTCACCCCCATCTATGCCATTCCTCTGTTTATGTCATTCCGAAGCCATTCTTCCTTCAGGAAGAAGGCTGAGGAATCTCAACTTTAGTTTATAAGACAGACTTCGTCTTATTGAAGACCAACCCCGTTAATTAATACTAATCTTGGGATTGCCACGCCCCGATTAGTCGGGGCTCGCAACGAGATAATAGAAAACCCCACAAGGATATGCCAGTGGTGTGTGATTCATCCTCATGAGCGCCTGCTTATCTCAGCACGGAGCTTTTTGACAAACTCGCTCCGATTCTTCTCATCGTTCAACACATGCAGCTTGAGCTTTTTCCAGGCAGCAGGGCAATCACTACTACCAACGCCGGTCAGCTTATGAATCGCCTCTTTTACCATCTTTCTGTTGGCAGCATTAACCTCAATGCCAGCCTCGTTGAAGACCCCGTTTAAATGGCGAAAATAGCAGGACATCGTGATTTACCTCGCATTCAGAATAAGGAGATAGAATTTACCTTGAGCGGCAGGGGGAAGGAACACATCTAACAGGTATAAAAAAACCTCGGGTGACTTCCCCAGCCTCTCTGGTTTTTGTCCGCCCCACGGTCCCTTTCGCTTCCTACTCGTTTCCTATTGCGGACGCTTTCCTCTTCAGCTGGTTCACCCACCCGAGGACATTATCACTATAGCACTTTTATTTCCGCCTGTCAAGATTATAATCAGAGTCTCGTATGCGCATTACTGCAGGAATTACCCTATTTTATCCAGTAATTCATCAAGCCATTTCATAGTATAGAGCCATTTCTCATAGAGCGGCGGGTATTCTCCTGCGGCTTGAGAATCAGGTGTCACCTCTCTGGATTCAGGCTGCATTTTCCTCATAGCCTGTATCAGGTCAGGATAAACGCCTGCGCCTGCAGCAGCGCACATTGCCGCCCCGCAGGCGGTTACCTCGTGCGACTCGAAACAGGTTACCGGCATATCAAGAACACTGGACAGTATCTGAACAAGGCTGCGGCTCTTCGACAGCCCTCCACCTATAGCTACTTTCCTTAACTTGAGCCCCGATATTTCCTCAAGCTGAACGCAGTTAGCCTTAAACGAGAAAGCTAGATTCTCCAGCGCCGCCCTGATCAGGTGTTTCCTTTCGATGCCGGTGACGCTCGGGGTAACGGGGAAGATGAAGCCGCCCAGGCTTGGCTTCATGCGTGTCATATCCATCTTCGTCGGCCCGATAAAGGCGAATGCCCCGCCGGAGCCGAACCGTGCATCCTGAGCCAGATTATCCATTAAAGCGTACTTATCGCCCTTCCCCGATTTATCGAAGAGCAATCCTTTCAACCACCGGTACGCCCCTCCCGACTCCTGTGCGTTGCTCTCCAGCACCCACATCCCGGGCTGTATGTGACATCCTGACCAGGTCCTGCGCCGGGAATCTATGACAGGATGCGATAATATCATCTGAAGAGTGCCGCTCCAGCCGGCTACGATTCCCACCTCCACCTCATCGCTCAGCCCCATTCCCAGCAAGCCGCATTGAGTATCGCCGCCGCCGGATACCACCAGCGTACCCTTTGCCAGGCCCGTCTGTTTTGCCGCCTGCGCCGTGATTTTACCAACACCAGTGCCAGCCCAGACAAGCGGCGGGTATATGCCGCGAGGCAACTGAAGCATCTTCAGCAGGCGGCTGGACCATTTAGCACTGCCGATATCCAGCAATCCGATATCGCCGACCGAAGAGATTTCTGCAATTCGCTCACCTGATAGTTTAAATGTAATCCAGTCGCTCAGCGAGAGGACAGTAGCTATGCGCTCGAAGACTTCGGGGCGGTTGTTCTGGAACCACTTCAGCTTGGCAGGGGTGAACAGAAGCGACGGTTTGTGACCTGTTATGCGATAGACTTCCTCCTCGCATTCGCCGTCTATAGTAAATCCCTCAATCAAAGCCCTTAAATCGGTGTTAGGCCCGGCATATAGCTCCCGACCGTCTTTGTCCAGAAATACGACGGCTTGTCTCTGGCTGGTCGAGCTTACCGCCACAATCTCTGCAGGCGAGATGCCAGCCTTCTTCAGGGACTGCTTAACGAGCCTGCAGATGATAGCCCAGAGCTTTGCGGCATCGAACTCCTTGCCCATGGGAGCGAGGTCGGGCGGTATCTCGTATGTCCACTCCTGATAGGCTGAGGCAACCAGCTTTCCCCGGATATCGAAAATAATGGCACGACATCCGGATGAGCCGGCATCTATGGCGAGAACGTACTTAGCGGGCACTCTTCCTCCAGGCTTGCGGATTGACCAGATTGCGGGGACGCTCCCCCTTCGAGAACCTCTTTATATCTTCAACTATCATCTGAGAGTGACGAACTATGGTCTCCTCCGTCGCCCCGCCTATATGTGGTGTGAGAACCACGTTGTCCAGCTTGAGCAAGGGGCTATCAGGACGCACAGGCCAGGTCTCGAAAACATCGAAGGCAGCCCCGGCAATGCGCCTCTCCTGCAAAGCCCTGATAATGGCTTCGTTATCTATGACGAAGGCGTTGGCAGCGTTGATTAAATAAGCGGTTGGCTTCATCAAGGCTATTCTCTGAGCGCTTATCAAGCCGATGGCTCCGGGAGCTGTAGAAGCGTGTAGCGTGACGATATCAGAGCGCTGCATCAAATCGTCCAGTTCAACCGATTGTGCCCCGGCTTTCTTTACCTCGTTAGCATCCACGAAGGGGTCGTAAGCCAGCACAAAGGCATCAAAGCCGCCGACCAGCTTCGCTACCCTGCGTCCGATAGCTCCGAATCCCACTATGCCTATGGTCTTTCCGTTCAGCTCGCCGCCGCGCAGGGAGAAATAGGCGGTGGTCGGGTCAATCCAGTTGCCGGAACTGACTATCTGATGAGCTTTAGGGATATGCCGCAGCAGAGCCAGCATCAGACCGACTGTCAGCTCCGCGACAGCGGCAGCATTTCTTCCGGGCGTGTTGACCACAAGGACTCTGTGCTCCGTAGCAGCTTTTACATCGACGTAAGCCATATCAGCCCGGCACACCCCCAGAAATTTCAGCTTCTTTGCCCTTTCGAAAACCTCGCGAGTGATAAAATCAGCCTCTACCACCACTATCTGGATATCCTGGCTTTGAATGCGCTCGATGAATTCCTCTGCGGACAGCAGCTTGTTGGTGTCCATCCAGCTTTCGTAGATGACTTCCATTTTCTTTCCGAGTTTCTCCAGAGCCTCATGCCAGAACGGAGCCAGGATAAGTGCCTTCATAATACACCTCGACGAAAGATTACGGTATCAGATTCAACACCGTTCAGGCAACCACCATGTAGTCTTTAAGCCCCAGGCCGTGCCTGAGTGCTGTCAAAATCTGAGGGGAATCATAGGGATCAGACATAAGCCTGTTCTTAGCCTTATAAGAACCCAGAATCTTAAGAGCCTCGACATCGATAGCCACCAGGTCCCCAGAAGCCATTATCACTCCAGGCTCTGCCACTTCCCCTTTTTCAGGCCCCTTTGATACAAATGCCTTCCTGCCATCCATTATAATAAGGTCAGGCTGCCAGACCAGATTGATTTCAGCCACCTTATGCTCCAGATTCCTTAAGTGCAGAGCACGGCGCTCTCCGGGATGCATAAAGCCGACTCCCAGCTTAAGCGACAGGGTGAACCTGGCAAAAAGATGGGTTTTCATGCAGGGTAGATAGATTATCTTATCCGCCTCATAGACTGAACGGGGCACCGTTACTTCCTTAAGGTAGTCGCCATCAATCCTGACCCTGACCCAGTCCCTCTTCCTATCTTCGAAGGGTACTAATTCAACCCCCATTTCGTCAGCCAGAGCTACCACTCCTGCTTTCCCCAGCGTTTTTGCGGTAGGTCTCCACACGCCCCCCGAGCTTTCGCCCACTACCACTTTGGCATGGGCTTCCAGGAGAATCTGAACTACCGACTTCAGGAACTCCAGATCCGTCGAGCCGGGGTAAGGGTCGGCGCTGTTGAAATTGGGCTTCACCAGCACGCGGTCGCCTGCTGCAACAGCCTTATCCAGTCCTCCGATAAGCCCCACTGCCTTAGCGATGGAAGCCTTGAGATTCTGCCCCGCCTGAACCTTGCTCACAATGACCGTGCCGTCTTTGCGAAACGGGTTCTCCTTGCGGGGACGCGGGGGAACTATATCGACGTCCTTCGGAGTCCTATCGCCCATAAAATGCCAAACTCCGGCTAATTTATCCACGAAGCCCTGTTTTCCTGAAGCAGCAGTTTCAGCCTGCATATCATGGTTCAGCATAAATCTTCTCGCAGCAATATTTCTCCTGCGCCATTTTAGCTGAATTCGTTGTCTTTTATCAACCTACAGCCCTCTCAAGAACTCAGGACGCAGCAGAGCTGGGTCTTTTCTGGCAAGGACTCGCTCAAGCTCTTTTAGCATCCTGGTCTTGTCCTGAGGCAATTTGCCCCGCACCGATAAATAGTTGGAGGCGTGCATAGAGCTGAAGAAGCAATCGGTGAAGCTGGAGCTCTCAATCATCAACTTCAGCTCCTCCAGAGATTCAAACGGCGAAATGGGGTGGAACTTGCCGTACTGGCAATCCTGCCAGAGGGGAGTCCCCGGCACCAGAGTCAGCGTCAAAGCGCCCACATACTCGGGGTCGATTGCTGAAAGAACCCTCGCCGTTTCCAGAACATGCTTCCGGCTTCCTTCGACTCCGCCCAAGCCCAGAATTACGGTAAGCGAAAGGATTATCCCCGCCTCCTTTGCTTTTCTACCAGCCTCAATCAATTGAGCACTGTTCACCCCTTTGCCGACCTTCAGCAGTACCGCGTCATCGCCGCTTTCAACGCCTGTGTAGAATATGCTCAGCTTCAGTTCTTTCGGCTTCTTGAGCTCAGCAACGCTTCTCCGCAGTATGTCCTGAGGAGTAGCATAAGAACCTACCCTCTCCAGATTAGGAAATTTCTCGTTCAGGTATTCCAGAACTTCAACCATTTTCGGGTACGGATACACCGCGGCATCGCCGTCCTGGAGGAATACCCTGCGTCCATCCCATCTGCTGGCTATGGCATAAACCATATTGTCGATATCCGGCAGGCAGACCCTGTGATTCATGAACATAGCCAGTGCGTCTATCTCGCTTTTGGCATCGCTAACATCCCTCATTTTCAGCTTCGTTCCATAAAAACCGCAGAAGGTGCAGGTATTGTTGGAGCAGCCGCTGGTCAAAGGCAGGAAATAGCTCTCCCTCTCACTGGGCGGTCTGAAGATTTCAGGACGTTCGAATTTACCGGCTTGTTGTCTTCGGTTCATCGCTCACCATATTTGTCCTTAAATACTATATCGGCCAGGCTTTTTCTGGGCGTCGGCGCAGGCTTCTCATCGGGATAGCCCAGCGCGATCACGGACAAAAGCCTCTGCCCCTCAGGTACGCCGAGCAGTTCTCTTGCTTTATCTTCGAGAGGTATTCCATAGGAGCCTATCCAGCACGCGCCCAGACCGAGTCCGTGGGCAGCAAGCAATATGTTCTCCGAAGCAATAGCGCCGTCCTCCACAGAACGACCCGATTCCTTGGGGTCGACTATCACCGCAATACCCAGCGGCGCATCGGCAAGAAACCAGCCATAGGTCAATAACTCAGATAATTTCTTTCTGATGTCGCCGCTTTTCAAAACGATGAACTTCCAGGGCTGCCTGTTTTTCGACGAGGGCGCCCATCTGCCCGCCTCCAATACCTTCTGCACCAATTCCTCCGGCACAGGGGCTTCCTTGAACTTCCGTATGCTCCTTCGCGTCTTTATCGCCTCTAATACATCCACTCTCCTACCTCCGTACGGTTATAGTATCGCCATCATTCACTTTTTTTAGCACTTTCGAGTCGCCTTCGATTTTACCTATTATATTGACTGCGCTGGCAGGTCTGATTTCGTCACCCCTGCTGACAGGGGTCTTGCCGAAGAACAGGCACATCGCCTTGCCCGGGGGCCAGTAGCCGATGTCGCCCAGGCTCACCAATTCCTGTGCATTCTCCGGTTCCGTCTGCACGGGGATGGTGAAATATATCTCGTCGCCCCAGGTATTGGCTGAAGCCGTTATAGGCAGAGCATCCCACACCTTCCTGGCAGTGTTCGTTTCGTTGAGATAAGCCTTAACTTCTATCTGCCCTGCGCTGATTTTTATCTCTCTTTTCATTCTTCCCCGTCTCTTTATCTATCCATTCCAGATAGTCCGGATTTCCCTCGATGACGGGCAAAGCGATTATCTCGGGCACCTCGTAGCTGTGCAGCCATTTGACCAGAGTTACGACATCCCGGAACAGCTTCGCTCTAGTCTTGATAATCAACAGGCACTCCTCTGATTCTTCGAGTTTATCCTTCCAGGTGAATATCGAGTTCACCTTGGGGACTATATTCACACAAGCCGCCTTTTTCTGCCCCACCAGAGCCTCGGAAATCTTGTGCGCCTCCTCGTAGCTCGAGGCTGTGACGAAGATGACAATGTGTTTGGCGACTGACTTTGCCATTTTGTGTTCCTCCCACCCGGGTAGATTGGAGCAGATGCTCCAATCTACCCCTTCTCGACAACCGAGTTCCTCAGAGTTCCTATGCCTTCTATCCTGACCTCGACCACATCGCCCGGCTTCATTTTTCCGATACCCGCCGGTGTCCCTGTAGCGATGACATCGCCGGGAAGCAGGGTCATCACTCCTGAGATGAAGCTCACGAGTTCAGTTACCCCATAGATAAGATCGCTGGTACGAGCCGATTGACGCAGCTCGCCATTGAGATAGGTCTCAATCTTGAGGTTATCAGGATTCACTTCCGTCTCAATCCAGGGCCCCATAGGAGCGAAGGTGTCATAACTCTTAGCCCGCGTCCATTGAACATCGTCTCTCTGGTTGACCCGTTCCGAGACATCGTTGAAGCAGGTATATCCCAGCATGTAATCGTTGACACGTTCTATCGGCACAT
>Ga0194113_10006407_pt1 | contig 14941 bp, 6 predicted proteins | sample TA2MahC200mmetaG_FD_146193 | JGI IMG/M metagenome (GOLD analysis project Ga0194113, IMG submission 146193) | Freshwater microbial communities from Lake Tanganyika, Tanzania - TA2015017 Mahale Deep Cast 200m | ecosystem: Environmental > Aquatic > Freshwater > Lake | place: Tanzania: Lake... | reverse complement strand
CGTGGTGATGGGCTCGGAAACGGGCGTGGTTGAACTGGAGGAATCCCGGATCATCGAAAAGGGGCGCCTCGGCCCCGGCCAGATGCTGGCCGTCGACCTGGAGCAGCACCGGCTGCTGCGCAACTGGGATGTGAAGGAGGAGACGGCGGCGCGCCTCCCCTACGCCGGCTGGCTGCTCGACCACCGCCGCAGCCTGTCCCCCGGCGTCTGGGAGCAGGAGCGCACCCTCGGTGAGCTGGAGCTCCTCCAGCAGCAGACCGCCTTCGGCTTCACCGCCGAGGACCTGGACCTGGTGATCGAGGACATGGCCGGCCAGGGCAAGGAGCCCACCTACTGCATGGGGGACGACATCCCCCTGGCGGTGCTCTCTTCCAAGCCCCACCTCCTCTACGACTACTTCAAGCAGCGCTTCGCCCAGGTCACCAACCCCCCGATCGACCCGCTGCGCGAGAAGCTGGTCATGAGCCTGGAGATGCACCTGGGCCGGCGCGGTTCGGCCCTGCGCCCCGATGCCTCCGGCGCCGCCGTGCTGCACCTCACCACCCCGGTGCTCAACGAGGCTGAACTGGAGGATCTCGGCTCCCACGGCCTCGGTCTCACCACCCTCTCCACGCTCCTGACGGTGTCCAGCGGACCCGAGGGGCTGGAGCAGGCCCTGCATCGGCTCTGCTTCGAGGCGGAGGCCGCCGTGCGCAGCGGCTCCCAGATCCTGGTCCTTTCCGACCGGGCCGATGGCGGCATCAGTGCGGGCTCCACGGCCATCCCTCCCCTGCTGGGGGTGGGGGCTGTGCACCACCATCTGCTGCGGCTCGGCCTGCGCCTGCAGTGCTCCCTGGTGGTCGACACCGCCCAGTGCTGGAGCACCCACCACCTCGCCTGCCTGATCGGCTACGGCGCCAGTGCGGTCTGCCCGTGGCTCACCTTCGAGACCACCCGCCACTGGCTGGCCCATCCCCGCACCCAGTCGATGATCGAACGGGGCAAGCTCCCCCGCCTCGATGCCGACACGGCCCAGGCCAACGTGCGCAAGGCCCTGGAGGAGGGGCTGCGCAAGATCCTCTCCAAGATCGGCATCTCCCTGCTCGCCAGCTACCACGGCGCCCAGATCTTCGAGGCCATCGGCATCGGCGCCGATCTGATCGATCTGGCCTTCACCGGCACCACCAGCCGCGTCGCCGGCCTCAGCCTGCAGGATCTGGCCAGCGAAACCCTGGCTTTCCATGCCAAGGCCTTCCCCGAACTCAACCGCACCAAGCTCGAGTTCATGGGCTTCGTGCAGTACCGCACCGGCGGGGAGTTCCACCTCAACAACCCGGACATGTCCAAGGCCCTGCATGCCGCCGTGGCGGCGGGCCCCGGCTACGACCACTTCACCACCTACCGCACCCTGCTCGAGAACCGCCCGGTCACGGCGCTGCGGGATCTGCTTGAGCTTCGCCCGGCCCCGACGCCCCTGCCGATCGAGCAGGTGGAGAGCGTCGAGAGCATCTGCAGCCGCTTCTGCACCGGTGGCATGAGCCTGGGGGCCCTCTCCAGGGAGGCCCATGAGGTGCTGGCGGTGGCGATGAACCGCATCGGCGGCAAGAGCAACTGCGGCGAGGGCGGCGAGGACCCGGCCCGCTACCACCCCCTGCACGACGTCGACGGTGAGGGCCATTCGCCCACCCTTCCCACCCTGCGGGGCCTGCGCAACGGCGACAGCGCCTGTTCCGCCATCAAGCAGATCGCCTCGGGTCGCTTCGGCGTCACCCCGGCCTACCTGCGCAGCGGCCAGCAGCTGGAGATCAAGGTGGCCCAGGGCGCCAAGCCCGGCGAGGGCGGCCAGCTGCCCGGCCCCAAGGTGGACACCTACATCGCCTGGCTGCGCAACAGCAAGCCCGGCGTGGCGCTGATCTCACCGCCGCCGCACCACGACATCTATTCGATTGAGGATCTGGCCCAGCTGATCCACGACCTTCACCAGGTGAACCCCGCTGCCAGGGTCTCGGTGAAGCTGGTGGCCGAGATCGGCATCGGCACGATCGCCGCCGGGGTGGCCAAGGCCAATGCCGACGTGATCCAGATCTCCGGCCACGACGGCGGCACCGGAGCCTCGCCCCTGAGTTCAATCAAGCACGCTGGCAGCCCCTGGGAGCTGGGGCTCACCGAGGTCCATCGCAGCCTGCTGGAGAACGGCCTGCGCGACCGGGTGCTGCTGCGGGCCGACGGGGGCCTCAAGAGTGGCTGGGACGTCCTGATCGCCGCCCTGCTGGGGGCCGAGGAGTACGGCTTCGGCTCGGTCGCCATGATCGCCGAGGGCTGCATCATGGCCCGCGTCTGCCACACCAACAACTGCCCGGTGGGCGTCGCCACCCAGAAGGAGGCCCTGCGCAAGCGCTTCACCGGCCTGCCCGAGCATGTCGTCAACTTCTTCGTCTTCGTGGCCGAGGAGGTGCGCCAGCTGCTGAGCGTGCTGGGCGTGGCCCGGCTCGAGGACCTGATCGGCTGCACCGATCTGCTGGCGCCCCGCGCCATCGCCCTCACCAAGACGAGTGCCCTGGATCTCTCCTGCCTGCTGGATCCGATTCCCGCCGCCGCCGACCGCGCCCGGCTCCGCCACGACGACGAGGCCCACGGCAATGGCCCGGTGCTCGAGGACGGGCTGCTTGCCGATGCGGAGGTCCGCGCGGCGATCGAGACCCACGGACAGGTGGTGCGCCAGCTGGCGATCGTCAACACCGACCGCAGCGTGGGAGCCCGACTCTCCGGCGAGATCGCTGCTCTGCACGGCAACACCGGCTTCCAGGGGGGCCTTTCCCTGACGTTCCATGGTGCCGCTGGCCAGAGCTTCGGCGCCTTCGTGCTCCAGGGCATGGACCTGCGCCTGGTGGGCGAGGCCAACGACTACGTGGGCAAGGGCCTCAACGGTGGTCGCATCACCGTGGTGCCCCCCGCCGCTGTCCGTGACCCCGGCGCCCAGGTGATCCTCGGCAACACCTGCCTCTACGGCGCCACCGGCGGCGAGCTGTTCGCCCTCGGCCGGGCCGGCGAGCGCTTCGCCGTGCGCAACAGCGGCGCCCGCACCGTCGTGGAGGGTGTGGGTGACCACTGCTGTGAGTACATGACCGGCGGCGTGGTGGTGGTGCTGGGCAGCACCGGCCGCAACGTGGCCGCCGGCATGACCGGCGGGGTGGCCTTCCTGCTCGACGAGACCGGAGGTCTGGCGGCCCGCCTCAATCCCGAGTCGGTGGCGCTGGTGCCCCTCACCACCCTCGAACAGGAGGCCCTGCTGCTGCCCCTGCTGGAGGCCCATCTGCAGGCCACCGGCAGTGACAGGGCCGCGGCGATCCTGGCTGACTGGTCCACCTGGAAGGCCCGCTTCCGGGTGCTGGTGCCCCCCAGCGAGACGGCCACGGTGGGTCTGGCCCAGCGGGAGGCCGTGGCGGCCTGAGCCGGTCTGCGGGTCAGGATCAGAAGTCGTCGTAGACCTTCTGGAAGGCCGCGAAGGTGTCGTCGTTGTTCATGCCGGCCACGGCGATCGACGCGGCACCCAGGTGGGTGCTGCAGCTGATCGACAGGGCCATCGGCAGGCTGGCGTGGTCGGCGTACACCGAGCGGCTCTTGCCGGTGCCGACCACCTGGACATCCTCGCTGAAACCGTTCTTGCTGGCCACCGTCTTGGCGGTGTCCACGCAGGCCATCAGGTCGTTCACGCCCAGCACCACGTCCGAGTAGACGTGCGGCACCGCCAGGGCGGGCTCAGCCGGTGCAAGCAGGGCCAGCAGCAGCAGGCCGAAGGAGGCGAGTTTGCTCATGGCAGGGTCGCTCAGCGCGGATGCTCCTGCATCAGGCGACGCACCTCGCCGGCGTGGTAGCTGCTGCGGGTGAGCGGACTGCTCACCACCTGCAGGAAGCCCAGGTCGCCTTCCCCGTGACGGCGGAAGCTTTCGAACACCTCCGGCGAGGCGAAGCGCTGGACCGGCAGATGTTTCGGGCCTGGGGAGAGGTACTGGCCGATGGTGACGATGTCGACGGCGTGGGCGTGCAGATCGGCCATCACGGCGCGGACCTCGTCGTCACTTTCGCCCAGGCCCACCATCAGCCCTGATTTGGTGTAGGTGCGCGGCCAGCCCTGGCGGACCCGGCGCAGCAGTTCCAGGGAGCGTTCGTAGACCCCCTGGGGCCGCACCTGCCGGTAGAGCCGGGGCACGGTCTCAATGTTGTGGTTGAGCACCTCCGGCGCCGCCGCCATCACCGCCGCCAGGGCCTCCCAGGCGCCGCAGAGATCGGGCAGCAGGATCTCGATCGTGGTGAAGGGGGACGTGCGGCGCACGGCCTTGATGCAGGCCACGAACTGGCTGGCGCCGCCGTCGGGCAGGTCGTCCCGGTTGACCGAGGTGATCACCACATGGCTCAGGCCCATGCGGCGCACCGCCTCCCCGAGGCGCTCGGGTTCGGTGGGGTCCACCGCCCGCACGCTGCGGTCGAAGTCGATGTCGCAGTAGGGGCAGGCCCGGGTGCAGCCCGGCCCCATGATCAGGAAGGTGGCGGTGCCCCCGGCGAAACACTCGCCGATGTTCGGGCAGCTGGCCTCCTGGCAGACCGTGTTGAGCTTGAGGTCGACCAGCAGATCCGCCACCGCCCCGATCCGCTCCCGCTGCGGCGCCTTGACCCGCAACCAGGGCGGCTTGGCGGAGGCGGGCCGGGGGTCGCTGACGGTCACGGGCATCGCTGGGCTGTGCGGACTGTAGGGACGCCGGTCACGGTGGCCGGCCGCCGCGGGCCATCCCCTAAAGTCTGGCCATCGGGATGTGGCGCAGCTTGGTAGCGCACTTCGTTCGGGACGAAGGGGCCGCAGGTTCGAATCCTGTCATCCCGATTCTTTTTCTTCCGGTCCTCAGGCCAGGGCCGCCCCCGGATAGCCGCGTGGTGTGACCATGCGGCCGTCCTGAACGCGTGTTGAGCTGTTGCCCACCAGCACCAGGGTGAGCATGTCGACCTGGTCCTCGGGCAGGGTGCCCAGGGTGTGGAGGCTGAGGGCCTCTTCGGCGCGGCCCAGCTGGCGGGCCAGCAGCACCGGCGTGCTGGCCGACCGGCCCGCCCCCAGCAGTTCGATGGCCCGGCCCAGCTGCCACGGCCTGCCGAGGGAGCGGGGGTTGTAAAGGGCCACGACGAAATCGCCGCTGGCGGCTCCCTTCAGCCGCCGCTCGATCACCTCCCAGGGGGTGAGGCGGTCGCTGAGGCTGATGGTGCAGAAGTCATGCATCAGCGGGGCCCCGGCCCGGGCGGCGGCCAGCTGCAGGGCCGACAGACCCGGATGCACCGTGAAGGCGGGACGGTCGAGGACCGGCAGCTGCAGCCAGAGCTCCAGGGCCAGGCCTGCCATCCCGTAGATGCCACTGTCCCCGGAGGAGATCAGGGCCACGTCGAGGCCCTGGCGGGCCAGGTCGAGGGCCTCGGCGCAGCGGGCCCGCTCCTCCGTCAGACGGCCTTCGCGGCGCAGCTGGTCGGGGCGCCGCAGGGGCTCCAGCAGATCGAGGTAGAGCCCGTAGCCCACCCACACCGTTGTCGCGGCCAGGGCCCGGCGGGCATCGCCGCTGAGCAGATCGATCGGGCCCGGACCGCTGCCCACCAGGTGCAGGCTGCCCCGCTGTGGGGCCCACTGGCGAGCGGCCTGGGCCACCGCCAGCGTGGCGGCCCCCCGCTCCCCGCTGGCGGCGCGCCCGATCCGCTTTTCCACCAGCAGGCGCGGCGCCTCCGAAGCCGCGTCCCCTGCCGCCTGCAGGGCGGCGGCTTCGGCCACGCTGGGCGTGCCCATCTCCCGGGCCACCGCCTCCGAAGGATGGGGCACGGCGACCGCCGCCAGGGTGGCGGCGTCATAGAGGCGCAGGGGCCAGCCGTGCTGCTCCGCCAGGGCCAGCAGGGCGGGCTCATCCCCCTTGCGATCGATGCTCGCCAGGCCCGCCACGGCCTCCCGGGCCAGTCCCTGCTGCTCCAGGCCTCCCGCCACCAGCCGTTCCAGCACCGGCAGGCTCGTGTCCCGCTCGCAGCCGATGCCCAGCCAGAGGCTGGGGGGATGCCAGCGGCAGCCCGGGCCGCTGCGGGGCCCGATCACCAGGGCCGCCTCGCCGTTGTCCTGGCTGCCATCGGCTTCGCCGTCAGCGGCCTCCAGCCCCTGCCACAGCGTGGTGCCCGCCTCCTGGCTCAGGCAGGGGGGGAGACCGCTGGCCGCCTGCACCATCAGCCCCCTCCAGTCACCGGCGCCGCGGCGCCAGCCCCAGGCCTGGCCAAAGGCATCCAGGGGCAGCCGGCCCAGGGCAACGCCGGCTCCGGTGAGCACGGCCTGGCCACCGACCAGGGCGGCGATCTCCTCGGCGAGGCGGTCGCCGCCGGCGCCATGGCCCCCCAGCAGGGGCACCACGAAGCGCCCCCTGGGGTCCACCACCAGCACGGCCGGGTCGCTCTGCTTGTCACCGATCAGGGGGGCGATCAGCCGGGTCACCAGCCCGCAGGCCCCGACGGCCACCACCGCGTCGGCCGTCCCCCAGTGCCGCGCCAGCCACGGGGCGGAGGCCTCGTCTTCCGAGCCCCGAACCACGGTCAGCAGGCAGGCCTGGCACAGCCGCTGCAGCATCGCTGCGGCCGTCGGGCCGAAGCCGAGGCCGATGTGTCGCCGCGTCGTGTCGCTCAAGGGGCCACCCCACCGTCGCGGGCGGCCAGATCCTGGCCGTCCGGGGAGTCCTTCGGGCCGGCGTCCGCGCTGCCATCCGCCGCCCTGTCAGCTGCGGCGACACCGTCCGCCATCGGGGTTCCCTGGGCGTCCGGCACCTCCCCCTGGTCCGGGAGTCCCGGGTCGCTGTCCTGGCCCCCAGCCCCATCGGCCATGGCCGGCGGCGGCAGCGGCTCGGGCTGGGGGTCCTGCGGCTGCTCCGGTGCCGGCAGCGTCGTGGCCTCCGGCTCCAGGGTCCCGTCGGATTCCGCCGCCGGCTCCGGCTCTGGCTCCGCCACCGGCTCAGGGGGCGCCGGTGGCGGGGCCTCGCCCACCAGGATGGCCACCTCGGCGGCGGTGAGCGCCCCCTGCTGCCAGCGGGCCGGTTCGGCGCCGGGCTCGAGGATCACCTCACCCACCAGGCTGTTGAAGGGAGGGTTGAGGAGTTCGCCGAGGCCGTCGAGCAGGTCGAGCTGGAGCGCATTGCTGCCCGTGCGCCAGCCCTCCAGCCACAGGGGCGTCTGGTGATCCACCAGGAAGCTGTCCCCGTTGATGCTGACCCGCAGCCGCCAGCTGGCATCGCCGCTGCGCAGGTTCTGAAGCGGGGCCTCCAGCAGCAGCCAGTCGAGCAGCAGCGGCGTGCCGGCCGCCGTCCCCCTGGGACTGACGGCGATCAGCTGGGGGCTGCCCTTCGCGGGCTGGCCGAGGGGATTCGCCGCGACCCTGTGCAGCCGGATCTGGCGCTGGGCACCGGGGCCCTTCACCGCCTCACCCCAGGGCCTGGCCGCATAGACGGTGAGCCGATGGCTGCCGGGTTCCAGCGGCCGCATCGTGGTGGAGGTGGCGGTCAGCGGCAGGGGGGCATCCCCATCCAGCTGCACCACCAGGTGGGGGCCGAGGCCGAGGGGTCCGGCATCCACCAGGGGCCAGTCCTCCACCCGCAGCCGCAGGGTCCAGGGACCGGCCGGCAGCAGGGTGCCGTCGGCCGGGGAGACGATCTCGACCCTGGGGCGCCGTGCCTCCAGGGCCTCCTGCAGCTGCTGCACCGCCAGGGGTGGGGCCACCTCCTGCTGGCTGGAGCGTCCCGGGGCCGGGGCGGCCGGGGCCGCGGCACTCGAGCGGCGGCCTGGCAGGGAGAAGGCCAGGGCGGCGGGCGGCGCCAGGCTGAACACCAGCAGCAGGGCGGACGCCAGCAGACCAACTCGGCAAAAGTGCCTACGGACAGCCCGTCCAAAGGCCCCACGCTCTTTTCCCCTGTCGCCCACGCGCGCTCCGTCGTTCGTGGAGCCATTCTGCTTCGGGGGCCGAAGAGGGGTAATCGGCTGTCGAAATTGCTGCAAAAAGCAGCGAGTGATTATAGAAATCCCGTGGTTTTCCCGATTGTTACGTTGTTGACAACATGTCGCCAGACCGCAGTCTCAGCCTTGGAACCGCCGGGATTAAACCTTTGTAACTGGCGGCCGAATCGCCTTGTTTTCGACCCCTATACTTCCGCCAGCGGTCCCCTTTCGGGGCCCAAAGCCCCAGTCGTGGCAAGGGATTTCTCTCTCATCGCGACTGGCGCCCATGGTCGGGGCTTCCCGGCCATGGGGCCCACCGATGGGGCCGGGCCGGTCGCATGACCTGTCCCGGTGTCCGTCGAAGGGGTGGACCTCCACCTCGACCCCGTCCCTCGAGGAACGTCTCGATGACCATCAGCCCACCAGAGCGTGGGAACAAGGCGAAGGACATGGTTGACCGGAACCCCGTTCCCGTCGACTTCGATGTTCTCGGCAAGCCCGGGCACTTCGACCGCTCCCTCGCCAAAGGTCCCAAAACCACCACCTGGATTTGGAACCTCCACGCCAACGCTCACGACTTCGACAGCCACACGAGCGATCTTGAAGAGGTCTCCCGGAAGATCTTCAGCGCTCACTTCGGCCATCTGGCCGTCATCTTCATCTGGCTGAGCGGCGCTTTCTATCACGGAGCCCGCTTCTCCAACTACACCGGCTGGCTGGCCGACCCCCTGCACGTCAAACCCAGTGCCCAGGTGGTTTGGCCGATCTTCGGCCAGGAAATTCTCAATGGCGATGTGGGTGCCGGCTTCCACGGCATTCAGATCACCTCCGGCCTCTTCCACGTCTGGAGAGCCTGGGGTTTCACCAACGAGTTCCAGCTCCTGTGCACCGCCATCGGTGCCCTGGTGATGGCCGGCCTCATGCTCAACGCCGGCGTTTTCCACTACCACAAGGCAGCGCCGAAGCTGGAGTGGTTCCAGAACGTTGAGTCCATGCTCAACCACCACCTGGCCGGTCTGCTCGGGCTTGGGTCCCTGTCCTGGACAGGTCACCTGCTGCATGTGTCGCTGCCCACCACCCAGCTGATGGACGCCATCGACGCCGGCAGCCCGCTGGTGCTCAACGGCAAGACCATCGCTTCGGTGGCCGACATCCCGCTCCCCCACGAATTTCTCAACCAGGATCTGCTGACCCAGTTGTTCCCCGGCTTCGGCGCGGGGATCTCCGCCTTCTTCACCGGCAACTGGGCCGCCTACAGCGATTTCCTCACCTTCAAGGGTGGTCTGAATCCTGTGACCGGCAGCCTCTGGATGACCGACATCGCCCACCACCACCTGGCGATCGCGGTGCTGTTCATCGTGGCTGGCCACATGTACCGCACCAACTGGGGCATCGGTCACAGCATCAAGGAAATTCTCGAGGGCCAGAAGGGTGATCCCCTGCTGTTCCCCGCGCCCAAAGGTCACGATGGGCTCTATGAATTCCTGACCACCTCCTGGCACGCCCAGCTGGGTCTCAACCTGGCGCTGTTCGGTTCGCTCACGATCATCGTGGCGCACCACATGTATGCGATGCCTCCGTATCCCTACATCGGTATCGACTACCCGACCCAGCTGTCGCTGTTCACCCACCACATGTGGATCGGCGGCTTCCTGATTGTCGGAGCCGGTGCCCATGCGGCCATCGCACTCATCCGCGACTACGACCCGGCCAAGAACATCGACAACGTGCTGGATCGGGTTCTGAAAGCCCGTGACGCCCTGATCAGCCACCTCAACTGGGTGTGCATTTTCCTGGGCTTCCACAGCTTCGGCCTCTACATCCACAACGACACCATGAGTGCCCTGGGTCGGCCCCAGGACATGTTCAGTGACACCGCCATCCAGCTGAAGCCCGTCTTCGCGCAATGGATCCAGGGCCTGCACGCCGCTGCCGCCGGCACCACCGCTCCCAACGCGCTGGCCGGTGTGAGTGAAGTGTTCAACGGCACCGTCGTCGCCGTCGGCGGCAAGGTGGCCGCCGCGCCGATCCCCCTGGGAACGGCCGACTTCATGGTCCACCACATCCACGCCTTCACGATCCACGTCACCGTGCTGATCCTGCTGAAGGGTGTGCTCTACGCGCGCAGCTCCCGCCTCGTCCCCGACAAGGCGAACCTGGGCTTCCGCTTCCCCTGCGACGGCCCCGGCCGTGGCGGTACCTGTCAGGTGTCGGCCTGGGACCATGTGTTCCTCGGCCTGTTCTGGATGTACAACTCCCTGTCGATCGTCATCTTCCACTTCAGCTGGAAAATGCAGAGCGACGTGTGGGGCACCGTCAACGCCGACGGCAGCGTCCAGCACATCACCAACGGCAACTTCGCCCAGGGTGCCATCACCATCAACGGCTGGCTCCGTGACTTCCTCTGGGCTCAGGCCGCCCAGGTGCTGAACAGCTACGGCTCGTCCTCCAGCGCCTACGGCCTGATGTTCCTCGGTGCCCACTTCATCTGGGCCTTCAGCCTGATGTTCCTCTTCAGCGGCCGCGGCTACTGGCAGGAACTGATCGAGTCCATCGTGTGGGCTCATAACAAGCTGAAGGTGGCTCCCGCCATCCAGCCGCGGGCGCTTTCCATCACCCAAGGCCGTGCCGTCGGTGTCGCCCATTACCTGCTGGGCGGTATCGCGACCACCTGGGCCTTCTTCCTGTCCCGACTCGTCGCGGTCGGCTGACCTCCACCTGAACTTTCCCAATGGCAACGAAATTTCCTTCGTTCAGCCAGGGTCTGGCACAGGACCCGACAACCCGCCGTATCTGGTACGGCATCGCCACGGCTCACGACTTCGAGAGCCATGACGGAATGACGGAGGAGCGGCTTTACCAGAAGCTGTTCTCCACCCACTTCGGTCACCTGGCGATCATCGGCCTCTGGGTTTCGGGCAACCTGTTCCATATCGCCTGGCAGGGCAACTTCGAGCAGTGGGTCGCCGATCCGCTGCACGTCCGTCCCATCGCACACGCGATCTGGGATCCCCACTTCGGCCAGGGCGCCATCGACGCCTTCACCCAGGCGGGCGCCTCCTCACCGGTGAACATCGCCTACTCAGGTCTGTACCACTGGTGGTACACGATCGGCATGACGACCAACATGGAGCTCTACCAGGGTTCCATTTTCATGCTGATCCTCTCGGCCTGGGCCCTGTTCGCCGGCTGGCTGCATCTCCAGCCCAAGTTCCTGCCTTCCCTGGCCTGGTTCAAGAACGCTGAATCGCGGCTCAACCATCACCTGGCTGTGCTGTTCGGCTTCAGCTCCATCGCCTGGACCGGTCACCTGGTCCACGTGGCCATCCCCGAGTCCCGCGGGCAGCATGTCGGCTGGGACAACTTCCTCTCGGTCTCTCCCCATCCCGCCGGTCTGGCTCCGTTCTTCACCGGCAACTGGGGCGTCTATGCCCAGAACCCCGACACCGCCAACCAGGTGTTCGGCACGGCCGAGGGGGCCGGCACCGCGATCCTCACCTTCCTGGGTGGCTTCCACCCCCAGACCGAAGCGCTGTGGCTCACGGACATCGCCCACCACCACCTGGCCATCGGCTGCATCTTCGTGATCGCCGGCCACATGTACCGGACCAACTTCGGCATCGGCCACTCGATCCGTGAGATCCTCGACGCCCACAACCCCCCCAAGGGCACCCCGGGTGATCTGGGAGCCGGCCACAAGGGGCTCTACGACACCGTCAACAACTCCCTCCACTTCCAGCTGGGCCTTGCCCTGGCGTCGTTGGGGGTCGCGACCAGCCTGGTGGCGCAGCACATGTACGCGCTGCCGTCCTATGCGTTCATCGCCAAGGACTACACCACCCAGGCGGCCCTCTACACGCACCACCAGTACATCGCCATCTTCCTGATGTGCGGTGCCTTTGCCCACGGTGCGATCTTCTTCATCCGCGACTACGACCCGGAAGCCAACAAGGACAACGTCCTGGCCCGGATGCTTGAGCACAAGGAAGCCCTCATCAGCCACCTGAGCTGGGTCTCCCTGTTCCTCGGCTTCCACACCCTGGGTCTGTATGTCCACAACGACGTTGTTGTCGCCTTCGGCACGCCCGAGAAGCAGATCCTCATCGAGCCGGTGTTCGCCCAGTTCGTTCAGGCCTCCAGTGGCAAGGCCCTTTATGGGATGAATGTGCTGCTGGCCAACGCCGACAGCATCGCCAACACCGGTGCCCCCTGGCTCCCTGGTTGGCTTGATTCCATCAACGCCGGGAACAACTCCCTGTTCCTGCAGATCGGTCCTGGCGACTTCCTGGTACACCACGCCATCGCGCTTGGTCTGCACACCACCACCCTGATCCTGGTGAAGGGTGCCCTGGATGCCCGGGGTTCGAAGCTGATGCCCGACAAGAAGGACTTCGGTTACTCCTTCCCCTGCGACGGTCCCGGCCGTGGCGGCACCTGCGACATCAGCGCCTGGGATGCCTTCTATCTGGCGGTCTTCTGGGCCCTGAACACCGTGGGTTGGGTCACCTTCTACTGGCACTGGAAGCACCTCGCCATCTGGCAGGGCAACGTGGCCCAGTTCAACGAATCCAGCACCTACCTGATGGGCTGGTTCCGTGACTACCTGTGGCTCAACAGCTCCCAGCTGATCAACGGGTACAACCCGATGGGGTCCAACAACCTGGCCGTCTGGGCCTGGATGTTTCTCTTCGGTCACCTGGTGTGGGCCACCGGCTTTATGTTCCTGATCTCCTGGCGGGGTTACTGGCAGGAGCTGATCGAGACCATCGTCTGGGCGCACCAGCGCACGCCCCTCGCCAACCTGGTGGGCTGGCGCGACAAGCCCGTCGCCCTCTCGATCGTTCAGGCCCGTGTCGTGGGTCTCGCCCACTTCACGATCGGCTACATCCTCACGTACGCGGCCTTCCTGATCGCGTCCACGTCAGGCAAGTTCGGCTGAGCCTCCGGCTCCCGAATCCCGTCAACGCCCCTTCTCGAATCTTCGAGGGACCCCCAGACCCCCGGTCACGGCCGGGGGTTTTTTCATGGTTGCTGCGAGGCTGTTCCCAGTGCTGGCTCCCCGAGCGCTCTTGCGCCAGAAAGCGACGTCGCCCCGAACACCTGGAGTCGTGCCGGGCCCGCCCATCGCCCCATCCCTTCAACGCAGATTTGCCTGGGCTTAACCTTGCCTGAGGGGGCTGCTGCCAACTTTAAGGTGCTTGCAGCTGCTTTCCATGGCTCTTACCTTCTCCGCTCTGGATCCCGTCGTCCAGGCGACAGATGGAGTGATTTCTCTGGCAGCTCTGGGGGCCAATGCGGAGATCTCCGCCTATAACCCAGCCACTGGATATCTGTATACCGTTGGCGGTGGATCCGGGGCCATTGTTGTCTCCGATCTCCGCGATCCCGCCAATCCCCAGGCCGTGGCCCGGGCCTCCTCCACCGGCAACGGCGAAACCCTGCAGAGCGCAGCCGTGTTCGGCAATCTGCTCGCCATTGCGGTGCAGAACGCCGTCAAAACGGATCCGGGTTTCGTGCAGTTCTACGACCTCACCGATCCGGCCCTGCCCGTTCACATCAGCACCGTGACCGTGGGCGCCCTGCCCGACATGGTGAAGTTCAGCAGCGATGGCCGCAAGCTGCTGGTCACCAATGAGGGTGAGCCGAATTCTCTCTACACCATCGACCCCGTCGGTTCGATCTCCCTGATCAACACCAGTGGCTATCTGGGCGGCACACCCGTGGCTCCCGCCGCCGCCGATGTGCAGACCGTGGGCTTTGAAGCCTGGGAGAGCCGCCGCGCCGAGCTGATCAACCGCGGCGTCCGGATCGGCACCCGTCTGGGCGTCACCACCACGGTGGCCCAGGACATCGAGCCGGAGGCCATTGCCATCAGCGCCGATGGCACCACCGCCTGGATCTCCCTGCAGGAGAACAACGCCATCGCCGTCGTGGATCTGACCGGCGCCGCGCCGGTGATCAGGACCATCTTCTCCGCCGGCATCAAGGACTGGTCCCGCGGTGTGGCCAGCGCCGAGAACTTCACCTACGAGTTGGAGTACGCCGCCGGCGCCGCCAACCAGCCCGCCGGGGTGCTGGCCGGCGGCCTCTCCGGCCTGTTCTTTGCCGGTAAGGAGACGGTCAACGGTGCGGAGCTGGACATCTACTACTCGATCACCGATCGCGGCCCCAACGGCGCCCTGATCGCTGGCAAGCGCCAGTTCATTGACCCCGATTTCCAGCCCAGCATCTACAAGCTGGGCATGAATCGCGCCACCGGCGCCGTCACCGAGCTCGGCCGCCTCGGCCTCAACCGCCCCGATGGCACCCCCCTCACCGGCCTGCCCCAGCTGGCGATCAAGGATGACGTGCCGATCACGGCCGCCAATGCCCCTCTGCCCTACGACCCGTTCGGCATCGACTCCGAAACCGTCTCCCTGTTCAGCCTCAACATCGGCGGCAGCACCCGCCAGGTGTTCGCGGTCGGCGACGAATACCGCGGCCAGATCTCGATCTTTGATGCGGCCAGCGGCAACCTGATCCAGCGCTACATCCCCGCCGGCCAGAAGGCCCAGCTGGCGGCCCAGCACAACGTGGGTGGAGCGACGCCGATCGGCGCTGAAACGATCGACAGCCTGCCGGCCGACTACGGCAACCGCTGGAGCAACCGCGGCATCGAAGGCATGGCCTTCAACCCCACCGACGGCCTGCTCTACGCCTTCATACAGAGCCCCCTCGACGTCGATGCCAACGGGGACGGCATCACCGAAGGCCGCAGCCCCTCCGAACTCACCCGCATCCTGGCCATCGATCCGGCCACGGGCACCCCGGTGAAGGAGCACCTGTACCTGCTCAGCGGCCGTTCGGGCCAGGACAAGATCGGTGACGTCGCCTTCGATGCGGCCCGTGGCGTGTTCCTGGTGATGGAGCGCGACAGCAGCCGCAGCCTCACCGGCTTCAAGCACGTTTATGAGGTGGACCTGCGCGGCGCCAC
>Ga0194113_10006406_pt1 | contig 14942 bp, 8 predicted proteins | sample TA2MahC200mmetaG_FD_146193 | JGI IMG/M metagenome (GOLD analysis project Ga0194113, IMG submission 146193) | Freshwater microbial communities from Lake Tanganyika, Tanzania - TA2015017 Mahale Deep Cast 200m | ecosystem: Environmental > Aquatic > Freshwater > Lake | place: Tanzania: Lake... | reverse complement strand
TGGAGGAAGGCCGCGCGATGGTGACGGCCGCGAGGAAGCACGGCCGCAAGGTGCAAGTCGGCGCGCAGGGCCGGACCGGTTGGGGGGCGTATTACACGTGCCGCGCCCTTCGCAACGGCATCGTCGGCAAGGTGAACAAGGTCACCTGCTGGCACTACGAGAACCCGGTGGGTGGTACTGAGCCCGACGGCACGCCGCCTGCCGACCTCGATTGGGACATGTGGCTGGGCCCGATGCGTTGGCGACCGTACAACCGAGCTTACTGCCCCGGCAATTTCCGCTGGTTCCTCGAATCGGGCGGCGGGCAGATTCGCGACCGCGGCGCCCATCAGTTCAGCACAATCCTCTGGTGCATGAACGCCGACGGGCCTCGTTCTTTCACCGTGCAGGCCACGGGCACGCCACCGCCTCACGGCTTGTTCGATTGCCCCGTGACGATGGAGGCTGTCTTTACGTTCCAGGATCCCGCCTGGACGCTGATCTGGGCCCAACCGGGAGAACGACTCGGCAAACTTGAGTTCGGCAACGTCTTCTGGGGCGAGGACGATCGGCGGTTGATCCTCGAGTGGGAAGGCGCTTACAAGCCGGCGGAACCGGAGGCAGTCAATTTCCAGGTGCCTCCCGGAGGCTTCGAGCCGTATCGCACCAACGAATACCCGGACGATTTCAACAAGAACCATATGGCGGATTGGTTCAAGGCTATTCGGGAACCGGACTATCTTCCGGCAGTGGACATCGAAATCGCCCATCGCACGGCCACGCTCTGCATCCTCGCCAACCTGTCCTACATGCTGGACCGCAAGCTGCAGTGGGATGCGGGTGCGGAACGCGTCGTGGGAGACGAAGCGGCCAATCGCCTGTTAGCGCAGCCCCAGCGTCATCCGTATCACTTGTAGGTGACCCCGGCGAGCAGCCGAGGTCAGCAGGCGGGCAGGAATTGCTCGCCGACTTCCATTCCTGAAATGATTCCCGGCGTTCCGCACGAGGCCGGTCGTCCGCACGTGCGGACCGTCGGCCGGCACGCTTGGACAAACCGTCGGGTACACTCGGCCACTGACACATTCCAGGGAGGCTCTCATGAGACGGGCAACGGCATTCGCGTTCGCGGTCACCATTGGCGTTTCGACTTGGTCGATCTCTCTGGCCACGGCTCGCGCGGAGGTGAAAGCGTGGACGGGAGAGATCACGATCCCTACGTACTCGTGGCAGGAAGATATCAACCCGAAGTTCTGGGCGCTGGAGGGTGGCGCGAAGATGTCCACCACCGTGCACGGCGCGATCACGTATCCGTATGTCATGCAGGATCACCTGCTGCGGAGGAAGGCCGATCGCGTCTACAAGGCGCTGTTCTTGGAGAACGAATTCCTGAAAGTCACGTGCCTTCCCGAACTGGGCGGCCGTCTGCATTCGGTGCTCGACAAGTCGTGCAACGCCGAGATGTTCCATCGCAACGGCGTGATCAAACCCGGCATGATCGCGATGCGCGGCGCGTGGATCAGCGGTGGCGTGGAGTGGAACACGGGGCCGCATGGCCACACCGTGACCGTGTTGTCGCCGGTGAGCGTCGTGCTCGGCCACGGCAAGGACGGTTCCGCGTTCCTGGAGATCAGCAACCAGGAGAAGATCTTCCGTTCGCGTTGGACGGTGCGGGTGACGCTGCATCCCGGGCGCGCCTACCTGGACGAACAGATCCGGCTGAGTAATCCGACGGACGGCATGCACCCGTATTACTTCTGGAACTGCACGGCTTTCCCGAACAAACCTGGCACGCGGTTCATCTACCCGATGACGCTCGGCACGGACCACTCTGCCCGCGAGTTCTTCAGCTGGCCGATTCACGAGGGTCGCGATCTGACGTGGCTGAAGAACTACGAGACGTATTCGTCCATCTTCTCCGTGGATTGCCGTCACGACTTCTTCGGCGCGTACGACGTGGATGACGACCGGGGAATCGTGCAAGTGGCGAACTGCCTGGAGCTGAGCGGCAAGAAAGCCTGGACGTGGGGCGAGTGGGAGTTCGGCAAGGTCGCGCAACAGAACCTCACGGACGGCGACGGACCGTACATCGAGGTCCAGAGCGGGCCGCTGCCGACGCAGTCCGATTACGGGATGCTCGGTCCGCAAGAGCAGGTCGCGTGGCGCGAGTGGTGGTATCCGGTCCACGGATTGGGTGACGGGTTTGAATTCGCCACGCGGGATCTTGCCGCACAGACCCGCCGGGGCGACGGCCAGTTGGAACTGCGGCTGCTGGCCACTGGCCGGTTCCCGGACGCCCGCTGCGTAGTGAAATCGGGAGACCGCACGTTGGCCGCCGAGACGTTGGACCTGGCACCGGACCGCGTGCGGTCGGTCGTGGTGGCGCAACCGGCGGCGGAGCCCGTGGCCGTGACCGTGACGACCCGGGAGGGACGCGTCCTGGCCGCATTCACGACGCCGCTGCCGATTCACGAGGTCGAGCCGCCGGCGGGAACGCCGCTATTGGACAGGGCCGACGACGGGCTGAGCGTGGAAGAGCTGTGTCTGAAGGGGCGCAAGTTCGATCGCGCGACGGACCGCCGCAAGGCTCGCGAGTACTATGAGAAAGCACTTGCCCGCGACGCCTCGCACGTCGCCTCGCTCCGATCGCTGGCCGTATTGGACTACGAAGGCGGGCGGTACGACCGTGCTATCGAGCGGCTGAGCAGAGCGGTTGAACGAGACGGCGATGACGGGTTGAGCTGCTTCTACCTGGGCGCCGCGCATTTTCGCCTGCGCGCCTGGGAGGAGGCCCGGCGATGGGCCTATCTCGCCGCACGCTGCAGCGGCACGAGCTCCGTCGGCTATGACCTGGTGGGCCGGTGCGAGATGAACCTCGGCAACCGCCCGGCGGCCATCGCCGCGTTTCGATCCGCCGTGCGCGCCGATCAGAGAAATTCCGTGGCCACAGACCACCTCATGCTGGCCTGCCACGCGGCCGGCCAGGCGAGCGTGGCGCGGGAAATGGCCGAGCGGCGGACGGCCGAGGACCCCACGGCACTCGTGCCCCGCGCCGTGCTGGCCCTCAAAGATGACAACACATTGGCACAATTCTCGACGGAAGCACGGTCGTTCCTGGGCGAGGCGGATTTCGAACTGCTGGAGACAAGCCTCACCTTCGCCGAACTCAATCTCGTCCAGGAGGCGCTCCGCATCGTCGAGTCCGCGTGCGTGCACGCGATTGCGCCCGAGCAACGTGGCTTCCTGCCCCTCTACTACCTCGCGTGGTTCGCGTCCCTCTGCCAGCAGGACGCCGACGCTGCCAATTGGCTGACCACGGCCGCAAAGACGGCGCGGGACGGCGAGTTCGCCTCCAGGCCCGAGGAGCTGCCGATGCTCCAGTACGCGATCGACCGCAACCCCGGCGATGCTCAGGCCCATCTCCAGCTCGGCTGCCTGCTGGCCAACCTCGGACGCGTGGACGAGGCAATCGCCGCCTGGAAACGGGCGGCCGAACTGGACGGGAAACTGAGTATCGCGTGGCGCAACCTGGGCATCGCGGCGGCCGTCCAGGGCGATCTCGACAAGGCCGAGGCCCACTACCGCGGCGCCCTCGGCGCGCGGCCCGGCGACCAGACCCTGTACCGGGACCTCGCCGAGATCCTGGTGGCGGCCGGCCGCCGCCCCGCGGCCATCGAAGTGCTGGAAAACGTGCCCGTCGACGCCGAGTTCCGCCGCGCGGAGATCACCGTGATGCTGGCCGAGTCGTACGTCGCGGAAAAACGTTTTGGCGACTGCATCGCGCTGCTCGAGTCCGTCCCCTATTTCGTGAACTGGGAAGGCCAGGATGTCACCTGGCGTCTGTTCAACCAGTCGCACATCGAGCGGGGCTGTCAGCGTCTGCGCGACGGCGATGCCGCCGGGGCGCTGGCCGATTTCGAAGCAGCGTTGACGTACCCGGCGAACCTCAACGTCGGTCGCTCCAATCGCCCCGAGGAAGCGCCGGCCCAGTATTGGCGAGGACAGGCCCTGGCCGCCCTGGGACGGCTGGACGAAGCCCGCTCGGCATGGCAGGCGGGCGAGAACGGGGCCGACCTCCCTGGCCGCCAAAACGAGTATCGTCAGAAGTGCCGCGAAGCGCTCGCCGAACACCGCGAATGACAGCCCATTGGTCGGCGGTTCCGCCGGCGATCGCGCTCTCGAACATGGGAATGGCACGGATGGCAAAGCCGGAGCACGGATGATCGGCGACGTGCCACCGTGGTCGAAGACGCGTCGCCTGAACGTCATCATTCCTGCTCGTGAGCATCCGATTTTTCGGTATCGTTCCCGAGCATACTCAGGAGAACAGCGGCCGTCACGATTGGAATGCCACGGAACGGATTCAACACGAGCAGATCATTGTCGCCAGTGACGACAGTCGTCGCACGACCACTGACGGCCAATTCGAGAAGTCGATCGTCAGCAGGATCCCGACAGACCGTTAGTTTCTCAGTGATTTGCACCAATTCCGATTCGCGAATCAATACCCCGAGAAACCGCTCGCGCTCTTCACGTGTCACGTAACGGTTGAACTTGGCACGTCCGAGAACATCGTGCAATTCCTGAATCAACGATTGCGAGACAAGAAGCGTTCCGCTTTCGAGACAACGAGCAAACGCCTGACCAGGCACCGATGCATTGAAGAGAAGTGCACTGATAATGACATTTGCGTCAAAGACGAACCGTTGATCGCTATTCATCGAGCATGGCTTGCAGGATTTCGGCCGTCAGCCCGCGTTGCTGGGCGTTTTGACTGATCTCGAGCATCACGTCCTTGAGCGACTCTCCGCACCTCGTTGCATCTCGCAATCGCAAGTTGACAAGCAAATCGAGTTTCCGGCGGTCGTTGTCGGACGCCAACCGGTATGCGTTAGCGACATCGGGATCCACGGACACAGTGATTTGTTCGCTCATTGCGCACCTCGGACGGCAATCGTCTGTCGATCTCATCATAGCAAGGCAGGGGCGATCAGGCCAGATGTTCACTTTGGGACGGGCACGTCCGCCAAGGGGCGACAAATGCATGGCACACGTCCACGCAGAACCGAACTGGGCAAGAGCTGCCGCTACCGGTATGATGCCAGCGGAAACACGATCGGCCTGACCGGCGGCAAGGCGCTGGTGCGGGAATGTGGCCACGGAGAAGACCCGGATGTTACGGGAGCACGAGATTCAGGTTCGAGTCAGGTACCAGGACGCGGATCCCATGGGTCTGCTCCATCACGCTCGGTTCTTCACGTACTTCGAAATGGGCCGGACCGAGTTGCTGCGCGCGGCGGGCGGCAATTACCGCCAGATGGAAGAGGCCGGCCTACTGGTCGTCGTCGTGCGGGCGGAATGCCGGTACCACAAACCGGCCCGTTACGACGACGTGCTGACCGTCCGCACAGTGGTCGTGGAAGTCACACCGGCGAAGATCGAGCACGAGTACCATGTAACTCGCGACGGCGAGCGGCTGGCGACCGGGCATGTCACGCTGGCCGTGGTCAACCGTGCGGGCCTTGTGCAGAGGATTCCCGACTGGCTGGCGGATGCGGGAAGCCCGTGAGCTGGTCGACTCTCGACCCCCCCGGCCGTCGGCAAGCCCGGATCGCCAGCCGGCGGCCAACTCAATCGCCCGCCTCGGCCCCCCTGCCCGGCGGCTTTCGTCACCGTATAATAAGACACGACGGCACGCCGAATGCCGCCACTTCGCGATCCACGGCTCTTCCCGCGGACAAACCTGGCGGGTGGCGATCGAACCGGGTCGTGACGCGCGGTGCGGACTTGCGCGGCACGAGTGCAACACGAGATTTACCAGGTAGCTTGGCGGGGCGATGGGGAGCTGGTTGTGGATTGGCGGATCACCGACGCGGTCATTCCGGCTTCTTTCGCGGTCGCCGGGACGATAGTGCTGGGCATGTGGATTGGGAGCCGGCCTCCCATCGCGTTTGAACCGCGCGTGCCCGGCGCGGATCGGCCGACGGCTGCCGCGGCGACCGACCCGTCCGACCAGGTTGCTCCCACGGCCGGCAAACCGGCAGCGGGGCCCGGGCAGGCATCGAAGGTGGCGGGGCGGTGGCCCTGGTTTCGCGGCGATCATTACGACGGCATTTGTCGCGACCCGACGCCGCTGGCCCGGTCGTGGCCGCCCGCGGGCCCTCCCGTTTTGTGGACGTTGACGTTGGGGGAGGGCTATGCCGGAGCGGTGATCGCGGACGGGTGTGCCTACGTCTTGGACTACGATGAACATGCGCAGGCGGACACCATGCGATGTCTGTCGCTGGACGACGGGCGCGAGATCTGGCACAACAGCTATCCGGTCGAAGTCACTCGCAACCACGGCATGTCCCGCACCGTTCCGGCCGTTGTGGGCGACTGCGTGATCTCCATCGGGCCTCAGTGTCATGTCGCCTGTTGGGATGCGAAGAGCGGCGAATGCCGTTGGCTGATCGACATGGTGCTGCGTTACGGCACGAAGGTGCCGCGCTGGTATACGGGCCAATGCCCGCTGATCGATGGCGATCGTCTGATCCTGGCGCCGGCCGGCAAGGTGCTGTTGGCGGCCATCGATTGGAGGACGGGGCGGCCGATCGACGCGGAGACGGGTCAGGCGATGACCGAGGGTCCGGACCGCCGCGCGTTGGAGACGCCCAATCCGCACGGGTGGGAAATGACGCACGCGTCGGTGGTTCCGCTGGAGTTCGGCGAGCGGCGGATGTACGTCTATTGCACGACGGATGCGGTGGTCGGTGTGTCGGCCGACGATTTCTCCGTGCTGTGGCACTCGCGAGATTGGACGACGCAGTACGCGACGGCCCCGTCACCGGTGGCCTTGCCCGAAGGCCAGGTCTTTCTTGCCAGCGGGTACGACAGCAAAATCGGCACCCTGCTGCTGCAACTGACTCCGTCGCCGACCGGGTTCGACGCCACGCCGGTACTGCGGCTGCCTCCGCGGCAGTTCAATTCGGAACAGCAGACACCCATTCTTTGGAACGGGCATGTGTACGGGATACGAAAACAGGGCGGCGGCAAGATCGTCTGCCTGGCTCTGCGTGGGACCGAGCTGTGGAACAGCGGCCGCGACCGCTTCGGACACGGTCCGTACATGATTGCCGACGGCGTGCTGCTGGCGCTCAGCGACACGGGACGCCTGGTGATGGTGGAGGCCGACACCAAAGAGTATCGCGTGCTGGCGAGCCACGAGGTATTGGAGAACGGAGTCGACGCTTGGGGCCCCATGGCATTGGCGGGCGGACGGCTGATCGTGCGCGATGCCACTCGCATGATCTGCCTGGATCTGACGAGACGGCCCGATTAACGTGATTTCGCGTTTCGCATTAGGGCCAGTCCGCGGGAACCGCGGGCTGGCGGGATCATGGCTGCAGGCAATGGGAGAAGCATGAAGGACGAACCTTGCATGACGGCGGACGGTTGCGGGCGAAACGCCTGCGGAACCAAGGGTTGCGGACATCACGCGGGCGGTACCGGCCTGGGCGGAGTGCTCATGCTTGTGGCGGCGCTGATCGTGGCGGCCGTGGCGGTGTATACCCTGTTATGGGACTCCCCGGGCGGCCCGGGCGACAAATCAGCGGAGCGGAGCGAGCTGAATTTGGACAATCACATACGGATCGCGCCCGAGTTGCTGGCGTTCGAGCAGGTGCACGGGTTCCCGGTGACGATCGAGGCGCCGTCGGCTATTGCCTTGGGGCCGGACGGGAGGATCTACGTCGCGGGTTCTCGTGCCGTGGAGATCTTGGACGCGACGGGCCGTCCGGCGGGCAGCATCGCGTTGGACAGCCCGGCGACCTGTATGGCGGTGGCAGGCGAGGGCACGGCGGAGCCGGGCCGCGTCTACGTAGGCGCCGCGACGCACGTGATGCCGTATGGGGCCGACCTGAAAGCGTTGAAGAAGTGGCCGGTGACCGACGAGAAATCCGTGCTTACCGCGATCGCGGTGGCGGCTGACGACATCTTCGTCGCGGATGCGGGTACGGGAGTAGTGCTGCGCTACAGTGCCGACGGCCAGATGATCGGGCGGATTGGCGCCAACGATCCGGACCGGCACGTGTCGAGTTTCGTGATCCCCAGCGCCCACTTCGATCTGGTCATCGATGCGTCGCAGGAGACGGTCTTCGTCGTGAACCCGGGGATGCGGCGCGTCGAGTCGTACACGTTTGACGGTCAGCTCCAGAGTGTCTGGGGGCGTGCGGGGACGGACATTGCGGAGTTCTTCGGCTGCTGCAACCCGGCGCATCTGGCTCGGCTCCCAGACGGGAGATTCGTGACTTCCGAGAAAGGGATCCCGCGTGTGAAGGTCTACTCGGAGTTTGGTGAATTCGAATCGGTCGTGGCCGGTCCCGGCGAACTGGAAGTGCCCGCCAGCGCGCTTGGCGATGCGCGAGGTGGGGAGGCACAGCGCGTGTTTGATGTCGCGGTCAGCTCATCCGGTGACGTGCTGGTCCTCGACGCGCGCAAGCAACGGGTGCGCGTGTTTCGCCCGAAGTCGGTGCGGCGCGCGGAGCAAGACACATGACAGACCCAGGTCTTGAGAAGCAGGATCGCCGTGGCTGGCTGGCGGACGCCGGCCGTTTGGTTCTCCTTTCGGGAATCGGCCTGTTTTCGTGGACGGTGCTGGCGAGGCGACCGAACGGCGGTTGCTGGCGAATGGCCGCGTCATGCCCAACGTGCCGGATGCTTGCGGGATGCGAATTACCGCAAGCCGTGGCGACTCGCGGAGCCCGCCGGGAAGAGGAGCGGACTGTATGCCGAACGAATCCGTGATCGATCGTCGCCGGTTTCTGATGGACGGCATGCGAGTGACCGGCGTGGTGGTGCTGGGGACGACGGCCGGTGTATTGGCCGGGCGGCAAGGCCGGGCCGCGGAGGACCGGTGGCAGATTGACCCGGACAAGTGCGTCGGCTGCGGCAAATGTGCTACCCACTGCGTGTTGGACGAATCGGCGGTCAAATGCGTGCAGTGTTTCGACATGTGCGGGTACTGCGACATCTGCACGGGCTATTTCGACCCCAACTACAAGGAGCTGGACACGGCTGCCGAGAACCAGCTCTGTCCCACCGGCGCGATCGTCCGCACGTTTGTGGAGGAGAAGACCGGGCAGAGTTTCTACGAATACACGATCGACCTGCCGTTGTGCATCGGTTGCGGCAAGTGCGTGAAGGGTTGTGCCCTGATGAACGGCTCGCTCTACCTGCAGGTCATGCAGGACCGCTGCGAGAACTGCAACGAGTGTGCGATAGCGGTCGCCTGTCCGAGTCGGGCCTTCACGCGCGTGCCGTGGGAAACGCCCTATCGGTTGAAGAAACTGGCGCTGACATTGCTGAAACAGAAAGCGGCCGGCGACTCGGGCGCCGAAGCGGCGGAGATTCTCAGGCAGGTGGTCCAGCCATGAAGCGGGCGGCGAGGCGGGTACTGCTCCGGTTGCTCTTGGCCGGGTCGATTGCGGTGATCTTGGCGAACGGGGCGCTGGCGGAACAGCGTCTGATCCCGACGCCCTCGTTCTCCGCTCACCCGATCCCGACCGCCCACGTGCCGGATGTCGATTCCGGATATTGGCAGGTCGCGGATGTCGGACTGCTGTTGGCGGCGATGGTGTTGGCGACCTATCTGGCGTTGGTGCGTCGGTCGCGTCGCCTGCTGCTTGTGTTGTCAATCGCGAGTCTGATCTGGTTTGGCTTCATCCGCGAAGGTTGCGTCTGCTCGGTCGGTTCCGTGCAGAACGCGGCGCTGGCGGTTGGGGATGCCGAGTATGCGATTCCAGCGGCCGTGTTGCTGTTTTTCGTGGCGCCCCTGGTCTTCACGGTCTTTTTCGGCCGGACGTTCTGTGCCGCCGTCTGCCCGCTCGGAGCGGTCCAGGAGCTGACCGCGGTGCGGAGCGTGAAGGTCCCGCGGTGGATCGACCAGTCGTTGGGACTGGTGCCGTACGTGGTTCTGGGAGCCGCCGTGATTTTCGCGGTGTCCGGGACGGCGTTCGTGGTCTGCCGTTACGACCCGTACGTGGCGATGTTCCGGTTGGGTGGAAACGCGAACATCATGGTCTTCGCAGGGTGCGTGTTGTTGATTGGGTTGGTGGTGGGGCGGCCCTACTGCCGCTACCTTTGCCCCTACGGCGCGCTCCTGTCGCTGTTGTCGCGTTTGTCGAAATGGCATCTGCGCATCGTGCCGGGCGAGTGCATCAACTGTCGTCTTTGCGAGGACGCGTGTCCGTATGGAGCGATCCAGCCTCCCACGGTGCCGCAACCGGTCGTGGAACGCGCGCGCGGGAAGCGGCGTTTGGCCTGGTTGCTGCTGGCGGCCCCCGCCATCATCGCGGCGTGCGCGTGGCTTGGCACGCTCTGGTCCGTGCCGCTGGCACGCCTGCATCCCACGTTTCAGCTGGCGGAGCAGGTGCGTTTGGAGAGCCTGGGTCGGGCCGTCGAGACGACCGACGCGAGCGACGCGTTTCGCAACACGGGCAGACCGGCGGCCGAGCTGTACCATGAGGCCTTGTCGTTGCGACAACAGTTTGTCCGCCTCGGCGGTTGGCTGGGCGCCTGGATCGGACTGGTGGTGAGCGTCAAGCTGATTCACTTGTCCGTGCGCCGGCAACGCACGGACTATCATCCGGAACGAGCGAAATGCGTGTCCTGCGGTCGTTGTTTCCGGTCCTGTCCGGTCGAACTGGTGCGGTTGGGGCTGATTGACGACGTGTCCGAGATGGTCAAGGAGACGCCGGCATGAGCAGGCTCCTCGTGCGCTACCAGGCCGTGCTCGCGACCTCTCTGGTGGCCGGACTGTTCTCGCTCGTTGTCAGCGTGTTGCTGGTGATTGACTTCGCATCGCGAGGCACCACCGAGCTGTTCGACGCGCCGGCCTACCTCGCGCTCAAGGAACAGCTCTCCTCCAGTCCTGACAATAATGTGTCACAGGAAGCGATTCGCACGCTTGACAAAGAGCTGCGCGCGGTCTATTTCCACCGGCGTCAATTCACGCACACGGGCATCTGCCTGCTGCTGGGCGGAGCCGCGTTGACCGTGGTCACGGCGCGGTGGGCCGCCGCGCTCCGCCGGGTGCCGCCCCACCCTCAACCAGGCGGCGCCGAAGTCGACCGGGACGCGATCCAGCAGCAGAGAGGCCGCTGGGCGGCGTGCGGTCTTGTCGCGGCGGTGCTGGCATCGCTGGGCGTTCTTGCCTTCCGCGCCAACAGCCCGCTGCCCGCCAACGTCGCGGCGCTGGCGGCGGAAACCGCTCGACGGACCGTCACGTCGGAAGACGCCCCACCGTCCGCCGACAAAGGGGAGGCCGGCAAGGAGGTCGCCGGTAAGGAGGTCGCCGGTAAGGAGGTCGCCGGCAAGGGAGACGGCGCTGCGAAGGTGGCGGAGGGGGACTCTCCGACGGCCATGCCCACCACTGAAACGTACGCCGCCCAATGGCCCCGGTTCCGCGGTCCGGTCGGCAGCGGTGTGTCCGCCTGGTCCGACATGCCCGACCGGTGGGACGGCACGACGGGCGAGGGGATCTTGTGGAAGGTGGAAGTGCCGTTGCCCGGCTACAACTCGCCCATCGTCTGGGAAGATCGCGTCTTCGTGTCGGGCGCGACCGACAGCGAGCAAGCGGTGTTCTGCTTCGACGCCGATTCGGGCGCGCTGCGTTGGCGGCGCGACATACCGCCGCCAGTTCCCGGCAAGGAGCCGCTGGAAGTCAGCGAGTTCACGGGCTATGCGGCGCCCACCATGGCGACCGACGGGGTCCGGGCGTACGCCGTGTTTGCGTCCGGAGATGTCGTGGCCGTGAACTTCGAGGGCAACCAGCAGTGGTGCCAGCGACTTGGCCCGCCGGTGAGCGCCTGGGGCCATGCCAGCTCGCTGGCCACCTACGGCAGCCTGCTGATCGTGCAGTTCGACCAGGGCAAGAAAGCGGACGGCCGCTCCCGCTTGATGGCCCTGGACGGTGCGACGGGCAGGGTCGTCTGGGAGGTGGCGCGCGAAGTGCCCGCCAGTTGGGCATCGCCCATCGTCGTGCCGCGGACGACGGGAGACGGCCACCTGTTGATAACCAGTGCCAATCCCTGGGTCATCGCGTACGCGCCCGAGAATGGCCGGGAGGAGTGGCGAGCCCGTTGCCTGGGCGGGGAAATCGGCCCGTCACCCGTCATGCACGCCGGCGTTGTCTACGCGGCCAACGAAACGGGCGGCATGGCCGCCATTCGCGCCGACGGGCAGGGTGACGTCACGGAGACGCACATCGAGTGGCGGACCGACATCAACGTGCCCGACGTCTGCAGCCCGCTGGTCACTGACGAGTACGTTCTGCTGCTCAAGAGCGGCCTGCTCGCCTGCTTCGACCGCAAAGGCGGCGACGATCCGGAACCGCTTTGGGAAGAGGACTTGATGGAGGACGTCTCGTCCTCGCCCGCCCTGGTTGGCGACCGCGTTTACATCTTCTCCAACGCGGGCCCGGCGTGGATTCTGCAGCCAAAGGCCGACCAGTGCGAACGGATTCGTGAATGCGAGATGGGCGAGCCGTGCCGGACAAGCCCGGCCTTTCAGCCAGGACGGATCTACATTCGAGGAGATCACCATCTCTTCTGCATCGGTGCCGGCACCGCGGAGGAGAAACCCGGTCAGTAGCGAGCGCCGAGTGCGGATGGCACAGGGCACGACCCTGACGCATCGCGCACTTTGTGAAATCGCCCTGGAGACGGATGGGACAAACGCGGCCGCTCGAACCAATGGATCCGGGACCATCCGTTTTGTTTTGAATTTTGAATTTGTTTTGAATTTTGAATTTCGATTTTTCCTTCATGTCTGCCAACCCCGAACTTGACCTGACGCACGTCGATCGAATCGTCTCGGAGCTGGGCACGCGTTCGGACGCGGTCGTGGCCATTCTCCAGGCGATTCAGCAGCAATACCGATTCTTGCCGCAGCGTGCGTTGGAGCGCGTGTGCGAGCTGACGCAGATCACGCCCGCCAGCATCGCGGGTGTCTCGACGTTCTACACCCACTTCCGGCATCGGCCGGTTGGCCAGCGGATGGTGCACGTGTGCCGGGGGACGGCATGTCACGTCAAGGGCGCGGAACTGGTCCAAGGTGCGATTGAACACCATTTGGGCCTGACCGATGGCGAAGACACGGACGCGGAGGGACGTTTCACGGTCCAGCCGGTGGCCTGCCTCGGTTGCTGCACGTTGGCTCCGGTTGTCCAGATCGACGGCTCCACGTACGGGCGCGTTTCGGCGCGGAATGCCCCGCGGATCCTCGAGGCATCGCTGCGGGACTCCGAGGCGGACAGGGCGGCGCGGCGATTGCCGCCGCGCGTCGCGGGCGGGCCGAAGGGCGAGATCCGGATCGGACTGGGCTCCTGCTGTCAGGCCCAGGGGAGCGGCCGGGTGCACGACACGATCCTGTCGGTCCTGGACCGATCGGGGGCGGCGGCGGAGGTCAAACGCGTGGGCTGCATTGGCATGTGCCACCAGACGCCGCTGATGCAGTTGGTTGCGCCGGATGGCGGTTCCACATTTTACGCGCACGTGCAGCCTCAAGACGTACCCCGCATCGTGCTGCGCCACTTTCGCCCTCGCGGGGTTGTCAGAAGATTGACCTACCACGTGTCGCAGTGGCTGAGCGGGTTCTATACCGACGAAGAGGAGGACCCGGTGGAAACGCGGTCGTTGGACATCCAGGGCGATACGGTGTGTGCCTTCCTGGGTCCGCAGAAGCACGTCGCCACGGAGTACTACGGCGGCATCGATCCGGTGGATTTGGACGAGTACGTGCGTCACGAGGGGTTCGTGGCGCTGAAGCGCGTCCTGGCGGAGTACGGCGCCGACAAGATCATTGCCGAAGTGCGGCGGAGCGGCCTGCGCGGGCGCGGTGGGGCCGGGTTCCCGACCTACGTCAAATGGCAGAAGGCCCGCGAGGCGGCCGGCAGTCCGAAATACGTGATCTGCAATGGCGACGAAGGCGATCCGGGCGCTTTCATGGACCGCATGCTGCTGGAGTCGTTCCCGTACCGCGTCCTGGAGGGCATGGCGATTGCCGCGCGCGCCGTCGGTGCTCACGACGCGATCTTGTACATCCGCACCGAGTACCCGCTGGCGCTGGAACGTGTGCGGGCGGCCATCGCCGAGTGCGAATCGCGCGGCTTTCTGGGCGAACGCGTCCTGGGGACCGATTGGACGCTGCGCGTCCTGGTCATGGAAGGCGCGGGGGCGTTCATCTGCGGCGAAGAGACGGCGCTGATCAACTCGCTGGAAGGTCGGCGCGGCACGCCTCGGCTGCGGCCTCCTTATCCGGTCGAAGTCGGCTTCCGCGGCCTCCCGACCCTGATCAACAATGTCGAGTCCCTGGCCTGCGTTCCCTGGATCCTGCGACACGGCGGTGATGCCTTCGCGGCGTTCGGAACCGCCGCCAGTAAGGGGACCAAGGTATTCGCACTGGCCGGCAAGGTTCGCCGCGGTGGCTTGATCGAGGTGCCCATGGGCGTCACGGTCCGGCAGATTGTCGAACAGATTGGTGGCGGCGTGCTGCCCGGCCGGACATTCAAGGCGGTGCAGGTGGGCGGGCCGTCCGGCGGCTGCGTGCCGGCCTCGCTGGCCGAAACGCCCGTCGATTACGAAGCCCTGTCCAGCGTCGGCGCGATCATGGGAAGCGGCGGATTGGTCGTGCTGGACGACACGGATTGCATGGTCGACATCGCCCGGTACTTCCTCCGCTTCACGCAGGATCAGTCGTGCGGCAAGTGCACCTTCTGCCGCATTGGCACGAAACGCATGCTGGAGGTTCTGGACCGGATCTGCACCGGCAAGGGCCACGCCGGGGACTTGACCGAGCTGGAACAGTTGGCGCGCTCCGTCGTGTCCGGCAGCATCTGCGGTCTCGGCAAGACGGCCCCCAACCCCGTGCTTTCCACCTTGACGTATTTCCGAGCCGAATATGAGGCCCATCTTGCCGGCCGCTGCCCA
>Ga0194113_10006404_pt1 | contig 14945 bp, 14 predicted proteins | sample TA2MahC200mmetaG_FD_146193 | JGI IMG/M metagenome (GOLD analysis project Ga0194113, IMG submission 146193) | Freshwater microbial communities from Lake Tanganyika, Tanzania - TA2015017 Mahale Deep Cast 200m | ecosystem: Environmental > Aquatic > Freshwater > Lake | place: Tanzania: Lake... | reverse complement strand
TGCCGGAGAAGAAAATGGATATACGAGATATTGATACAACTCTTGAATTTATGAAGTTCTATCTCACAAACATGGATAAGTTGTTCTTGAGGGCAACACCAGAAGGAAGGCTTGCTATCGGAAGTTCGATATTTCCTAAAGGAGTAACTTTTGAAGATGGAAAATGTCGAACTGCTGAAATAGGGCGTGAATACGAGACGATAAGGCACTACGCCACCCTCAAAGGCGATTATGTGCAAGCATTATATCTCGAACATTCCATTACGAAATCTGACATTTCGTTTTAACATTACTATAGCAACAATAGCCCAAATCAAAGTAACCAGGACCAGAATAATATCGGCAGCTGCCAACAGGTTATTTCTTAATCCAAACTGCAAAGGAGTAAAAGCAAGATTGAAAATCAGATTAGAGACGAAAGGTAAGGTGATAACCAAAGGGATCTTACCGGTAAAGGCTTTATAGAATACAGTACCGAAGGAAACAGCAATAATAGTGTAAAGCACAGTCCAAACAGGACCAAATAACCAGCTCGGAGGAGCCCAGGAAGGTTTTATTAGCTGTCTATACCAGTCATAAGTTTGAATATTTTCCATGTCCTTACGATTGAATAATTGGAATTAATTTATATTATAAATGACCCGATATTATTAAAGCTATAGTAAAAACGGTGGCTGGTTGACTATGTTGGAACTTATTATAAAAGATTAGTTGTGCAAAAAACATTCACTCCCCATCCGCAACCAGCTTTAGCTTTTGTAAGGTAATTATAACGCATTTATGTACCATCACCCTTGAAGAAATTAGAACCTATTTCATACGAGAAAAAAATTGTTTGGGAATTGAGGCTAAATTGGTAATTTTAGGTTATGATACTATCACGTACGCTGTTGATTGTTGTCAAAATATATGTTTTACTGGAATTATGAAGAACAAAATTAAAGAAAAAAATAAATTGGATGATATGTTAAAAATTATATTAGTCGGTGCAGTTGTTTTGATAGCAGTTGCATTAACAATATATGTTTTAAGACCAACAAAAGTAAAAACGACGTTTGAAGTTTGTTATGAACAATGTAAAAAATTAGGAATACCACCAGAGAATGGAGAGTGTCCAGAAGGTACTAGGCCAAGAACACTAAAATCAGATTCAAGAGAGTGGAAAAAAGGAGACCTTTGGTGTCTTAGAAATGCAGGCGAATGTTTTGATTTATGTTTAGGAAAATAAAAAAATGTTATCTATTATAGAGATTGCCAACCAATTAGGACTGTCGCCATTTCTTGGTAAATAGTTATCCTAATTTAGTTTGTTTGCCAAATTATGGCTTCTGTGCAAAAATATCTCTATGGTACGGATACTAAAATATAAGGCCTATTTATTGTTTTACTAGTCTATTCATGCTATAGAATAGCTAAGCCTTATGTCACTAACAGAAATTCGACTAGAAGCGAATAATACTCCTAAATCTATAGAAGAATTACTATTAGACGATGAAGAACTATATAGTGAAGAAACACCTCAATCTACTGAAAATGCAGAAATTCGTAAAATAGTTGAAGAAAATAATACCGCCTCTTATACTCCAACACCTCCTCCAATATTTAGTTATAAAGGGAATGACATAACAAGCATATTTATTATTTTTATTTTAGTGATGTTTGGGATTATCATCTACCTTATCTATCTTCTAAAAGAAAAAAATGGAAAAAAAACATAATTTATACTTAAAATATCTACTGCTCGGGATTTTTCTTCTCCTTTTGTTTATCGCTTACCAGCTTTATACTCTGAACAATCAAAAAAAGACTGCTCAAGAAATAACGCCCAATCAGGCATATATGGACTGTCTTAAACTGGGATCAGATGAACGAGCTAAGGCTTGTATAAAACTAATAACTACACCTAAAATCCAGAAAGATTTTCCGCTATTAAAATTAGCTATTGAAAGCCATAAAGCATCTCAAACTTTTAGTTGTATTGAAATATCAGGTACTCTTGAAAATAATTATTATCTACCTGTATATAAAATAAAGTTAAAAATATCTTTCTCAGAAACAAAAGGAGAACAACCTTTCCATTATGAAGTATTTACCCCTTTTTCGAATGAAAATATACAGATACAACCTAACAGTAAGAAAAGTTTTAGTGAATGTTTAAGCTATCAAACCTATGATGTGCTTAAATACATGAAAAGTTGGTATTATTTCGTACAACCATACAGTGCAAAAATATATGAAGAATAGTAGTTTATAGAGATTAAAAACTGATGACTACTAAAAGAAAAATAGAATACTGCACTCTAGACATAGAATATCCCAAAACAGCCTTTATATGTTTCCTCTTCTATTTAAAGGATAGTCTTCCTCAAGCCATTCTACGGATTTCCCATATTTTTACCTCAAAGGATGAAGCCTCTTACTATATAGGAAAATATATTGAATCAGCTAGAGCTAAAATAAAACTTGAAATACATGATATTACTATTTTAATCCCGCTCTATTTTCAATCCCTTTATCCGCTGAAAAAGGAATATTGGAGAAAACCTACTCAAAAATACGAAGATGATTCAATTAAGTTAATGAGAGTATTCTTCCCTGTTCTTGAAAAACCAGAGTTCTATAAATTACTGGTTACCCCACTCTTAATACAGGATAATAAATGGATTTTTCGGGCAGCTGCTCCCTTTTTAATATCCGCAGATAAATCTGTAATAGAAAGATTCTTACTCACCTCTGACTGGACTATAGATACAAGAGTTAAAAATGCCGCTCTTTATACCTTCGGTGAACCGTCAAGCTTTAATTGGAAGACAAAAGAAATTATTGCACCAGAAAGAGAGATAGAAGAAAGAATGGTAAAACCAAATTAGAGGAAAAAATTTCCCTTTTGTAAGTAAATTTTCATTATTTAAGAGTTGTATTTTCACTCGTGCTGAATATTTTAGAAAATGCAATTATACTGACTACAAGTAAAATTAATCCAACTGCTTTTTCTAAGTAAAGAAGTACTAAACCAACAAGAAATAAAATGAGTATAGGTAAAAAAAGTTTCTCTTTTATTGGGGTAGTTTTATCAAAAAAATCTCTTATATGATAAAAAAATGCTACAACGAAAATTGGTGTAACTATAATAACTAATAAAAGTCCTAGTATCTCAGACGCCTTGCATAAAAGATTATCTGGGCTTTTATTGCAAACATCTCCTAATATGTTTTGTAAGTTTAATTTAAGAATATAATTCAAAATTTTTTCTCTCTTGGCTCACACTGTCCCGAAATATAATTTTTCTTAAATCCCGAATTACAGATACAATAACCATAAGATTCATAAGAGTTTGGAGGACATATTACCTTATTACATTGATTTGTCTGATAATTCTTTTTATACCCGCTTTCACATGTCCAATCGTTCCCGAAGTAATTTAATTTCCCATGCTCTGGAATTTTTATCAATTCACATGTATTGTTAGAATAATTACTTTTATATCCCTTATTACAACTCCAGTATGAGCCATTGATAAGTTTTGCATTTTCAGGAATATTTATTTTGCTACATGAATTATTTGAATAATTTTTTTTATAACCATCCTCACATTCCCAATCACTACCATAGTAATTCAGTTTTCCATGTTCTGGTACTTTTATCTGTTCACAGTTGCCTGTTGAATAGTTTTTCTTAAAGCCCTTATCACAAGTCTTATAAGACCCTTTTGTTGGAATAGGAATTCCCGAACCATAACTATAACCAGACCCACACTTTCCATCATCTATACAGGAATAATTGTTCCAAATATAGCCATCGGGCTGTGATCTATAATATGGCTGAACATAAGTACCATCTCTTCTGAAGTGTCCTCTTACATAAACATCTGATGGAGATGATCGGTATGATCGTGCCTCAATAGGATTAATGGATCCTATAAAATTGGACATAGCGAAAAGACTGATAATATAAAAGCCTATTATTATAATCTTCTTCTGCATACCTATATTCTATTCCACGAGACATTATGAGTCAAAATTCATATTATATTATCAAAGAACTATGTATTGCCCCTTTTTTTATATATTGCTCTTCCTCGTATCTAACTCGCTCTCCAGTATTTTTCCATTGACATACTCCAACACCTGCTCATATAGTAGCTCATAATCCTTTTTGAGGCTAATTCACATATCTTAGTATGAATTGAGAATAAGTCTTGTTAAACGATATTAAAGCTTGCAGATAATCATGTTACTGCCTCTGTTTTAGTCTGTTTTGACACTGCAGAACACCTTCTAAGTACCTATTTAGGTAAGATTTCACTATACTTTACATGTCCTTTTTTATCTCTTCTATTTTGAGATGGGATACTAAAAACCAATTAAGGGTATAGCCTGGGGTACATAGGGGTAGGGAAAATCTAGAGATGATTTGTCCGTATGTCTTTATCGAGGTAAAATAAGCTAAATAAAAATATAATATGTCACCTCTGGATTTGATAATCTTACCAGATCAATCTAAACAATAAGTTTATGCTTTTCCACGAATGCTCTCCCACTACCAGATTTGAGGTATTTTTCAAAGTTGAAGGCGGTATATTTGTTGGAAAAAGCAAAATAGGAAATTAGTTTTACGGGAAGTCTATCTTTGGTAGCTGGGACTTGACCTTTTTGATGCCGATTTAGTCTATCCTTCAAATTGTCTGTACATCCAATATAGGTCCTATTATCTGAACAAATAAGAATATAGACATACTACATATAGATTTATTATAACCCGACTTCACTAAAATTTCGTCGAGGTGAAAGACGACTTCGTTAAAACTACGTCGATCTAAGTCGCCTTCGTTGAAACTACAGCGAACTGAAAGCGGACCTCGTCTTGCCGGAGCCGAGCTGAACGCGCGAAACTCGACTACCTTATGCTATGTCGAGGCGAAGCCCGCTTTCGTCCCGATGAAATCGGGACTTCAGCGAGGCGAAGGCGGAGGGTACAGGATTCGAACCTGTAAGGGCTTTCGCCCGCTAGTTTTCAAGACTAGTGCCATACCGTTAGGCGAACCCTCCAAATTACTTCTTTATATTATACCTTAAAACCCTGATAATGGTGATTATTTATCTGCCTAAAATAAGGTTAACGGGAGGATATTTACAGTGTTATAACCTATTTCGTTTCTTCTTCAGTAAATCAATTTGCCTTTCAGCTGGCTACTTATCCACTCTTCTTAGGCAACTAATAATGGGCAATAAATTAGTTTACTTTCCTTCCAAACCATCCAAGAAATCTTATCGGAATCCTCAATATTAGCATCAACATATCTTTTTTAATATTTTCATATACCTTTTTTTGTTTATAATATTTTCCTGACGAGAATTTTATCAACCCTGCTGCCGTCCATATCAATAACTTCAAAACAGTATCCGTTTGATTCGAATGAATTACCTGACTTGGGAACATGGCCGATTTGATTCATTACAAATCCTCCAATTGTCTGAAAAATACCTGATTCTTCTTTCGGAAGTTTGCGTATCTGAAAATATTCTTTAAATTCATCAAGAGTGACAAGACCGTCAATCAGAAAGGTGCCGTCTTTCCATTTGGTAATATTTTTCTCTTCATACTCATCAATTGTAGGTATATCACCGATAATTGCTTCCAATATGTCTGTTATGGATAAAAGCCCTTCAATATTACCGTATTCATCTACCGCCATAGCCATGTGAATACCTGACTTTTTAAATATCTCGAGGACTTTAAAGGCATTCATACCTTCCGGAACAAATATGGGCTTATGCATCAGATCCTTCAGGTCAACTTCTTCTTTAAGAAAATAATGGGCCAGAAGCTCTTTTGTACGGACAATACCGATTACCTTATCCATATCTTTTTTACATACGGGAAAATATGAATATGAACTTTGCGATATAACCCTTTTTATATTTTTACTACCTCCGGCAATATCAAGCCATTTTATTTCTTTTCTGGGAGTCATAAGCATGTTAACCTTCATGTCGCTTAAACGGAAAGTTCTTTCAACAATATCTCTTTCGGCCAGATTAAATACACCAATCCTCGCTCCTTCTCTAATAAGCATTTTTACCTCCTCTTCTGAAATCGGCATCTCTGGCGATTTTTTTATCCCGAATATTCCCAATACCCAATCGGTTGAAACGCTTAAGAAATTGACAAGAGGATAGCTTATGGAGGATAAGGTCTGCATTGATCTGGCCATAAATGAAGCAATTCTTTCAGGACTGCTTAAGGCTACGCGTTTTGGCACAAGTTCTCCCAGAATTAATGAAAGATAGGTTATTATTGACACAACAATGATAATTGCTATAGTCTCGCCGTAATCGCCGATTATTGGTATGGTGGATAATGGAGCTGAAAGAAATTCTGCTACCGTTTCACCTCCGTATGCTCCGGCAAAAATCCCTATGAAAGTAATACCTATTTGTACTGTAGATAAAAACCTGCTTGGGTTTTCAGCAAGCTCCAAGGCTCTTTTTGCATTCTTATCACCCATATCCGCCATCTGTTTCAGCTTTGGCTTACGTGCTGAAACTATGGCTATTTCAGTCATGGCGAAAATGCCGTTGATGATTATGAGAAGAAAGATTATTAGAAATTCCATTCCGTATATTATACCGCAAAATATGGGAGGGATTTCGACGATTTTTCCTCCTTTAACCAGCCTCAATTTGTCTATCATCAGGCATGTTTTTCCTTTTTATAATTATCTATTATTCTTCAAAGACTTTTCTCTATAGACTTGATACTTTTATAAGTGGTATAGTTTTATTATTAAAATGTGGTTAATCAATCTATTTCTTTATTTATTTTCTTTCGTAACCATCTGGTTTGGTGCGGGATTAATTATTTCTTCTATTGAAAAAATTTCCAAACGTCTTCATTTTTCCTCCTTTGCGGTTTCCTTTTTTCTTTTGGGCATACTAACTTCCATACCTGAAGCTACAGTAGGAATAAATTCCATTATAGAAAATGATCCTGAAATATACGTAGGAAATCTTATTGGCGGGATTCTTGTCATATTCCTATTTGTCATACCGGTATTGGCGATATTCGGAAACGGCATTAAACTTGCTCATGAGCTTGACAGTAAGAAAATATTATTGTCTTTAGCTGTAATCATTGCTCCTTCGTTTTTAATTTCTGATATGAAAATCACCATATATGAAGGACTTCTCATGCTGCTTTTATACGGGGTGCTGTCCTATTTTATTGAGAAAAAGAAGGGATTATTTGAACACATCGAAGATGGAATTGAACACTTTCAGCCGTATTATCTGAGAGATTTTATCTGGACTATTACTGGAGTAGTAATCGTTTTCCTTTCAGGATACATCATAGTTGAACAGACCATTTACTTTGCTGATATACTTCATGTTTCATCTTTTATCATCAGCATCACTTTATTATCATTTGGAACCAATCTGCCGGAACTTTCGATTGCTTTACGATCAATTCATTCTGGAAAAAAGGATATTGCATTTGGAGACTATATGGGATCTGCAGCCGCCAATACCTTGCTTTTTGGGTTGTTTACGGTAGTCAATAAGGAAGACGTCATCATTCCGAACCATTTTTTCAGAAAGTTCATATTTATTGTTCTGGGATTAGGATTGTTTTATCTTTTTTCCAGATCCAAAAAGGATATTTCAAGGAAAGAAGGTCTTGTTTTATTACTTATCTATATCCTTTTTCTTTTTGTTGAAGTGTTATAAGCAGCAACTAGAGTGATAAAACTCCATCTGTTAAAGCGCTAGAACCTAAAATGAGTTTTGAGGCTGTAGAACAACCTATAATATATTGTTCTCCTTGAATCTGTGGTGTTTTTGGACGAAGTTCGAACATTTTTTGCCTGCCCGACAGAGACTCTTGAGTGAAGGCGGGAATTGGAGCGGAAAGAGCGATTTCAAGTTATAAACGGGGCGAAGCCCGCTGGCAAAATCATAGCTGATTTTACTCTTTTACGGATAACTCTTTTATTAAATATCGCCAAACAAACCCTGACGCATTGTGTTTTAGATCTTTATACTCCAGCTCGCCATAGGTAAAATCCCCATCCGGGTAAGATATTGGTAAAACCAGCTGCTCTACTTTTATCAAATTAAACGCTTTCGCAAAACCAAGCGTATGTATCAGCCCGTGCAGGAGAATGAGAATTGTAAAAAATATCATTTTCTACCAATAGGCATGATGTATAACGGGAATTCTTCCTCGGGCAGATTTAGGGCTTTTTTTACTTTTTCTTCAATAAAAGCCCCAACTGCCACCGTACCGAGTCCCAAAGACTCGCATTCCAGATATATATTCTGCGAAGCATGACCTGCTTCCATTTGAACATATTGAACGCCCCGGTCGCCGTATTTTTGTGTTGTCCTTTTGTAAACGCCTGCAATGACGATATCAACTGCCCCTTCGGCAATATATTCCTGGCCTAGTGCCGCTTCGGCCAGCTCTTTTCTTATGTCTTGACTTGAAATTTTGATAATGCCGTGATCCTTCGGCGTATATTTATATAATCCAGCCGCCAGCTCTTTGACATTGCCGATTGCAATATAAACTTCCAATGGGTAAAGCGCTCCGGCTGAAGGCACAGACCTGCCCCCGTACCCATCCGTAATTCCCTGAGCTGCCCATAAAATCTGCGCTACTTCGGCAAGCGTCAAAGGTTCGTTTTTGTAGTTGCGGATTGATCTTCTGCCGGCTATTGCTTTTTCTACCGATGTTTCTCCGTCTTTTTTTGGCTCCGGCAAAATGACCGCACTACCGTTGCTTAATGTTTTTATAACCATCGGCTTCTCCTTGGGTTTTAAAGACCGGAACAAATAAATAATCACAACCAAAACGATTATAAACAATATTCCAATAAATATTTTGTATTTATCATCCATATTAAGCCATCTGCTTATTATGCTTTATCTTCTTCTGGAACCGGAACACGGACAAATTTGTTTTTTCGCGTCTTAAGCGCATCGTAGATATCAATCAAAGCCAGACAGACGCTCATAGCAAGCGGTCCTAAAAGAAATCCCAGGGGGCCAAAAAAAGCCATGCCGCCTAAGACGGCAATAAACACCGCGAGCGGATGCAATTGCATGCCGCGGCCTACGAGTCTTGGACCTAGGAAATTATCAACGAGACCCACGGCGGTTAATCCCCATACCAAAAGCCCGATTCCGCCAAAGGCGTTGCCGGCAACAAAAGAGAAAATAATCGCGGGAGCAATGACCAGCGCCGTTCCTATACCGGGGATAAAAGCCGCCACCACGGCCACCCCTCCCCAGAGCGCGGCGTTCGGCATGCCGAAGATTGCGAAACCGATGCCTGTTAAAGTGCCCTGGATCAGACCGATCGCGAGATTGCCTTTTATTGCCGCTGACACACCCAACTTCAACCTCGACAAGATTAATTCATCATCACTATCATCAAGCGGGCTTAAAGCAATAAAATAGTTTTTCAGTTTATGGCCGTCTTTGAGAAAATAGTAAAATGCGGTGATGAATACGAAAACATTGAGCAGTATTTTGGCAAAACTTGAAAATATCGCGCCGATGTTTTGAACCAACGCTTCAAGGCCTTGTCTGGCAAACTGGCCGAAGTCGGGTTCAAAATTTTCAGGAAGCGGAAGGATCGCCCGGGCTTTAACCATAACATCCCTTATTGATTCTTCAAAGCCGCTGTTCCCGCTGGTCAAAGAGTGATACATTTGGCTTGATTCCTTAAAAATCTGGGTTCCCAAAAACGCTATCGGCGCCAGGACTAAAACAATCGCAATAACCGTTGCGGCCATAGCTGCCGCGCTTTCCCGTTTTTTAAAAAAAAATAATAATTTTTGATAGATCGGTTGGAAAAGAAACGCGAATACCGCCGCCAAAATAAGCGGCCCTAAAAACGGCCTGGCGATGAAATACACCAACAGGGATGAACCGCCAAGCGCGAGCAGCAGGAAATAATTCGCATGCTTATTTTTATCCATACGATTATAACTTCTCAATCTTTTTTAAATCCTTTTTACGGCAGGTAGAGAATGACCAAGCCGACAATAATCACAAGCACAACCGTTCAAGCATGGCTGCCGTCGAAAAACAATTTATCAATGCCGTCTAAAATAGACTAAGTACCGTGCCAGATCAACATCAGGCCGGCAACAATGGAAATGTTTTTCGCAAGATGTTCCAATATAATTTTTGGTTTTAACATAAGCTTTTCTTTTATAATTGATAATTATCTTCTATGCCCTAATCAAGATGCTCTTTTTTGAACGTCTCTCTGATGTCTTTGTAGGTCGCGCGTTCAAGGTGTTTTTTGGGAGCTTTCGATTCACGCTTATGTTTGACATATTCAATAACCATGGGCAGAAGCGAAAGAGCGATGATCGCGAATATGGCATATTCGAAATTGGCTTTTACGAGAGGAAGGCCGCCTAAATAAAAACCGGCGAAGACCAAAAATGTAACCCAGATAAATCCGCCGAAAACATTGTAAAAAAGAAAAGTATTGTAATGCATTTTGCCGACGCCGGCGACAAACGGAGCAAAGGTGCGGACAATCGGCACGAATCGGGCAATAATAATGGTTTTGCCGCCGTATTTTTCGTAAAACTCGCGAGTTTTTTCCAAATACTCTTTTTTGAAAAATCGGGAGTTTTCCTTGTTGAATACTTTGGGACCAACGTAATGGCCAATCCAATAATTGACCGTGTCGCCTAAAACCGCCGCCGTCAACAGGACAAAGTACGCAGTCCATATATTAAGCAAGCCGGCGCCGGCAAGGGTGCCAACCGCAAAAAGCAATGAATCGCCGGGTAAAAACGGGGTTACCACAAATCCGGTTTCCGCAAAAACAATGAGAAAAAGCAGCACATATGTCCAACCGCCAAAAAAAGCGATCGCATCCGCCAAGTGTTTGTCAACATGCAGAACAAAATCAAAAATTTCCATATTTATGCCCTGACTCCCGCCTCGCAACCGCTTGATACTTCCTTCCACCAAACCAAATAGCCGACAGCCATCGCCGGTCCGGTTATTTCATTATATTCGGCGAAAACTATCCATCTTCCTTTTTATATATAGCGTAATAACCAGCAAAATTACTAAAGCAGTAATCGGTAAAGCGAGTAAGATCGGTATGATTAAATATCTCATTTAAAGATTATCTTTTTCCTAATTTTTGTAAGTTCGAGTACGACTATGATTAAAAGAGAGATAAGGACGGAGAAAATCAGCTCAAGTGGGGAAAGAGGAACAGTATCAAAAACTTTGTTGAAAAAAGGATGATACAAAAGTACAGGATGCATGATAAAAGGCAGAAAGAAGGCAACAAAAAATATCGGGTTTTTGACAAGAGCAAGATTTCTTATAATCGGCCGATGGGATACCCAAATATCCAGAAGGATGAATTGTTGAATGATAATTATGACGGTAAAAAGTATTGTTACCGAAATAGACTTACCATTTAAGCTCATAAAGGGAATAGTCGCAATAAACGCCAAAACGGCTGTAAGAAGTCCGACGAAAAATATATAATAGTAGTCGCGTCTTCCCAAAATACTCATTATTCTTTTTGGTTTTTCAAGCATAATACGTTTATCATTTGGAGAAAATGCAAGGGATATGGCCGGTATTCCGTCAGTGGCAATGTTGATATAAAGAATCTGAAGCGGCGTAATGACCGGAAGATGAAAGACAACGGCCGTAATGACATAAATCACCTCGCCTAAATTGCAAGCCAGAAGGTATTTGATGGCATTTTTGATCTGATTAAAGATATTCCTGCCGTATTCAACGGCATTGATAAGTGAAGCGAAGTTGTCATCGGTAACAATCATATCGGCCGTTTCCTTGGCTACATCCGTTCCGGTTATCCCCATCGCCACCCCAACATCTGCCTGTTTTAAAGCCAAGGCATCATTGACCCCGTCCCCTGTAACAGAAACTACTTCTTTCTGCTTTTGGTATAACTTCACCAGTCTGTATTTATGATCAGGAGTAGTTCTGGCATATATTTTTACTTTTGACAAAAGCGGGAAAAGTTCTTCATCAGAATAGCTATCAAGCTGTTTTCCAGTTAAAATCTCTTCTCCTTCCGTGATTATCCCTGTCTCTATTCCTACTGCCTCGGCAGTCAATTCATTGTCTCCGGTAATCATAATCACTTTAATTCCCGCCTCTTTAGCCTTTATTACTGCTTTTTTTACTTCCGCTCTTACCGGATCGGCGATGCCGACAAAACCCAAAAAAACTTGACCTTTCTCCAAATCACTACCGTCTTTCGTTTTGCAGGAGAAGGCAATCATCCGAAGACCCTTTTTGGCAAACTGCTGGAACTCTTTCTCAATGGCTGCTTTTTTTGCCATTGTTAAAGGTAGCTCTTCCCGGCCAATCATGATTTTACTGCAGATAGAGAGGATGGATTCCGGAGCTCCTTTGGTAAAAATACAATGTTCCTTTTCCTTCTTGACCTCTACCGTCATGCGTTTGGCGACTGGATTAAAAGACCGCTCATCTATTGTTTTCCACTCGTTTCTTGCCATTTCTAGCACAAAGCCAGCCTTCTGGGCAAGAAGAAGAGTTGCTCCTTCGGTAGGATCGCCCACCACATCAAACTCGCCGTGATCTACCTTGAAAACAATTGAGGCGGTTGAACAAAGAGCAGCATTAAGAAGCATTTTGGAAAAAGGATGGTTGGATAAAGAAGGAGGATTGTGACTGTCGTATATCTTTTCATCCACCCAAATTTTCTTCACCCGCATCTTGTTGGTGGTAAGAGTTCCTGTCTTATCTGTGGCTACCAAAGTTACCGATCCTAGTGCTTCTATGCTGTTTAATTTTCTGATAATCGCTTTTTTCTTGGCCATCTTCTCAACTCCGATTGCCAAAGTAATTGTCATGACAGCCGGCAGACCTTCCGGAACAGCAGCCACCGCCAGACTGACGGCAAAAATGAAACTTTCAATCAATGTTTTATCTTGGACAAAAGACAGAATAAAAACAGATACTGAAGCCAGTATTCCGATCATACCAATCTGTTTGGTAAAAACTTCAAGTTTTTTCTGCAAGGGTGTTTTTACTTTTTCAATACTTGCCAATGTTTTTGCGATTTGACCAAAGCGGGTGGAAGAGCCTGTTGCTTCAACCTTGATATACCCTCTTCCTTTGGCTACTACCGTACCCATAAAGAGGGAGTTTTTCTCGCTATCGTCTTCCTTTTTATCAACAGGCAGGGATTCCCCTGTTAAGGAAGCCTCATTTACTTCAAGATGCATGCTTTCCAAAACTTTCCCGTCTGCCGGTATTTTATTGCCTTCTTCAAGATAGACAATATCACCGGGAACTAAAAAACGGCTGTCAATTTCCTGCTGTTTGCCATCTCTAACTACCCGTACTAACGAGACGGTCAGTTGCTTCAAGGTCTCAAGGGATTTTTCGGCTTTTGCCTCCTGATATAGCCCGAAAAGCGAATTAAGGATAACAATAAGAAAAATAAAAAACGAGTCAATCCTTTCTCCTAAAAGAAATGATATGCAAGCTGCAAGGATAAGAAGAATGGTCAGAAAATTGTTAAATTGGGAAAGAAATGATTTTAGAAGTGTAAATTTGCTTGTTTCCTTAATTTCATTTAAACCGTGCTTTTCAAGCAGCTCTTCTGCATCTCTTGCAGTCAAACCATTTTTGAAGATTTCATTATCCATCTATTTTTTCTCCTCCACAATCTCACCTTCCACAATCTTACTTTTATCAAAACCGGAGAAAGTTGTTTTTTTCTTTGGATTTTCTTTTCTACCTCTTTTTAATAGGTAAAAAAGCGCCAGCGGCGCCAGCGAAAACAATATTTTTCGGATAAAAGAGATTGGAATCATTTACAATCAAGACCTACGCGATCCGATGTTAACGGTTTGTGCCAGACCGGGGCTGGAATGCGTGACTCCTGTTATAATATTACTTTTTTATAACTTCATCTGCTGTCAATACGCAAACAATGAACCTAAGATAAAACTGATTAGTACCAGTAAAACAATAATGATAGTGATAATTTTTCCAATGTTCATAGTTCGATATTAGGCTTCTACTGAGCTCAGCCGAAGTCCTCACTGTAACCCGGAGTTTACCGAACGGGTCATTTTCGCAGTTTATTTAATATTTCCCCCAAACGTTTTATCTCCTCTCCATATCTAGCCCAGTCTCCCTCCTTTTGGGCTCTTATGGCAGTCTCGTAGACTTCGTTTGCCTGTTTAATAATCTCGTTAGTATCTTGGGTGGGAGGAACTGTTATCTGTTCTGTTTTCATATCCCTCGGAACTGTCTTTGATACTCCCGTGCCGAAAATCCTGGAAAGCCCTGCTTCAAGAGTTTCCTCCATGGCAATCTTATTCTCATATGCCACAATCACTCTTTTAAGTTCCGGGATTTTCCCGGCTTCTGCTTTAAGATAAAGTGGCCTGACATAGATAAGGGATTCTTCAATAGGAATAACCAGAAGCGGGCCTTGAATTACCTGGGATCCTCGCTGATCCCAAAGCGCTATTTGTCTTGATATCTCGGCATCCTGATTGATGCGGCCAATAACCTGTTTGGGGCCAAAAATAAGTTTCTGTTTGGGAAAGCGGTAGACCAGAAGTTTACCGTAATTTTCTGCATCGGATCTTCCTACCATCCAGGCAGAAAGGTTATCTTTGGCACGCGGTGTAAAAGGCAACATCAGGATGTATTCTTCTTTTTTTTCAGCCGGTAATTTCATAATCATGTGTCTCGGAGTCATGACCGGCAGTTTACCGCTTGTATTTTTCTCTCCCTCTGTAGCTACAGCTGGAATTTCCCACTGGTCCTCTTTGTTGTAGAAAATCTGGGGATCATCCATGTGATAGGTTGTATAAATTGCCGTTTGTAAGGTAAAAATATCTTCAGGATAACGAAGATGGGGAATCAAACTTTTTGGCA
>Ga0194113_10006403_pt1 | contig 14946 bp, 14 predicted proteins | sample TA2MahC200mmetaG_FD_146193 | JGI IMG/M metagenome (GOLD analysis project Ga0194113, IMG submission 146193) | Freshwater microbial communities from Lake Tanganyika, Tanzania - TA2015017 Mahale Deep Cast 200m | ecosystem: Environmental > Aquatic > Freshwater > Lake | place: Tanzania: Lake... | reverse complement strand
GCCGCTCCCTCCCTACTATCGTCTCGGTCTCCAACTGCGCCTGTTGCTGCGGAGTCAAGCGTGTTTCCCGCCACCACCCGAACTCCTCCTGGGCGCGCCGCTCTGCCGCCTGGGCCAGGGCGCGGTGCAGTTCGCCGGCCTGCATCGTCTCGCGCAGTTGCGCCAGTTGCAAGGCATCACCAAAGGCTTGCCGCTCCGCCTCCAGACCGTAGCGTTGGGCATCAACCCGGCCCTTCATTGCACCCGCAAGCACCGTTGCCAACCCTTCAAGAAAGTTGGGCATTAGGCGACCCCCTTTAGGAAGCCATACGGCAGGCCAGAATAGGAACCAGGCGTGGGCGAACTGGAGATAGTACCAGACCCTCCGAATATCTGACCAAGGAGCGCGTTATAGTCCGGTGCCTGCGGCGCATACTTATACTGCACATAGCCACCCGCTAACTGGCCCAGATAATCAGCCAGTGTGGGCCGGGCTGCCCTGGCCTGGACCGAAGGCAGAAGTTGCTGGAGATATAGTTCCATCGCCTGCTGCTGGGCCTGCCGTGCGGCCGCCAGTCCTTGCTCCTCCAGGCCTCCATACAGTTGCGACACTGCACCCAGTCGAGACCGCTCTATGTCCGAGAGACCGCCTCCATATAGGCCACTACTGAGTAACCCTCGCTGTCCCAACAGAGACGATAGGGCCTGCTGGGAAGCCGCTGCCTGCGCGTTGATTGCCCCCATGCCGCGCGCCGCTGCCGACTGATAGACTTGCTGAGGCAGACCACCATAACCCAGCATGGAACGCCGCAGCAGATCCTGGTATATCTGGGCTGTACTAAGCGGAGTTGGTTGGGTTGGCGCGGCTGCGCCCGCCGCGGGGATGGTAGGCGTCCTGCGTTGCCTAGGGCTCCCCCCCAGCATAAAGCCACCACCGCGGCCCCCGCCGCCTCCGCCCAGGCCCAGGCCGTCGTTGTAGAATTGGCCCCAGCCTTGGACAGGGGGCGCCTGGCTCAGACCAGAGGGGCGTTGACTGCCCTCCGCCAGCGCCTGTTCCATGCCGCCCCATTGCTGCTGCCGACGACTCAGTGCCCGCCCCACGCTGTAAGTCTGGGGTTGCTGTCCCAGCCCAAGTTCGGTGCGAAACGCCCGCCAATAGGCCCGGTTAGCCAGCCACTGCGTAAGCGGCGAGGCAGTACCGCCCGCTGCTGCCGCCGGGCCCGCTCCGCCCGCCGCCTGCTGAACCATGCCGCCCACCAGGGCTCCCATAGGCCCGCCGACCGCACCGCCCAGCCAAGTACCGACATTGCGGGTTGCGCCCTTCCACAGGTTAGTGAGAAAAGTCGCCATCTAATATCACCCCAAAGCATCCCGAATATCCGCTAACAATGTACCGACTACGTCGGCCAACTCACCCACCGGCACGGTGTCGGCGTCGAAACTGCGCCTGGTGGTGACATTCGTAGCCGAGTAGCGCGACACTGCCCGCCGCAGTGCCTGTAGCGTGCTTGTCAGCTCCGCCAGCGGGCCTGCGGCCTCCCCTGCAAGGCGCGCGTAGAGATCCCGGGAGAAGCGCTCCATCTCGTCGTTACCCGCGAATTGTGCGGTTGTGGGCCGCGCACGGGCTGGTTGCATCAAGGCTCCCTCGATTGGCGCAGAGCGTACCGGACGCCCACGGCGTTGAGCACCATATTAGCGGCGTAGTCGCCCTTGAGTTGCACATAGACAACACGGCCGGCAGTGCCGGCGGGGATACCGACGACCCCGCCCGGTTGCACCAACCCCAGGTCCCCGGATTGATAGTCGGCCTGGGTGTTGACATACAGTCTTAGCCTACCCAGGAACTCATAGGCACCGATTGCGGGCGCAGCATAGCGGGGCACCAGTGCCCCGTCTCTGTCGCTCGTTAGTCCCAAATCCACGCCTGCACCCAGGGCTAGGGAGTTGGCCTGGGGGCGTAAGTCGGCCTCCAGTAAAGGATTCTCTACGGCGATGGAGTGGCTGCCGCCGTCATTGTCAATGTCGTACAAAACGTCACCGATGGCCCCGCCTGCCGGTACCACGAACAAGTTATAGTCAATCTCGGCGTCAGTTTCCACAAGGCTCTGACCGTCGAGCAGCGCATAGACCGCACCCTCGCCCGGTGCAAAGAGGCAATTCTTTATGGTCGGTATAAGCGTGCAGGCGTAGTGCAGATCCACCCCCAGGTGTCGGTAGCCACTGAAGGTGCAGTTTTTCAGTGCAATACCAATATCCGGGCCAGTACCGCGCACAACTGTATGTCCACCATCTGTCACCGTGTAGATCAGTTCGATTGTGGCCGGGTTTGTGCCATGAGTGATGATGCGGTTGTCGGCGCCCGCGAGCACTGTACAGCGCTCCATCTGAAGAGCACCACCATTGTTGACGACAGTACGCCAGGAGCTAAGCCCTTTGTCAACAAACTTACACCGCGCCAGCGATAAGTCCAAGTTCTGTGCTTGGACGATGAATGTAGACCGCGCCCGCCAGTCCTCAAGGGCCAGGTCCCGCAACTGTATGGGACTCTCCGTAGCCTGGAGCGACCAGACATACCAACCGCCCGCGGCCTCCTCACATACCAAGGTCGTTTCGTCCTCGCCCGCGCCCTCTATGATGGTGGTCCCCGTGCTTTGTTTATCCCCAGCGTTAGACCAGCTCGGAACGGTCGGAATCTGCGCGTAACGACCCGCCTCCCCCGTAACCCGCATCCCCTGACAGATGCGCGGCGTGCCGTCGTTGGCGGCCGTCATGGCGTAGCGGAACGTCCGCCAAGGCTTATAGGGATGACATCCCGTCTCATACGAGGTGCTATCGTACCCCCAGGGGGCAACCCAGCGGCGCGGCCATATTTTCCGCGGACGCCCGTCGAACGCCCCATACTCGCGCACAATGGCACTGCCTCGGCGGATCTTGCCCATGTAGCCGCCCACCTGTCCAGACCCAAACAGGAGGTAGTCTCCGAACTGCAACAGGTTCACTCCGCCATGGGCCGCCGCGTAGCAGCCGAACTTGGCGACTATCTCCCACGCGTTGCCATCGGTACTGCCGTAGATGTTCACTTCCTTGTCTGTGGACTGGGGCTCAAGGAACTCGCCGAAGTACCAGCAGTTCGCTGTGCGTACACCCATGCCGCCGCTGTGGTGGTCAAAGCCCACAATCTGATCGTCGTAGCGCGTCACGCCCGTCAGGTCGTGGGCGGCTCCCCAGATGCCCCTCTCCTCCGCTGGAGCGTCAGTGTCCGCTATCCACCGAAGCCGGGTAGGGTCATAGAGCACATCCAGCACCCTATACCTCTGGGCCCCCGCGGCTGCTCCTGGGTACTCGCCCGGATTCAGATTGCTCGCCAGGCTAATGCCGTTGAAAGGAATCAGACCACACTGGGCATCCTCGTCGCCCGTGCACACCAGGTACTCAAAACTCACGTCGCCTTCGGCGTAGGGATTGTGCATCACCGCGTGAATGTGTCTGATATTGTGAGCACCTTGGTTCCACACCGCCACCTGACTCCAGGTCTTACCGGCGTCAGTGCTTTTCATTAGGCGAATGGGCTGCTGATCAATGCTGCTATAATACTCGCCTGCAAACAGCACGCCGTCGCGACCTTCGCACAATCCGCGCGTGAATATGGTCATGCCGCGGATCTGATTCTCTTCCGTGCCGTCGGTGTCGCCCAGCATGAGGACCTGGACAAAGGTTTCGCCAGCGTCCTCCGAACGCAATAGATACCCGCGCCGCAGCGGAGTATCCGTTATGTTCTGCGCGACCACAAAGACCAGCCCGGGCGTAGATGTCGCGATGGTCCTGCTTACCCCCCAATTCTCGTTTAGCGTCTTCGAGTCAAAAATGGGGTCCTCTACCTCAAGCTGGAGGTTCATGCGGGCCAGCACGCTCGTGTAGGGCATCCCATAGGCGTAGTCGGGTCCCGCGCCGTCCCAGAATTGGCTATGGCAATCGGTCGAATCTATCAGTATCGCGGCCATGCTACGAGTTCCACGTCCCGTCTACCCAGACTTCAAGGGGAATAAGGTCATAGCCAGGTGGGGCGATTAGCGGCGGCAGTGTTATGGCCACTGGGGCGTAGAGGTCCGAGCAGGCCTCGCCCTCAGCATCAGCACCCCCTACCTCCTGGACTAAGTCCAGTACGGTTATCTCGTTCTCGCCTCCCGCCACCCAGGGCATGTAGGCCAGGAGACACGTCTGATACGGCCCCGCTGACTCGCCTAACAGTCGCGGGTATGCTGAGGCCGCTGCCGCAAAGTAGGCATCCTGCCAGGTGCCTGCGTCAACACGCCACCGTAGCAGATGCCAGGTCAGGTCGGCTGGCACCCACACACGGATATAGAAGGTATGATCGGCATAAGCGACCATCGAACCCATCCAGCCATACGGCTCCCCGCGCTGCTCGCCCTTGGGAAGCACCTGGACGATCTCCGTTCCGTCATAGGCATACACGCCCTGGCGGCTGCACCACACCACGCCCTCTGCTCCCACAGCAACCTGGGCCTGGCTTTCCCCGTAATCTGCCAGAACACCCTCGCAGTCGGCGAGCTTCTCCAGCACCCAAGTGTCCCGGTCGTAACCGCTGAGCACCCAGATCTGTGCAGCCTTGAATATGTAAAGTTGGTCGCGCCAACTCGCTAGGGCGGTGATAGGGTCATCGGCACCAACCCGGACGTAGTTCTGGCCCGGCCAGTAGTACGGCTCCGCCAGCTCGGACCAATACAAAACATTACCCAGCTTGGCGGCATCGGTCTGGGTTACCAAGCCGTTCAGGTAAATTGAGCATCGGTTGGTGCTGAGGTCGGCGTCCAAGGGGTCGGGCCAGGCCCCGTACCCAAGGCTATCGCCGTACCCCTGGTTGGCTGCACCTACTGCGTAGGCCACAGTGCACGTGCCTGCTGTGGCGTTCGCCCAGAGTACCACGACGTAGCTCGTTTCTGCTGTCAGGCGCAGCGGATCCCGGAACTCAAACTTGCACCAGCCCGAGTCGGCAGCACCCAACGTCCGCTCCTCGGTTTCGGCCAGCAGTACCAAGTCCTCCTGTCGGTAGACGGCCGCTTTGACCGTGTGATCATCGCTCAGCGTCAGGCGAGCGTTCACGGCCTGCGCAAAACCGGGCAGCTGGGGCGTCAGAACCGAGCCAGCGATAGTGTCCTCTATGGTTTGGTTCAGACCACCCACGGAACTCTCACCTATGTCAAGCGGCTGGCTACCGTAGCTGCGCGACTCTTCGGCGGGAGCGGCGCAGAAGGCCCTGTCCTTGTGCCAACAGTAGATGCCCCCTCGAGGAGGCAAGGCGTGATCCAAACCGGGGACAGGTTGCAGCGCATACACGGGCCGGTTATCCGTGTAAACCGTCTGCACGGGTGGCAACTCAGTCACTAATGCGAAGTGAGCACCTCTCGCCCCAGGAGATGTGTCTGAGGTTTGCGCCCGATAGAGCCGCTTGAACATCGCGGTCGGCAGTTCGTAATTGCAGTAAATGCTGACCTTGTTCGTGCTGTGCACAGGCACTAACGGCTCGGGCCAGGCCCCATAGACAAGGCTTTGAGTGTGCCCCTGCTGTGCCACACCCCCGTCGGCCCGTACCCCGCAGGTGGTCACGCCCTCGTCGCTCCACGCGCACAGCACGTACTCGGTAGCCTCCGAAATCCCCACCGGTTGCGGGAACAAGAACGTATGCCACTGGTTGCCCGGTGTCAGTTCCTTCTCCTCCGTTCCCGCCACGAGCGCAAGGTCGCTGTGGCGGTACAGGGCACACTTGACGAAGTGGTTGCTCGCTCCGCCTAGTTCTAACCACACCGTGATGCTAACGGCGTATGCGTCTGCTGGCGCCGTGAACAGAGACCCGCGCACCGTGTTGCGGGTACTATAGAAAGTCCCTCCCACGTTCGCGAAGCCGAACAGATCAGCCCCAGCGCTGGTGTTAGGAAACCCGGCCAGGTTGATGCGCTGGCCCTCCTCCTCCACCCGTACATCCAATACCGGCGAAGGCATGGACTCGAATTCGCGGTTATAGGACAGCAGGGTGTAGTAGTAGGAATACGTGCCCCGGGCGAGGTCGCCGGGGTCGAGACCGCTTGACCTGAGACCAATCTCTGGCGGCGGAAGACCGATTGTGACCACCGCTTCTCCCTCATAGCGCGCGGTCCCATGCGCCCCGTGCACCAGAAACACGAGGTCGCCGAGGTCGTACAGCACCGGCGAGTAGGCCAGCTCACCCACGAGTCGCCACTCCCAGCCCTCCAAGTCGTACCCGTACTCGCCCTTGAGGGCGACGGCAGCTTCCCACTGGCAAGGTAGACTATAGAGCGCCGTACCAGCCCGCATAACCAGTTCGCCTCCGCGCCAACACCAGGCGGCGGGCGCGCCATCTTCTGGTTTGGCGATGCGCAACCTGTTGCCCCGCCACTCCAACCTGCCCCCATGACCAATCTGTAGCCCGCTCAAGTGCAGGAGCGTATCCGCGCCGACACCATAGGGCTTGACGACTCCTGCCGTAGGCAAGCTGCGCCTGTCCCAAGTTGCGAAGTTTGACCAGACTCGTTCTTCAGGCATTGTTTAGTCGCGCCTTGTCTTGTCGCGTGCCGCGCCCTCGGCGTCGGCTTCTATTTGGCGTTCGCGCTGCCGCAGGCCACGCAGAGCACGCAGTCGCTCCTCTGGCCCTCGCACCGTACCCAGAACGTGCCGGCGCTCCTGCTCAATGCGGCGATGTTCACTCATCTGGCGGGCCAACTCGCGGGCGGCCTTTTTACTATCCATAACCCGATCGGCCCAGTCGCGCGGCCGCGAGGGCTTGATTATGATTGTGGGGCCCTTCATGTGGACCTCCTTTCATCAGACACGCGGATCACCCGCGGGGCCGTCATCCGGTGGCGTATCCCCGTATCGAGACGCCACTGCCGCGCACTGCGACTTGAACCACTCCATCCACCAGCTAGCCTCGGTTTCGTGGCGTATGTTCTGCCAACAGCGGCTTACCGCGAAACTCTCCATCACTGGCCGATGACCCGCTCCCAGCACTGGGTCGGCATTCCCCCCGATGTCTGGTGGGCGCCGTGTGTACCAGATGTAGAAGCTGCCCGCGGTGACCACAAAAGGAAATACCACTTGCGAACCCCACACGTAGAACACTGGTGCGTCCTCGCTCGCTCCTGCTTGGCTAAGCGTGCCCAGTTCGTGGAGCGGCCACTGGCGAGCGGCCTTGCCCTTGTAGACTATCAGTCTAATGCGCAGCAAATCGTCGGGCAGGTCATAACTGGCGGTGGGCGGCGATAGGGCGCGACCTTGTATGGTTGAAAGCTCAGGTACGGCACTGTCAGGCAGTCGGTCGGCAAGCTGGCGTTGGGCCTCACTGAGGAAATCGTATATCTGCTGATCGTCCCACCAGCCAGCAGCCGGGTCCCCCACTAGGGCACGCACCGCCCTCGCCATATCCACGCTGACCAGGCCACTCATCAGCCCGCCTCCCCAGCTACTGCGTCAAAGACGGTCGCCCCAAAGCGCGAAGCCAGCTTGCGACAGTGGAGCAGGTATTCCCCCGCCAGGCGTGTCTGCTCGACGAACTGCGACCGCATACCCAGGCATTCCGTAGCGGCGTAACTCACGGCTAATTCGGCAAGTGCATCCGACCAGTCGGGATCGGAGGTCAGCGCTAACGTCCCAGGTTGACCGACATAATGCAAGACATAGGGGTCCGTCGCCAGGACATCGCCGATCTCTACATAGATGCGCAGCACGCCCGAGAAGGGTTGACTGCCGTGTGCCCAGAGATAATAGATCGGATTCTCACGGCTGGGTTGTGCCCCAGTTATGGTGCCCAGTTCGGCCACGGGCCAGCGCTTTGCTTGGACTTGACTATCACCTATGAGTAGGGCGCGGTCGCGCCAGAAGTCGTCCGGCGGCGTAATGCGGGAATCTTCCATCTGCCCGGTCTCGGTGCGGCATAACGCCGGTATAGCTGCATCGGGCAAGCGCCAGGCGAAGTCCCACTGGGCACGATTGAGGGCGACCAGGATTTCCGCGTCGCTGAGGCCAAGAGCCGTAATGCCCAGTTGCCCGCGCACTGCCTCAATCAGCGCCAATGTCCGGTCTCCCACTGGCATTAGTAGCCCGCGTGCGGCCGCACGCGGCGCACCTCCCCCCGATTTACACGGGCCTCCGTGCGGTGCCGCTCAATCTTCATCTCCACTGCCGCCTCTAGGCTCTGGGCCCGCTCAAACTCGCCCATTTGCCTGCACGCGTAGGACAGTGCCTGGTCTACGATGCTCTGGTGCAGCGTCGCAGGGATGACAGGGCGGTCGGTCGCCTCCTCCAGTTCTCGGGGCTGCTGCACGATCCATAGTGTAACCCTCTCGTCATCCGTGCCCGGGCACGGGTACAGATGGAGGGCGTCCCCGTGGCGCAACCACCACAACGGGTGTCCCGTGGAGAGACTGGCTTGCCGCTTGGCGATGTAGTCCGTCAAGTTCACTGGGGTCAGGGGCCGGACATCACCGTCGGCGTCGATGTATTCTACCGCCAGGATCTCCGCGAGGTTTTCATCCAGGGCGTACTGCTCTCGGTCAGCCGCCGTGACGATGATGTCCGTGGCTCGCGTCCACCGTAGCATTCCGTCAAGCGCGACATAGGCGGCGTTTATCCATTGCCCGCGCAGCGTGGGCAGGAAAAATTGCTGCCGGTCGGGCCAGGCCCGGTGTATGGCCTGTGTGAGTTGGGCATCTATCTCGGCGAATGTAAGTCCCCCACCCATGGACGGCCCGGGCGGGTCGCAGGTGTACGCCTCCGCAGTAGCACCCAACACGGTCAGGTCATAAGGGTTCTGGAAACCGTAGCGCGTTGACCAGTACATTACCTTGTAGTCGCCATCATCAAGGTTGAAAACACATTCGCCATCCGCATCGGTGTAGGCCCACGCAACGAGGACTGTGTTGGTAGCGTCGCGCACTAGGCACATTACCTGCGCCACGGGACTGCCCGCCGCTGTCAGCGTCAGTGTCACGGGATTAGTGCCCGGACCACTAATAGCCTGCCAGGAGCCGTCGCCGTGGCTGCTCGTAAGTTCGGCATCAATCTCCTCGACCGTAATGTCGTTCAGGGCGGCAAACCCTGCGTCCATCTCCGCCTTGGTGGGCGCGTCATAGTCCGCCAGCGCAGTGTCCGCCTGGGCGTTGACCGATGCCTTCTGCGTCGTACTCAGGTCTATATCATCGGTGGCCTTGACCCGCGCGCCCACGTAGTTGCTACCGTCGAAGCCTAACTTGTCGGTCTGAGCCTTGATTGCCGCTACGTGGCCTCCAGACTCGGGCGCCCGGCTGCTGACAGTTGCGTCCAGGTTGCCGATGTTGGCCTTCACGCTGTCTGCCGCCGCGGTCGAAGCGCTAATCGCCTTGGCGTTCACGTGTAGTGTGGCATTCAGGTCCTGGGCATCAGCCGAAATCAATGCCTTGTGGTCGGTGCCCTTCGCATTCTCCACGAACAGCTCCAAGGCGTCCGCCGCCGCGCTATCGTCGCTGACTTCCTTCACATTGACATCCAAGAACTCGGTGCTGAAGAGCGCGTCATAGACGTTAGCTGCTATGACCGAGTATTCATGCCACACAGGTAAGGCCCCGGCCTCATGCACGGCCAACAACAACCTGCCCAAGGTGCCCGTGTCCGTAGCGTTCAATGGGCAGTCGTAGTAGCCCAGTTCGTCAGTCGTCGCAGCATCGGCGTGGTTCTTCTGTGCGAAGTCGCCCCCGTTCTTGGACAGGCGGATGTCGCCCTGCGTGAGGGTGAGAGCAATCTCAGCCGTCTTGCCGTCCGTATCATCAATGAATGGGCCGATCTTCACTGAGGTGGCTATGTTCTGCTTCAGGAATACCATCTACGAGCGCCTCCCACGATAGTAGCGATCGAACGGGGCAGCCGCAGACACGAATACGAAGTTGCTATTGTTTCCGCCATCGATGGAATCTACCGCCACAATCGGATTGGCCGACTGGCAGTATGACACACTGACGCCGCGAATCCGGGTTCCTACGGGTGCAGAGAGATACCAAGGCGTCGCTGCCACTGAGGGTTTCAAAGTTATCCTGTTTGTCGCCACAGCTACGATGTCCAGCAGGGTGGACACGGCGTGCGGCGCCTCGACGGCCGCCGCCGCCCATGGGATCGTCGAACCGTCCAGTAAGTCAGTCAGCCGCACACATTGGAGGCGGTCGGCAAAAGTAACTCCAGAAGCGTGGCTGTTAGACAGCACCAGATTATTGAAGCTCTGTCCGTTACTGGTCACTGTCTGCGCCGCCGTGCCATCCATCGTCACAGTTGACGTGCCAGGGTCTTGGGTGATGGTGCCAGTGCCTTGTGAGAGACGCCAGAGGCCAGCACAGGTGATGGTAGCTGAGTTGAGATTTAGAGTATGACTACCGCCATCTTTCGTCACAGTCAGGCCAGTTGAACCAAGATCCAATACCGAAGAACCAAGATTGGCTGTTACTCTGCCGGTTACACCACCCTCTCCGAAGAATAGTCCTGGCGCTGTAATTGCATAGTTTTGAGAATTAAAGACTGTTCCAGTGTTGGCACTGCCCGCCGAAAGTCCCAACCCCCCAGTAATTGTTAAATCGCCTCCGAGATTTACCGTAACGTTGTTCACTGCACTTCGCATATAGACATTGCTTGTATACGAACCACCCGCAATAGTGACCGTACCCGAAGCAGTGGTGGGACGATACCAAATGAGGTAAATATTGACAGTTGCCCCAGGATTAACAAGCGGAGTACCCATACCAGTAAGCCAAACAGTCTGACTGCCTGATTGTGTCCACGTGCCCGTACCTAAAGTAAGTACCCCGCTGACCCTTAATGCAGATAGCAAAGTAGTAGTCTGGCCAGCGGCTGCTATCTGCAAGTTGTAGAAAGCAGGCGCAAGTAGCCCCTTTACTGTTAGGTTAGCCGTACCACTAAGAATGACCGTAGAGGTGCTTACAGTGGGGTCTATCCCGCTTGTATCCCAGCTACCACCACCCGTCCAAGTCCCAGTAGAGAGATTGAGCGCGCCAGCGTTGAACTCAAAGTTGCCAGAGATAGCGGGGCTAAAGCCTTGACCGTGAAGCGTGCCAGTGTAGCCGTCAGCATTGGTCAGGGATTTACAGACAGGATTTACGTCGAGGTTGCAACTATTGGTGTTTGAGGCAGTAAAGACAACATCGTCATCCGCAGTAGGAACGCCAGCACCGCCTGCCCCGCCATCAGTGGCAGACCAGTGGTTAGTATCGTTCCAAACAGCTGGATTTGTGTCTCCCACCCAGTAGCGGCTTGCCATCCTATTACATTCTGGCCAGCAGCCAGTTTGCCAAAGCTACGACCAGACCGGCAGCCAAGCCCGTGAACGCCAGGGCCGCTCGCAGAGAAAGGCTTTGCCGGTCCCGCCACACAGCAAACTCCTGCTTGAGTTCGTGTATTTCTCGCGTCATGCTCTGCATGGCCTGGTAATACTTCTCGTCCCAGCGTTCGATGTTCTTTACGCCGCTCTCAAGTGCGCTCAACCGCTCGTAAATCTCGTGGTTCTGCCCGGCCGGGATCATAGTGGATAAGGGGAGGACACTGTCGCCCTCCCCTTCCTGCCACCTCCTCGTCCTACCGCATGGCACCTTGCGTGAACGGGTCGTAACTCACGAAGTCCACGATCAGCACCACGTAGTTCACCGTCACGCTGGTGGTGATGTTGATAACCAGCCGGCCCGTCCTGGCCGTCTCGGCTCTCGTAAGCTCCAACTTGCGGAACGCCCCGTTGACCGTGCCTGGCGCGTTGGTACTGTCAGCAAAGCTCCCGCCGTTCAGCGACATCGACGCCTTCGCAGGCAGAGTGCCAGTAGCCCGGAAGTACAGTGTCCGCCTTGCGGCTAACGAGCAGTTGCGCTGCACTTGGTAGTAGTAGATGCCCCGGTTCTCGGCGTTGACGGCGGCGGCGATTTCATCCACAGCAGTCGTCGCCAACTCCGCAGTCCCGATAGCATCAGTGGCGATAGCGCCGTGGTCTATTGCGTTGTCAGCAATAGCGGCCGCATCAATCTCACCGGCTGGAATCTGGACGCCAGATGTCCCGGTATCGTCCAGAATCTCGGCCACGGCATCAAACGGGTCATGGTCTACCACGCGGACGCCGAAGATGTAGTGGATGTCCGTGGCTCCCGTAGAACAGAAGGCCACATCACCCTCCGTATCTATGTCATCCGCGTGAATGACCAACTTGTAGACCACACCCGTGACCTGCGTACCAGTCGAACCAGCCGTAGCCCCAAAGCCGCCGCCCGCCTTGCTGACGGTGATAGTCTGGGCTTCGTGCGTGTTGACCTGGTAGTACAACGTCCGTTTGGCGGCACTGGCTTCGCTGACCTGTACGTCAGCATCAATCTGCCGGTAGAACGTCGCAGCGTCTATTGCTGGACAGATGACCAGCAAGGCCAGCATGGCCAGTAACCAACCGATTGTTAGTCTCTTGCGCATGGTTGTTCTCCTTTACATGCTGGGGGGAAGGCCGCAACCCTCCCCCCCCGTCTCGGGTCCCACTATGCTCCGGGGATGTCTACCGTGCCGTAGGTGTAACCGCTCTCCTGTGCTATATCCACGTTGAAGATGCGGCCCTGGGCCCGACGCATATCCGTTCCCAGGTTGGCCCACACGTACAGCCAGTTTTCATACCCGTCGAAGTTGCGCGGGCGCACCCATCCACCCGGGTCCCACTTGAACGCCCTCTTGGAGTTGAAGCCCAACTTGCAGTGGTCGAAGTTGACCAGGAAGGCCTGATAGCCCTTGGCGAGGGCCCGCGTGGCCTGCCCCGCGACCCATGGCGCCCCAGGACAGGCGCGCTCCGACACAATCGGCATGTCGTTGCAGAACAGAGCGTCAAACCCCCACTTGACGACCTGATTGCTGGCGTTGGCCGCCTTCGCAATCAGATACTGGTTCTCCCCGACGTAAGCCGCCAACTTGTCGTAGTAGTCGCTCTGCACCACGCAGATGTCGGGCGAGGTGCCCTGGCCGCAGGTCTCGATGATGGCGCGGCGCATCCTGGCGATGTTCTCTATCCACGGAGACACGGCTACCCCAAAGGCGTTGCCGTTGTCCGCCTCTCCCTCCATGACGTGCGCGACCCACGTGGGCAGGCTATCGGCGTCTGGGTTTAGGCCCCCATAGTCCGCGTTAATCACGTTGTCGCACATCTTGTCCAGGCCGTCGAAGCCCTTAGCCACGGTCGTGAACAGAGACGTCGTCATTTGGCTGCGAATGCTCTCCGACGCATTGCGCACGTACGCCTTCATCAGGTCTATCAGGCTCTCCGTCCCCTGCATATCAACGTCAGGGGCGGCCAGCAGTACCTGCTGGCGAAACATGCGTAGGACATAACTGGCCCGGGTAGCAATGTCCCCAACCAGCGCATCCTCGTCCTCCACCTTGTCCGCCCGCTCATACCACTCGCCAGTCAGTCCAGCGTATTCGATGAGCGGCTGCCATGTTCTCCCCGATAGAGGAAACATGTTCTGCTTGATGTAGTTCCAGGTAGGCGAGCCCGTGAAGATGTTGTCTATCAGGACCCGCGGTTTGTAGTCGTCGGTAAGCGCGTCAAAAGTTGACGCACTCGGTATGCTCTCGGCCATGGTTTTTCACCTCTGTCGTCTTAGCGTCCGAGTAGGGCGCGGAGCTTGGGATCGCGTTTCTGGCGCGCTACCACCTCGTCAAACGTACGGGCAGGCGGCGGCGCAGGGGCTCGCCCCGTTGGACCTGGTGCAGCGGTTGGCCGCCCTTGCCGGGCCGCGCGTTGGGCCGTCCGGGCCTCGCGGGCCTCCTGCTGGCGGGCCGCACTGCGCCTGTCCGCCGTGACCGCGTGGAACACCTTGCGCAGATCGCCGCTCTGGAGGTTGTCGGCCATCCCCGTGCGGTTCATAAACTCCAGCATCTCCTGCTGGACCTCCGGGTCGGCCGCCTCCGCAAACTCCTCCTGTAGCTGGGCCAGTTCGCGCTGCCCCATCTCCAGCAGAGCCTGATAGCGCATGGTCTCTACCTGCTGCACGGTAGGGGACACCAGCTCGCGCACTGTCCGCTGGGCCTCGTACCGAGCAACGTCAAGGGCGTTCGGTTCGCGCCCGTGTTTCTGCACGAATGCCTGCCCCCAACGTTGATACTCGGCCAAGTCGGCAGCCTCAGCGATTACTGGCTGTTCTACTGGCTGGGCCTGCGCTTCCCCTTCCCTGCGCGTCTCCATCCGTACGCGCTCCCGCTCCAGTTGCCGTCGCTCCTCGGCTAAGTCCTGTGTTTTCTTGGTATAGTCCCGCTGGCGCAACATGGCAGCCATTACTGCCTCGGGGTCCTCCTGGCTCGCCGCGAGAAATGCCTGGCGGCGCTTCTCGGGATCGCGTTCGTCCAGGAAGTCATACTCGGCTTTGGCACGTCGGGCCAGCGGGGCTTCCGCCTCATCTTCGGGCGGCCCCTCCTCGCCGTCAGCGCCAAGGTCGTCTACGAGATCGGCGTCTTCTGGCAGCGCCTCGTAGTCATCATCTGCAGCTCCAGTCAGATCGTCGTCCCCTGACTCCTCCGGTTGTCCGCCCGTGCGGTTCCAGGCCTCGTCGTCGGTTTCGCGCCGCCTGTCCTTGCTGTCAGGCACCGTCATAGCCCCTTTCTGTCTGTCATGTTCATAAGCGGCTAATGCCGCATTACGCCCGAGTTAGTGTGTCATGCACGGCCCGCCGGCTCGTACGGCGGGCATTGTCCCTGATCGTCTGGAATGTCCCATTCACGCAACGCCAATAGCGGTCGGTCCCCTGCCGGAACTGGGCGCACGATTTCTTAGCTTGTTCCCAATACTTCTCTTCGCCTGGCTTGACTACCCCTGCGGGCATTTCAAACTCCCTGCGGCAGGTCGTACCCTGGAACTTCGCTGGCTACCTCTGGCGGCAGTGTGCC
>Ga0194113_10006398_pt1 | contig 14952 bp, 6 predicted proteins | sample TA2MahC200mmetaG_FD_146193 | JGI IMG/M metagenome (GOLD analysis project Ga0194113, IMG submission 146193) | Freshwater microbial communities from Lake Tanganyika, Tanzania - TA2015017 Mahale Deep Cast 200m | ecosystem: Environmental > Aquatic > Freshwater > Lake | place: Tanzania: Lake... | reverse complement strand
TCGCGTTACAGGCCAGATGGACGCCCTCGCAGTAAAGCACGGCGGCCTCCCGCGCGATCGCGTAATACTCCTTGGCTCCGTCCTGATGGAGTTTCTTGAACAAACCCTTCTCGGCCCCGACACGCAGCACGTCGTGTATCAGATCCAAGAGGCTCGACTCGTCGGCCTCCGGCTTTGCCAAGGCCCGCCGCGCCCAAACGATGTGCCAGGGCGAGCGGTTGCCCTTGGTCGGCGCCAGAACGTGTTCGTGCTCTCGCTGTGGCTGCGTGACTATCAGGTGTGGCTTGTAGTGGCCCGCCGTCGCGTACGTTTCCCGTCCTTCGACCCGGCGGCCAAACGGATACTTGCCCCAGAACCGCTTCGTGGCGAAGTCACGCAAGTAGGGATGATCCAGAGCCCCGCGCACCCGGTAGCGGAAGAGCATCCCGTAGATCCACAGCCGAAGCTGTTCGTCGGTCAGATCCATCAGTGCCGGGTCGATCCGCGGCATCCGCTCGCGCAACGCCGCCACCGTCGCGGCGATCCGTTCTTCATCCCAGCCCAAGCAGCTACTGCCGGCCGTCTCCATCGTGCGGCCGTGGGTCTGCATCAACCCGAACTCGCTGGTCGCCTCCCACGTCAACCGCTCCTCGATCTCCTCGCGCAGCTTGTTCGGCGGCAAGTCGGAGGGCATTTCGTCGCGGTACTTCTTGAAGTCCTCGTACTGCTGCAAGTCAGTGGGCATCAGGCAGCCCATCGCTTCCTTGACGTTGCCGGGATGACCGGCCAGCGGTTGGGACCACCACTCCAGAAGCCGCCGTCCGACTTCGACCAACGGCACGCCGTGATCACCGGCGTCGTCCACAAGGTGTTGGAGTGCCGTGCGGAACGTGAAGTGGTATGTCCGTGCCGTGAAGAAGCCGGCCCGATGGGAAGCGTCTTGCACGCTGTCCGTGAAGGCCAACAACTTCGGATCGGCATTGAGCACCGACCCGAACATCTCGTCGATGGCCACGCTCGACAGCGTGGCCGACTGGCTACCGATGAAGAATACGCCCTCCTTCGACCCGCAGTTGGGGCAACCCTGATCCCCGAACACTGTTCCTTGCTCGGTCTTGCGTGTCTCCCGGTTGACCTTCACGCGGAACCGTTGGGCATCGCCCGTGAGCGGGCAGGGCCCATCGTCCCGTCGCAGCACTAGGCTCGCTGGGCACAGGTACCACGTCTCGAAACCAAAATCCAACTGCGTTGGAGCGTTTCCAGTTTCCAGTTCCGAGTTCCCCGCCCGTCCATCCTGCTCGCTGGCAACTGACAACTGACCAGTGACCAATGACAAATGACATTTCTCCGGACTGATCACCACAATGTGCTGGTCGCGCTGGCCGCGATAACCGAACCAGTTCCGGTAGATCTTTGAGGGATCCGCCAGCAGATGGATGCCGTCCACTCCCTTCGCTTGGATCAACGAGTCGTCGCCCGGATCATGGACGGCCACCCAGCCTGACTCGCCGCACTCGCTACAGTGGAATACCGGCAGGCTTGACCGGCCCTGAACCGGCTCGTCCAGCCAACTGAACACCGGCACCTCGTCCACCACACGACCGAGACGCCGCAATTCGCGAATCCAGAGCTGCACCTGGGTGGGCACCAGGGGGAAGGCCACGCCGCTGCGTTTCTCCTGGGCGTTGGCGACCAGGGCGAAAAACGATGCCACGATCGCGCTCCGATCCTCGGCGGTCCCACACTCGGCAAACTCCAGCTCGGCCTTCGCCAGCCGGCCGACAAATCCGTTTTCGCCGCCCCAGTCCAACGGATCTTCCTTGGCCAACTCCGCCTTGTGGAAGATCTCCAGCGCGTACTTGAACAGCCGGAGGCCTTTCAGCCAGTCGCCCAGTTCCAGCGACCACTCGGTCACCGCCTGGACGACCTCTTTCTCCGCGCCGGTCCGCTCAGCTTCCTTCTTGTTGAAGAATTCGGCGCTGGTCGGCATTTCCGGGCCGGCGTATTCTGGGCCGCCCCAGACCCTTGCCTGACGCATCGCGTACTTCAGGGCGTCCTCGGCGTCGAGTGGCGCACACTGGGCCGGGTCGGGGAGCGGAATGTCGTGGGTGTCCGGCCGCACGATTTCTTCCACGGTCAGCCGGTCCTCACCGATCACCGCCTCGATGGGAATGTTCTCCTCGAACAGCGTGCTGGCGAAACGTGCCAACCGATCAATCGCGGGAAGAAACGCCCCCGTTGAAGACGAGCTCCCAGTTCCCGGCTTCCCGCTTCCCGCCGGTCTCTCCTGTCCACCGCCACCTGACAAATGACCACTGACCAATGACGAATGACCACTGACCAATAACTCCTCGCAACTATCCCGCTCCTCCCGACTGTCCAGGGTGGCGCTGGTGCCGACCACGCAAAGCTCACCCTGCGGAATATCCAGCCGCTCCTTCAACCGCCGGATCAAGCAAGCCACGTCCGCGCCCTGGGCGCCGTCGTAGGTGTGCAGTTCGTCCAGAACCAGGTATTGGAGGACGCCGGGCGTGTTGAACCGCCAGAGGTTCTGATCCTGCGGGCGGAGCAACAGATAATCCAGCATCTTGTAGTTCGTCAGCAGGATGTCCGGCGGTTCTTCCTGCTGGGCGGCATGGTTGGAGATGCCGTGATCTTCGCCCATCGTCTGGTGGCCACTGCTTTCGCCGGCGCCCGGATCGCTTGGGTCGTAGCGGCCGGTATAGTTGCCCACCCGGACGCCGGCGTCACGAAGCGTCATGTCCTTCCAGATGACTTTTGCGAACCGCTTCTCCTGGTCGGCCGCTAGGGCGTTCATAGGGTACAGGATGATCGCCTTGATCCCCTGCTGCCCCTGCTTGCGCATCCGCAGGCAGTGATCCAGGATCGGAAACGCAAAGCACTCGGTCTTGCCGGAACCGGTGCCCGTCGTCACGATCGTCGGTTTCGGCTTCTGGCCCTGGCTGGAGAGTCGCATCCAGCTCAACCACTGATGCCGGAACGGATGAAACCCTGGAACGATCGTGAGCGGCACTTTGGCGTCCGCCGCTGCCGGACGGAAGGGCCGGCGCAACTGAACCCACGGCCCTTTGAACAGCCCCGTGTCCGGGTCTTCCAGGAACCGGGCAAACGCACGCTCGACCTGCTTGTCGCGAAAATCGAACGTCGATTGCAGGTAGAACAGGACCTGCTTGCGGATGTTGTCAGCCAAGTGGGCCGGTAGCATGGCAGTTCCTTACAGACCGTAACGCTTCTTGAAAACCTCGTAGGCTCGCGCGTAGTCGGCCTCGCGGTCGACTTTGGTGAACGGGGGATAGAACGTCCTTGCGACCGTCTGGAGACCATCGTCGATTTGCCAGGAGACGGTCAGCGGTGGCGAGGCAGGATCATGCGGGTCGTGCCCGGCCGCTTTCCAGTCTTCCAAAGCCGCTCGGAACTGCGTTCCTCCTTGATCTTTACGGACTGTATTGGGAATGTGCCGACCACAAGCGTCGTATTCATCCACGAGTTCGTACTGACGCATCACAGGAAACTGGACGCGGTAGATCGTTAACAACTCCGGCACCGTAAGTCCCAACGCCAACGCTACCAGTACGTCGATTTCAAGCAGTGCCTGGCGACGGACGAAATCTGTCCGCAGGGCGGTGTTCCAAGTCCATACATTAAGCTGCAAATCTCCCCAGGCGGCGTCGCAGTTTCGGCGAAGACGGTGGTCCTCAGACGTCCAATCATCCGCTCGCACTGCCTCCGTGACAGACGCCGACCAGAAAGTCGCGTAGGCATCACATAGGCAACAGAGCCGAAGCACCCTGTGTGCCATCGGCGGAAGCAATGGGCCTCCAAGAATGGGGAGCCCCTTCAGGTCATCATCGTGGACGTTTCCACGGCCTTTGACCTTGATCAGGAAGTCGTATGGAACCGAAGAGAAGGCCGCCGCGCAATTGACGAGCGCCTGAATGTCCCTAAATACAACGACCCGAACGCTGTTAATCATCGTCACGCCTTCCGGCAGCAGCGTCGCGATTAAGCTCCTCTCGTTGGTCGGATGGCACATCGCCCGAAGCCCAAGGCGAGGCCACGAGGTTATCGGCTTGGCATCGGCCACGCCTGCGGGCCACATCGGAATTGAACGATCGAAACCCGACCGATCACCAGAAGTGTTTCCCGGGCGATAGACCGCGCGTGGGATGTACTCGCTCGAGATGACCGTCAAGTCGATGTCATCATATTGCCCCTTCTCCTTGCACACAGTTCGTGGCGTTTTCACAAGCGGATTTGCCACGTAGAAGTGAGGACCGGAGACAATCCAGTCCCCGATAACACTCGGTTGAAACGAAGGCTCGTCTTGTCGCGTAATCAGCCCGTCCCTTTGCGCGTATGTTTCGTCAAATAACACGAACGCGGCATATTCCCCGCGAATATCGCTGAGTCGCTTGGCCGGACTGGCGAATCGTCTGAGTACCGAAAGTATCTCCACACTGTGAACCTGCGGGAGTCGCGACTGTGACCAAGGGGTGGCCTGATCCTCAAAAAGTCGCGCAAACAACTTCAATTCAGCTTCCCGGATGACCACAACTCGATTTCGATGGCCCTTCGTCTGCCAACGATTATCATCCGTCTTAATACCGGGCGTAACCGATTGCGAGTCCAAATCCCCGAGGCTGGCTGCGACGGTCGAGGGGTGAAAAAGGTTGGATATGCTGAGGAACGAGACAACGTCTCTCTGGCCTCCGTAAACGTTGATCGAGAACATGGCGGCGCCACCGACGTCAGGAAACAATGTTCCCCAGTTCAGGAATTGAAAGTGCCGACGAAGACGAGGGTACGTCGCAGCACGTAGCGTTCCGCCGTTTGGATCATCGTAAAGGCCGTCTGGGTGGAGTAGTCCTACGATCCCCGTTGGTGAGATCAACTTCCATCCGCACACTACAAAATTCTTGTAAAGGTTCGTTTGCACCCCGGTTAGGGATGAATACTGACGGTGCGACCGGAGAAAAGAGAGTGCCCCAACGCTTTTTCGGAACTCTCTTCCATATGTCTGCCTCTCCAGTTGTCCACTGAGCAGCAGTGGACGACTGCGGTTCAGATCTGCACTTCGCGCGTCTTTCACTCCCATTCTGGCGTCCAACTCACATAGGACTGCCGCGTCGTTCCATCCCGCCTTTATCCAAGGAGGGTTACCGAGAAACAGATCAAATCCTTGGCACCTAGGTGTCGGGCCGAGTATTTCCGGAAACAACAATTCCCAGTGGTGAAATCGCTCCTCGTCGGCGGAGTCATGCCCGTGTCCGAACCATGGGACGGCCTCCCGCAAGGTGGCACTGTCCGGGACAGGGCCTTCGGCTGAGACCAACAGGGCGTCAATCTCGAAGCCCATCCAGGCACTGATCATAGGACGATAGGCTTTGCTAGGGGGCTCCGACCCCAGAAGCAATCGAGCGGACGCCAGGAAGCCTTCGCGAGTCGGCAGATCGCTGACGTGATCGAGACGCCAGAACCACAGCGCGCACCAAGTATCCATGACCAATTTCAGTCGCTGGAAGCTACCGCTGGTCGCTTCCAGCTCGGCCCGGGTGCGTTCCTGATTGGCCAACGTCGGGCCGCTAGCCGTCGCGGCCGGACTGTTGGTCGGCGTGGGCCAGACAGTCGCCGTGCAGGCCGTCGCTGCTAATGCCTTGCCCCGCTCTTCGGCATATCGCGTCCAGTGTCCGTCGATCAGATCGCAGACAGCCAACGCCTCTTTCACCTGGTCGGCGGTCCACTTCGGTCGGACCTGCTTGCCGATCCAGTTCTTGGCGTGGCCGCAGCGTTCCGGCCAAAACTGGCGCATGAGCTTGTCAGCGTGCGTGGGCAACATGTCCTCGTCGAACACCAGGAAATGGTAAACCTCGTTCTTGCCACGAGCCTCACCCGGCTTCAGCAGACGGGGCACCTCGCTTTCCTTGCCGCCGTGTTTTCCCTGCCGCAACTGATCGGCTTTCCACACTGCCCGCCGTGCGCCAATCAGGCTGTTGCCGCAACGCAGACGCAGGCCAAACCAGGGTGTGGCGCTTGGCTGGTAGACGTCCGGGGCGCCGTTGCTCCCCTCTGCGACAAGCAGCCGGTGGATACAGCCCAACCAAAGGGATAGCGACCCTAACTCGACCGCCGTGGGATTCAGGTCCACGCCGTAGACGTTGCGCGTGGCGATGTAGTGCTTCACGCGGCGCAGTTCGTCGCCGTAGCGGGCGGGGTCGATTGCCCGACCGAGCTGTTTCTGCTTGAGTTCCAGGTACTTGGCGGCCAGTTGGGCCGTGGCCTCATTGATGAACGCCGCGCTGCCCATCGCAGGCTCGCAGATGGTCAACTCCAGAATCTTGTCGGCATCCGCCGGGCCGTAGTCCTTCAACAACTCACGCAGGGCCTCCTCGACCAGACAGTGAGTCAGGACTTCCGGGGTGTAGTATGACGCAGACTGTTCGCGGTCGATGCCGGACAAGTGCAGGATGAAGGTGCCGGGCGTGTAGACACGCGGCTTGCCGTCTTCCAACCGCTCCACCTCGTCCCTCTTGAATTCCTCCAGTCGCTCCTTGGGAACAAACCAGGTTGGGGTCTTCTTGTCCCGGAAATCGCCGTCCGCCGGCTTGACGTGGATTAGCTCCCGGTCGGCAAACATGCCCTTGTACGACAAGATGCCTTCGTACACAGCACCCAACTGGTTGATGCCCAACTCGGCGTAGTTCACCCGCCCGATCGAGCGCGACTGGGCGTCGACGCTCAGCGACAGACGCCTGATAACCTGCTGAAGACAGCGGTTCGTGAGTCTTGCCCGGTCCAGGAGTGGCGTGGTCTCTGGAGCAAAAAGCGTGGCGGTCAGCGGTCGGACCGTGAATGTGCGGACCGTCTCTTGGGAGTCGAACAGTCCCTGGTCGGGGTGAAACCCCTTATGGATGATCGCGAAGAGCTGTTTCAAGTGCTCATGGAAATAGCCGCCCTCCGCGTTGGCCTCGGTAAGCGGCACCTGCTCCAGGTCCCGGACCGACTCCAGGCTGTACCCCAGCCGATAGCAGTCCTCGTCGATGGGCAGGATTCCCAGTTCTCCGCCTCGGGCTTCGGCGTAGAAGCAGAACAGCAGCCGGTAGACGAACGCCAAGGCTTCGTTCTTCAGCCGCTCGGCCGTGATCTCCTGCACGCCATCCGGCCCGATCTCGTCGGGCAGCAGCTTCGTCGTAGACCGCTTCCGACGGCGCCGATCCTCGACCCATTCGTTGGCCAGCAATTCAATCGCCTCGCGCACCGCGAACTGAAGGGCCTCGGTCACGCCGTGGGCGAAGCGATGGCTCTGCTCTTCCAGTCGATCGTGCAGTACCTCATCGGACTCGCCGCCAGGGCAGAGCGTCTCCTGCGAGAGGAAGACCGCCAAGTGGTCGAAGGTCGCCTTCTCCTTGCGGCCGAAGGCATCGTCGAGATCGAAGGCGAGGTAACGCCCCTGAGCATAGGTGTTGCGGTCGAGAAGCAAAACCTGGGTGCCTGCCAGGAAGAGCACCCAGCGCGGAGCATCCTCCTCGGTGAGCACACGACCAACCGCGCGACTCCAGCCGCCGTCGCACAGCTTCTTGCTTTTGTCCTGGAGTTGGTCTTTGCGGGGCTCGGTTTCCAGCGGGTCTTCACTGGGCATGCCTTCCTTGAGGCTCCCATCGGGCAGACAGAAGGCCGTCTCACAAATCACCAGCCAGGGCCGGTTGTAGCGGTTCACTCGGCCGAGGATCGGTACGTGGGTGTCGCCGCCCTCGACAGGCAGGTCCGCCGGCTGCCGGTCCGCGTAGCCCAAGGCTTCGAGCAATTGTCCGTGCCATCCCGCCAGATCGCCGTCGAGCTGCCAGCGACAATCCAGTCGCGTTTCCTCGAGGGCCAGCGTCTTGGCCCGGAAGAACAGGTCTGACAGACGCTGTAACCGCCGCGGCGGCGCCTGCGAACCGGCGTCCTTCCACTTCGCAACCAGGTCCTTCACATCCTTGGTGAAGGTGCTGTCCAGGTAGTGCGACGAGTAGTATTCGCCGACGTTGGTGATGCAGGTGTCGAGTGGCATTACTTCACTCCCTCAATCACCAAGACCAAACGGGTCGAAGGCTCGGGCGCAGTTTTGACGTGCATCTCCCACCAGTTCTCCCGTCGATCCTTGATGTAGCCGTCCATCTGCTCTAACTCCCGTCGGTGATGCCGTGCCATCGGGTGCGTCTCACCCAGTTCTTCGATGCGGGTCTCCAGCAGCTCGCGGCGGCGCTCGCTCCACGCACGCAGACGACGTTCTTCTTTGCGCAGCGTCGGCAGCACGTCGCGTTCGTGCTTCTGTTTCAAGGACCGCAGGTGCTCGAGGCTGGCTTCCACGGCCGCCGGGATCAGGGCCTGGGCCGCCTCCCGATGCGGAGTGTCCCCGGCGTTCACGAGGCGGTCGAACTTCGCCGCGTCCAAGGCCTCCTTGAGCGGCCGGCATTGACAGTCGCCGCCTTTGCGGAAAGAGACGGCATGGGCGTCGACTACCAGTGGCGAGCCAGCCCGCGAGCTGACCTGGCCAATGAAACAGAAGCACAGTTCCTGCTGAGCAAGACCGCGGGACGTAATCAGCGGCGCCTCGCCACGGCGCATGAGCATCAGTAGTCGTTCGGTGATCCACTGGAGGATCGGGTGCTGCTCGGCGCAGAGCAGTTCCCGCGACCAGTATCCGGACATGTTTCGGGCCGCCTTGATGGCCAGTTCGACCTGTTCCGGGTCGTCGGTCAGGCGGAACTGGTCGTTCTCGGGCCACGATTCGGTGGGGATCGCTGTCGCGCCGAAGACCACGTCACCGCGCTCATCGGGAGCGCCCAGACGGCGTTTCAGGTCCTTGGGGGCGGTCAGTACCAGCAGCTTGCCCGCTTCCTCGATCGGCAGATAGCTGCGGTTCAACTCGGCCAAGTAACGATAGCCCTCCAGCAGGAACTGCCTGTCCGAGTGCAGTCGGAGACGCTGGAACTGCCCGTCGGCGGGCGGCTGCGCTTCGGGGCCTTCCGGGGCCGGTGCATCACCCAGGAGGACGCGCAGAAAGTCCTCGTCCACCTTGATGTTGGCTTTGTCGAGGATTGCCTCCAGGTCGGATGCCTCGTCGGCGGGCGGCACGGCCGACTTCTCCAGCACGTCGACGTTGCCCGTCAGAATACCAGCCTCGGCGATGTAGCGTTCTTCGGCTTCGGGATCGTAGAGCTTGAGTACGCTCTCGCCCTGGCGGCGCGCCCTGTTGATCTCTTCGACTTTCTTCACGAGCCGGTCAAAAATTTCCTTGTCGCCGTTCAACAGGCCCTGCCGGGTCGCGACCCGCAGATAACGGAGCACCGGGGACTTCGTTTGGCCGAACCGGTCGATTCGGCCGTTGCGCTGAACGAGGGTGATGATCGACCAGGGCAAGTCGAAGTGGACGATGTTGTGGCACTCGTGGTGCAGGTTCAGACCTTCGGCTGCCACGTCAGTGGCGATCAGCATACGCATGGGGGCCGAACCGGTGCCGAACGCCTCGACCGTCTTCATCATGTGAACGTCGGGGCACGAACCGTTGATCGTGGCCATGACCTGGCCGGGCTGGTCCTCGTACTTGGCGCTGTACTTGATTTTGAAGTCCTTCGCCAACGCCTCGGCCAGGGCGTCCTGGCTCCGACGGTACTCGGTGAAGATCAGCACCCGAGGACAATTCGCTGACCCATTCCAGCCGATCTGCCGGAGTTGATCCTTGAGCAACTTGTAGCGAGAGGAATTGGCGATGGTCTGGCCGGCCAGGTTCTTTTCCAGACGCTCCAGGTACGCAATCTCTGGGCTGTTCGGCTCCTTCTTCTTCAATTCGCCGACGCGCTGCTGGACCGTGGAACGACACGCCTCGGGGCTGGACAGGAACAGCTTGTACAGGCCGTATTGCACGAGCGTGTGCGCCCGGCCAGCGTGCCCGCCATCGCCGGTGAACTTGCCGGTCGTGGCGGCATCGCGCATCTCGGCCAACACCGCATACACCGCTTCTTCAGCGGGGGAAGCATCGACCGTGGTCTGGGCCAGTGGAACCAGTTGCCGCTCCGTGAGATTCTCCCCGGCTTCCTCGCGAACATCCTCCTTGAACCGCATCAGGAAGAATCCGGCGATGTCCTCGGCCGTGAACTCCCGGTACTTGGGATCGGGAATGGCCGAAGGGTCCAGGAGCGAGATCAGCCGCCCGAACGTCTCCCGCTTGCCGTTATGCGGCGTGGCGGTGGTCAGCAGCATGCTGTCGGTCTTGCGGGACAGAAGCCGGGCGAGCCGGTGGCTGAGGTGCCGTTCGGGCACGCTGGCGCCGGCCACGTTGTGCGCCTCGTCGATCACCACGACGTCCCAGCGCGTATTCTCCAGGAAATGCTGGTAGCGGCCCACGTTCTTCAGCGTGTCGATGCTGATGATGACCCGGTGATAGACCTCGAACGGATTCTTGTTGGCCGGGATGCGGAGCCGCAGCTTGGCGATGCCCTCGGAATCCAACCGCACCAGGGGTATGCCGAAGCGGTTCCACAGCTCGGACTGGAACTGGGTGAGCATCGACTTGCGCGCCAGCACGAGGATTCGGTTGGCGCGACCACGGCGGAGTAACTCGACCAGGATCATGCCCAACTCGATCGTCTTGCCCAGGCCGACGGCGTCCGCCAGCAGCAGCCTCGGACGCAGCTGGCGCAGCGCCCACTCCACGGCGATCCGCTGGAAGTTCATCTGCTTGAATGCACCCATGCCGGCCAGATCGGGCGCGACACCTGTAGCAGGCATCTGCCGCAGTTGAGCTTCCAGAAAGAGCTTCGACAGGCGGTAACCGCTGGACGCGTCGGCAACCAGGACCGTACTGCGCGGGTCCACAGGCTCGATGTGATCGAGCTGAGTGAGGAAGATGCTTTCATGACCACGAACAAGGTCGTCAGCCCCGACACAGCGAACAGCGAAGTGCCTGCCTGTGTAGTCGGACGGATCGACTCGGGTGACCAGCCACTCCGCATCGCGGCAAAGCACTCGCATTCCGGGCGCAAACGCCACGCCGTTAGACATCGTCGTAATCCTCTGTGTTCAAGCACAGGCCATCGCGACCAGCCAGGCGCAGACAAGCGTTGAGCACCTCAGCATCGTCTTCAAATCCGATTGGCGACTTCAGGTCGGGTTCCTCATCGTCGTATTCGACGAAGTAGTTCATGGCCCCCAGGAGCCACGGCTGGGAACTCGGCGGCAGAGCCGCCCAGTCCGCAACGACAGTCTGCATAACGTTGAGCATGGCTGCTGCGAGTCTGTAGTTGACGAGACAGTCCCTCTTGTGTGCCGCGCGTACGCGCTCCAAATGAACCTCGGCAGCCAGAAGCAGCTCGGAAGGAGTGCGATCACGCGCCGCGTGGACGGACTCGGCGAGCCGGTTCAAAAGGCGCCGGGTCAGATTGCCGGGGACGCGAGTTTGCTCTTCGTTTGGCATCGTTCATCCACAGGCATGAAGCCACTGCGGGCTCCACGCAGCTCCACTGTGTCGATCACGGACTGTTCGTCACTTTCGGCCGCATCTCCAGCCGCAGTGGGCGAATGGCTGAGCGGCGTCTCTGCAATGCGAGTCTGGCCCTGACATCCGAGCGCCTGGGTCGCACTGCGGGGTCCTATGGTCGCTCATAGCCTCCGACCCACGCACGATCGTTGCGAACCTCCGGAGATTCCGCCGTCGCAGCACACTCCTTTGGGTGAGATGTGACCTTCCAACAACCTTACCAGGGGCGAAACCCAAAATGAAGCATGGGTCGCCAACCGTTGAGTTCTTCTTGCCTCGCCACATTTGTACCGTTACGGTTGGACATCATCTGTCCAAGCTGGACGTTCTTTTTCACACAGCGAATCAGGAGACTGGCCGTAGCCGCTCAGTAATCTGTCGAACCTGAGCGCCCCCTGTTCCAAACCAGGGCGCTGCGAGCGACAACAGAACCAGGAACACCCCGACAGTTTCCGCAGACTGCCCATTTCCACGGTTCCTGCCGCCACGGTGCTGAGCACGCTGGTGACCTTTCAAAAAGGCGCCGCACCCGGCGAACCAAACACCGCGACCACCGGATTGTGATCGCTGATGGCGGTCCATTCGGAACCGCACAACACCTCGCACGCCTGGAGTCTGGCGGCCCAAGATCGTGGCACGAAGATGCCGTCACAGTGGTAAACCGTCTTCGGGTCTCGGTCCCACCGTAGCGTTTGCGCGAGGTGCTCTTGTGGATGTGACAGTTGCCAGCAGTTGGTCAGCCCGAACTCGTCCCGCAATCGTGTTTGAATCGCCAGATCGCAGCGCGGTGTCTGCCGCTCTTCCGACGCGTGCCGCACGCTGACCTCCAGGTTGAAATCACCCGCGATGATCACATCCCCGTCCTGCCGATAGTCCCGGAGCAGGTCGAAGATCGCGTTGACCACGCTGGAGTAGGAGCCCTGCCCCGTGGGCGCATGGATACTGAAGATCCGCAGTGTCCGCCCGCCGGGGATTAGCTCAGCCGGGGCCGGAACCTCCGCGCCGACTACCCATCCGTGGAAACCCGGCAGCTCGATCTGATTGGGTTTGTGAGCTCTAACGTACACGGCACTGCCCCAGCCGGTGTGCAGCGGGACCCAGACCACCTGGCTCGGCCATTGGCTGTCGAGCAAAGGCCGGAAGACCCGCGACGGATCAAGCGACTCCTGAGCCAGGAGAATGTCCGGATCCTCGCGTTCGAGGATCGCCTGCCAGTTGTCGTGGCTCTTCTTGTCGTGCTGCATGTTGTACGTGACGATCTTCACCGGGCAGGTCCTTGGAGTTGTGCGTGTCTGGCTTGGAATCCGGGCAGCCAATGAGTGAACGAGCAGCGCTGACTCCCGTTCAGCTCCTTGAACCACTGACTGCCAGCCAGGTTTCAATGGGCACGTTAATCGCTCGCGACGAGCTCAGTCTACCCGATGCGTGTGACACGTCTGGTCACGCGCACACGGATTTTGGCAGGCAATCCGGTCGGCGGATGGCCGGTGATCTAGTCCGGCGCGGTGGCAGATAGCAGATACGCCTCACCGCCGAGGTTGGGGTGAAGACAACGCGGTAGTCTGGAGACGATCGAGATAGGCGTCCGGTGCAGCAGCGCGTAGGCCACCGCCGCCGACCACGTCGGTGCCCACGAACCGGATGTCTCCTCGCTCACCACCAGCACGCGATCGGCATGGACACCAAGCTGCGACCACCCGACGACCAAAACCGCGATCACCGACTGACGCGTCGCGTGTCAATCACGCCCGAACGGATAGAACCACACAGGTTGTGGATGGGCCGTGGGCTTGAGCGGTATGGCCAGACGTTTCGGCTCGCGAAGCTTCCAGGCATCCTCCTCGCAATCATAGAGTTCCACAGTGCCGACGATGACGCCCCGCGGGAGTCGATCGGCATCCAGTCCGTATTCCTCGGCTTCCTCCAGGTCATCCGTGCCGAGGGACGCGTAGATCGCGATCCGACCGCGCACACTGGTGGCTCGGCTTCGATTCTCCTCGTCCTTGTGGCCCAGCATGATCAACTCGGCCCACGGCTGCCGAATCGAGAGTGCCCTGGTGTTCTTCCATTCCACTTCGCTGGCCTCGACAACCGGCGGCTCGACAAAATGGACGTCATCCTGCTCGGACTTCCAGTTGTTGATGTCGTCGCGTTCTCCGAAGATCTTGGTCCAACCGTCACGATAGTCTTGGTTCATGAGAATCCTCTCCGTCCGATGACACACCGTTGGCTGGCATGACAATCTGATACGCGGCACGAAACTTCAAGTGGTGATTATCCTACCGTCCAGGACAGAATACAATCACTGGCAGGCTGGCTGAGAGCACCGGGTCTCTAGGCTGAAGCATTGGAGGTGGTGATCAGCCTAAACCGGCAAACCGCCGTGGGGCTGTGATGGCTTTTTTCGAGCATTCGGTGGCCAAAGCGCTGGAACCGAGTGATCTAGCCACCTGACCGCTGAGTGATCGCTCACATGCCGAATCCCATGTCTGAAGAATTGGTCTTGGGAAAGCTCGCCAATCGCAGGCGGAGGAGTCGCCCCTCCAAATCCAATTTGCTTTGGTGGCTGGTGCTTGCCGCTGTGGTGCCGGTTCTTGCTTGGCTGTCATATCTGACCTGGGCAGTCACGACCACGCGAGACACTCCATACCGCGAGCCGCGTAGTGCTAAGGAGGAGGCGTACCGACGAGAAACGTCGCTCGTGTATCACACCCTGATTCCGGTCACTTCAGCGACGTTGATCTGCTGCGTGGGAGCCGTCGCCACAATCCGGCTTGCCGGACGCTACGCGAAGCACGTGGCGGTACTGGCGACCACGATCGGCGGCGCAACGGTCATCATTGCTGTTCTTCTCTTCGCGTTCACCGGCGCCGGCGACACCGTGGTCGCCACGGCGCACGCGCCGGATTTCTTCGTGCTGTACGGCATCCCCGTGGGGCTTGCGCTGATCATCAGCGCAGTCACGGCTTGGCGCATGGCGGAACTGGACTGAACCTCGAACTCGGCATTGCGCAACGATTCCGTGATGGGTTGACGGGACCGCGGATAACGGAGGACGGGGACGACGCACCGAGTCCACGGCAATCCGGTGTATTTCAACGTGACACGGGAAATGCGTCGCGCGCGCCAGCAGCCGATATCGCCGCCGCGAAGGAACGCGGCGTGCACCGTGGCCGGCGAGCCGGGACGTACAAGGCAGCGCCCACGCGAGCCGGTGAACTGCTCGCCAAGGGATTGACGACCGCTCAAATCGCGCAGGCGTTGGGTGTCAGCCGGGCCACCGTCAGCCGTTACCTTCACGCTTGTGCGTGATCGATCCTCGCCGCAGCGACACCATCTACCCCCTGCCACCGGCCACCAGAACGCCGTTTGACGCATCTGAGTGCCCTCTGACGAGACCGGTGTCGTCAACAGAAAGTGCGCCTCCCGCGCTCGTC
>Ga0194113_10006388_pt1 | contig 14965 bp, 10 predicted proteins | sample TA2MahC200mmetaG_FD_146193 | JGI IMG/M metagenome (GOLD analysis project Ga0194113, IMG submission 146193) | Freshwater microbial communities from Lake Tanganyika, Tanzania - TA2015017 Mahale Deep Cast 200m | ecosystem: Environmental > Aquatic > Freshwater > Lake | place: Tanzania: Lake... | reverse complement strand
CTGCGCGTCGGGCCTCGCAATGATATGATTGCCGCGCTCGGCGAGCCTCGCTCGCAATGACATCGGGCGCCCAAGTATGTCATTGCGAGGAGCTTCAGCGACGAAGCAATCTCTGCCCTATCGTCTGAGGACTGGCGAAATGCGGTAGCAGTCGCAAACCGAGAATCGACATTGGACTTGAAGACGGTCGGTTTGGGAGGTATTCTGGGCCGGTATGGTGTGACGCAGGCTTTGTGACAGGAGCATCAGGAGAACAACATGCCGAACATCGCAACAGTGCTGAAAGACGAAATCTTGCGGCTCGCCCGCAAGGAGGCCCGCCGGCAGACCGACGTGCTCAAGCGGACGTCCGCCCAGCATCGCCGGGATATTGCCGCTCTGAAGCGCCAGCTCGCGGCCCTGCAGCGCAAGGTCAGTCCGCTGGAAAAGCAGGTGCTCAAGGGGCCCTCGGCCCCGGCCGCCGAGCCCAAGGCCAATGGCGTGCGTTTTACCGCCAAGGGCCTGCGCTCGCAGCGACAGCGCCTGGGCCTCTCGGCGGCGAATTACGGCAAGCTCGTCGGCGTGACGGGCCAGACGATCTACAGTTGGGAGCACGAGACCGCCCGCCCGCGCCGCCAGCAGGTGGCCCGCCTCGCCGCCCTGCGCCGGCTCGGCAAGCGCGAGGCCCAGCTCCGCCTGGAGCAGTTGACGCGCAGAGCAGGAAAAAAGTCGAGATAACTACCGGCTTGTTGCACTCGCCCAAGCTGCGCGGACGCCGCGTCTTCGAGCCGCGGGCAGGTGCGCGCGACGGACGCCCGTGCCGCTAGGGACGCGTGAGAAGTCGCTTGGCCGTGGCATGGGCTTGGGGAGCCCAGCGCATCATGCCGCGTTGGGCTCCCCTTCCAGCCCATGAATCAGCTTCAACCGGTCCAGTTGATCCAGGACCGGGCCCACGCCTCCCGCTCATGGCGTTCCTGGTGGGTCCGCCGCGCACAGACAACCGATCGGTTTGGTCGAAACGACAAACGAGTCGAAATAGCGTTCCTGGAGCTTGGGCGAGCCGGCGTTCCAGTAATTCTCCAGGAAGATCGCATTGATACCGTAATCCGCGTAGCTGCCCACGAAGTTCAGGCCGGTCCGTCTCGCTTCCAGTTTGCCGTTGATCCAGAACTCCTGCACGCCATTCGATTGGCCGGGATCGTTCAGGCGGACGTGGGCCTCGATACAGGACCAGACGCCGGCATTCTGCGGCGCGAAGATCGGCGTGATCCCGCGCTGCTGGCCCAGCCAGCGGAGATTGTCCAAGTCGTTGTACTTCGTCGTGGCGACCAGGCCGTAGCTGTTCACCCCGCTGGCCGGATCGATCAGGAGAAAGTTGCCGCTGCTCCACAGGTGGGCGATCATGGCTTGGGACCAGTTCGAGCCGGCAAAGACGATGGCCCGGGAAAGCTTGGCCGGACTGCCGGTCCAACCCGGCTGGTTCCGCAGGTACACGCGATAGTAGAGGTCCCGGAAATCCTCGCCCGGCCGGATCCCCGTGTCGAAATACGGACTCGGCACGCGTCCGAAGGCCAGGTGCAGCGCCCCGGCACTCACTTCTCCGGCTTGGAATCGGGCCCGCATCCCGCGACTGCCGTTGAGGCCAACCCCGTCCACCACGACGAAGTCGCCTCCGTCGTTGTCATGCTCAAAGTACCTGCCCCGCCGTCGCAAAGGCGTGGGGTCTTCGAAATCATCGCAGAAGATCCACTCCGGGTGCAGCACCTGCCAATCCCGGCATTCGTCGCACGGGCCGGCGGCCTGTGTCAGCCACTGCTGTGCCATCAGGGCCAAGTCCGAGGCGTCGATCCAGGGGTCGCCCGCCAGGTTGTTGACATCGTCGGGCGTCAGCCAGCGCTGCGCGAGAACCGCCAAGTCAAGCAGATCGACACGACAATCCTTCGTGAGATCCGACCGCCATGGCGGGGCATACCACTGGGCCCGGACCGGGGCCACCGGCAGCCAAGAGGCCAGCAGGAAGAAACAGCCCGCTCTGATAGTGAGCCGCATTCTGTCACGAATCGGTCCAACCGTGTAAACCATACACAAACCCCCGATACGGATGGTTCATACATCGTATCGCCGGGACCGCTCTCATACAAGTTGATATCCTGACATCCTGAGAAAATTCGAAAGCAGGTTGACAGCTTTGGGACCACCCAGTACAATAATATGGATTCGTGTTCTTCGGTCCTGCCGGGCAGGACATGGAGTTGGGTAGTACGTCGCACGGCCAGGAGCATCTTGGAGTAGTCACGCAGTTCGCCCACGTCGGAACAAAGTCCAAGGGACACCAGTCGCCATGAATATCACACGCCGAGTCTTTCTGAGGCACTGCGCCGCGTGCGCCGGAGCGATCGGGCTGGCCCCGGCGGGGCTCCAACATCTGGAAGCGGCCCTCGCCGGCGAGTCCGCTCCGACCGTTGTTTGGCTGCATGGAAGCGGCTGCCAGGGAGATTCGGTTTCCTTTCTCAACCGGATCGACCAGACCGCCGCGGCCGGCCAACGGACGGTGGACGAGCTTCTGGTGCACTCCCTGCGTCTCGCCTACCATACCGTCGTCATGGCCTCGGCCGGTGAGACGGCCGTCGCGATGGCGCAGGAGGCGCAACGCGCGGGCGGGTACATTCTGGCCCTTGAGGGCGGCGTGCCCAGGGCGTTTGGCGGTCATGCCTGCCGGGTCTGGTCCTACCAGGGCCAAAGAGTCACATACGAACAGGCCGTCACCGATCTGGCCGCCGGTGCGCAAGCCATCCTGGGGATCGGAACATGTGCCGCGTTTGGGGGCATTTCTCGCGCCGGCTCCAATCCGGCGGATGTCGTCAGCATCCAGGAGGCGGTGGGAAAGAGCGTCATCAACATCCCCGGATGCCCCGCTCACCCGGATTGGATCACCTGGGTGGTCGTGCAACTGATCCTGGGCAATCCGATCCCGCTGGATGTCCAGGGCCGTCCCATCGCCCTCTACGGCCGCAACGTGCACGAGCATTGTCCCCGTCTGGAGAGGGGATTCGCCACGAGTCTCGGCCAGGATCACCTCTGCACGCTGAATCTCGGTTGTCGCGGCAAGACGACCTTCAGCGATTGCCCGAGCCGCAGGTGGAACCACGGGGTGAATTGGTGTGTGGACGCCAACGGTCTGTGCCTCGGCTGCACCGAGCCCGCGTTCCCCGGCGAGGGTTTCTATGCATGAGCATGGTCACACGAAACATGGAAAAGGGGACATTCTACTTTTCCCTTCATCAGGCCACCGCGGCGACCCCCCCACGCGAAAAAGCAGAATGTCCCTTTTTTCTAGAGAGGTTGAGTCCGCATGAGAATCACAGCCTCGTTTGACCCCGTGACCCGCATCGAAGGCCATCTCGGCGTGGAGGTGGACTTCGATGCCGTCAACGGCGTACAGCAGGTGGTCGATGTCCGAGCGAGCGGCCTGCTCTTCCGCGGATTCGAGAACATTCTTCTCGGCCGCGACCCGAGAGACGCCCCGCTGATCACCCAGCGGATTTGCGGTGTTTGTCCGGTGGCGCACGGCATGGCGGCTGTCACCGCCTTGGACGGGGCGTGCGGCGTCACGGTTCCGGCGAATGCCCGGATTCTGCGCAACCTGGTCAATGGTGCCAACTTTGTCGAGTCGCACATCCTGCACTTCTATCTGCTGGCGCTGCCCGACTTCATCGCGGGTCCGGCCCTGCCCCCCTGGCGGGCGGATTGGAGCATCGACCGGCGTTTCGATTCCCAGGCGGCGGACACCCTCATGGGCGGTTACCTCAAGGCCCTCGAGATCCGGCGCAAGGCCCATGAGATGGGCGCCCTGTTCGGAGGCAAGATGCCCCATCCGGCAACCTATGTCGTGGGCGGGTTCACCGCCCATCCCAGGCCGGAGCGCATCGCCGCCTTCACTGCCTACCTGAACGAGTTGATAACCTTCATCCAAAGCCGGTACATCCCGGATACGGAACTGCTGGCTTCGCAGTACAGCGATTACTTCGCCCTCGGGCGGGGACACGCAAACCTCCTGTCCTACGGCGTGTTCGACCTCAACGACACGGGAATCCAGAAGCTCTTCGCCGGCGGATATATCTTCGGCGGCTCGCGCGAGCCCCAGGCCGTGAACGCTGCTGCAATCACCGAACACGTGACGTACTCCTGGTACCAGGCCAAGACGACCGGCCTCAATCCGGCATCGGGCAAGACCAGCGCCGTGGACCCGGCCTCCAAGAGCAATGCCTATTCCTGGCTCAAGGCGCCACGCTACAGCGGGCGACCTTGCGAAGTGGGTCCCCTGGCCCGCATGTGGATCAACGGCGAATACGCCCACGGCGTTTCAGTCATGGACCGCCACCTGGCGCGGGCGCAGGAGGCCTTGAAGATCGCCCAGGCGGCGCAGAGGTGGCTCGAAGAGCTGGTGCCCGACGGCCCCGTCTATACTCCGCCGGTTATCCCGGCCATGGCAACAGGCATGGGCCTGACCGAGGCGCCACGCGGCGCCCTGGGACACTGGCTGGGCATTTCCGGCGGCCGGATCTCGCAGTATCAGGTTATCACCCCTACGACGTGGAATGCCTCGCCGCGTGACAACAAGGGCATTCTCGGCCCGATGGAGGAGGCCCTGCTCGGCACGCCGGTGCAGAATCCGGAGAAGCCGATCGAGGTCATGCGAGTAATTCACTCCTTCGATCCGTGTCTGGATTGTGCCGTACACTGAAAGTAGCCTGGGCAAGAGGCCCCTGCTGGAAGGAAGACGGAAGATGGTCATGAAAAGATGTGATCTCGCTCGGAAGCCCACGATCTCGGCAGTCTTATGCCTGATTCTATCTTGCCTTTACGGCACCCCAGCTTCTGGCGGCTGGCAGTTGGCGGTGACCTTCACGACCACCTCGCCGGGCGGCGACTTGCGTTTCGAGCCGCAGCACGTCCACGCCGTCTGGGTCGAGAACGCCACAGGTGCATTCGTCAAGACGATCGGCCGCTGGGGCGTCGTGGAACACCGCCATCTGACCCAGTGGGCCGCCGCCGACGGCACCGGCCTCGACGGGTGGACCGGGGCCACCCCGAAAGCCTATCAGCAGCATACCGCCACGTGGGACCTCAAAGGCCGCAATGGCGTCGAAGTGCCGGACGGCATCTACTATCTCCGCTTCGAGCTGACGAATCACAACGCCGTCCAGAACCAGTTCCGCCGGGCCACTGTGGTGTTTCTCAAGGACGGTGTGCCCAAGTCCCAGTTCCTGGGGTCGCAAGGCGGCTACCTCAATATCACCCTGGACTATACCTTTACGCCGACCGTGCCCCCGGAGGTGACCGGCAAACCGGCGGCCTACATCACGAGCAGCTCCGCTCGGCTCGGCGGCCAGGTCACCCGCACCGGAGGCGAGGACCCCATCGTGTACCTGTACTGGGGTGAAGATGACGCCGCTACCAATCCCCAGCGCTGGGACCATGTCATAGACCTGGGACGGCGTGCCGTCGGTCCCGTGCATGTGGACCTCAGGGATCTCGACGCCTCCACGGAGTACTACTACCGGCTGCATGCGGCCAATCCGGCGGGCGGACAGTGGGCGGACCGGACCGAGAGCTTTCAGACGCACGGCGCGATCGGTTACTACACGGGGTATCGCGTTCAATCTGGTCGCGTGAAGGTCGTGGGCACGCGTTTCGATGTGGAGATTCTGCCCGTCCACGACACCCGGCGGGCCTTCGCCCTGTTCAGTTACGGCACCGGTTGGCAGCCGGATGCCGAGAACGCCAACGTCGTCATGGCCCGGGGTTCTCTGCTCGACAGGGATACCATCCGGATCGAACGGACGTCTCATGCCAACGCCACGTGGATCAGTTGGCAGGTCATCGAGTGCCTCGGCCAGGAGTTCCAGGCCTACCGGGGCAGTGGATCGTTCGGCAACGATCAGGTCATCGTCGAGGCGCCCCTGAACGGCTCCCAGGTGAAAGCAGGACAGCGGACCACCGGCCCGGCCGTCCCCGAGGTCAGGGTCGATCCTGCCCGATGCCTCGCCTACGTGACCGCCGACTCCTCCGCCGCCAGTCGAACGTACTACCACGAGGCCCTCCTGACGGCCTATGTCAACTCGAACACCACCGTGCGCATCGAGAGAGCCGCCGCGGGCCACTCCGCGGTCAACTACAACTGGGTCGTCGTCGAGTTCGCCCCGGGAGCTGTCGCCGGTATCCAGCGTGGCAGCCTCAGCTTCACCGGGCCTACCCACGCCGCCCCCGCCTCCCGCAAGATAGCGCCCGTCAATCGCGATACCTCGATTCTCCTCTATCAGGCCCGGTCCACGATCAACGGTCTGGCGTACTCGGCGGTCGCCGGCCGGCTGGCCTCGAACAGCACTGTCGAGTTCTACCAGTATACCGGAACCAGTGGGACGCGCTATGTCGAGTACCACGTGGTGGACTTCGGTCCATCCGCCTCGGCCCAGCGCGGCAGGGTCGATTTCTCCGATGACGTCGGCTGGTTCCGCGCCGACTGCCATTTGGCACGGGCGGTGGATATCACCCGAACGATCGTCTTGCACGGCCAGACCTGCAACGGCACGGGGGACTTCTACCCGAGATCGTTCTCCACTGCCGAGTTCACGAGCGACGACAATCTCCGCATCGAGCGCCAGTGTCCCGGCCAGCAAAGCCACATCGAGTGGCAGGCGCTGGAACTGCCGCCCGCCACGTTCTTCGCCCTGGAACCGAACATTCAACTCGTTCCGGCCTCTCTGGCGTTTCCAGCCACCAAGATCGGCAGCTACAGCGATCTGACCTTCGAGATCCACAACATCGGGGGCGCCGACCTGCACGTCGATTCCCTGGAACTGGTGGGTCTTCACAAGAGTGCTTACCGCCTGGTGTCGCCGCCCGCACTTCCCTTCACGGTCCCGCCCCTGACCGGCCGCCGCCGGGTGACGGTGCGCTTTACGCCGACCGTGTCCCAGAGTTATGATTACGCCCGGCTGGCCGTGGGCAGCGATGACCCCGACAAGCCGGTGGTCGAGCTCGCCCTGAGCGGCACCGGCCTGCCGTAGCATGGGCGTCCCGCCCATGAATACCGTAGCATGGGCGTCCCGCCCATGGATTTGGGATCAAGGGCAAGATATCCGCACGACAAGGATTGTGACTATGCCACTACAGACAACCGTTGTCCTCGGCTGGATCCTCTCGGCGCTCGCTCTCACAGGCAGCGGCGACGGTGGAAAGCTCGAGCATTCCCAAAATCTGACCGCCGTGCCTCGATACGGGGTGTGGGAGGTCACGTTTCAGCGGGCGAACACGTACGAGAATCCCTTCTTCGATGTGAGTATCGATGTCACTTTGACCGCGCCGTCATCGCAGCAGGTCCGGATCGGGGGATTCCACTACCGGCAGGATCTGTGGAAGGCACGGTTCGCGCCGAGCGAACTGGGCCGCTGGACTTATCGGTTCGTCTTTCGGGACACCGAGGGCCGGACCGCCGCGGGCGAGGGCGAGTTCACCTGCGTCAAGAACCAGAAGCCCAGTCCCGGTTTTGTCCGCCGGCACCCGGAGAACCCTTATCGCTTCGTGTTCGACGATGGAACCCCCTACTTTCCCATCGGCGTCCAGGACTGCTGGGGCGACAACAACCGCAACGGCTCCGTGCTGGACGTGTGTTCCATGGAAGGCCCCTTCCGAACCGATTTGAAGGACCCGCCCGCGCTCCCGCCCGGCCCGATGTTCGTGCGCGGCCCCTCCTGCAATCCCCAGAATGCCGACGTGTACTTTCGCGTCTTCGGGCAGTGCGGCTTCAATCTGTATCGCTACTCGCAGAAGAACTGCTCTTACGAACTGTACCGCGACTTGGACCACTACCTCGTCGCGGAGGGGATCATGACGGACGAGCTGCTCCAGTGCGCGCGCCGGTATGGCTTCCGTATCTTCTACGGCCTCTTCGGCTACCAGCCGGTCTTCAACAAGGACCCGAACAACGCAGAGGGACTCGCCAAGGTCAAACGCTTCATCAAGTACAGCGTGGATCGCTGGGGCGCCTACGTGGACTTCTGGGAATTCCTCAACGAGCAGCATGCCGACGACCATTGGTACGCGGCCATGATCCCCTACCTGAAGTCCATCGACCCGTACGGGCACTGGATCACGACAAGCTGGGAGCGGCCGGAGTTGGAGGGGATCGAAATCAACGCCCCGCACTGGTACCAGCGGGAAAACGAGCTGGAGTCGGACCGGATCACGGCTCAGAAAGCCCAGGCGTGGAAGAGAGCCGGCAAGCCGGTCGTCGTCGGGGAGCAGGGCAACACGAGCGACCGGAAGAAACCCATCCCGGGAATCGGCGGCGTGTGGGACGACCGCTCGGCGCTGCGCATGCGGATCCGCAACTGGACGGCCCTGTTCCAGGAGATTGTCTTTATCTTCTGGAACACCAGCTACGCGCGGGACGGCCACTTCATGAACATCTGGCTCGGTCCCCAGGAACGCCAGTACGTGCGGGCCATGCAGGACTTCGCCTATCGGCTCGACAAGGACGTCCGGATGCATACCGCCAAGGTCTCCCAGCCCCAGGCGGTGCGCGCGTACGCCTTGGCCTCCGAGCACAGGGCCGGCATCTACCTGCATCACTTCCAGAACCACACGCAACCCGTCGAGGGTTTGCGGCTCGAAGTGGATCTGCCCGGTCCGGCCCAAGGCTACTGGTACCATCCCGAGAACGCCTCCATCCTCAAGACGGTCGAGATCACAGCGGGAATGAATCAACTCGACGTCCCCCCCTTCACGGTCGATATCGCGTTGCTCGTGACGGCGGCGGGAGCACCGGACATCGATCGCGACGGCCAACCCAATCATCTGGATGCGGATGATGACAACGACGGGGTCCCGGACGACCGGGACGCTTTTCCCCTCGACCCCTCCGAATGGGCGGACGAAGATGGGGATGGGATCGGCGACAATCTTGATGCGGATGACGATGGCGACGGCACGCCGGACGACGAGAACAACAATGGCATCCCGGACCACGAAGAGATGGACTTCGACGGCGACGGCGTCGATCGGGCCGGCACGATCCCCTGGGATGCCTTTCCCCTCGATCCCAAGGAATGGCGGGACACCGACGGCGACGGCCTCGGCGACAACCGCGATCCCGACGATGGGGCGCGTTCGTAGTGTGCTCGTAAAAGCATAGAGAGAAGGGAAAAGAGAAAAGGGGAAAGGGAGAAAGTGAAGACAAGAGCGCAGCCGGTAGGCCGCGTGTCTTTTTCCTTTTGCCTTTCTACTTTTTACTTTCTCTTCTAACGCCTTACGGTGTCACTGCGAGCACGCGCAGGGCGATGTCCTCGGTGTACGGCGGAGACGTCAATACCTTTTGGCCGCCGGCATGTTCGAAGGTTGCCACTTTGGCGACATCGCCGGTCTTCGTATCGACCCACTCGGCTCTGTAGGCCCCAGGGGGACAATCCAGCTCCAATTCCGCCGCGGTTCCGCCGTTGACGTAGACCGCGTAGGCTCGGCCCGCCTCGGCCAGGGCCACGACGGTCGCTTTGTCGGCCGCCGGACCGGTGATGCGGCTCTGCTGGATGGCCTCCTGGGCGGGGGCCATGCGGACAAAGTCGAATCCCTCCAGGAATTCCTTGAGAATGCGAAGCTGCTTGCGCAACTCCGGACCGCCGCCGCCCGGGGTGCCCGGCGCCAAGGGCGCCGCGGTACCGTCGGGCCGGTCGATCGTGAAGGAGAAATCCAGATGGTCGTAGACGGCGCCGCCGGCGATGAGGAACTGCCAGCCTTCCGTGCGGTACTTGCGGTCGCTGCGGTCGGAGCCGCCGGTCTCATCGAAGGCGATGACCCGATTCAACGGGTAGTTGTGCCGCACCGCGTCCGGCGTGGCCGCGTGGAAGTTCAGAACGGACACGTGCGGATTCAGGCCCGAGATGGGACGTGTGCTGCGTGGAAGACCCTGGGCGATCAGGTGCTTCTTCGGCAGTGCCGCCTCCGTCTCCACGATGGCGGCGACGATCAGATCGTTCCACTGGCTGGTCAGGCCCGGCCGCTCGTAGGGCTCGTTGCACACCTCATAATACAGGTTGTCAAACTCGTTCAACTCCGCGACGAGCTTCCGCACAACCGCCTGCTGCACCGCGAGAAGGTCCTTGTCCTTGGCGTCGTAGACCTCCTGCCGCCCGACCTTGCCGATGCCGTTGACGTTGTTGCGGATGTTCATGGGGCTGGCTTCCCACAGGTTCTCGGCGTACATCGTGCAGAAAAAGACCTGCTCCACCACAACGCCCCGCCGATCGGCCTGCGCGATGAAGTCCTTCAGCCGGGCGAGATAGGCCTCGTCCCATTGCGCCAGGTCGAACTTGTTGCCCCCATCCGCAGCGCCGGGGGTGCCGCTGCGGGCCCAGGGACATACGAAGCGGCCGGCCGCCGGCGCCAGCGTGTTGCCGGTGATATTGAACGAGCCGAGCACCTCGCGGTAGACGCCCGAGAAGATACGGGTCAGATTGAACCTATCGGCCTTCAGCACGTCGAGGTAGCGAATATAGTCGAAGTCCAGATTGAGCACCGCGCCGTAGTGTTCGGCCGAGGTGACCAGGATTGTCGGCCGGTCCCGAAAGAGAAAGTAGTGCGGATTCTCCGGATGCAACCGGATCGGTCCGGCCGGCCCCCCGCTACCGGAACGCAACGACGCCTTCTCGGATTGGCCCCTGCCAGTCGTGTTCTTGACTATGGCCGCGGCCCAATGACCTTGCGCGGGGGCCTTCAGGGTGGCGACAGCGCCGCCTTCCACCGTTTCGCGTTTGTCCCATTCGCCGGTTCCAGCATCGATCCATCGCACTTCGAACCGGCCGGGTGCGTCCTTCAGATCCAGGCCGACCGACCCGCCATTCGGGAAGTACAGCGCGTAGCCAGTGCCCCGGCGGGCGGCCAGGTAGGCTTCGTTCGCCGCGCGGTCGCTGAGCAGGTGGTTGGCGGGCTCGACGTCCCACAGCCTGACGAGCGACTCCAGCTTGCGGGCGGCCTTGATCGCGGCGACCGCCGATTCCGAGAGGCCCAGGCCGGAGGTGGGTCGGTGGAAGCGCGCCGAGGCCGCCCCGCCGATGATATGGCGCCAGAAGCGCTCCAGGCCGTCGCGATCGTTGCCAAAACGGCCGGTGTCGGCGCCATACGTCTTGACCGTATTGATCGGCCGGGGCCGGGCGGCGAGGTACTCGCGGACCCACTGGAAGTTGTCCCAATGCGTCTGGCCCTTCTGGTGGTTGTTCTGCGAGACATCGGCGAAGTCGTACCGCTCGGGATGGTCGAAGGTCCGTCGGTGCTGGGGGGCCTTGAGGTCCCAAGCGTCCCACATCTCGGTCATGTGGACCTTCTTGCCCGCCTCTGTGGCGCGCTGGTGGATATGGGCGGCCCAGAACGCGCCCCACGCCTCTTCCCCCGAGGTCTCGTTGTCCATGCAATAGAGCACGTGGTCGTACCGGAGCGAGTGCGCGAGCATCTTGTCCACGAACCGCTGCTGGTACCGCAAGACGACCGTGTTGTTCCGCTGCCCGGGCGTGGTGAAGAAGAACGGCTGCTTGTTCTGGCCCGGATGATCGGGATACTCCGCAGCGAAGCCCGACTGCTCGTACGTGTAGTTGACGTTGTTCTTCGGGTAATAGGGGTGCCCGGGCCAGTTGCGGGTCGAATAGTCGAAGCGGTCCCAGACCTCGATCTGCACGGTGATCTCACGCTCGGCGGTCCAGCGGAGCAGGTTCTCGAACCGCTGCCAGTATTCCTCGTTCCACTGCTCCAGATCGTACTTGCCGTCGGGCAGTTGCTGGAACGGATAGACCTCGAAGTCGAAGTCCTTGCGGTCGCTCATCGTATTGCGGATGTAGTTGCCGCCCACCGCGGCCATCGCATCGAGATGCTCCTTGAGGTCGGGGATCTGGAACAGGTTGTCGTCCTTGCTCCCGCCCAGCAGCAGGACCGGCTGGCCCTTGTATTGCCAGTAGCGGGGATTCTGCGTCCACGGCTGGATGCGATCCGCATCGTCGGCCAGCACCGAACCGGCCGCCAGGAGCGTGGCAACAATCAACAGAACGACTCTTCCCGCCAAGTCTCTCCTCTGACGTCTCTTTGCCATTTCCAGATCTCCTTCTACAAGGTGCATGTCACACGTCATCCACAAACAGAACAGACGTACGTGGGATCGGCCCCTATTCCCAGAAAATCACGACCGCCACAGTTGAAGATGTCCCGGTATGGATCGTCGATGAATGGCAGCGGGTCGCGGCCCAGAACGCTCTTGAGGTTGTCGAGGACCGCCCAGTCGCCGGTGACGTAGGGTGTGCTGTGCACACCACCTCCGCGGCATTGAACATGACGTTGGTGTGCACAGCACACCCTACATCTCCTTGAACACCCCCTTCGGATCGATCGGCGTGACGATGTGGGCGGCCAGCAAGGCGTTCAGGTAATCCGCCAGGTCTTTGTTCGTCCCGGGCTTGAGGCTGACGAACGTCTGGGGGTTCTTCCGCTCGCCCGGGATCCAGCGGGCCCCTTTGTCCACGTCGAATTCCAGCCAGCCGTCCTCCTGGCCCACCAGATACTCCCCCAGTCCCTCAACCGCGTAGTACACCGCGATCAGGTCCCAACTGGGCCGCTGGTCGTCCAGAGTCTTCTTCTCCACGTTCCAGAGCCAGTCCCGGTAGACCGTCCGAACGATGTTCCCCGGCTCCGTGGTCTTCAACGATCTGCCGGTGAACACCTCAGTGCCCGCGGCGATGTAGACGATCGGCACGGGACAATTCGTGACCAGGTATTTCGTATACGGCGCGCTTCCGTTGAAGTGAAAGTTCCACTCTTTCCGGTAGTGCCCTTCTTTATTGTCGGCGCCCAGCGCGCCCATGGCGACCCATCGCTTGACTTTCTTCCGGGCCAAGTCGCGCCCGCTGAGCGGCGAGATGTGGTCCGGCTTGGAGACGAGAAGGTCATGGAACCCCTTCGTGTGCCCGACGGTCAGGTAAACAACGCTGCTGTCTTCCTGCCGGACCAGTAGTTTGCGATTGAGCGCCGTCATCTCCTCGGCGTCCCGGTTGTGAACGATCCGGTTTCCGAACGCCGCGGTGTCTTTCGCGAGCTTTTCCGTGCCCATCTTGTCGACCGGGTCGCCGACCTTGTCGTCGTGGGCAGCGCCGACGGGGATGTTCGGCCGGCCGTAGTAGATGTTGATCGCCTCGACGACCCCGGCTCCGTAGGGGACCTTGCCCGAGCTGTAGATGCACCCGAGGATCTCGGCCAAGCCGCGATCCGCGTAGACGTGCAGGATCGCCAGCGCCCCGGCGTCGTCACAGTCGGAGCCCATGTCCGTGTCGAAGATGATCCGCACGGGCTCACCGCCGGCCGTCGGATGGGCGTTCGGGAGCAGACAGGAAAAGACCGCAGACAGAATGAGCAGGTACGTCGCTTTGTTCATCATCGGCACACCTTTCACTTCATCGTGCGTCCTGCGTCGCGCGGGATGCATCCTGCGTGGGCTTACGCACGACGCGTCCCGCACAACGCACGACGCCCTGGGTCTATTCCGGGATAGGGTCGCTGCGCCGGACGCGCGTGCCCTCCCAGACGGCCTCGTCGGTCGCCTTGTCGTACGTGAGGACTCGGTGCGCGCTGCCGGGCGCCGGCGGCTCGTCGATGCGGGGCAGCCATCTCCGATGCTCCTCGATGATCGCGGCGAACTTGGCATTGCCGGCGAGGTTATTCCACTCTTGCGGGTCGGTCTGATGGTCGTAGAACTCTTCGCTGCCGTCGGCGTAGCGGATGTAGCGCCAGCGCTCGCTGCGGATGCCGTGGTTGCCCTGGTTGTGGCTGGTGATGGCAGGGCGCTCGCGCGGGGCGGTGGCGTCCCGCAGTTGCAGGACGAGACTGATACCCTCCAGGTCCCGGCGTGCCGGCAGGCCGCACAGCTCGACGAGTGTGGGATACATGTCGAGCAGCTCGGCCGGCCGGGGACAGCGTTGACCGGCCTTCACGCCCGGGCCGGCGAAGATCAGCGGCACGCGCGTGCTCCGCTCCCACAGCGTGTTCTTGCCGGTGATGTTCTTCTCGCCCAGATGATAGCCGTGGTCGCCCCAGAGCACGACGACGGTGTTGTCCGCCAGGCCGGAGGCTTCGAGCGCGTCCAGGATGCGACCCACCTGCGCGTCCACAAAACTCGTGCAGGCGAGATAGGACCGGACAAGGTTGCGCCATTGGTTGTTCTCTCGCATCCAGCGCAGTCGCGGCTCGGGTAGATTCCAGTGCAGATACCAGGAGAACCGCGGCGTGTCGTCCCGGTCGCCGTCCTTCCTGGGCGGCAGGACGCTGTCATCGTCCGGATAAAGGTCGAACCACTTCTGCGTGGCGTAACAGGGCACGTGCGGCAGGAAGAACCCGACGGCCAGAAAGAAGGACTGCTCCTTCGGCATCGCCTGGAGCTGCTCGACCGCCCAGGAGGCCACCTTGTAGTCCTGCTTGTCCTCGTCGCGATGCGGGAACACGCCCCAATCCATCAGCGGGTGGTCGCCCATGGGGGTGGGCGGGATGAGCTTCTTTTCCGGCTTGACGCCGACGCCGCTGGGCGGGCCCCAGACGTCGAACTCGGCAGCCCGCTGCTGGGCGCCGCCGTGATAGATCTTGCCCGTCGTGAAGGTGCGGTAGCCCTGCGTCTTGAAGTGCTGGGGCAGGGTGACGCGATCCTGCCACTGGGGCAGCGTGCGAAACCACGGCGCCAGGCCATAGACGCCGGTCGTGGTGGGACGCAGGCTGAGCATGAGACTGGTCCGGGAAGGATTGCACAGGGGGCTCTGCACATGGGCATTGAGAAACGTCGTACCCCGCGCCGCCAGCCGGTCCATGTGCGGCGTCTTGACCAGAGGATGACCGCCCAGCGGACCGACCCAGTCGTTCAGATCGTCGATCGCAATGAAAAGCACATTGGGCCGTCGCGCCGCCTGAC
>Ga0194113_10006380_pt1 | contig 14976 bp, 9 predicted proteins | sample TA2MahC200mmetaG_FD_146193 | JGI IMG/M metagenome (GOLD analysis project Ga0194113, IMG submission 146193) | Freshwater microbial communities from Lake Tanganyika, Tanzania - TA2015017 Mahale Deep Cast 200m | ecosystem: Environmental > Aquatic > Freshwater > Lake | place: Tanzania: Lake... | reverse complement strand
TCGAGGACCTTGAAGGCCCGGACCTGCTCCATGAACGTGGCCTTGTCCTTTTTCTCGACGATGGCCTTGGCCTCCTGCAGGTCTTCCGGCGTGATCTTGGCCAAAGGCAGTCGGAGGACCTGGCTGCGGACCCGCAGGGCCGTGTCGCGGACGGGCTGGAGGTCCATGTAGGCCTTCAGGACCGCCCCGGCCAGGATCGTGCCCAGCCGGTTCGCCTCCGCGGGACTGGTCTGGGGTTGGCCCCAGTTGACGTTCAGATGATTGAGGTTGCCGCAGGCGCCGTTGGCGAAGATCGTCACCATGTCCGGGCCTTTGTACTCGGCCAGCCGCCGGGCCAGGGCGCCGGGGTAGTCCGCCGAGATCTTCGTCCCGCCGGTGGTGTCGGTGTGCAAAGCGTAGTTCACATAGGTCAGCAGCGGTTTCTTGTCGGTCGTCTCGCAATAGACGACGCCGACCTCCGGATCGATGGGACTGACCGGGCGGATGACATTCGGGTTCCGTTTGCCCGGGTTCCAGCCGACGGTGCCGTCCTTCATCCAGAACCGCCGGCAGAAGGCCAGCCGGTCCTCGTGCTCGCAGGCGTAGGAAACGGTCACGGCTTGAAGCTTGCCGTTCGCCTCGGCCACCGCCTGGGCAATCCGCTGGGGCAGCTCCCGCGCGTAGGTCTGGGCGGGGTTGCTGCTGCCGCCGTCCTGGTTGTCGCGGGCGGAATCCCGCGGGAGCGTCGGCCCGGTGTGCGTGTGCGTGGCGGAGATCATCACGTGGCCGCCGGGGATGCCGGTCTGCTGCTCGATGAGCTGCCGGGCGTCCTGCACGATGCTCCGGGGCAGGCTGATGATGTCGCAGACCACCAGGGCCGCCTTCGTAGTCCCATCATCCAGCACGGCGGCCTTGGCGAAGAGGTCATCGAGCACCTCCTGGCTCCCGCGGGCGTAATAATAGCCCGCCATCGGCGTTCCGGTCGGCGGGGTGATCTTCACCATCGCGACGCCCACGCGCAGCTCGGCTTGGGCCGAGCTCAGGCTGATCAGAAAGACCACGACCGATACGACAGTGCGGATGAGTTTGTGACGTTTCATTTCCGTATCGCTCCTTTTCTCACGAATACAAGCCAAGGCAAACACAGAGTCGCGCGACACTGCGAGCAGCAGCGTCAAGCCCGTTTGTAGTGACGCCGTAAGGCGTTATCTTTATGCTCTTACGAGCACACTACAAACCTTGGCGATGCCACCCGTCGTGGCAGGGGCGGCTTGTCGCTGCCAGCCGTTGTTTCTCCACGGGCGCTCGCGCCCATGACACTCATGGGCAGGATGCCCATGCTACGGTTCTTCCATGGGCGGGACGCCCATGCTACGGCGCTGCGGGGCCCGGGGCGAGGTCCGGGGTCTTTTCCAGACCGGGGGCCGGGCGTTCCGCCGGCTCGAGCTTGTCGTACCAGGTGAACTTGAGGATCACCGAGGTCGCGACGAACACGATTCCGCAGATCCAGGTCTTGCGGGCCTGCTGGAGCACCAGGAAGATCGGCAGGGCGACCATGCTCATCTCCCAGACGAGTCCCACCGCGATATTGAACCAGTCCCGCCAGAAGTCCCGGTTGGGCTGGATCGTCGGGTCTTCGGCCCGGCACTTCTCGTAGATCGGCCGCCAGAAACCCCACGGCCGGACCGTGCGGTAGAAACGCATGAGCACCGCGTCCTCCTCGGGCCTCGTCAGCAGGCAGACGCCGACCGAGGCGATCGTGCTCAGGACCATGATGATCGGGAACACGACGTAGACCGGATGCAGGCGAATCGGCGCCAGGCCCAGCGCCGCCATCCACTCCGGCTTGCCGACAAACAGCAGCACCAGCGCCGAGAGCGTCCCCGCCACCATGCCGGCGAAGAACCCGTAGCCGTTGAAGCGCCACCAGTGCCACTTGATCACGTTCGGGATCACGAAAGCCGGCACAATGACCGAGACGAGCACCTCCGTGATCGAGTGCACGGACTTCGTCGCGAAGCCGAAGGCGATCCCCAGGACGATGATCGCGGTCGAGCAGACGTAGCTGAGCAGGACGTACCGGCGGGCCGACGCCCGCGGATTGATGTAGCGCTTGTAGATGTCATTGACGACATACGCGGCCCCGGAGTTGACGGTCGAGTCGAACGTGCTCATGAACGCCGCCAGCAGGGCCGCGAGGATCAGGCCCTTGGCCCCGATCGGCAGATAGCGGTTCACCACGCTGGGCAGGATCTGCTCGAAATCGATCTTGCCGCCGGCGCCCATCGCCTGCAGCTCGGGCCCGAAAAAGACGATGCCCAGCGTGCCGATTCCCGCGATCAGCAGGAACCGCGGGGCCAGCGAGGCGACGGCCATCATCAGGTTCTCCAGGGCCGCCTCGCGCGGGTTGCGGGTCGAGAGGATGTGCTGGATCGCGTAGTTGGGTGTGGGCCCGGCCATGCTGACGAGCACGCCCTTGAAAAAGATCATCAGGATGAACAGGCCGAAGATCGAGTAGCCGTCGCCGCCGGCGGCGACCGGGTTATGGAGCTTGTCGTTCAGTTGCGGGATGGCGCGGGTGGACCAGTCGAGGTCGAGCCGCCAGCCGAAGAACATCCGGTCCCAGCCCTCGGGCACGGCGCTCAGGATGTCCTGCGAAGCGGTGGCGTACATGGCGATCCCGCCGATGATGACCGCGGCGATGACGATCAGGAAGAACTGGATCACGTCGTTCAGCACGACGCTGTACATGCCGCCCATGACGCAGTAGAGGCCCCCGACGAGCATGATGATCATGGCGAAGACGTCCGCGGGTGTCATGTTGCCCGGCAGGGACGCGGCGGACAGGCCCAGGGTCTCGATGGGCAGGAACGAGGCGGTGAACTTGCCGATCCCGATGTAGGCCATGCTCAGGAACCCAACGACGCTCACGATCGCGTAGACCACGATGCTCAGGTAGGCCAGCTCGGAGCCGCGGGTACGGCCGAAGCGCGTGTACATCCACTCGGCGCCGGTCAGGACGTTCGACCGGCGGACCCAGGCCCCCAGGTACACCATGCGAAAGACCACGTTGAACAGGGGCCAGACCCACAGCAGCCAGACCCCCTTGACGCCGTAGACGAACAGCACCATGACGAACCACATCGTGCCGGAGATATCGATGCCGCTGGAGCCGTGCGCGACGCCGATCATCCACCACGGCAGGCTCTTGCCCGCCAGGAAGTATGACTCCGGGTTCTTCGCCGCCAGCTTCGCCACCACCCAGCCGACGGCGAGCATCAGCAGGAGGTACAGGACGATGATTGTGATATCCAACGCGTGCATCAGAGACTCCCCGTTCGTGAAATCCGAAATTCGAATCTCGAAATCCGAAACAAATTCAAAGCTCCAAATTCAAATGACAGAAACGCTGGCGCCGGCCGCTGGTCCCGTCTTGAATTTTGGATTTGGGTCATTCGTGCTTGTTTCGGATTTCGAAATTCGAATTTCGTGCTTGTCTTCCCTAGGCTGGACACTTTCGCAAATGATCGACCAACTCACCAAGCCGGCACGTCGCGACGGCGCAGTATTTGTCTCCTCCGCCGTAGTAGACGAAGAGCGTGCCGTCGAGGACGACCGCGCCGCAGGGGAAGCACACGCCGCGATAGAAGCCCTCGATCTCATAGTCCTCCTCCGGCTGCAACAGCCAATCGGGCGTGCGGTGCCGGAGGAGGCTGGGGTCGTCGAGGTCCAGCAGCACGGCCCCCAGGCGGTAATACTTGTCGGGGCCCACCGCGTGGTAGATCGTCAGCCAGCCGTGCTCGGTCCTGATCGGCGGCGTGTTGACGCCCATTTTGGCCGTCTCCCACGGGTACTTGTTCGTCAGCAGCAGCTTGCTTTGGCGAAAGCCCATCAGGTCGTCGGCGAAGGAGATCCATGCGCTGGCCTGCTCGACACCATACTGGGGACCGACCCACTCCAGCGGCCGGTGCATCATGACGAACTTGCCGCCCACCTTCTCGGGAAACAGGACCACGTCTCGATCGTCCAGCAGGGGGTCCGTCAGCCAGCCGGCCCGAATCCACGTCTTGAAGTCCTTCGTCAGCGCCAGGCCGGTGAGCGTCGCGTTGATCCGCAGGTAGCGGGGGAAGCAGTCGGTACATTCGGCCGGGGTGAGATACTTGTCCCGCCCGCCGGGCACCCAGAACTGCCCGAACGGATAGTGCCGGCAGGCGTACGTGACATAGTACCAGTCACCCATTTTGACGATCCGCGGGTCCTGGATGGTCGCCCCGTCGAAACCCTCGACACTGGGACTGAGCGCCGGCTGATCCGAGACCCGCTCGAAGTGGTACCCATCCCGGCTCTTGGCCAGGCCGAAATAGCATTTATACTCCGGTCCCGACTCGGCGGCCCGGTACAGCAGCAGGACCTCTTTCGTCGCCTTGTCGTACCACGCGGCCGGATTGAAGACGGCCAAATCCTCCCACGGGTGGTCCGGATGGGGCGACAAAATCGGGTTGCCGGCATAGCGCTGTAGCTTCATGGGCCATCTTTCAAAAGGCACACACGGTGGCGATCGGCACGCCGTGCCGGGCACACCAGTGTACGACGCGCGTCAAGATACCCGATATCGCCCGGCTTCTCAAGGGGCTCGCAGTGTGTCCGTCCGGGCATCGTGGCATGGACGCGAGCGTCTCGTTATTCCGCCCATCTCGCCATGGTAGAGCCAATGGGGTGGCATCGTCAGGCGTTGATCTTCTGGAGCAGCCAGGCCATGTTCCGGCCGAGGACTTGCATGATGCGCAGACCCTCTTCGTCCTGCTCAACTTCGCCTTTGGCCAATCCGAATCCCATGTTCCAGTAGATCGAGCCCGGGATGATCATCTGGCTGATGAGGAAGAAGTGGTTGAGGGTGTCGAAGGCGTGGATCGAGCCGGCCCGGCGGACCGCGATCACGGCGGCGCCGACCTTGCGTTGGAACATGTCGCCGTTGCCTCGCGCGACGAAGCCGGCCCGGTCGATCAGGGCCTTGATCTCGGTCGAGACATCCGCGAAATAGGTCGGCGAGGCCAGGATGATGCCGTCGGCGGCCCGCATCTTCTCGATGCAGGCGTTGGCGACGTCGTCATCCAGCGCACACCGCTGATTCTTATTCTTGAAGCACTGGCCGCAGGCGGTGCAGCCGTGGATCGGCTGGCCCGCCAGTTGGACCAACTCGGTCTCGATCCCTTCCTTCTCGAGTTCCGCAAAGACCCGCCGGACCAGGATCGCGGTGTTGCCATCCTGGCGGGCACTGCCGTTGAACGCGACGACCTTCATAACGGATTCCTCCAAAGGGCCGGGGGAATGCTACATCATGATAGGGGCTCTGGCAAGGGGGCTTGGCGGTGGAGTCGGGGCAGTCGCAACTTAACCTCCCTGGCAGAGGCTGGTTCGTTGTGAGGCCGGGAGGCGTTTCCCGTAGCATGGGCATCTTGCCCATGAGTCCCAGGGCCATCTTGGCCCTGTCCACACGGGCGCTCGCGCCCGTGATACCCATGGGCGGGACGCCCATGCTACGGACGGGCGAGACGCCCGTGATACCCATGGGCGGGACGCCCATGCTACGGAACCCGATCACCGCGGTGTTCTCACAGTATGAAGGTCGCGAAACGGGCCGGAGTTTCACGGCAAAAGGACAAAATTCCGGAAATCGATGACCCGGGCGCAATAAACGTTACCGGTTTGCGACCAATCCAGTGTGGCCGGTTTGCGGCCGGGAAAAGTCCATAGTGGGGAATCCAATGTTTAAGGAGCAGTACTATGATTCTCAGATGGGTAAAATGGGGCGTGATGGGAACGGTTGGAATTGGCCTGTTGGGCGGCATGCTGTTCGGCAAAGACCTGATCAGCTATGCCCGGAGCTCGGCGAAGGGGGTCCGGACCGCGGTCAAAGACTCGGTTCCGACCGAATTTGAGTTGCGGCGGGCTCGGGACCTCCTGGAAGAGATCATTCCGGAGATGCAGGCGAACATCCGGGTGATTGCCCAGGAAGAGGTGGAAGTGGCGGCTCTCAAGGGCGAAATCGCCAAGCAGCGCGAGGCCCTGAACGACGAGCAGTCCAAGATCAGGGTTCTGCGGGTGGCGCTGGAGCAGCCGCGGGCCCAGTATGCCTTCGCCGGCCGGAATTACAGCCATGACGAGGTGAAGCACGACCTGGCCGCACGCTTTGCGCGGTTCAAGGAGAGCGAGATCGTCGTGGCGAGCAAGGTCAAGGTGCTCGAGTCGCGCGAGAGATCGCTGGACGCTGCCCGGGAGCAGTTGGCCAAGACCGGCAGCCAGAAGCGGCTCCTCGAGAGTCAGATCGAGGCCCTGACCGGCCGGTATCGGCTCGTCAAAGCCGCCTCCGCCGGGTCCAAGCTGCAAATGGACGACAGCAAGCTGGCCCAGACGGAGAAACTGATCGCCCAGATTCAGAAGCGCCTGGATGTCGCCGAGCGCGTGCTGGCCGCCGAGAGCAAGTTTGTCCAGTCGATCCCGGTGGAGGACACCGTGGTCGAGGCGGACCTGGTCGCCCAGGTGGACGAGTACTTCGATTCCCGGAATCAAACGCCGAAGTCCGATAGAGACACCTCTGCGGTCACGATGGTCCAGCCGCAGGGATCGGCCCTGTAAGATTGATAGTTGATGATGGATAACGGATGATTGGCCGTCAATAATCAATAGTCAATCATCAGTAATCGATGATAGGGTCTTGCCGTGTTGATCCTGCGAATCAGACAAGCTGAGTGTGCGTTGGCCGACGGCCGGCTCGATGAAGCGTTCGAGATCGCCCAGGCGGAGGACATCCGCCGCCATCATCACGGTCAGAGGCTCATCGGCCGGCTGGCTCGGGCCATGATCCAGCGCGGGCAGGAGAACCTGGCGGCCAACCGGTTCCAGCCGGCCCTGACCGACTGCAACAAGGCCGAGAAACTGGGCGGCAACCTGCCCGAGATCACGCAACTGCGGGCGGCGATCTGCGACGCGATCGTCAAGGACCAGAAGGCCCGGCAGCAGGAGGCGCTACGGCTGGCCCAGGCCAAGCAGCACATCCAGGACGGCTGGCTCTCGGTCGGCGGACGCCTCCTGGAAGAGGCCCCGCCGGACGACGGGCACGTCAATCTCGTCCGGCAGGAATTGGCGGCGGCCCGGCTCCAGGCCGGCGATGCCGTCGCCAAGGCCCAGCAGGCGCTGGGCCAGGGCGACATCGAAGAAGCGATTCACATTATCCAGGAGGCCCGGATCGGGCAATGCAAGAGCGGCGGGGCGGGGGACCTCCTCCGCCAGGTCCGGGGCCAGGCGATTCAGCGGGTCCGTGCCGATCTCGAACAGGGTCGCATCGACCGGGCCCAGGCGTTCTTGCAGAAGATCCTGCCGCTGGGAAAGGATGGGACCGAGGTCGCCGAGTTGACCGAGGCCCTGGCCTGGTGCCGCCAGGCGGCCCAGCACGTGGCCGCCGGCCAGCCCGGCGCTGCTCTGCCGCTGCTGCGGAAGGTCAAGGCGGTCTGCCCCTTGGCCCGGTGGTTGGACGCAGCGGTCGCCGATGCCAAACGGGCGGCCGAAGCCTATGAAGAACTGGACGCCGGTCCCCTGGGGCTGAGTATGACGGATGAGACACCAAGCCAAGGCCGACGGGTGGCAGCGCCAAGGCCCCAAGACAGGTTCGTAGTGTGCTCGTCAGAGCATATCAACATAGCGTCTGACGACGCCACTACAAACGGGCTTGGCGAGGCCGGCGGCTCTTTGCCTGCGCGATTCGTCGTGCAGGTGGACGGCGTCGGCAGTTTTCTCGTTTTTCGGGACACGCGGATCACGGTGGGACCGATAAGCTCTTCGGTGCGGCCGATGGTGAACGTGCTGGCCGACCCCCATACGCCGGTCGTGATGATCGAGCGAATGGAAGGCGACTACTTCCTCCGGTCGCAGACGCCTGTCGAGGTGAACGGCCAGTCCGCCACGGAGAGGCTGCTCGCCGACGGGGATCGCATCGTCCTGTCGCCGCGGTGCAGCATCCGGTTCCACCTGCCGAACCCGGCGAGCACGACGGCCCTGCTGACGATCGCCGGCGCCCGGCTGAATCGGCCCGACATCAAGCAACTGATCCTGATGGATCGCGATATCCTGATCGGGCCGTACGCCAACGATCATATTCGCACGGAACACGTGAAGGACCCGGTGGCGTTGTTTGCACAAAATGGCCGGCTGCTTTGCCGGACCAAAGAGAGTATACTCGTGGACGGGCATAGCTTCGACCCAACTGTGGGCCTGGCCTTGGGCAAACGCATCGAGATCGGCAAGCTCTCGATGGTTGTCGCGAGGCTCGGGGAGTAAGTAGATAACGTGTTATTCTAATCCGGCAGAACGACCATGGACACGTATCAGTACAAATATGGAGATCGGCCGCTGGAGGGTTACACGATCCAGCGCGCGGCAGGGCGGGGCGGCTTCGGCGAGGTCTACTACGCCCTCAGCGACAGCGGCCGCCAGGTCGCGCTCAAGGTGATCCAGAGCTACGAGCAGATCGAGCTGCGCGGCATCAGCCAGTGCATGAACCTCAAGAGCCCGCACCTGGTCAGCGTCTTTGACGTCAAGCACAACGACCAAGGCAAGCCCTTCGTCATCATGGAATACGTCTCGGGCCCCTCGCTGGCGGACCTGTTGAAGGAGTCGCCCGGCGGTTTGGGCCCCCAGAAGGCGGCCTTTTTCCTGCGCGAGATCGGCAAGGGGCTGTCCTTCCTACACGAGTGCGGGATCGTCCACCGCGACCTCAAGCCGGGCAACATCTTCTATGAGAACGGCTACGTCAAGATCGGCGACTACGGCCTGACCAAGGCCATCAGCACCAGCCATCACGTCAGTCATACCATCACGGTGGGCACGGTCCACTACATGGCTCCGGAGATCGGGGCCGGCCGTTACGATCGCAGCATCGACATCTACGCGATGGGCGTGCTGCTCTATGAGATGCTGACGGGCCAGGTTCCCTTCCTGGGCTCCAGCCCCGCCGAGATCCTGATGAAGCACATGACCGCGGCGCCGGATTTGGCCAATATCGAAGAGCCGTTTGCCCGCGTCATCCGCAAGGCCCTGGCCAAAGATCCGGCCGAGCGGTACGGGAGCGTGCAGGAGATGGTGGAGGATGTCTTCGGCACCGAGCACGTCCGCAACAGCGTCTCCCAGTTCGCGCCGGAAGAGCTGTCCGTGGTGGCCGAGCATATTGCTCAGAAGATCCGCGGCGCGCAACCGCAGACGCCGGGACGGACGCCGGCACCGGGCGCTGCCGAGAAAGATTTCAGCAAGGAGATCGGCAAGAAAGCGGAGCTCTTCGCCAAAAAAGCCGAGGAATTCGCCAAGAAAGCGGAAGTCATCGGTACGCAATTTGCCGAAAAGATCAAGACCGCCAAGGAACGAACGAAGCGGGTCGGTCAATCGCAGATTGCCGATCCGCTGAATCGTCATCAGCGCCGCAAGCTGGAGTGGATCGCCATTGCCGCCACGGCCCTGGGGGCCGGCTTCCTCAGCGGCCAAGGCGAGAGAGGCATGTTCCCGACGGCAGTTGTCGTTGGCATGATGATCGTGGTTGCATCGCGGATCATCCTGCGTGCCCGCCAGCAGTGGTGGCCCGGCCTGGACCAGGAGTCGAGAGGCTGGGGCCGGTTGGGCACGTGCTTCTTCGCGGCGTTCCTCGCCGCCCTGGTCGGCACCGCGGTCGGCACGGCCCTGGGGGTCATGCCTTCGATCGCCACACGGGATAGCCATTGGCCCATGCCTCGGTTCATGCCGTTCCCGATGCGCGGGTTCTGGTTTGGAACGGTCTTCGCCCTGGGTTTGCCGATGCTGCTGGTGGACTGGTGGAAACTCACCGATCCGCAGCGGCCGCGCCGCGTCGTGCTGGGCCACGCGATAGGCGTTGGCATCCTCGGCCTCATCGCCGGCGGGATCTTCGGCCTGAACCCGGTCGTCACGGCGTGCACGCTGGCCGGGATCGTCCTGGTCGTCCAGACAGCCAGTCCCTGGGGCCAGGTGATCGCACAGGGCCCGGCGGTTGAGGGACCCGACGGCGCTGCTCAAGTTCGTAGTGTGCCCGCAAGGGCATATCCAGAAGCGCCTCACGGCGTCACTCCGAACGGGCGGGCGGAGGCCGCTCGTGGCGCGAGCGCAAGCCGGTCGGGTCCGGCGGTCCGGGAGATCCCGGGCTACGTTCACGCGATCTGGTTCATGGGCTGGCTCATCTGCCTGGGCGTCGGTTTGATGGGGGTGATCACCGCCGGGACCAGCAGGCACTCCTACGACTTCGGGCCTTTCGTGACGTTGGGCGTCGACGCGTTCCTCGTCTCGATTTTGTGCTTTATCATGATGTTCCGCCGGACGTTTGCGGGGTGGTATCGCTACCTGATTCGCCCGGTGTTGCTGACCGTTTGCATCGGCGCCATCGTGACCTCGTCCATCTGGCTCGGCACCGAAACGCGTCTGCACGGTGACGACATAGCGATTGGCCTGTTCTTCATCATCTTCCCGGCCATCCTGTTCCTGGTGTTCCTGTTCACGCCGGCCCGCCTCTTCGGCGCCGGAAGCGGCGCGGGGTCCCGCCCGCCGGTGCAGGTTCGGGAAACTCCGTTCGGACCGGCTTCCCCGGCCAAACGCTTCCCCGCGCTGATGCTGGCGGTGATCGGTCCCGTGTTCGGCTTGTCCGGCCTGCATCGGTTCTACGCCGGCAAGACGGGTACCGGCATTATCTGGTTGTGTACCTGGGGCCTGGCCGGGATCGGGCAACTGATCGACATCATCCTGATCGCGGTGGGCCGGTTCAAGGATCGCAATGAGCTTCCGTTGGTGATCTGGCACGACCAGAGCGAGATAGCAGCGGCGGCCCCATCCAGTGGAGTCCAGGTGGTACCGTCGCCCGCGCCGGCGCCACAGGTCGAAGAGGTCAAGGCTGCCATGGAAGTCCCGCAGCCGCAACCCCAGCCGGCGGCGCACCAGCCGCCGTCCTGGCCGTCCTATCCGAGTGCGGGCGGCTCTCTGTACGAGCCCTGGGACCCGATCAGCGGATTGTTCGCGGCAGTGGGGCACATCCTTGCCTTCGCGGCCCTTGTCCTAGGCCTGACGATCGGGCTGCACCTGCCGTCTGTAGCTGCCGCCGTGTGGCCGGAGGCCGATCCGGTGCGGGAGATGGCGCGCCTTCTCGGCTCCGGCTGGCCGTCTGCGGTCGAGCAGGCCGGAGTCCTGTTGACTGCCGCTTTGCTGTTCTTGGCCGCCGTCCTGATGATGATCGGCCGCCGCCGCTTTGGGCCGGCACATCTGATCCGGGCCTTGGCCGGCTTGGGCGGGTTCTTCTTTGCAGTTCAGATGTTCCGGGACGGAGCGATCTCGAAGGTCACCCTCACGAGAATGATTGAAATGGTCCAGCAGAATCAGGTCGGCTCGGCCCTCGAGATCTTGTTCAGTGCTCTCAGCAAGGATCAGAGCATCATGGCAGGCGTGATCATGCTGGTTTCGGTTCTGATCCTGTCCTGGCCGCCGCGTAGACGGACGCCGGTCTTTGCACCGATGCCGCCTCAGGGAGTTGTCCTATGAGTTCTTCAGCCCAGATCGTACCGGCGATCATTCTGTCGCTGTCGTTCCTTTTCGTCCTGTTGATCATCCTGATGGTCAAGACGCCCAAGGTGGGCGTGTGGGTCGTGGGAGGGCTGATTCTTGTGGCTCCCCTCCTGTTGTATCGCCTCGCGAGGGCTGGCTTGTCCGCGCAGCCGGACGCGGCGATGTTGATCGTCCTGCCCGCCGCGTTCCTGTTCGTTCTGCTGATCATCCTGCTGACCAAAGCCCCGAAAGCGGGGGCCGGAATCATCGCGGCCCTCGTGGTCATGGGGCTATGCGGCGCGCTCCTGGTGGTGCGGGTCTCAGTCCCAAGAGCGGCTCAGACCGCGACGGTGTACCCGCCGGAACAGATGGGACGGGACGCTCGGCAGCAGACGGGTTCTGGGGCGGGGAGTGCCGTCGTCCACCAGGAGTTCGAGAGGGCGTTCGCGGATTCTGTGAGCCCGCCTTCCCGTGGGGCTCGCCTGCCCGCGCCGGCCCCGATCTGGTCGGCGGGCATCGAAGCGGAAATGCGTGCGGATATCTATCCATCCAAGCTGGCGGCCGCCCGTGCCGCAGGCGAGCCCTTGGGCCAGTCGATCCGCGAACTTGCCGGGGATGTGAACACGCCGCCCCGCGTAGTGATCTTCCAGGAAGCCCACGAGTACCGGTTGATCGCGGAGCTGCGGGACGCCGTTCGGCGGGCACTCCCGGAGTTCGCCTGTGACGTCGAAGCTCAGAACAGGCCCGCCAATGCGAACGAACTGATCGTTGCGCTCCACCTTGGGGAGTTGGATGCGCGTCCAGCACCTTGGGCTGGGCCGCGCGAGATTCCGGTGCAACGCGGCACAGGACTCGTTCAATATGTGCCGGTCGAGTCCGCCGAGACGACTGCCGTGGCCAGCGGACAACTGGACATAAACCTCTCCGGACGCACCGGCAGGGTGCACATCCCCGTTCGGTTCACCGAGAAGCCCTGGCTGGAGGACTTCGCCACCTTCGCCAGCACCCGGCCTCAGCGGGCCTTCATCATCGCCCGCTCGCTCCGGACGTGCACCAGCGAGGGCGAGGCGCATCAGCAGGCCCTGGACGATGCCCGGGCCCGGCTGACCGAGGCCATCCGCCAGCGCACCCAGTGGATCACCGACAGGCTTCCCCAACCCGAGATCACCACGACGGACGTGCTCCAGGGCGGCTTTGTCGTGGACCGCTTCGCCCAGAGCTTCGAGGGCACCGTGGGCAAAGTCTGGCGGCAGGCGCTGCTGCTCGACGTCTCCGGCCCGAAGCTGGCCCAACTGGCCGGCCAGAAGGCCCGCGAGTTCCGCCAGGTGAAGATGACGTGGGCCCGCATGGGCTTCTCCGTCATCGGCGTGGTGGTGCTGATCGGCGTGATTTATTTCTTCCTCAACATGGCCACGAGGGGGTATTATGAGTGGTCGTTGAGGATCGCGTGCGTGGTCCTGGCGGTTGTCGGAGTGCTCTCGATCCTCATGGTTGTGCACTGAATGGAATGATGGAATAGTGGAACATTGGAATATTGGGTGCACAAGGGCGTTTGCCCATTATTCCATCATTCCAATATTCCATGATTCCAGGGTCTCATGGGCGTCACCAAGGGTGAACAGTACTACGTAGACAAGATTCGTCAGGGCGATGGGCAGGCGTGGTCGGATTTTGTCGGCCGCTACCAGGGCCGCTTGCTGCGCTTCGCCCGCGCCAAGCTCCCCCAGCGCGCCGACGCGGAGGACGTGGTGCAGGAGACCTTCGTCGCCTTCGTGCGGAGCATCGCCCGCTACCGCGGCGAGTGCGATCTGGAGACCTACCTCTTTTCCCTCATGCGGCGCAAGATCATCGACAGCTACCGCAGCGCCGGGGCGCGGCGGGTCTGCCTCATCCAGGATGCCTGCGAAACCGACTCCGACGAGCCGGCCTCCGATCTGCTTGACGTGGTGGAAAGCCCGGTCCAGACCGCGAGTTGGTACGCCCGCGCGGATGAGCAATACGACCGGCAGAAAGCCGCCTTGGCGGAGGCCCTGACCGAGTTGATCGACGGCATGAAGAAGGCCCTGAAGCTGCGCGATCTCCAGATCATCGAGCTGCTCTTCTACGGCCAGCTTGCCAATAAAGAGGTCGCCCGCACGATGGGTCTGGACGAAAAGGCGGTCGCGCTGATCAAGCACCGCAATCTCAAGCAGATTCGCGAGCACATTGCCCATTGCGGATTGCAGATTTCGGATTGCGGATTGGAAGACGTGCCCGAAGCGAATCCGCAATCCGCAATCCGCAATCCGAAATCGTTTGACTCCTTGTTAACCGATCTGTGGGAGACCTACCGCTTCAGTTGTCCCAAGCGCAACACGATCGGCGCCTACATGCTCGGGACGCTGGAGCCGGACTGGCATCAGTACGTCGCGTTTCACCTGAACACCCTCGGCTGCCGGTTCTGTCGGGCCAACCTCGACGACCTGCAGACCCAAAGCCGCGAAACCCGGCAGGAAGCCTTCCAGGCCCGCATCATGGAATCCACCATCGGCTTCTTGAGCCGGCCGATGTAAGTTTCGTGCATTCACACAATCGCGAATCGCTGGATTGACCTCTCGCACCCGGCGCTGTAAACTCACTACATGAAATGTAGTCAGGGCTGAAGGAAACTCGTTCGTCGTTGCCTAGGTTGTTTCCAAGAAACCGTAAGCCCGTTAATGCCAACGGTATGACATCGTCAGATGTTTCGTGAGAGGCGGATCCGATTTGGCGTACCGTGTAGAATACTCGCCTGCTGCGGAAGAACACTTGCGCCACTTGACGGCTCGTCAGCAGGCTATCGTCCTGGATGCCATCGATGAACAACTCACGCGGCAGCCGACGGTCGAGACGCGCCATCGGAAGCCTATGCGTCCCAATCCCTTGGCGCCCTGGGAACTCCGCGTTGGAGATTTCCGGGTCTACTATGACGTCGAAGAGGAGCCGGAGGCGATGGTGTTGATTCGTGCCATAGGCTGGAAGGAACGTAATCGTGTCCACATTGGTGGAGAGGTTGTTGATCTATGAAGATTGTGGAGCAGGCAGAAGCAAAGGCCCCATTGGCCACCTATGCGGCGGACGTCGCCCAGGAGCCTGTGATCATCACGGTGAACGGGAAGCCTGTCGCCGCCTTGGTCGCGATCGAGAACGCCGATCTCGAAACGGTTTCGTTGAGCACCAATCCGGCGTTTCTCACGCTCATCGAACGTTCGCGTGCACGCCACCGCGCCGAAGGGGGACTCTCCGGCGACGAAGTGCGCCGCCGTTTGGGGTTGAGTCAGACATAGCTTGGCTGGGAAGGTCCGGCCGTGAGAGCGATCACCTGCACGGGGTTCCGAAAACGTACGGCCGGGGTGCTATACTGATCCCATGAACAAGGTTGGTTGTCGGCAGGAA
>Ga0194113_10006377_pt1 | contig 14982 bp, 10 predicted proteins | sample TA2MahC200mmetaG_FD_146193 | JGI IMG/M metagenome (GOLD analysis project Ga0194113, IMG submission 146193) | Freshwater microbial communities from Lake Tanganyika, Tanzania - TA2015017 Mahale Deep Cast 200m | ecosystem: Environmental > Aquatic > Freshwater > Lake | place: Tanzania: Lake... | reverse complement strand
GCTGCGGATCGAAGGGCCGGTCCATGGGGCCGTACTCAATCGCCGGCATGGTGAGCCGGTGGACGGCGGCCTGAAGGTCCAGGTCTGGGGCGAGGCCCCGGTGCGGGATGCGGTGACGGTCAACGGTGCCGCGGCCCGGCGCGCGGGGACGAGCTTTCGCGCCGACGTGGTGCTCCGCCAGAAGGACACGGAGATCGTTGCGGCCTCGCACGGCAGCTTCGGCCGGCGCGAGCACCGCATCCGGGTGATCTGGGACCGGCACTCCCAGCCCCGCTATCGCTTCTCCATCGACGACAACAGTTTCTTCCTGCGCGATATCGCCCAGAAGAAGTACGCCTCCCTTTTCGACTGTTTCTACCTCAAGGGCCTGCGGGACCTGCATGCGAAGTACGGGGCCCGATTTGTACTCAATATCTACTACACGACCGGGGACGGCTTCGAGTTGCCGCAGTTCCCCGACCGTTACCAAGGCGAATGGCGCGACAACGCCGACTGGCTCAAGCTGGCCTTCCACGCCTACGCCAACGACCCGGCCCGGCCCTACCAGTACGCCTCGGCGGCCACGCTGATCGCCGACCTGGACCTGGTGGCCGAGCAGATCCTTCGCTTTGCGGGCGAGCAGACTCTCACGCCTCCCACGGTCATCCACTGGGGCATGGTGCAGTCCTCCGCCCTCAAGCCCCTGTACCAGCGCGGGGTCCGGGCCCTCAGCGGCTATTTCCGTCTCTCCGACGGCGTCTGGGATGTCAACTACCGGTTCGACGAGGCCCGCTCCGAGTACCTCTCCCGCCACGACGCCCTCATGGACTTCGACAGCGGGATCGTGTTCTCCCGCGTGGACATCGTCTGCAACAGCACGCCGGTCGAGCGGATCGTCCCGACGCTGGCGCCCCTGGCGCAGGACCCCAACCAGGCCGAGATCATGGACCTGTTCACGCACGAGCAGTACTTCTGGCCCTTCTACTCGCACTACCTGCCGGACCATTTCCAGCGGCTTGACACCGCGATCCGATGGGTGACGGAGCAGGGCTACAAGCCCGTATTCTTCCACGAAGGCCTCCTGGGCGGCCCGGCGTGACGGCTCGATCTCCTGGTGCCCCGTTCCACCTGATTCAGGGCATTCCGGGTGGCAGCGTCAAGCGGAGTTTGTTTGTAGTGTGCTCGTAAGAGCATAGGAGAAGGGGTATTTCACGAGTCCTGCGGCTCTATTTCTGGCCCTGCCTTCCATGCTCTTACGAGCACACTACAAACCAAGGCCTTCCGGCCTTGACGCTGCCACCCAGACATGAGGTTCGGGTACGAAGTAGGGACGAAAGAACACCCTCGGCTGGGTCCCGACTTTCTTTCGCCCCTACTCGGTATCACAGGGTGGGAGTCAGGCGAAGGGGGCAGAGTTGGACTCTGCTTGCCCAGAGTGTGGCGGGCATAGTCCGCAGGGATTCCGGCAGTTGCGCGCCGGCTGCGGCAGTAAGAGCGGCCAGCAGGGCTGTCTTCGGCAGGCCGGAGACGCAGGAGTAGCCGCCATCGAGGGACTCGGTCAGGATCTCTCCCAGCCGGCTGATGCCGAACGCCCCCGCCCGGCCCATGGGTTCTCTTGTCGCGATGTACCACCGGATGACGTCCGGCGGCAGGCTCTTGAAGTGGACTTCGGCGGTCTCCGTGGCGAGGCAGCCTTCGGCTGCGCCTTGTACGGCCACCGCCACTGCGGAGCAGGCAACGGCACTATGGCCGCTGAGCATCTGAAGATACTCCTGTGCCGCCGTCGCGTCGGCGGGCTTGCCAAGCTGGCGGCCTTGTGCCTCCAGCACGGTGTCTGCGCCGATGACGACGGCTCCGGGCTCGGCGCTCTTCAGGCCCGCGATCAGCTTGCGGCGAGCGTTCTCTTCCACCGTCTCGCGCGAGGTAGCTGCTGCGATCTCGGCCACGTCCACCTTCAAGAGCCGATACGAGATGCCCAATTCCTCCAAAATCGCCCGGCGCTGCGGGGATTCCGAGGCGAGATAGACCCAGGGCCGACCGTCCATCCTCCGCGCTGTCTCATGCATGGCGGGCCTCCCCATTGTACCAGGTGTCGATGCCGGCCTCGACCTCGGCTCGTGTCTTGGCGCCGATCAGAGACACCACCACCTGCTTGCGTTGGGGATGGCGCCGGGAGTAGTACATCATGAACTTGCGGAAGTAGCTGATCCCCACTTTCTCAGGGTAGCCCTGGAGGACGCGGTCGAGGTGTTCGAGCATGATCAGCCGCTGCTCGGCCAAGTCCGGCGGTGGCGGCATGGGGCGGCCCTCCCAGAGGCAGCGCAGGTCCCGGAAGATCCAGGGATTGCCGATCGCGCCGCGGGCCACGACGAAACCGTCGAGCCCGGTCCGCTTCAGCAACTCGACGGCGGCCGCGGGATCGAAGATATCGCCGCTGCCGATGACCGTCGCGTGGGGAAAACGGGCCTTGACCGCCGCCAGGGCGTCCCAGTCGGCCTTGCCGCGAAACCGTTCCGCGACGGTGCGGCCGTGGATCACGAAGGCGTCGACGCCGTGCTCGAGCGAGCGGGTTACGATCTCCCAGAAGTTCTCCTGTGCCTGGGCCGTGCGGTTGGTGCCGATACGGAGCTTCATCAGGACCGGGCACTGGACGCTGTCGCGGACGGCTTTGAGGATCTCGATGACCGTATCCGGACAGTTGAGCAGGGCCCCGCCGCGGCCGCGCCGCAGGACCTTGGGGGCCGGACAGGCGAAGTTCAGATCGATCGCGTCGTACCCCGCGGCCACCAGATCGCGGGCGGCCTTGGCCATTGTCGCCGGGGTCTTGCCGAGGATCTGGGCGCCGACCGGATGCTCGTCGGGCCCCGGACGAAAGCAGGCCTTGGCCAGGACCTGCGGATGGGCCACGCTCTTGGCCAGCATCACATCGGTCAGCGCGAACGGGCAGCCGAACCGACGGGCCAGCGTCCGCATCGCGTAATCGCTATAGCCGCTCAGCGAAGCCTGAAAGAACGGCACGTCCAACCGAAGATTCCCAAGTTTCAGACCCAAAAGGCGCTCCATTGGCAAAAGCTCACCATACCATTCCCACGACGGCAAAACAAGAGCCCTGAAACTGTGTTTCACAAGTTCCGAGACTGCAGCGATAGATAGATTGCCGTGTTCGGCCAGCCTCGCGCGCAATGACATGCGGACGGGTGGCAGCGTCAAGGCCGGTAGGCCTTGGCGATGGTCCTGCGCACGGGCAATTCGCCATCGCCAAGCTCCGAAGACTCCGCTTGACGCTGCCACCCACACAGCAAGACGACTTTGCGTTTGACCTGCGCCTTGGTCCTGCAGCCCGCGGACAGGCGGATTTAGAGTCTTTGTCAGGAACTTCTACCACACATTCGGACATCTTTTTGGTTGCGGCCGAAGGCCGCGCTAGGATTTACTATTTACGATTTACGATTTAGGATTGGGGCTGGCCGGGGAGCCGCTGCCGGTCCTGGGACGCATCTCGCACAGCGCGGCCAAATAGTAAAGCGCAAATAGTAAATAGTAAATTAGAGGCAAATGCAAACAATCCGGTTCGGCATTATCGGCGCCGGCATGATGGGGCGCGAGTTCGCCAGCGCGGCGGCGCGGTGGCTGCATTTGCCGGAGCTGACCATTCGGCCTGAGATCGTCGCGCTCTGCAATCGCACGCTTGATACGCCCAAGATCGAGTGGTTCCGCCGGAACATCCCCACCCTGACGCAGGTGACGAGCGATTATCGTGAGCTGCTGGGCAATCCCGCCGTCGAGGCGGTTTACATCGCCGTGCCGCACAATCTGCACGAGGAGTCCTATGTCGCCGCGCTGGAGGCGGGCAAGCACCTGATGGGCGAGAAGCCTTTTGGCATCGACCTGGAGGCGAATCAGGCGATCCTGGCCGCGCTCCGGAAGCACCCGAATTGCTTCGTGCGCTGCGCCTCGCAGTTCGTCTTCTTTCCGGCCGTCCAGAGGATCGGACGGATGATCGAAGCGGGGGCCTTCGGACGCATCCTTGAGGTCCATGCGGGCTTCCTCCACAGCAGCGATTTGAACCCGCAGAAGCCCATCAACTGGAAGCGCATGGTCACGTATAACGGCGCGTACGGCGTGATGGGCGACCTTGGCCCGCACGTCTGCGCCCTGCCGTTCCGCGCCGGCTGGACGCCCAGAAATGTCCGGGCCATCCTCTCCAATGTCATCCGGGAGCGGCCGGACGGCAAAGGCGGGATGGCGCCCTGCGATACCTGGGACAACGCCACCCTCCTGTGCGAGACGCACGATCCGGCTTCCGACAGCACTTTCCCCTTCACGCTACGGACCCAGCGGATCGCGCCGGGCCAGAAGAACAACTGGTACATTGAGATTTATGGGACGCGGGCCTCCACGCGCTATAGCCTCAACGAGGCCAACACGCTCGAACTGCTCGAATACACCGGCGGCGAGCAGACCTGGCAAAGGATCAGTCTGGGCCATGAGGTGACGTACAAGTCGATCACCAGCGAGATCTTCCAGATGGGCGTCGGGGATGCGATTTTGCAGATGTGGGCGGCCTTTTTGTACGAATGGGAGCGGGGCGAGACGCCCGGCCGGTTCACCGGGTGCGCCACCCCCCAAGAGAGCGTGCGCTGGCACCAGTTGTTCACCGCCGCCCTTGAATCGCAGGCACAGAATTCCGTCGTAGCCGTGGATGGCATGTAGCTCAATCGCTCTCGGCGGGGGGTGAGGGGGCGCTGCCTCCTTCCAGCCCATGCATCATCGGTAGAGCCTGCCCCCCGCGCAAGAGTGCCGCCCCTGCGAAGGCCGGGGCGGGGGACGCCGATGCCACAAGAGGTGGGCGCACGCTTCCCCGCGCGTCAGGCAGATTCCGCTTGAGAATTTCGTCCGCCTGTGCTATCATGCGCCCGATTGGGGATAAGGGCGGCTCGACGGGTCTGAGCGTCCATTGGTGTACCAGGGGACACGGGCAATCGGAGTAGTCAAATGTCCATGACACGCAGACACTTCATGAAGAAGCTCGGGGTCGTCGGCGGCGCCGCGGTTCTGAACGGCTGCTCCCCGGAGGATACCGCCCAGGGCCACAGTGTCTCCTGGGAGCCTGCCTATACCCAACTCCAGCGCGAGGGCCGGCTTGCCGAGCGCGTGCAGCAGGCGTACCGCAAGTTCGAGCAATGCGATCTGTGTCCGCGGCGCTGCGGGGCGCGGCGGTCGGCCGGGGAGACGGGCTTCTGCGGCGCGACGACCCGGGTGAAGGTCTACAGCCATAACCCCCATTTCGGGGAGGAATTGCCTCTCGTCGGGCGCGGCGGCTCGGGCACGATCTTCTTTTCCCACTGCAATCTGCGTTGTGTTTTCTGTCAGAACTGGCCGATCGCGCATCTGGGACACGGCCGCGAGATCCGCGACGCGGAGTTGGCCGAGTTGATGCTCGACCTTCAGCGGCGCGGCTGTCACAACATCAATGTCGTCACGCCCACGCACGTCATGCCGAATATCCTCAGCGCCGTTCACCTGGCGCTGAAGAAGGGGTTGCGCCTGCCGATCTGCTATAACACCGGTGGTTACGAGCGGGCGGAGAACATCAAGCTTCTCGACGGAATCGTGGATATCTATCTGCCGGACCTGAAGTTCATGGACAGCGCCGAATCCGCGCGGTACGCCGTCACGGGCCCGGAGGACTACCCGGAAATGGCCCAGCAGGCCATCCTCGAAATGCATCGCCAGGTCGGCGAGCTGGTGACCGACGACCGCGGCCTCGCCCTGCGGGGGCTGATGATCCGCCATCTGGTCATGCCCAATCGCGTCGCCGGGACCAGGGAATTTGTCGCCTGGGTGGCCGAACACCTCCCGCGGAACACCTACGTCAATATCATGGCGCAATACCGGGTGGAGCACCGGGCCTTCGAACACGAACGGATTGCCCGCGCCATCACCTCGCAAGAATTCCTCGAGGCGATCGACTGGGCCGAACAGGCCGGCCTGAGCAATCTCGACGAGAGATCCCTGGCCATGGCCCGGATGCACCGCCGCCGGCTGGGCTGAGTCACTGCCAGCGGCCGCCGAGGGCGGCGCCGCAATGCGTGCACTGGCCGCCGCTGAGGTGCATCTGATCGATGACGAACCCCACGCGCTTGATCACCACTTTGCCGCAGTCCGGACAGAAGGTGCTCTCGCCGGTGTGCCCCGTGACGCGGGCGACGTACACGAATTTCAGGCCGACCTCCAGGGCCGTGTTCCGGGCGTTGTCCAGGGTGGAGACCGGCGTCGGCGGCAGGTTGGTGAGCTTATAAAGCGGATAGAACCGGGCGAAGTGGATCGGCACCTGGGCGCCCAGCTCCTGTTTGATCCACGTGCACATCTGGCGGATCTTCTGCAGGTCGTCGTTGAGGGTCGGAATGAGGAGATTGGTGATTTCGAGATGCACGCCGGCGGCCTTCAACTGCCGGAGGGTCCGCAAGACCGGCTGCAGCTCGCCGCCGCACATCTCGCGGTAGAAGGCAGGATCGAAACTCTTGAAGTCCACGTTGACCGCGTCGAGGAGGCCGCTGAGCTCTTTCAGCGGCGCCGGCTGTATATAGCCGGCCGTGTGCATCAGGTTCAGAAGTCCCTGCTTCTTCGCCAGCACCGCCGTCTCGTACATGTATTCGTAGAAGACCACCGGCTCTCCGAACGCATAGCTGATGGACCGCAGATTCGCGGCCTTGGCGTGTTCGATCACCGCCTTCGGCGGCATGTCATACGCGTGGACCTCCTGGGGGTCCGCCAACGCCATATCCCAGACCTCGCAGAACTTGCACTCCAGGTTGCACCCGGCCGTGGAGATCGACAGCGCCCGGCTGCCCGGCAGCACATGAAAGAACGGCTTGCGCTCGACCGGATCCTCCTGCACCAGCACGGGGTTGCCATAGGCCAGCGTGTAACCGGTGCCGCCGCGATTCGTCCGCACCCGGCAGCGGGCTTTCTGGCCCGGCGCCAATTCACAGCTCCAGGGACACAACTCGCAGCGAAGCTTCGTGCCGCCCGCCCGGCTGAACCATTGGGCTGGCCGGGGACGCACGAATCCCGGGCTGGCCCCTGCCACGTTCCAACGTGGCGGGGGCTGGCCATAGCCCTTGTTGCCGCCTCCGAGACCCCAAAGACACAAGGCACAAATCCCCCCGGCACCCGCCTGGAGGAATTCCCGCTTGCTCAATCCACGGTCCAACGTGTTCTTTCTATGCATGAGATCTCCTGACAATCAACAGCACGACGAACGCGGTGCCGTTGGCGATGGCCGCCAGCCAACAGCACGCGCCGAATCCCAGGACAGGCGCGACCACCGCACTGGCGACCGCCGCGCCCAGGCACCCGCCGAACAGCTCCACCGCGTACACCGTGCCGGCGGCTCTCTCGGCCCGACGGGTCAAGGCCCGGCAACATTCCGCCGCCAGCGGGAAATCCACCCCATTGAGCCATCCGGCCCCGAATGTCAACAGCGAAAACAGCACCAGCACCAGGGCGGCGGATTCCACCTGGGCGACCCCGGGCAAGACGACGGCAATCAGGGACGCCAGCACCGCCATGGACAACTGTACCATCGCCAGAGTGTTCGGGTTCGCCTTGTCGGCCACGTACCGGTGCGTGAACGCCGTGCCCAAGGCCAGCCCGGCCATGAAGATCGCCACGATCAGGCCCACCATCTCATAGACGAATCCGTATGTGCTCTGAAAGGAGAACAGCAGGGCGATCTGCAGCGTCATCGTCGAAAGACCGGTCGTCGCCACGGCCACGAGCACCGCATAATAGGCGCCCCGCCTCCTGGCCCGCGTGCCGTCCGCCATTCGCAGCGTCACCGACGTTCCAAGCAGCAAACCCACGACGGGCAGGATCCACCACGGCTCAATGCGCAGCAACGAGGAGAATACCTCCTTGTGTCCCGCCCGGGTGAGATGGCCCCAGAACATCAGGGTATAGTAGTAGCCGATCGGCTTGAAGTCGGAGTTGATGAAGAACCGGCTTCGCACGGGCGGCAACCGTTCTTCCGCCCGCTGCTGTTGCGCGACCGGCTCGGGAAAGAGCGGTCCGGCCTGCGGGCCGGCCCGGTGCGCGTCCGGGTTACGTCCGTGATGGCGGAGGATCCAGTTGACCCGCCGCAGTTGCGACGGCTCCAGCAGCAGCGCGAAATGATGGTGGGAGAAGCCCTCCGTCTGGATATCGCGCTGCAGGTAGCGTTGGCCCAGGACCTGGGCATCCGCGGAGATCTGTCCGGACGCATCCCCGGCGGCGTAGAACAGGAAACGTCCGCCCACCGGCAGCACCGACGGGAAGACGCTCCGGAGGGTGTGATAGAGGGTCGCGTTGCGGTTGACGACCGCGGTGCCCCGCAGGCCCGGGGTCGAGACGGCGCCAATCACCAATACGCCGTCGGGATGCAGCCGACGGCGCACCTGACGGAAAAACTCCTGCGTATAGTAGCGGTTCAGCACCGCGGTGGCGGGGTCGGGCACATCGACAATGACCAGATCGTACTTCTGTCCGGCCTGTTTCACGAACAGCCGGCCGTCGCCGTGGAGCAGGCGAACCCGGGGATCGGTCAGCGCCGCCCGCGTCGATTCGGCGACATACGGCCGCGCCACCCGGGTCAGGACTTCGTCCAGCTCGATATAGTCGATCTGCTCGACCGGATGCCGGACGATCGCGCCCAGAGTGCCGCGCAGACCGCCGCCGAGCAGCAGAACGCGCCGGGGCTGCTCGTGCTGGACCAGCGCAAAATGCGCCAACACGGCCGCATCCTGTTCTTCCAGACAGGGGACGTTTGTCTCGGGTCCGGCCGTGGAGAAGATCAGGTGGCCGCTCTGGAAAAAGCTGTACTGGTCGTCGCGCTGCACAATGGCGATGTTGCCGTACTTGGACCGATGCGTCTCGACCAGCCGATGCTGGGGGGCGAAATGCCGCCACTGTATTCGATAGGCCCACACATCGAGGTGACCCAGAACCGCCCAGATTCCACCGGCCGCCAGCAGCACTACGATGAAGGTAGGAAGGCAAGAAGTCAGGAGGGGAGGAAGGTAGGAGCCAAGAACGGCGCGGCCGCCTCCTGCCTTCTTATCTTGCTTGACACGGGTTAGCCACAAGACCGCCCCCGGCATCAAGAGCCCCGCCACCAGGGCGGACTGAAAGGAATTCAGGTGGCGCACCATCACGAAGGTGAACAGGACCCCGCCGAGGACGTTGCCGGCCGCCTCGCCGATGTAGGTCTTTCCTGCCCCGGAGGTGTCCGCGACGCCGTCGGTTTGGCGCCAGAGGCGCGACAACAGCACGAATTGCAGCCCGAGCAGCAGGCAGACCGGGGCCATGAGCACGAAGCTCGACACGGTGATATCCCCCAGGGACAAATAGGCCCCCGGCCCAAGGGCGAAGAACCCGCGCAGCCGGCGGATCAGAAAGATCGTCACCAGCAGGGCCGGCCCGAGACCCGCGCTGACCAGGAACGAAGGTAAGAAGGTAGGAGGGTAAGAAGGGAGGACGGTGGGAAGGCCGGCAGCCGCTGGGGTCTTCTTACCTGCTTCAACCAGGATCGCTCCCAAGGCGCTTCCAATTCCCACCCAGCCCATCCAAGCGGCCAGAATGATGCCGATGGAAAGCTCGTTGCCGTGAAACACCATCAGCAGCTCACGCAAGAGCAGCACCTGGCCGACTTGGGAGACAAAGCCAAGCGTCAGCACCGCGAGACAATGAGCCGGCGCTCTTCGCATCAATACTGCTCCGACGGGGCGCGTGGCACCTGTCCAGATTCCATCAGACCTTGATCGACCGTTCGGAAACGCGCCGGTCGATTATGACGCGGGCGCGAGCGATTCGCAAGACTCATCGAAGCGAGGCTCAAGTTCCCCACCATCCGCGCGGGCCGAGCGGCTCGGCGGCCGCCTGCGGATCAGGAGCGTCGGCAGCCCATCCTCCATCCGAGTTCCCAATACCGATACCTGACGCGGCCGCGCTATTCTCACAGAGTGTGTGAGAAGCCAGCATCTTCTGGGTGGCATCGTCAAGCGGAGTCTTCGGAGCTTGGCGATGGCGGATTCTCCGTGCGCCGGACCATCGCCAAGGCCTACCGGCCTTGACGATGCCACCCTCTTCACACACCTTCTCAGAGTTGTGTGAGAAGTGGCACAGGCATCCCCCGCCCCTGCCTTCGCAGGGGTGACAATCTTGCGCGGGGGCAGGCTCGTGCCGATGATTCATGGGCTGGAAGCCCATGCCACGGCCAACCGAATTCTCACATACCCTCAGAAATTGGGGCGGGTCTTTGGACTCACGTCTTGGGCGGCTCGTATTGCGGGACCTTGAGGGTCTCGCCGCCTTTGAGGGCGGACTGATGGGCGATCAGGCCCGGGACGGTCATCGCCAAGGCTTCGTAGACATCTACCCGCGGCTTGCGGTCGGCGAGGATCGACGTAATGAACTCGTCGGTCAGGTATCCGTGAGAGCCGCCGTGCCCGCCGCCGGCCATCCCGGGCGGCAGCGCCGGACGCGTGATATCGGGAAGCTCTTTGAAGGCGCCCTGGTAGGTGATGCCGTCCATCCAACCCTTCTCGCCGAAGACCCGGCCCTGCTCGACGACACGACCCTGGATGCCCTTGCACATGAGCATGCGGGAGGAGCCGCCTTCGCTGGTCCCGAACAGGGCGACCTCGTCGCTGAACGGGTTGTTGTACCGGTTCGCCCCCGGTCGGTTGTGGGGATACCCGGCGTCGAAGCCGACGCAGGACACCGTGGTGAACCGCTTGTCGGTGACGCCGACGTAGTAGGCGGTCGAGTGCGTGGGATACCACAGGGGCGGCATGCCGATCCGCCAGCCGTTGAACGAGTCGATGGGCGTTTTGCTGTAGTGATAGTACTCGCCTTCGGAGTAGACGAGCCGGCCGAACCCGCCGGCCTGGTAGATCTGCCGCATGCCGTAGCAGTCGGCCCGGTAGCAGCTTGTCTCGGCCATCATGTACTTCAAACCGGCCTTCTTGACCGCTTCGAGCAGACGCTCGGCCTCCTCGACCGATCCGAAAACCGCCGGCACCGCGGTCATCACGTGCTTGCCGTGGCGGAGGACGTCGATGCAGTGCCGCGCGTGGCTGGGGGCGTCGGTGGCCACGAACACCGCCTCGATCTTCGGGTCCTGGACCAGCACCTCCAGCGATTCGTAGGACTTTTCGCACCGGCAGGCCTTCATCAATGTCTGTCGCCGCTCCGGGATCAGGTCGCTGACGGCGACGATCTCGACATTCGGGTGATCCTGAAAGCCGAACGCTGCTCCGAACCGGCACACGCCGTAGCCGACGACGCCGACGCGCACCTTGCGGTCGGAAACAGGCTGCCACGGCTTCTGGGCTTGGCTCTCCTGGCCGGCGGCTGCCCGCCCGGTTAACCCGGCCGCCGCCATCGTTCCCAGCGAAACCCACCCGACCTGCTCCAGGAATTCGCGCCGATACATGGTTTGGATAGGACTGTTCGACATGACCTGGCCTCCTTTTTCTCCTTGATGGTTCTCCGAAGACCGCGTGCTCTTGACGGTGCCCACCGAATCACCGCCATTCTAATCGGACCCCCTGCCCGCGCCAACGCGGAGAACGTGTATGGAGACTCGATTTAGCGTGGCATGGGCTTGGGGTCCCCAACGCAGAATGCCGCGTTGGGGGCCCCTTCCAGCCCATGGATCATCGGCAGGATGCCGATGCCACGAAGCCCCACGGGCAGGATGCCCGTGCCATTTATCAGACACGTTCTGAGGGACGGGATTTTGGAGTGATGGGGTGTTGCGAAGGCGAGCCGCCCATCCATCATTCCATCATTCCAACGGAAGAGCTTTACAGGGGCTTTGCCGGGGGTTTAGAATGGCGCCACTGGAGTCATGGGCGATTGGACGTCATGGAAGACACGGATAAAGCTGCGTTCGACTTTCGGCCGGGCGACCACGGCCAGGCCCGCCTGATCCTCAAGGGCCGGCTGGACCGCGATACGACCGCCTCCATCTGGCGGGACAGCACGCAGGTGGTGCGGCAGGCGCGCATTCCGCGCCTGGTCGTGCAGGCCGGGGAGGTGGTCTACTGTGACGGGGCCGGCGTGGCGCTGCTGGCGGAGTACAAGCACATCCAGCGGGAGCACGGGGGGCAGATCGAGATTCAGGGGCTGCGCCCCCAGTTTGAGCAGTTGATGGCGGTGCTGGAAATCGATCATTTGGTGGCGCCGCCCAAGCCGGCGGGGACGATCACGAGCTTCATTCGCCACGCGGGCTTTGTCCTCAACCTCGGCCAGTGGACCGCCGGGTTCGTTCGCAGTATGGGCACGGAGACCAGCTTCACCGGCGAGGTCTTCGCCAAGCTGCTCAAGGCCCTCACGCATCCGCGCGGCCTACGCTGGAAGGAGACGCTGATCATCGCCGAGAAGGCCGGAGCCAACGCGGTTGCCATCACCGGTCTGTTGGGTTTTCTGATCGGAACGATCCTGGCGTTCCAGACGGTGGCCGCCATGCGGCAATTCGGCGCGGAAGTCTTCGTGGCCGACCTGGTGGTGATTGTGCTGTTTCGCGAGCTGGGACCGCTGATCACGGCGGTGCTGCTGACCAGCCGGACCGGGTCCGCGTTCGCCGCGGAATTGGGCACCATGAAGGTGAACGAGGAGATTGATGCCCTGACCACGATGGGGCTCGACCCGGTGCAATTCCTGGTCCTGCCGCGGATCATAGCGGTTATCGGCGTGATTCCGCTGCTGACCATGTTCAACATGCTCATGGGTCTGGTCGGTTGCGGCCTGGTCATGGTCTCCTGGGATATACCTGGCGCGATCTTCATGGACAGAATCCGCTATGCCGCGACGTTGACCGACCTGTTCGGGGGGCTCGCCAAGACCTTCGTTTTCGGCGCCCTGGTGGCGGGCATCGGCTGTCTGCGGGGGCTCCAGACCGGCGTCGGCCCGACCGCCGTCGGCGATTCCACCACCCGGGCGGTGGTCAGCGGATTGATCGCCATCATCGTGGCCGACGGCGTCTTCGCGGTCGTCTATTACTTCCTGGGGATTTGAAAGAGAAGTCTGATGGTTGATGTTTGAAGTATGAGGGCGGGCGGCATGCGTCTTCAAATCAACCATCAAAAATTGAAAGGTCAGATGGCAGACGAGCCCATTATCGAAGTGAAGGACCTGGTGGCCGGCTACGAGGACACCGTCATCTTGCAGGACATCAATTTCGAGGTCCGCCGGGGCGAGGTCTTCGCCGTGCTGGGCGGCTCGGGCTCCGGCAAGACCACGCTCCTGAAGAACATGATCGGTCTACAGAAGCCGTTGCGCGGCGTCATCCTGATCGACGGGACGGACGTCGTGGCCGCCGAGGGCGAGGAGCGGCTGCGGGTGCTCAAGAAGATCGGCGTGGCCTACCAGAGCGGCGCACTGTTCGGCTCGATGAGCGTTCTGACGAACGTCGCGCTGCCGCTGGAGGAGTTCACGGATCTGCCGCGGCGGGCCATTGACATGATCGCCCAGATGAAGCTCAAGGCGGTGGGCTTGCAGGGGGCCGCGTACAAAATGCCCTCGGAATTGAGCGGCGGCATGCGCAAACGCGCCGCGATCGCCCGGGCCTTGGCCATGGACCCGAAGATTCTGTTTCTGGATGAGCCGTCGGCCGGCCTCGATCCGATCACCTCGGCCCAGCTCGACGAGTTGATCCTGCAATTGTCGCGCGATCTGCAGATCACGTTCGTCATCGTAACCCATGAGCTGCCGAGTATTCTAACGGTGGCGGATCGCGTGATCATGGTCGATAAAGACGCCAGGACGGTCATCGCGACCGGCACACCGCAGGAACTGCGCGATCAGAGCGCCAATCCCGTGGTACGCCGGTTCTTTAACCGGCAGTTGGGTCGAGATGTTAGAATTGATAATGGATAATTGATAATGGATGATTTGAAGGAAGACCGGCCGCCTCTTTCAATAGTACATCATCAATTATCCATCATCCTTTGAATGGGTTTACCGGATGGATGCGAAGCCGCACTATTTTCGAATCGGTCTGTTTGTCCTGATCGCGTTGGCCCTGATCGTGCTGGCCGTGATTTTGTTCGGCGCCGGTCTCTTCGCGCCGGACCGGTTGTACATCGAGTCGTACTTCGCGGAGTCGATCACCGGCCTGAGCGTCGGGGCGCCGGTGGAGTTCCGCGGGGTGCGCATCGGCCAGGTCGAGGAGATCGGGTTCGTCGGTAGTGCGTACTCGCTGGAGCCCGAAACTCCCGCCGGCGCCCGGTTCTCCTTTTGCGTCCGGGTGGTGGTCGGCGTGCTGCGCGCCGCGCTGCCGGAACCGGATTATCCGGATATCGGGGCGTTCCTGACGCGGATGGTCGGACAGGGATTGCGGGTCCGCGTTTCCTCGAACCTGCTGACCCAGCAGGCCTACCTCGATCTCGATTTTCTCGATCCGGAGCGTTTCCCCGTGGAACCGCCGCCCTGGACGCCGAGATACCCGGTGATTCCCTCGGCGCCCGGGGAGTTTACCACGATCCGGGGCTCCATCGACAATATCCTGGGCCAGTTGCAGGCGATTGACGCCCAGGGTCTGGCCGCCAGCCTGGAGAGGGTCTTCACCGCGTTGGATACGGCCATCACGGAGGCCAATCTGGCGGAGCTCAGCAAGGAGGGCCGGGCCCTGTTGCAGGTGGGGCGGGAGAAGATCGAGACCTTGGAGACGGCCAAGATCAACGCGGCGGCCCAGGAGTTCCTGGCCGCTCTGAACCGGGCCGTGGACGACGCCAACGTTCCGGAGCTGAGCCGGCGGCTTTCGGATATCCTGACCCTATTGGACCAGAAGCTCACCGCTCTGGACGCCGAGCGGATCAACGCGGAGGTCCAGCGGGTGCTGGCTTCTCTGGATCGGGCGGTGGCGGATGCGAATGTCCCGGCCGTCAGCGGGCAGGCCCAGGCCCTGCTCGCCGAGCTGCGGACCACCAACCGGCACCTCCAGCGGTTGTTCGCGCC
>Ga0194113_10006375_pt1 | contig 14986 bp, 13 predicted proteins | sample TA2MahC200mmetaG_FD_146193 | JGI IMG/M metagenome (GOLD analysis project Ga0194113, IMG submission 146193) | Freshwater microbial communities from Lake Tanganyika, Tanzania - TA2015017 Mahale Deep Cast 200m | ecosystem: Environmental > Aquatic > Freshwater > Lake | place: Tanzania: Lake... | reverse complement strand
ATACAGTTGCATTACCTTGAATAAACAGAGATGAAACTTCTACACCCTTTGATGATGTTGCAACGATCTTCTCATTAAATACAACTGGACCATCAAATTCAGAAACAATAGTATTATCTGGACCACCCTCAACACGAATTGATCGACTAATATTAGCCTCCAATGGAGTAAGAACATCAAATCCAATACTTACGTCATCCTGAGATGCATCTTGACCGGCGACAGTTGGAATTGGTGCATCAACAACCTCTTCCTTTCCTGTTGCTGAGCTAACTCTCTTATTGCCAATGTAAAACTCACCCGCGTCATTCATACCAGTGTAAACAACAATTCCACCATCCTCCTTAGATGCCTGAGACAAGAACTTCTCCTTTACAGAAAGAACTCTATTTTGTTTTTGTGGAATTGAAGTTGAGTAATTTCCTGGTCCATATCCAACGTATTCAAAAGTATGACCAGATGCACGAATAAATGAGTTTCTTCTAAATTCAATCGGAATAACTCTAATTTTTCTAATCACAGAACCATTTAAATGAGTTTGTCTGCGAGTTCCAAGAACTCCACGGAAAACACGTAATGAGTCAAGTGCAATAATAGATCTTTTAATTCTTACAATTTCATCATCAATTAATAAGTAATCTCCAATTTTAAAATTAAGATTATCAGAATTAGTGACACTCACATTTTCATCAGTTAAACTTGTGATTGCTGCTGATAAAGTTGAACGGATACCACCATATGGAGGAATGAGTCTTCCACCGATGTTTTCGTTTGCAATTGTGATATTGCCATCATTTGCACGGAAGTTCAAAATATCAGTTACAACAAATGAATCACCACTGAACGCTGGTGCTGTTGTTCCAATTCCAAGATTTACAGTAAAAGATGTAAGTCCAACGACTTCAATGACTGGGGCTCTTTGATTATAAACTGATTGATTTGCTCCAACAATTTCAATACCATTTCCTGGTCTAAAACCATGTGCAATTGATGTTGTGACAGTTGCAATTCCAGTCGCTATGGTATAGTTAATAGCACTCACTGGAACAACTTGATCATTTACGTAGGCACTTGAAAAAATAGTCTCAGTAATTCCAAGTCCAGCAGTATTTGAAGGTCCATACGCAATTCCCTCAAAGGATCTAACATCCACACGATTAACATTACCAGTTGTAATTCCAACAATTCTATAATTATTATTATACTCATCATATGCTGCGGATGTGATGCCAGCAACACTAATAAGACTATTAAAGTTATTATAGATTGAAGTTACACTCACAACTCCAACTGTATGCCCAGATGAAGTTGTAATTCCAATGACAGCGAGAGTGTTTCCAATCCCATAAGCACTGCCACCATCCATGATCTCAACTGATGATATTGATCCTGCTGCACTCACAGTGATCTTTGCTGTTGCAAATTTACCGGTGACTGAAGTTCCAATTCCAACTAAATTAGCATTGTAATATCTTTCAATGGTTCCACTACCAGATCCATATCCTGCACCAGCATTTACAATGCTAACGGAGGTGATTGGATTAAGTCTGTGTTCAGTTTTAAAATGAAGCGTGTGTGATGTCGTTGAAGTTGATACAATATCAGTTAAACCAATTCCAATTCCAATTGCAGATAATCCTTTATCAAGAGTTTCTCTCGTAAGACTTTTCAGGGGATCATCAACTACAACTTCACCAATTGGATTTGGTAGAGCAAATGTAACTGTCCCTCTTGGATCAATATTAGGATTATCTCGATCTGTTTGAGGATAAAAATTTGTAATTGGTTGCGTAAATTTAAATCCTGTAAATGGTGTGACACTTGGCGTGTTTGAATTGTTAACTAATAAAACATGATAGATACCATCTTGTTGATTTGCAACATATTCTTTATATAAGGTTGAACGATAAATTGAATAAGAGTCTCTGAAATTTTTTTGTATGAATCGTGGGAGATTTGTATCTCTTACGGAAGTATCACTACTAAATGTCCCTGGATTTGTTGAGATACCAATAGAAAATTGTTTTGCACTTGATACTCCAACAACTGTATACAATCCATTAAATCCAGAGCTGCCTGCACCCGTTGTATTGTTGGTGCTTTTGATTTTTCTTGTCTCTACAACTGCACCTATTTGTAGATAATGTGGAAGTTCAGTTTCAATTCTAGCAATATTGCTCGACCAATGTGCATTGGAGATAAAGTTAAAGTTTCTGATCTCTGTTTGATCTGATAGTGTTGCAGTTGTATTTGAAAAATATTTCTGAATGCTCGACGTTGTGAACCCAGATGTATTACTAGAACTTTGAACAATGTATCCATCAATTGGTGGTCTTGCATTTACCGATTCTTTTGGAATTACAAAACGGATTCTATAAACAGTATCAATAGATGTTCTTTTATCTTGAATTCTATTGAAAAATGTTCTTGGAGTTGCTGCTCCTAGTCCTGCAACACCAGCACTTTGTATTCTAGAATATAGAGTATTTTGTGTTGATGCAGTTGAAACATTAATATACCACTGATTTACATTACTATCAAATTGTATTGGATGTCCAATATCACCTGGTTTTTTATCAACAACTCTACTAACAACCTGAAGAGTCCCCCCTTTACTATTAAAAATTAAATTATTATCATTGTTCGCATCATTTAAACTTGTCGCAAGTTTGACTTGATTATTAGTAGAAATTCCAGATCCACTCGTGATGACATGATAAATTCTGTTATTTTTTAATCCATCAGGAATTTGACCAGTGTTGGAATAAACTCTAACAGTTTCACCATTGACAAATTGATGAGGATCTTTGAATGTAATTACATTACTTGTAATGCTATTTACTCCGACAGAACTCTTGTTAACAATTGAGGTTTTTGAACCGATTGCTTTATTCGTGCTTTGCTGTGTGCTTGGCATCACAATGTTAGCAAAAAATTCGCTGGTGATTCCACTAACAGAAAGATCTACTTTAAGTGAATCATTTCTATTTGCCCCAATTGAAAATCCTTGAAGAACATTTTCGGGTGGTGAATCAAAATTAGTTTCTCCAAAAAGATATAGATGTCCTGTTGATGCTACACCAACTGTTCTTGATATATCAATTGAAAGATACTCAATACTAATTGGATTTTTTTCATCAATATATTTTGGTGGAATAATGTGGCTAATATATCCATGATCGTCTTGTGGGAAAGCAGTATCTCTAAATCCTCTTGCAACAAGTGCTTTTGCACCAAAGTTTGAGTTAGAGTTTGTAACGCTTTGATCTCCGCCACTTTCCGCAACAAAGTGCTCTGTAAAACCAATTGCAAAAATTGAAACTAATTGCAAAACAGAGTTATTGGTGCATTTAATGTGAAAATTTGAATATGATGGTTTATAAACTGCGTTTGAATCTGTGTGAAGATTCTCATTTCCTACAACAGAGGAATCTTCATACAATCCAGTTGTTTGATTATATTTTACAAATGCATTATTATCTTTTTGCAGACCAATTCCAGTGTATTGAGCAACAACCATGGATTTAAATCCAGTTGCTTTATTGCCATCAGCGAAGAGACCACACATTCCATAAACAGAACGTAAAGATATATTAAAAATATATGGTGATGCTGATGTAACAGTATCAACTGAAATATTCAGAGTTGCACTGGATACTGTTGGTAGAGGGTTGATTGGTGATATGGGCACACTGTATTTAATTTGCGTGTTGCTAATAACTTCTTTAACAACATATTGCCCATCATACCCAGCTGATCCAACTCCATCAATTTGAATTGGAGTGTCTACATCAAGACCCTCAACTGGTGAATTAAGAGTTACTGTAATATCTGTGCTAGTGACGACACCATTGCCAGATTTGATACTTGAAATACCAACCTGTTCACCGGTTGATCCTACAATTCTATATTCATCAATCTTTGGTTGAATGTCAACCTGAGACGATGGTGGGTAGTCTGGTGAAATTTGACGACCACTTGAGGGACCATAAGCAAGACCAACTTTTTCATAATACATTTCAAGATCAGTTCTTCCTGCATTATGAGTCAGAAAGGCATCTTTAATGTCAACATCATTAACACCATCTGCGTATTCAAAAACAGTGAGTTTGTGATGAGAAAAATTTGGCACGGATAAATTTGATGCATAATCAATGTAAACTGATTTATTTGGATCAGCATCAAAAATTGAAAACTGCCAAATATACGTAGTCCCTGTGACTCTCAATAATGCACTTTTTTCAATGTTATCATTTAAAGAATTAGGAACATAAAGAGGTCTAAGTCTAGTTTTTCTCAAATCAAAACCAACGATTGATGTTCCTCTTGGAATAATAACACCACCAAAAACACTGTTAAATTTATGTAAGATATTATTTTTTGATTCTAAATTTAAATTACTTGAAAGTGTGATCTCTAATGACTCTGTAAGAGTGTCACCAGATCTGTTGTGATACTGATCAGATCCAATTGGAATGTAACCTGGACGATTATCAATATAATGATCACCTGGATATAAAAAAATTGTAGTTTTACTAAATCTATCGTTATCTTTTCCTGCTTGATACGAAAATCTTGCTGATTCTAAAAGAGCTCTCTGAATGGTTTTAAATGGTCTCGCAAGAGAATTGCCTTGATTTTCAATACTATCTGTGGCATCACGATCACTGGGATTGACATAAAGTATTACGCCACTGTTATTTTTAAGAAAATTATCCAGTCTGCTAAGACCCATGGTATTTAAACACTATATTCCGTTGGATTATTTATGTTCTCAACAAATCGTGAATAAAATAAATCTATTTTTTCCAAAATAATTTTAGAGACTTATCAAACACCATCACATATCGGTGTTTGCGGGAGCGTTCTCTCCATTCTCCTTCGGCACCTTTCACTTTTCCACGAGAATGTTTTGTCCCATCTGCAAAGTAGAAATCTTTTTTTGAATCTGATAAACCAGCATAAACAAAGTTACAAGCACGATAAATTGTGCCACTATGAAAATCACTATCAGCATAAGAGATGATTGCTTTTACATTAGTATCTTTTCGAAATTGTTTAATTGCTCTTGATACAAACCAAGAGGTGATATTGTATTCTTCTAATTGTATATCAGGATGAACACAAAGTCGTGAGAGTTCATAAAGTCCCTCTTGTTCGTGTCGCTCCAATCCAAATGCCCCTTGCGCTATCTCTGGGACTGGAAGCCCAGTAAAGATACAAACTCCTAGTAATCCACCAATTTTAAGAGGACAGAAGTCATTTTTTAAAAACAAACCATAATTATAACCACTCCTAAAAGATTTAGAAACATCTTTTAGATAGTGGTATTCAAGTAAAAGTTCCTCTGCCTCTCTTTTACTGACTTTATCAATATAAAACTCACTTTTCATTCATCATATGTTCTACTGTATTTGCGACATCATTCATCGCATCTCTCAAGTTTGTTTGCTGTCCCGATTCTTGTTTGATAATCGGGCGATGATCATCCACAAGAGTCCACCGCCACTGTTTCATCTCATTACAATACCAGAGATTAATTTTCATTTTTTTGATATTCTAGTTTGACCCAATTTATCAGAGCATATGATTCAGTTAGTTCTGATTTATATTCTTGATAGTTAACATCATCTAGCATATTTTCTTTTTCAAGAAATTCTAACTCACTGGAAAGAAAATCAATATAGTGATTAAAAGCAGTGATGGCAAGTTGCCGATCCCGTTGTGATAGTAATGACATTTGGAGTTTTTGCGAACTCAAAGCCCCCGCTCGGAATCGAACCGAGAATCTTCCGCTTACAAGGCGGATGCAGTAACCGTTATGCTACAAGGGCTTATTTACGATGGTTCTGTATCTAATCAACAGGCAACATTTCTGGATTTTCTAAATCTACCTCAAACATAAGAGGATGACACTCTTCCATTATTAAGTAGTAAGATGACTGATATAAGTCTTCTGGTTCATAAGAGAGATTTTGATTTGCCTCCTCTACAATTTCGGTGGTGTGAAAACCAGTGTGTGGAAGTTCATCAAATGTAAAAGGAATTCCATTGATAAAATACATAAGAGCAATAACTGTTCTTCTGTTATACCAACAATAAGCAGCATCTATGTGATATTTCATAGACAACCGATTTTTGATTATTTAGGTAGGCGTGGTCGGATTCGAACCGACACTGGATCGATTTTAAGTCGATTTTCTCTGCCTGTTGGAATACACGCCCAAGAAATCACCCAGAATAGGTGATTGAATTATACTTGAAAAACTTTCAGAGTGTCAACTTAATTTCTTTTTGTGACATCCAGCAATATTTTGCTGTTTTAGAAAGATTCCACTATACTCCGATTCAAATCTGCTGGATTAAAAAAATCAATCGCGTTCAACTTCACATCCAGCAATGGCACCAGTCACAATTCCAACTGGAATAGACCACGGCATTGCATCTGGTTTTGAAATTCCAGCAGCAATACCACCACCTAAAATACCTCCAAGAATTGATCCTCGCACACAGTTACGATTTGAAACAGGACGAGGAGAATAAGTTGCAGGAGGTCTTTGCTCATAGTAGTGAGAGACAGGAGCATTGTCACATGATACCTTAACCTCATCATAATAGGTTTTTACATATCCAGGATTGGATTGTGTCCCAGGAACATACTCCTCACGATAAACCTTTTTTACACAGGTTTGTGAAGCAGACCAACCTGGGCGATAATTATCGTAATTATTTGGATATGCAAAAACTGCTGTCGGAGTGAATGTGAGGACAAGTGCTAGAAGTGTTTTCATTTTAGGAAAATTTGGGTTCTGTGTAAACTAGTTCATCTGTAAGAAATTCTCTACAAACTTCAAGAATTTCCATAAATTGATCGGGAGTCTCACAATTTACAATTTGTGTTTCTCCCTCACTAGAATAGAGGTAAAAACGACGAGAGTTGGTGTCAACCACACATCGAGTCAGATACTCTTCCTCATCGGACTTGATATAAAGATTTTCTCGGTTGCGTTCAGTCATGGATTGATGTCTAACATATGTATCATAGCATGATTCTAAAAGTTCTACAACCAGGTGTGTGCCAGTTTCTCAGGTGTCTCCAAACTGTCCGTAATCACCAGAAATCGCAATCGTTGCGATATTATCGACAACAAAGACTGAGCTGATTCCAGATCCAGAGAAATTGAGAGTTGTGGCAGCTCCAACCAGAAGTCCATCTGATCTAATTCCAAGAGTAGTTCCAGTTCCAGTAGGTGATATTGACTCTAATGAGAAATTAAAAGATGTTTGAGCAGTATCTCCAAGAATGTTTGATACTGATGCTGTGATTGTATAGTTTGTTTTATTTGTTAGTGTCTGTAAATCAGCAGATGGAAATGTAATTGTAGCAAAGTTATTTGCCATCTGTTGATTATAAGTCAAGTTTGATGTAAGTGCCACAGAGACAAACTGAGTGTTCTCAACATTCGTTGTTATAATTTGAAGTGTTTGATTTGAAAGTTTTTCTGATATTGATAATACATCACCAAAACTTGGAAGAATAGAAATAGTTGGTTGTTGAGGCATTTATCTTTACATCATGCGAAAGTATCTATATTTGCCATAACATTAAGAGCAGCATTAATACCATCAAGCTCTCGATTATTTTCCCTAATACTAATTCTTGATCCCCAATTTCCAAATTGAAGTCTTGTTTTTTGTGACTTGATTGAATTCACTCCATTTGTGAGAGTGCTAAGTCCTGCTCTAATTGTAGCAATTTGACTTTCTTTCGCATTAATCTGAGAAAGTGCAGAACTACACACAGACCCACCACTTCCAGTGATTTCATAATAAGTTCCTAGACTTGTAGCAGAAAATTCACCGTTATAAATTCCATTCACAAAGATTACGGAAGTTGCACCAACTCCTGTATTTGCAGAGGTCACAGTCTGATGACTTTCTCCTTGAAATGCATCATCATTTAACACGGAAGTATTTTCAAGTTGAGGAAACACCCATGCTCTCAGTCTGTCTGGATAAACTGGTGCAGAGGATACTACTGATGTTAAAATGCCAACAACAGGAAGACCAGTAATTGGGTTTATGTTTGGAAGACCAGTAAGTGGGTTTATAACTAGTTGTGTTAATCCTCTATTCACTAAACTAGTTGATGCTGACCCTGCCAGAATAAAATTTCTTGATTCAACAGCAGAATTATTTGCGCTTATCGAACATGTTCGAATTGGATGTCCTAAAACATTATTTCCACTACTTGCTGCAAAAGCATTATTCGAAATAATAATAATTTCTAATTTTAATTGATTAATTGAATTGATTCGATCTAAAATTTCATCATCAATTAAAGTGCATGGTGTTTTAAATGCAGATATTTCTGTTGATGCAATACCTACATTTTCATTTAATTGTTGATTGGTGGTTGTTAAACCAATTTTTCGCTCTGTGAGATTATTAACAACAAATGCATTGTCAGATGCAGACATAACTATTAATTAAAAAATTCTTCAAATATTTATGGTATTGATTGATCACTAACTAATTTGATTAATACTATATTCATTATTATCACCTGGATAGTCTGTTGGTGATAATCCAGGATATTCTGCAATGTTTTTTTGAACATCCTTTCGTTCTCCAAAAACTACATAACTACAATTTACTGGTCCTCCTAAATTATTCTTTATAATAATTTTTGTTCCCCATTCAATTTTTTCAATAAAAAGTTCTTGATAAGATCCAATCGGGGTCAGCGTTGCACCAATTGTCTCAGCGTCCACTAAATCTTTCCAATAATCAGGAAGTTCAATAATGTTGTTATTACTTAGTTTCCCTCTTAGATAAACTTCTGCCTCAGGACCTTCGACACAAATATATCTTAAACGATATCCATCTTTGGACGGATGAGGAATATCAAATGATTTTTTTGACGCTATTTGAGATCGTAGTTCATTAATCGTAGGAGATGTTATGGCACCAGCAACACGAGCACCACCACTGATTGTTGCAGTTCCCGTGCATAAAATATTCCCTTGAATTCTAACATCGCCTTGAAAAGAAGATTGAGAGACTCTACAAGTTAGTGATGATAAATTACCAGCATTGGACTCTAATATAATGTTTTTAACATCAGTTCCTTTTGCATGAAAGTAACTATAATTAGAACTACTTTGATAAAATAAAACTCCAATATCTTTAAGATTGAAGGATAAATCCGATATATCTTGTTTATTCCAGTTTGGTTCTGAATCGTCAAATTTAAAATTACCATCACTTGGCCCTGTGAAGGTTCCATAGTTTTTAAACTTAAATAGATCTGCCATAAAAATTAATCCTCTTCAATCTCAATTTCTAGTTTTTTAACGTCTTTTCTTTCAGCAAAAATATGATAGAAACAATCAATGGGCATACCACCTTTTGCTTGCAAGTGTATTTGATTTTGCCCAATTCTTTTTATAATAATATCCTGATGAGATCCAATTGCAGTTAGAGAGACAGTTATCGTTCTTTCATTAACAAGGTTTTCCCAGTAATCAGGAAGATCAATAACAGTTCTATTAGATAATCTACCTCTTATGTATACCGCATTTTCTGGACCCTCCAAACATGCATGAACTAATTTTTTACCTTCCTTGCTTGGATGATCAATTAAAAAGTTTTTTGTTTGTGCCATCAAGACTTCACAAAATATAATTTTAGCCTTGATATGTTTTACAGATAATAACTGATCTACTTTTAAATAACTCTTGATTCTTGCATATGTTCGCACCATTAAAGAATAAAATGGTATTGGTATCATTTCCTCATTTTGAGTTTCCGCACACATTACCGTAGCTGTGTCTGTTGCAGATGGAGTTGAAAATTGTCCAGGATCTCCAATGATTTCAGGTCCTTGCACATATGCAGATCCTCGAACTGTTTTTGGACCTCTACCAAAAAGTTCAGGTTTTCCTTCACCGCAAAAAAATTGTCTTCCTGCGGTAAGATCATCAAATTCCATAATTTATTTTCTCCTATGTTGGGAAAGATTCTTTAACAACACTTGTTCCATCTTTTCCTCCAAATTTATTAGACTTTTTGGATGAAGATGCTGTCATGCATTTTGAAAAACCTGCATACATTTGCATTGATGTCCGACAAGTTATTTTACCTGCCCCAGCAGATAAAAAACTCCAGGCAACTTCCGCATCAATATTTACATTTTTTGCATTAAAATTAATGGTTTCATTTGCTTTAACTTTAAAATTACCATTTTTACCATCTGGACCATTAGCAACAAACTCAATGTTTCTTGCCTCAAATCTCATATCTCCGTTCTCACATTTTACAACAATATCTCCACCTTTTGCAGTTATGGTAACCGCATGTGATTTTCCTGGTCCCTCTATATACTCCCCAGCAGTGATGTCAAGAGACCCTGGACAACGCATTAATGTCCACCCCTCTCTTGGTCCATCTTTATCCAAAGTAATATAATGTCCTTCATATGATCCTTGAAGTTTTACATCAGAAATTACCTCTCCTTTCACACCATTCAGAGCACATTCAAGGCTACCAAATCTAATACTACCGTCACTGCCTCCCAATTCTGTCGTGTAATAATTTTCCTTTTCGCCGCTCATATTAGCAAATTATAGAGTTTATATTAACAGTATTTAGTAACCATAACTAGGTGGTGAAGGAGATGGTGTTGGTGTAGGAGTCGGAGTCGGTGTCGGTGTTGGTGTAGGAGTCGGTGTTGGTGTTGGTGTAGGAGTCGGAGTTGGTGTAGGAGTCGGAGTTGGTGTCGGTGTCGGTGTTGGCGTAGGAGTCGGTGTGGGAGTTGGTGTGGGTGTAAGTGTTGGTGTGGTTGGCGTTAAGGTAGGTGTAGAGGTTGTGGTTGATGTTGTTGATGTTGTTGATGTCGTTGATGTTGTAGTTGTAGTTGTTGATCTCGATCTTGATACTCTAGATGTTCTTGCGGTTGCTGTCGATCTCGTTGTCGTGGTTGACCTTCGAGTTGGAGTTGAGATTGTTGTTGCTGTAATGGTGGAGGAAGAAGTGGTAACAGGAGGAATGCCCACACAATCAACAACTTTGATAATTGGTGTCCCCTCTGGAACAGATATGCCCTCTTCAATATCCTCTCCAATTCTACTGACTTTAAACAAAACTCTCATTAATGCATTAATACCAGTTCGTGATCTAATAAAAATATTTGGTATTCCAGTAAATCCCATTCCTTCATTAAGAACCTCCACATCCATGAGTCTTCCAAAAGAGTCAAACTTTGGTTTCAGTTTAGCACCAAAGTTTGGTTGTATCACAATCTCATCATCTGGTTGATAGTTAATTCCTCGATTTGAGACAATTATGTCTTTGATAGACAAAACAATTGGATATCTACCGAAGTTATCAGTTGGATTATCTGGTATAATGGTGTTTAAATTAATTGTTGGAGTGGTGAAACATCCAGCAACTGTGACGGTGATTGGTGAATTTGGTCCTCTACCAACTAGGACTTGAAGAATATTTCCATCCTCATCTGTCAGCGTGGAATTTGATTTTAAATTGGTAGGAATAATGGTAGCAGGTGGATCACCAATACAATTAACGACTTTAATAACGTCTATGATATTTGCTGTTGTTCCAACTGGTAATGATATTTGAGTTCCAGGAGTAACACAAACAAGAGTCCCTGGTGGATAAGAATTATATCCAGCAACTAACAATCCTGTTCCGTCTCCTGGTTCTAGGGAATTGGAAAAACCTGGATCGGGTAGCTCGTCAATAAGTTGTTGTGGAAGATCTAAAACACTTGGAACTTGTATGTCATATGGAGTTGGATTTAAGTTTGGTATGGTGGACCCAACTGGAATTGTTGTTCCATATGGGACAGTGAGATTATTTGTTAAAATTGTTCCGTTTGGTAAAGTATTTCCATTAACAATAGTATTAGTGATTAATTGTGTTCCAGATGGTATTACCGTTCCAACTGGAATTATTGTCCCTGCTGGAACAACGTATGGTTGTTGAAAAATAGTCCCTGCTGGAATGTTTGGACCAGGATATGGAGTGTTAACGATAGTATCTCCTGGGTTACTGAATATTGCTCCATTTGGTCCAGTTGTAGATCCGTTAGATCCTGTTAAATATCCAGTGCCAGGATCAACAACAACAACTCCTGTAATTTGTCCGTTCTGAATAATTGGTTGTAATACCGCACCGCTCCCAGGATTTCCATTTCCAGGGCTATTTGCAACAATTAAAGTGGGAGTGCTTTGATACCCAGATCCTGGATTTACAATATCCACTCCAATAATTCCGCCACCACCAGTGCCAGGACCGCCAGGACCACCAGGTCCACCAGGACCGCCAGGACCGCCAGGTCCACCAGGAGTTCCAGGAGCAGGACCGCCAGGACCACCAGGACCACCAGGTCCTCCAGGTCCACCAGGACCACCAGGAGTTCCAGGAGCAGGACCGCCAGGACCACCAGGTCCACCAGGAGTTCCAGGAGCAGGACCACCAGGACCACCAGGAGTTCCAGGAGCAGGACCGCCAGGACCGCCAGGAGTTCCAGGAGCAGGACCACCAGGACCACCAGGAGTTCCAGGTGATGGTGGCGGAGGTTCTATAATTGGATTAAGTTGTCCTGGTGTTATTGGATCTCCACCTATTATGTAAATTGAAGGAGGTCCAACTTCTGTGGGACCAGTGTTACATGGTGGAAGAGATCCGTCTATTCCTAAAGCATTTCCTGCTTGCTCTAAAATGCTACCCAAAGGTCCAGAGAGAGGATCTTTAATATTAATTCCACCCCAAGGACTCCACTCTGAAATTTCGGGAACGCTTCCTGAGGGATCACAAGATAAAAATTGTAGAACACCCGCAATTTGATCAATAAGACTACTCATACTTCCGAGTGCTCCACCAATTGCACCAGAGATTCCAGATAAAATAGAATTAATTGGACCAAAGATGCTATCTAATGCATTTGATACTTCTCCAAGTGCTTTATCAATGATCTTACCAACCATGCTCTCAATAGCACACATTGGAGCATTCACATACTTATTGATTAACTCTTTTAAAAATGCGGTTAAAAGTTTTAAAAGTCCATCAATAACTTTATTCAGTATACAAGCTAATGTATCTGTCCCCTGGTTTTGTGCTTCATTTAATTTTGGTCTTTCATTGGGCATTAATGAGTCAACAGTATCCTTTACAAGATTATTCAAAGCAGTTACTATTGATCCACGAATTTTTGAAATTAAAGATTTCATAAATCCTGCAATCATTGACGCAGCCTTATTCAATTCAGCTTGAAGAGCTTTTGTTGGAGAGGTTGCAGCTCCGAAGAATGATGACTGTGCTGCTTTAATTTTATTAACGACGGCAAGCAAGTTTTTAATCACAACTTGCATGGAATCCATTTCACTTGAAGACTTCTTATCTGCGGTTGCCAGAGCAGTTGATTCATTTCCTCCAAGTGCTTGTTTTACATCACCAACTGATGCAACATTTGCCCCTGTTCCTTCCCGAATTGGTTTTTCCCCCGAACTAGGACCGAGTGATTGATCCTTATCTGCCACTGGAACATCACCAGATAAACCCGACATTGCAGTTCTAGGAACAAATCCTTCTGAGGGATCACCACCCTCTAATTTGGTATTATCATTTGTTCCTAAACACCCAAGAATAAGAGGTTGTTGTTTTTCTGCATCCTTATAAGTCCCCATCACAAAGTTGCCTTGACGGAGGTTTGGAGTCATTCTTGACCCTCCAAGACCAGATCCAGCAGTCACTGGATAAAGAACTTCACACATTGGAAGTTGTTCATCCGTAACTTCATTCGTTTTATCTTTGGTTTGATTTCCAAATATTCTTACTTTATATCGATAACCAAATCCCTCTACATCTTTTTTATCTTGATGAAGTTTTGGATTAATGTTGTCTCTCCATGTTGAGTCATCGACAATTTGACCCAACCAAAGATTAAGTCCTCCACTACTACCTTGATCTGATAACTTACTCATTAGTCTTCATAAATTCTGCATTCAACTGCATCTGGATGCGTATCACAATACAATTCTAATGGAGTTGGATCATGATCATCTTCTGGATGATTTTCTTTGTAAGCTTCCAGAGCTTGTAATTCTTCTTCTGTATGTCTTCTTGCTTGTGGAGAAGTTACAGGATTGTCAAGAATTTCTTTATCCTTAGCGATGTGTGTATTGATATTTTCCATGTATTTATTTATCGTAGGAATCTCTTACTAAAATTAGTTTAGTTGCCATTCTTGATGGTGTCAACTTATGACATAATTCTGATACCATATATAGTCCACTATTTGTCTTTTCTCCTTTTGGAGTGTTTCCTGCTGAGACTTCTGGTATTTCAATATAAACCATATCACCAGCATTTACACTCATATTCCCACCAATGGTGATAGAAAGTTGAATCGAGAATGCTTGCTGATATCTCATTGTTGATTGAGAAACCGTATCTGTTAATTCTAAATTTTGTTCGTCAACTTTTTCGAGCTGTTTTTTCAAATTAGATCCCGGAGGTTGAGACCCAATGTCGAGGGTGCGAGTAAAGTATATGGAAGGATTTGCAGTAAAAATTGAATTTATTCTTTCTTCTATACCAGTTTTTGCTACTTTTTTAATTCCACCCTTTTGATCTTCCACTGAGAAAGGTGTCTGTTTATGTTCTTGGTTAAAAGGATTATAATAAAATGACTCAGTATTATATGTTCCTCTTTGAAGATTTTGTTGAAGGTTAATATTTGAATCAAAAGAGTAGTCTAATATTTTAGCATCAAATCCTGCTGGAATTTTATCAGTGGTTTCCGTGTAAATAAATTTAAATATTACTCCCTTTTTTTTAAATAATTCATCAATTGATTTAAAATTATATCCATAATAAGTTTCAAAGAAAAGATAACCAGCTACTTGTCCTTTTTTAAACGGAATTGCCTTTGTTGCGAGAGATAAGCACCAGTAAA
>Ga0194113_10006367_pt1 | contig 14999 bp, 11 predicted proteins | sample TA2MahC200mmetaG_FD_146193 | JGI IMG/M metagenome (GOLD analysis project Ga0194113, IMG submission 146193) | Freshwater microbial communities from Lake Tanganyika, Tanzania - TA2015017 Mahale Deep Cast 200m | ecosystem: Environmental > Aquatic > Freshwater > Lake | place: Tanzania: Lake... | reverse complement strand
TCATGAGAACCAAGCTGGGGCTTGCCGTACGATCTACCGCTCAGGATCGGGAAGTGGCTAATTTAATGGGAATCAATGAGGCCCGTGTGGCGATGATGACGATGGGACTCTCAGTTGGATTAGCCGCATTTACAGGCGCTGTCGTCGTTCCTCTCACAGTACTTGAACCGCACATGTGGATGCACCCGCTGATCATGATGATGGCTGTGGTCGTGCTTGGCGGTCTGGGCAGTCTCAAGGGAAGTTTTCTGGGGGCCTACATTCTGGGTTTTGCTGAAGCCATGGTCGTCTTTCTGGCTCCTATGGGCGCCTTTTTAAAAGGCTCTGTAGCCCTTTCCATCATGATCCTGGTCCTGCTTATACGGCCAGAAGGCCTTTTCGGTGTCTCATTTGAGGAAGAAAGGTAGTTCCCGTTAGTGTAATGATTCGTAAATACCTTTACAACCCGTTCGTGGTGAGCCTGTCGAACCATGAACGGAAGCTCTCAATATGATTCACCCTTCGAGAGCCTCAGGGTGAACGGATTATGTAAAGAAGCGTTAGACGCACTACGCTAAATAGTTTTCAGCGCCCTAACGGGTTTCGCACCAATAAAATGTTAGCTTTATCCCCTGCGGCTTATATCGGGACTTTCTAACTGGATAAATATGAACCTCATTTTCTTCTACTTGAGAAAGCTCTTTTCGATCATTAAAAATGAAGTGTTGGTGCTGCCTTCAAGGGTCGTGGCGGGGATTTTCTTTCTCGCTTTACTTCTCTTGCCCCTCTTTACTGAAGACCCTTACCTTCTCCGCATCCTCACGCTCACCAGCATCTTTGCAATCCTGGCCGCAAGCTGGGACCTGCTCTCTGGTTTTACCGGTCAGATGAATTTTGGACATGCCCTCTTCTTTGGCGTTGGAGCCTATGGTGCGGCCATGCTCAACAAATATGCGGGTATTCCTCCTTGGGGGACGATTCCGCTTGGAGGATTGGCTGCAGTTATGGCTGGCCTTATCATTGGAATCCCCTGCCTCAGGCTCAGAGGGACCTATTTAGCGCTGACGACCCTTGCCTTCCCCATCATCCTGATGGGCCTTGTTTTTGCCTTCCCTGATTTCACAGGCGGAGAATTGGGGATTTCCGGAATCGCCCGTTTGGCCCGGTCCCGTGTAGCGAGCTATTACATAGCGGTCATCGTGATGCTGTGTCTTTGCACCATCATGTGGAAGATCACCGACTCCAATACGGGCATTATCTTTCACGCCATCCGGGAGGACGAGCTGGCTGTCAGGGCCTCCGGCATTAACACAACACGATATAAACTTCTGGCCTTCTCGCTCAGCGGTTTTTTCGCCGGCATCTCAGGAGGGCTATTCGCTCATTTTATGAGAATTGCAGGCCCCTCAACCCTTGAGGTCTCCATGTCTTTCCAGGTGGTCATCTGGGCTATCTTCGGCGGAATTGCAACCATCTATGGCCCGATTGGAGCGGTCTTCGTCCTCTTCCCGTTGATGGAGATCCTGCGTTTCTGGCAGGACTACAGAATACTGATGTTTGCATGCATCGTTCTCTTGATTCTTCTCTATATGCCTGACGGGCTCTTTCGCTGGCTGAGGGATAAGGCAGAGAAAGAATGCCCCCGTTGTAAAATCAGAAATGTCGCCATGCGTCATACATGCCGGATCTGCACAGCGGCTTTGGATTAGGTATTTACCCTCCCCTTCAAGGGGAGGGTAAGGGTGGGGATGGAATAAATTTTGCCCGGTCAAACAAAAGCATAACTTTAAAACAGGCTGCAACAAACAGTGTGGGATGAAATGGCAAATGCCGAAAAGACCCATCCCCCTTCAGGCCTCCCCCTTGAAGGGGGAGGAAAATAACAATTTCCTCTAAACGCGGAGATGAGATATGAACCCAAGAGAAGCCTATGCCGCCAAACCCTGGCTGAAACATTATCCCGAGGGTATTGTTGATAAAGTGGACATACCTGCCCTTTCGGTCCCTGACCTCTTCGATCAGATGGCTGAAAAATTTGCCAGCAAAACGGCATTGATCTTCTATGGAAAAAAGATCAGTTATGCAAAACTAAAAGAAGAGGTAGATCGTTTTGCTACAGCCCTTTCTGCCCTTGGAGTGTCGAGAGGAGATACCGTCGCCCTCTACCTCTTAAACTGCCCCCAGTATGTGATCGCCTATTTTGCTTCCTTGAAAGTCGGTGCAAAGATCACCCCGATCAGCCCGGTCTATACCAGCCATGAAATCAAACATCAGCTCCAGGACAGTGATTCCACAACCATGATCTGCCAGGACATTCTTTATGACAATGTGGAGAAAGCCGGCGTTAATCTCAAAAATGTAATTTTAACCAATATCGCAGAATACCTCCCCACGCTAAAAAAGATCCTGGGGAAAAGCGCCTTTGGAAAAGTCTATGGCGATTTGCACGTCCCAACTCCTAAATTTATAAAGGAGGCAGGCCTCATTCAATTTCAGGATCTTTTGAAGAAATATCCACCCCAGCCTCCAAAAGTTACGATTGATCCGGGCAAGGATATTGCCGCCCTCCCCTATACCGGAGGCACCACAGGGCTTCCCAAGGCCGCCATCCTTACGCATGGCAATATGGTGGCATTGCAGGCACAGGTCAGAGTTTTCTGGCCATTCTTTGAGGAAGGTAATGAACTGGTCATCGCCTTTCTTCCGTTCTTTCACATCTATGGGCAGGTTGTTGTCATGCTCGGAAGTATCTGCCAGGGCTTTACCATGGTCCTCTTCACCACACCCGACATAGACGATATCCTTTCCGCTATGGAAAGATATCAGGCATCCGCCTTTTATGGCGTCCCAACCCTCTATGAATACCTCAAGGAATATGAAAAAACAGACAGGGTAAACTGGAAGCGTCTCAAACTGATCGCCTGCGGTGCCGATACCCTTCATGAATCAACGATTGAGGCATGGGAAAGAAGAACCGGAACAAAGATCTTCGAAGGCTATGGAATGACTGAAACCACAGCCATCAGTCATGGGAGCCCCATCCACCGCCCCAAGAAAGGTTCTTTCGGAGTGCCCCTGCCCGGTATGAAAGCTGCAATCATTGAACATGAAGGCATGAATTTTGTGCCTCCTGGCGAAGTGGGGGAGTTGATTCTTTGCGGGCCAAACATCATGCAGGGTTACTGGAAAAGGGAAGAGGGAACCAAAGAGGCATTGATTGACATTGACGGAGAAAAGTGGCTCAGGACCGGAGATCTGGTCAGCATGGATGAGGAAGGTTACTTCCACTTCTTTGACCGTAAACGGGATCTCATTAAATACAAAGGGTATTCGGTCTTTGCCAGACACGTCGAAGAGGTCCTTTACAAGCATCCTCAAATCAAGGCGGCTGGCGTCGTGGGAGTGCCTGATCCCAAAGTGGGTCAGATCATCAAAGCCTATGTGGTTCTGGAAAGCGAGGCCAGGGGTAAGATTTCTGAAGAGGAGATCATGAACTTCTGTAAAGAGAATCTTGCCCACTACAAAGTTCCCAAGATTATCGAATTCAGGGGAGAGCTTCCGAAGACCGATGTGGGAAAGGTTTCACGCAGGGAGTTGAGAGAAGAGACAGAAGAGCCTTAAAATGACCCAATCCTTTCTTGAAATCAAAGGACTCAGTAAAAGCTTTGGCGGCCTTCGTGCTGTCAATGACGTCACCTTCTCCATGGAAAGGAATCAGGTTCTGGGCCTGATTGGTCCGAATGGCGCTGGTAAGACCACACTGCTTCGGCTGATGACCGGCATTCTGAAGCCGGATGGAGGAAGCGTTCGGTTCATGGGAAAGGAGATAGTGGGCCGAAAGACCTGGGATATTGTCAATATGGGTATTGCCTGCACCTTTCAGAATATGAGACCTTTCCGCCGCCTTCCGATCATCGCCAATGTCATGGTCTCCTGTCTCTCCCCGCGCGCCATGAAGAGAGGCGAATGGGTTAAGCGACTTGGAGCAAAGGCCATGGATGCTCTCGAATTTTCAGGCATTTCGGACATGGCGCTTGAAAAAGCCTCCACCCTTTCCCAGGGCGACCTGAAAAGATTGGAAGTGGCGCGGGCCGTGGCCACGGAACCGGATCTGCTTCTTCTCGATGAGCCTTTCGGAGGGCTTTCTCCTGCCGAGACCGACCTCATGGCCAAATCCATCCGGCGTCTGCACAAGGGCGGCCGTTTTGGGCGTCTCCACAGCGAGGGGCCGGCCATGATCATTGTCGAACATAAGCTTCAATGGCTGATGAAGATTGTGGATCGGATCATCGTCCTCAATTTCGGAAACCTCATTGCAGATGGAACGCCAGATGAAATCGTCAAAAACCCGTTTGTGATTGAAGCCTACCTTGGAAAAGGAGGGACATAGGTTTGCTGCTCGAAGTTGCCAACTTGTCGGTCTGGTATGACAAGGCCATGCTCATTAATCATTTGAGCATGGGGGTGGATACGGGTGAACTGGTCTGCCTGGTGGGTCCCAATGGAGCCGGTAAATCAACCCTGTTAAGAGCTATCACTGGCTTGGTCGCCTGGGAAAGAGAGATCACGCGGAGGTCAACCCACGGCGAAATCGCCCTTGAAGGAACAGTCACGTTTGATGGAGAGCGAATTGACAAAATTCCTGCTCATGAAATTGTGAAACGTGGACTGATCCTCTGCCCAGAAAGACGAAGGCCATTTCGGGAAATGACCGTCATTGATAATCTCATGGCCGGGTCTTACCTGTTGAAAGATAAAAATGAAATCCAGCAAAACCTGGGCAAGGCCTATCAACTCTTTTCAGTGCTTAAGGATCGGTCTAACCAGATTTCAGGAACGCTCTCCGGTGGTGAGCAGCAGATGCTTGCCATTGGAAGGGCATTGATGTCCAGACCCAAACTGCTCTGTATTGACGAGCCTTCAACAGGTCTTGCCCCTCTTTTGCGGACTGAAGTTTTTCAGAAGATCGGAGAGATCAGTAAGCTCGGAATCACTGTCCTGCTCATCGAACAGGAAGTGAGCACAGTCTTTAAATTATCCACCCGCAACTATGTTCTTTCCTCCGGAAAAATCATCGCCGAAGGAACCGGCGACCAATTGCTTCAGGATGAAGTCTTGCGAAAAACTTACTTGGGACTGTAGCAGGTAGGCGTTTCGTCTATTGGTTAGGGTTACGTGTGAATGATTTAAACACCGACGTAGCCTTTTATAGGCGATACGGGCTTCGTTCCCCTTACCGTTAGATTTTGATCTTGTGAACTTATGAATATTTCCAGCCTTCTTACCGAGAGTGCTGCACGTCGGCCTGGGCATCCGGCCATTCGTTTTCTTAATCGGACTATCACCTATGAAGAATTGAACAGGCAGGTGGATCGTCTGTCTCACGGCCTGATTCGTGCGGGACTCCGCGCCGGAGATGTCTGCGTCTTGATGATGCCCAACTCCATCGAGTGGGTCATGGTTTACTATGCGTTGGCCAAAGTCGGGGCCGTGGTCCTTCCGGTCAACTTCCTTTACAGGGTGGGAGAGCTCGAACACATTTTCAAGGACTCCGGCGCGCGGGCCTTCATTGGCCACAAGGACTATCTGGAACACCCCCGCCAGGTCATGGAGCATCTTCCGACAATGGATCTGCGCATTGCCCAGGACGTATCGCAGGACCAGAGATTCCTCGCCCTGAAGGACCTCTTCATTGATACAGAGCCAGTTCAACCCCATCCAAGACGGGATGATGACACCTGGGCCATCATTTACACAAGCGGCACAACCGGTCGTCCCAAAGGAGCCATGCTCACTCACCACAATCTTGCAAATAACGCCATGACCGTTGCCAACATGCGTTCAACCGATCCCGATGCTGTTGTTTTCGGTGTGTTGCCTTTCTTTCATATCTATGGGCAGACGAGCGTCTTAAACGCCTCACTCTATCTCGGTTTGACCATCCGGCTCTGGCCCCATTTCGATGTTGAGGAACTCTTTTCCGCCATCGAAGAGGAGGAGAAATCGATCCTGATCGCTGTGCCCACCATTTTCAACAGGTTGTCTGAGTTGGCTGATAGTTGTCCGCCAAGGAAATCCGGCCTCAGATACTGTGTTTCAGGCGGCGCCTCCCTTCCGGTGGAAGTGCTCCGACGATTTGAGAATTGGTTCCAAACCACGATCTATGAGGGATACGGTCTCACCGAGTGCTCGCCAGTGTGTGTGGAGAACCCCTTTGGCCGACCAACCCGGCCCGGATCCATTGGCGTTCCCATCCCCGGATTTAAGGCGCGCATTGTGAATGATCAGGATGAAGATGTCTCCGAGGGAACAGTAGGAGAGCTGATCATCCAGGGACCCGGCGTGATGAAAGGATACCTCAACCAGCCCGGGGCTACAGCTGAAGGTCTTCGAGGAGGATGGTTACATACAGGCGACCTGGCCCGCAGGGATGAAGATGGATACATCTATATTGTGGATCGAAAGAAGGAGATGATCATCCGGGGAGGATATAATGTCTACCCGCGGGAGATTGAAGAGATTCTCTATACCCATCCGGATGTAGTGGAGGCCTCAGTGCTGGGAGTTCCACATCCTGATCTGGGAGAAGAAGTGGCCGCAGTCGTCGTGCTTCGAAAGGAGGCACGTGTTATCTCAGAGGAGTTGGTAAAGTTTGTCAAGGAGCGAGTAGCCCCCTATAAATACCCCAGAATCATCCGGGTCGTCGAAGACCTACCCAAAAGTCACACCGGCAAGATCCTCAAACGCGCCATCCGCCTCGAAGATTAGTGAAATTTTTTCTTGACACCAATAGAGAAGATTGACTTGATAGAGGGGCGGTCTGATAATATAATTTGAATTGAAAAAGCAGCCTCAAAGAGGAAAAGAGGAAAAAGAAAGGCAGGTTGAATTAGGCTGAATTATAAAAGCCTTCCAACGCAGCTAAAAATGCAACTTGACGGAGAGGGAGGAAATGAGTAGGATGGGATCATAATCCGAGGCATCCGAAACTTTCTGGATGCGCACCTTAATTACTGCCATGAGCAATCAGGAAGGAAGAGTGTATTAGAAAATTTTATAAAATTGACTACTTTGAGCAACGTTCATGAGGACTTTCGAATCCCGTAAACAAAAAATACTTTGACATAACATTAGGCCGCTGAAATACATATAGGGCTATGGTGAAAATGGGAGTCAACCTCAACAAACCGCACCTTTGGAAAGAGGACATCACTCGTTCTGTAGACTTATACAACAAATGGTTCCTTCATTTTGCTCCAAGCACATACCGGAAAGAGCGTGTAAAGGCCACCAAGCATGTCCAAGACATGCTTCACCGGACAAAACACTTTCGGAATCTTACGCCGGAAGAACTCCGTAGCGATCCTTCTATCCTTTTCGCTCTCCGCATGTCTACTGCTCCCCCAATTGCCCGTGACCGTCTGGTTGGTCTTGCCGGAATCTCAAAATCCCTCGTGAACAACATGGAGTTGGAGCATCGGCTCCCGCCACAAATGAAAGCCACAGCATTGGACACCAATCTTCGTAAGATTACTAAGATGATTATCCGGTTGGTGGACATTGATATTTTCCCATGGCTTGCGGGGCATCGTAACCCAACCAAGCAAGAGGTTTACCGAACTGCTACGATTGTGGCGGATCGGCTCTGTGGAGCCAACGCTGATCCCATCGTTCGCAATGCTCAAGAGAAGCGGCAGCTTGAAAAAATCAAAAAGTGGCTTGAGGATCGCGGTTACAGCGATATGTCGGGAAAGATTACGCTGGATAAGATGAAACGAGGAATGTTCGCTCTTCGCTTAAACGTGCCGGGGTTAAAGGAGGACAACAAGTCAGTCAACATCCCTGTCGATGCGGCAGTGATGCCGCTTAAGGGGAAAGGTGTTAAGTTTCCATTGATGATTGAAGCGAAATCGGCCGGTGATTTCACCAACGTCAACAAGCGTCGAAAAGAGGAAGCTGCAAAAGTTGGCCAACTTCGAAGAAAGCATGGCAACCGTGTTCGATACATCCTTTTCCTATGCGGCTATTTCGATAGCGGTTATCTCGGATATGAAGCCTCCGAAGGAATTGATTGGGTTTGGGAACATCGCATAGACGACTTAGTTGCATTCGGGTTGTAGGCATGGTCACTATGGAAGACCGGGAGAGGGCTCGCTTCGAACTCCAAGAGCGAATAGACGCTGACAAGGGACAATCAGAGCGTAACCGACTTGGTCAGTTCGCCACACCACCGGAATTGGCTTCTGATATTGTAGCCTATGCCGTTCCCTTGCTCTCCTCACGCTTAAAGATCCGCTTTCTTGAACCCGGCTTTGGAACCGGCCCCTTCTATTCGGCCTTGCTCCGTCAAATATCACCTTCACGGATCGAAGCTGCGGTCGGTTACGAGATCGATCCATACTGCGCTGAATCAGCAGAGCGTCTATGGAAGGAAACCGGTTTGTGTCTCTATACTGCCGATTTTACAACAACCGAGCCACCGAAGGCCGAAGCTGCAAAATACAACCTTGTAGTCTGCAATCCTCCATATGTTCGCCACCATCATCTGAGCCAGATTCAGAAACGGGAACTGCAACGATCAATTGCCCGTTATCTCAACCTCGAGATGAATGGGTTGGGCGGTTTATACACATATTTCATGGTTTTGTCACAAGCGTGGATGGCGAAGGAAGGCGTCGGAGCATGGCTCATCCCGAGTGAATTTATGGATGTGAATTATGGCCACAGGGTAAAAGAGTTCCTGATGGAGCGGGTAACGCTTTCTCGCATTCATCGCTTCGATCCGAATAATGTTCAGTTCGGTGATGCCCTGGTGTCATCGGCGGTCATATTTTTTAAGAACTCACCGCCACCCTCTGGACATGAAGTGGAGTTCACATTTGGCGGGATGTTGGCAAAGCCAACGGTATCGGGCTCAATAGGACTCGCTGACCTTCGTTATATCTCTAAATGGACGGTATTGCCTCAAAGCATCCCCCGGCGCAATGGAAAGCATAACGGTATTACATTAGCGGATATCTTTACGGTTAAACGAGGCCTGGCCACAGGATGCAATACATTCTTCATACTCACTCCAGAACAAGTAAGACAATTCAACCTACCCAAGAAGTTCCTAAAGCCTATCCTGCCAAGTCCAAGAGACCTTGAAACTGATGAAATCTACGCTGATGAGAATGGCGAACCGCAGATACAGAACAGACGTTATTTGCTCTCGTGCGACTTACCGGAGAATGAGGTAAAAGAAAAGTATCCGGTTTTATGGCGATACCTCGAACAGGGCCTTGAAGCTGGGATAGACAAGCGTTATCTCTGTCAACACCGAGAGCCTTGGTACTCGCAAGAGGAAAGGCCACCTGCCCCGTTCCTGTGTACTTACATGGGAAGGCCAACCCGCAAAAGCAAGTCTCCGTTTCGCTTCATCCTCAACCACTCAAAGGCGACCACCGCAAACGTGTATTTGTTGCTATACCCAAAGCCCGATTTGGCCGCATCATTGAGTAAATATCCGGAATTGTATCAGAAGGTTTGGAAAACTCTCTCCTCCATCGCCGCTGAGACGCTTATGAAAGAAGGAAGGGTTTACGGTGGCGGACTCCATAAGTTGGAGCCAAAGGAATTGGCCAACGTCCCCGCAGATTCTGTCTTAAGAGTTTTCTCTGAGGGAGGAAAACTCAAGATGCGCCGTCAGATGGATCTATTTGCCTGATTAAATTGGGGATAAGAACCTATCCATAGAGGAAAATGCAACTTGACGGAGAGTGAGGAAATATGTAGGATGGGGCCATATGGAGAGGCAATGGAGGCTGGAGACCCTGAGGGAGCAGAAGTAATCCTAATGGATTACGATAGAACAAATTTCTATAGACAATCGGAAATGCAAAGAAAATAGACCTTACCCTTTATCTTGTGCACTACAAATCAATAGTGATGAAATGGAGAATTCTAGAAAAAAGAGAGAAGTCCTTCTCTATTTTTCGGATATCGAAGGTGAATACCTGGTAGGGGAGAGAAGAAAGATCTTAAAGAAAGGCGAGATAAAAGGTGAGGCAAAGGAGACTGTAAACGAACTAATCAAGGGACCGAAAGGTAAACTGATTCCAACCCTTCCTCCCCGAACAAAATTATTAGACCTTCAAATAGGAGAAGGAGGAGTGGCAAAGGTTGATTTTGATAAGACCCTCGCCAGTGACCATCCAGGAGGGAGTTCAGCAGAGATATTGACCCTGTATTCGATTATCAACTCTCTCACCCTCAATTTTCCTCACATCAAATGGGTTCAGATCCTAATTGAAGGGCAAACTGTGGAGAGCCTTGCTGGCCATCTTTCCTTAAGAAACCCCGTTTCTCCGAATCCCGATTTAATTAAAGAAATGGCAAAAAAGAAGTGATGAGAAGGCCGATATTGATGAGGGTTGGCATGACGATATAGTGGATGGTGGGTTGATAGGAACTTTGCCTAGCCATTGTTTATTTCTGGATCCTAAATCATTGTTAACGTTGTATTTATAACCTAATAAAATCATCATGGCGGGAAAGCCACTCGTAATTAATCTGTGGTTAAAATTTAGAAAAGCAATGCAATTATAGGGGAAAGAGAATATTCGCCTCTCTATTAGCAAATTTCTATGATTTCTTTTCAACAATTGATAAACCTTCCCCAATTATCTCTGGCCATTTCTACAGAGGACCAATGTTTAGGACTCGTTTATACCGATTATAGAGTTAACACCTCAAATAGAGAACTGCCAAATCATTTAAAACAGGCATTCATTAGCGCAGAAGACAAAAGGTTTTTTTCCCATAAAGGTTTCGATCCTATAGCATTACTACGGGCCTCTTGGAAGAACCTAAAGCATCTTTCAATTGTCCAGGGAGGTAGTACTATAACTCAGCAACTGGCTAGAATCGCGATAATCCGTTCAAACAAGAGGACGATACAAAGAAAAATTGCAGAACTCTTAGCAGCAATCAGGCTTGAAAGAATTGGGTCTAAAGAAGATATATTAGAGGCCTATTTGAATGCAGCTTATTTCGGAAACAATATTTTTGGTGTGAGAACAGCTGCCTGGGAATATTTTCGTAAATATGTTTCTGCTTTAGATCTGGAGGAATCCGCATACCTCGCAGGAATAATTCGGGCGCCTAATAGATATTTGCGACACAGTGATCTTCTCAATAAGCGAAAGAATAGGGTATTAGAGTTAATGCATCAAAATGGTTTCATAAGTAGGGAAACCCTCTTAGAGCAAAGAATCCTATCCAGTAAAACTCCTTATTTTCAAAACCCACGTAGTCTGGAGAGAAACCCAAAATTCGCAATTTACTATGTCAACTATGTACGGAAATATTTACTGGAAAATCATGGTGATTTATTTCCCACTAGGCAAATGATTGTTAAAACGGCTTATGACAAAAACTGCCAAGAAGCAATTGAGCTATCAGCCAAAGGAATGACATCGAATTGCACACCGAAAAGAATGTGTTCCCTCATAATCGAAAAGAGTAATGGCATGGTTAAGGCGGTAACAAGTGGAATAGACCCCCTGCTTCAACAGTTTAATATTGCTATTGACGGCTACTTACAACCCGGGTCCACTATTAAACCATTTATACTTACCGAAGCTCTCAGACAGGGTTTTTCTTTGGAAAGTAAGTTCGAATCTAAAAAAATATGCATAGGTCTACCAGGTCCAAAAACTTGGGAAATAAAGAACTTCAATGACATCTACAGGGGAACAATTTCTTTAAGCGAAGCATTAATATCTTCCGATAACACGGTTTTCGCACAATTAGTATTGCGTTTAAATCTCAATAAACTCAAGGCATTCCTAAAAGCAGTGGGAATCGATGTTGGAATACCCACACCCGCATTGGCAACCGGCGCTACAAGCAAAGGAACATCTCCTTTGCAGATTGCCTCCGCTTATACAATATTTTCAAACGGAGGATACTATTTTCAACCTACACCGATAATTGAACTACGTGCTGTTACTGGAGAGATACTATTTGAATCAAAGGTAATCCCCCGGCGTGTTATTGAGGGCAGTATCGCGAGCGAGATAGACGATGTGCTAAAAAAAGTGGTTACACATGGCACCGGAGTATTTCAAAAGTTTAACCACCCAAATCTTAGGGCAAAGACGGGAACAACAAACACTGAATCATGGTATGTTAGCTATGATGATAAGTATCACCTTCTTACTTGGGTAGGGGATGACTTAGATGATAAATGTAAAATGACTGAGCATGTCCCTAGTCTCGACTCCGACCTTGTGCTGGAGGAAGAAGGCAACGTACGGAAGAAACTAGAAAAAGCACTTACAGCAAAACAACTGGCTGAAAGGATCTGGAAGCACCTGGCAACAAAGAACAAATTGGCAGACTTTTTCGGCGTTGCTGAGGGCATTGGAAGTTTTAATTCAAAACAGGTAACTGAATTGGAAGGTTATTTCATGCCATGGAGTAAATATGGCCAAGTACGTAATTGATACACATGCGTTAATTTGGTTTTTATCAAATCCTGAGCAGTTAGGCCCCGAAGCCAGGAAAAGGTTGAAGGATCCTAATTCTGAATTTTATGTACTGACAGATGTTTTTGAAGAAATTAGACTCAAATTCGAAAAGTTCAAAACAGATAACAAGGGTAAAAACGCTATAAAAATCCCCCCTATCATTTGTTGGCTTATTTTAAAAAAATCTAAGAACGTTAAGATTCGTAATCTGCCTTATGGGGAATTGAGTCTTTTAAGAAGCAAGAAACCGGTTTTGAACAAGGTTAAGAAAGATGATCAACCGTTTGTCGCCAAATATTTCATCTTGAAAGAGAAATACCCCAGGACGGAAGTGGAAATAATCACTGTCGATTACAACATGAGGCATAACGATTTAATAAAGACATGCTGGTAAAAGTTTAGAATCAACACGAATTAAGCCCGGAGTTCGGGGACGTTCTTAAATTATTTAAGTGGCTTTGAAGTGGTGCAAGGTAGGTTCTGAAGCGTTTTATAATATTTTTTCAAATCTGCTTCTTCTTTGGACACGGCCAAACGATTGACAGAAGAAGTTGGTACTTTGGATGTTTAGAGGTGTCTTTTATATGACTATCAGGGTTAGAGAAATGAGTATTGAAAGGGAGACAAAATAGCAGGCCTGCGGCAGCCAGGTCTTGTGGAGTGGAGGGATGGGGACGTAGGTTCTGAAGATACTTGTTTAAATCTGCCGCTTCTTTGGACTCACCGCCAACCGAGAAACTGTCATTCTTGCATTAGCCTTTTTCCTGTATCTCCTAATCCTAATTGTTATCGTTACTTTTGGATCTTTATCCGCATGGCTTCAAGGGAAGCCCTGAAAATAGGTAGGTCGCGTTCGATGATTTCCCAGATTCGCTCAAGACTGATGCCCAAATAGTCGTGGATGAGGACGTTACGAAAACCGGAAATGCTTTCCCACGGAACTTCTGGGTGCGCCTCCTTCAACTCATCCGATAACCGCTGAGTAGATTCTGTGTTAAAACCGCTACTACGGGGTCAGGCACCGGTAATTCGGTATTTACTTTACGGTGAGCCATAGAAGACTCTTCGGGGGTGAAGGATTATGCCGCTGCCTCTTCGGGAAGTTCCCAGCCAGGGAAGACCAGAACACCTGGGTGACACTTTAGGGCCCGAGCCAGAACCTTTGCGCGCTCCACTCCAAGTTGAACTCGATCATTTTCGATTGCCGAGATCGTAGCCTGGGGAATACCTGTAAGCTTCGATAGTTGATTTTGGCTTAATTCCTGGAGTTCACGAACGATTCGCACAGACTCCCCAATCGAAACCGTAATCCTTTTTTTCACAGGACGATATTCTCTCATTTAAAACCTCCGGTAATCATGGGCAGTTATCGAAGCAACTTGGAACAAAAGCTTTTCAACAATAATTCGGTATATCACACGCCATTGTAAACCAATCCGGGAGGACCGATAACCTTGCCACTCGCCTGACAAGGCTTCGTCATGAAACCCTTTTATCAAATGCAGTCCAGATGGACCAGAAATTGCGGCGATGTCTTTCCATTTCTCGTACCGTTTCAGGACCTCTTTAGGAATTGACGCAACTTGCTTATCGACCCGTCGGTGCTCTTCGATTCGCCACATGCTATATAATATCTATACTATATTTAATATGTCAAGCACAATCTTTCGGGATGAAGGGGACATTCGGTTGGACCGGATGGACAAAGGACTTGAAACGTTTCAAAACATTTCTTTAGATCTGATGCCTCTTCGGAGATGGGCAAATGATTGACAGAAGAAGCCACAGGTGCCTTTGATATGACTATCAGAGTCACATAAATGAGTTTTGATAGAGAGAGCAGATAGCAGGCCTGCGGCAGCCAGGTCTTGGCCGCCGCAGGAGAGGAATATTAAAACGGATACTTTCCCATCTTGATCGTGTAATCTGCGACCTCTCTTCTCAATCCCACCGTATTGACAGGAGTGAACCGGGTCAGCTTCTTGAGGCCGGACAACAGCGTTCGGAGCGTATCTCCTTCTGCAATGGCTGAAAGGGCCTGTTTGGCATATCCCTCTACCCTGTTAAAACCGTCATTGACATACACCTTCACCATTGCCTTCTGGATCTGGGCTTTTTCATCTCCGGCTTTCTCCATCGACTTGAGCGCCCTGAGCAATGCGCTCTCCATGGCAAAAACCTCGATGATGATATCGCTGATCAGCGCGAGGATCTCCTGCTCATCCGCTAATTTCATCATATACTTCTGAACAGCGGCTCCTGCAACCAGAAGGGCGATCTTCTTCGACATCTCGACCATCTCCTTCTGCAGGGTGAGAATTCCATCATCTGATTCCACTTTCGGTCTCAGTGTGAGAAGTTCGCCGGCCACCTTCTGGGCCGCCACCAGTACGGGAAGACGGCCCTTCATCGCCCTTTTCGTCAGCATATCTACGATGAGAAGGCGGTTGATCTCATTCGTCCCTTCCCAGATGCGATTGATTCGGTTATCCCGGTAGCCCCGTTCGA
>Ga0194113_10006364_pt1 | contig 15001 bp, 9 predicted proteins | sample TA2MahC200mmetaG_FD_146193 | JGI IMG/M metagenome (GOLD analysis project Ga0194113, IMG submission 146193) | Freshwater microbial communities from Lake Tanganyika, Tanzania - TA2015017 Mahale Deep Cast 200m | ecosystem: Environmental > Aquatic > Freshwater > Lake | place: Tanzania: Lake... | reverse complement strand
AGTCCGAGACCTGCTTGAGCATCTCGTCCAGAGCGCCGGATTCCTCGCCGGTCGCGACCATCTGAACCACCATCACCGGGAATACGCCCAGTTCCCGCATCGGCGCGGCCAGACCGCGGCCGCGGCGTACCGACTCGGCCAGCTTGTCGACAGCGCCGCCGATGTAGACGTTGCCGACGGTCTTCGCCACCAGACCGAGGCTGCGCAGGATGGGCAACCCGGTGCGGTCCAGGGTCTCGAACATGCGGGCAAAACGGGAGAGCGCCATCTTGTAGAGGATCGGTCCGAAGATCGGGATTCGCAACTGCAGCCGATCCCACCACAGCCGGCCAGCCGGTGTGCGGATGAACAGGTAGAACAGGACGGCGACCCCGGCAGCGAGCAGGAAGATGATGTACCAGAACTTGGACATGAAGCCGGTGAACATAAGCAGGATCTGGGTGGGCAGCGGCATCTTGCCGCCTACGGACGTCAGTAGAATCGTGAACTTCGGAAGCACGAAAGTCGCGAGGACCACGATGGCGATGACGAAGCCGACCGCGAGGATTATCGGGTAGCGCAGGGCCGCCCCGACGTCCGACCTCAGTCTACGTTCGTGTTCGAGCAGCAACACCAGCCGGTCGAGGATGTCGTCCAGCACACCGCCCGTTTCGCCGGCCCAGATGGAGTTGACATAGAGCTCGCTGAACACCTTGGGGAACTTGGACATGGCCGCCGAAAGCGCGGTGCCGCCCATCAGGTCCTTGCGGATGGCGTCGAGCGCGCGGGCCAGCGGCTTGGCCTTGGTCTGGGCCTGCAGCGCACCGATGGCCGAAAGCATCGGCAGACCGGCGCGGTGCAGGGTGACGAACTGCCGCGTGAAGTTGATGAGGTCGACCGCCTTGGTCCGCTCGAAGAACCGGCCGATGTCGACGCCGACCCCGGCCTGCCGTTTCTCCTCGCGGATGGTTATGGGGATGTAGCCGAACGAGTCGAGGCGCTCGACGATGGTGTTGAGATCGCTGCCCTCAAGGCTCCCGGATACGATCTTGCCTTCCTTGTCGCGGACCTTGTAACGGAATAGTGGCATTGCGCTCCGCTCCTTAGTTATTCAAATTTCTCGGCCTCATCCATCACCTCTTCGATGGTGGTGGTGCCGGCGACGACTTTGCTGATGCCGTCTTCCCAGAGTGTCTTCATCCCGTACTCCCGGGCCAGCATGCGGATAGCGCTGGTAGGCGGCCGGGTGACGATCAGCTCGCGGAGGCGGTCGTTCACCTTCATTACTTCGAAGATACCGATACGGCCCTTGTAGCCGGTGTTGCGGCAGCGTTCGCAGCCCTTGCCGCGGTAGAACTTGGTGCCCGTCGGCAGTCCCAGTTCCCCCAGCAGGTGTGCCGGCGGGTCGTAGTCCTCTTTGCACTTCGGGCAGATCTGCCGCACCAGCCGCTGCGCGACGGTGCCTTCCATGGCCGACGCGACCAGGAACGGCTCGATGTTCATGTCGATCAGACGGGTGATGGTTCCGGGTGCGTCGTTGGTGTGGATGGTCGAGAACACCAGCTGGCCGGTGAGAGCGGCACGGATGGCGACCATCGCGGTCTCGCCGTCACGGATTTCACCGATCATGATCACGTCCGGGTCCTGACGCAGGATGTGCCGGAGTCCGACCAGGTAGGTGTAGCCGGCCTTCTCGTTCACCTGGGATTGGCAGATCTTGTCCATGTCGTACTCGACCGGGTCCTCGATGGTGATGATGTTCTTGTCACCGGAACGGATTTCACCGAGGATGGCGTACACGGTCGTAGACTTGCCGGAACCGGTAGGCCCGGTAATGAGAATCACGCCGTGGGGCTTGGCGATCATCTCCCGCATGAGCCCCGCCGATTCGCCGGCCAGGCCGAGTTCGTCGAGTGAGAGCAGGCGCATGCGGTCGAGGATACGCATGACCACCGTTTCGCCGTACGTGGTCGGGAAGGTCGAAACACGGAAGTCAATCTCGCGCCCGTCCACGAGCGCGCCGTAGCGGCCATCCTGCGGGATGCGCTTCTCGGCGATGTTCATGCGCGACATGATCTTGATACGGGAAACTACCGCCAACTGCAGGGCCTTCTTCGGGGAGACGATGGGGTGGAGGATGCCGTCGATACGGTACCTGACCGTGAGGCCCTCGCGGGTCGGCTCGATGTGAATGTCGGAAGCACGCTCGCGCACCGCGCGTATGATCATCTGGTTTACCCAGCGAACCACCGGCGCCTCGGAAGCCAGCTCTTCGATCTTGCGCGGCTCGGCCGACATCTCGGTCTGGGCCGCGGATTCTGCTTCCTCTTCGGGCAGGTCGTCGAGGCTCATCGATTCCGGTTCGTCCGGCAGGTCAGCCGACTGCGACGTGGCATAGTACTGGTTGAGCGCTTCCTGTAGCTCGAGGTCGCGGCAGACCATGGGTTCGACTTCCATGCCGGTCATGCGGCGTACTTCGTCAACGTTGAAGATGTCGCCCGGGTCGACGAAGGCGGCCGCCAGCGTGTTGCCGGCGCGGAAGAGGGGTATGACCTGCTTCGAACGCATGAACTGCTCCGGGAACATCTGCAGCACCTCGGAGTCGATTTTGAAGTTCGCCAGGTCTACAAAAGGCACACCGTAGCGCTGCGCCAGAGCAGCGCCGGTTTCTTCACTTGGAGATGGGCTTTGCTCATCTATGGGCACCTATGCCTCCTTTACCCCCGGTTGCGCTGCCGGCGGTATGCTGGCAGAAACCCGGGGCTACAACCTGACGGGGAGTATCCCACATCAGCCTCCATTATACATCCGTTCCCCGCCGCACGTCAAGCGAATTCAGACGGCCGAAAAGCGGCCGCGGCTCGGCCTGCCGGGTGGCGTAAGGCTCCAAGCTACGGCCGATTGACTTGGCTCCCCTCCGTCCTATACTCAAAGGCCTATGGAAGGGCTTGCTGAACTGCTCCAGTCGCTGAGCGACCAGTCCCAGAGACTGGTCCGCCGCCTCGCAGCCTATCGCGATCTCCTCTCCGACCCGGTCAACAACGTCCACGCCCGGGCCAAGGCCATCGCTCAGTTGAGCGGAGCGATCCAGGCTTTCCCCGATTCCGAAGTCCGGCAGAAGCTGGTCGAGTGGCATCGGAACGAGTCGGCCGCAATCGAACAGAGCCGGTCCGAGTTCCGGTTCGAATTCGGCCGGCAGTTCGTGGCCGGGCTCGAAGGTTCAGGCATGACCGTCAAAGGGCAGCTGCCTTTGCTGCGGGTCGGCTTGTTTACGGTCAGGGTCGACTTCGAAGCGGGCAGCGCCACCATCTTCTGGGGGCCGGAAATCGAGAAGCTAAAGTCCGGGCTGGCGCTGGCCCCGCTTGAACTGGCGACGACGCTCAGGAAGTGGAACGAGCGGTTGAGGCAGAAGTCGGTGGAGCCGTCGAAACTGGCCGGAAGGCTGCATGCGGCCTACCGCCGTTTCTGCGGGCTCGAAGGTTTGAGCGAAGGGACGCGCGTCTTCCTGCTCGACCTTCTGTCCGAGCTGGTTCTGTTGATGCAGCCGGAGAGCTTCCGGCTGAACCCGGCCCAGGAGAAGTTCGTCGAGTACCCGCGCGTCCGCTTCAGCTATGACCTGTTCCGGCTGAAGCAGGCCGGCGCTTTCTCGGTCGGTGAAGTGCAGTTGAAGCTGCACGTGGCGAACTTCGATGCCACGACCGAGAAGGCCAAGGCGCTGTGGGTTCCGGACAGCGAAGAAGGGGACGGCACGCACTATTCGTACATATCGTTCAGCAAATGACGAATGACGAGGTCCGAATGACGAAGGGCGGACATGGATAGACAGCTTGCCCGGGCGATCGTCAACAAGCTCGGCTCGACCGGCACGCCGCCCGAGTTCGGCATCGAGCACTTCACGGTCGGGCTCGAACCCTATCTGAAGGTCATCGAGGATGAGTACCTCGACGGTATCTTGAAGTACAACCTCTCCAGCTTCAAGCTGATAACCGGGAACTACGGTGGCGGGAAGACTCACTTTCTATACACGGTCCGGAACCTCGCGTTCGGGCACAACTACTGCGTAGCTTATGTGAGCCTAAACCCGACCGAGTGCCCGTTCGACAAACTGGAACTCGTCTACAAGGGGATCGCCGCCAACCTGATCGCCCCGCGACCGGCCGATGCCCCGACCGCGGTCCGGGACAAGGGCATCGAGTCGGTGGTCAGGAAGTGGCACGACGATCAACGCCAGCTGCACGATCGCACCGACAGCCTGCGCAAGTACCTGGAAACCCTGCCGACGACCGAGAGCACAAGCTTCAGCAACGCCGTGCGGGGAGCGTTTGCGGGCCTGATGGCCGAGGATGGGGAAGGCTTCAACGACGTCGTTCAATGGCTCAAAGGTGAGGATGTGTCGAAGGAGATGCGGGTCCAGCACCGCATTTCCGAGCGGATCGACAAGGCGACCGCGTTCCGGGTGCTGCGCTCGCTAATCCAGTGGGTCCACGCCATCGGCTACACCGGGCTGATACTGCTCTTCGACGAAGCCGAGCGCGGCATGTCCATCTCGTCGTCGCGTGACAAGCGCCGCGCCCTGGACAACCTGCGGCAGCTCGTGGACGAATGCGGCAACTCGCGGCTGCCCGGGGCCATGGTCTTCTACGCGGTGCCGGATGAGAACCTGCTGCTCGAGGGTTCGGGCGGCGTGTATGAGGCTCTGAAGCAACGGCTGCGTTCGGCCTTCAACGAAACCAATCCGGTTGGCGTGCGTATCAATCTTGAGGAACTGGGGATAGAGCCGGCCGAATTCCTGAAACGGCTGGGCGCGCGGCTCGCCGACCTGTTCGAGGCAGCCTACGAGATGAAACTGCCTGACGCGAAGCGCGACGCCGTTCTCCGCACGCTGGCCGACATTGCCATCTCCGCCTTCGCGTTCGACGTCGGGTACCGACGGCTCTTCGTGGTCAGCGTACTGGATGCGTTCCACCAGCTGCGGGCAACGCCGGCGCTTGAGTTCGGGAGGAAAGAGGCCGAGAAACTGCTGCGGGTTACCACCCAGCGGCTGGAGCAGACCGACAAGGAGCAGGTCGAGAAGGAAGAGTTCTAGGCGCAGCCGAAGGCAGAAGTCAGAATTCAGAAGACAGAAGTCAGAAGCAGGAACTCGGCAGAGCCGACGCCTGAGCGACGCCGGCGGCTGGTGTCGCACCCGGTCTTCGGCGATGGGGAGATTCTCGACAGCCGCTGGCACGGGACCGAGTTGCTGGTCCAGTTTCAGAGCGGGCTGCGGCTCTGGCTCCCGACGCAGCGGGTAAGGCTGCTCTTCAACATCGGGGATTTCGTCCCGGGCGAGGCGCAACCCGCTTTGTTCGAGATCGACACCATCCAGGCGCGCCGGATGATCGAGGCCTTCCGGCTCGGGATTGTGCCCCACCAGGACGTTGAGTCTTTCACCTTCGGTCGCGAGAAACCGATAGCGGTGCTGGACGAGGCGCTGGCGAACCTGGCTCGCGGACAGGGCGACGTCTTCATGGTCGAGGGGGAGTACGGGTCGGGCAAAACCCATTTGCTGGAGTACGTTCACCACCGGGCATTGGCCTCGGGCATGGCCACGAGCCTGGTCCAGTTCGACCCGGCCGAAGTCAGCCCGCACCGGCCTAAACGGGTGTACCGGGAAGTCGTTCATAACCTCCGCTACATCAAGGATGCGACCGAGCACGGGTACCGCGACCTGCTGCGGAGCGGCGCCGCGCTGGACATGAAGGACCACGTGTTTCTCGGGCCGGTGCTGGCGAAGCTTGGCAGGATTGACGCCGGCCAGCTGCAGAGCGAGGTCTTCTGGCAGTGGATAGAAGGCGAGAGCACCAAGGAGTACGCGACCGAACAGAAGAGCCCGTTCCGGGTGAAGGGCGGCCAGCGCATACCGGCGTTGTACGACTTCTCGACTGCCGCCGACCTCTACTGCAACATCCTTTCCGGCCTGAGCTGGATGGCGCGGGAACTGGGGATGAAAGGGCTGGTACTGCTGGTGGATGAAGCCGAGACGGTGACTCATCTCTGGGACATCATGTATCTTGCCAAGAGCGTGAACTTCATGGACGGCCTGGTAAGGACGGCGCAGAACGACCCGGACCTGAAGCGCATCAACGACCGGATGGTTCACAACCAGGTGCGGCCGGTGCCCTACATCTACCGGGACCCGTCGCTGCTCCTCGTCTTTGCGACCACCCCCAGCCCCTATGACTACGCGTACATAAAACTGGCCAACCGCATCAAGCACCGGGTCGAACTCGGGCTTCTGGAGGAGAAGGCGCTGCTGGACGCCTTCTCCACGATGGTGATGATCTACCGGCGGGCGTATCCGGACTTCACGATCTCGGATTTGGATCAGAAACGGCTGCTGCGTGAAGCTTCCCGCCGCAACATCGAAGGGGTGCGCGCCTTCATCAAGTTCTCAATCGAGGCGCTCGACGTGACGCGGCTCCGGGCACAGGGCATCCTGCCAAGGAACAAGGACTGACACGGACGGCCACGGGCTGACACGGACGAGTCCGGAAACCGACAACGGGGCATGACTGAGCGCGGGATTCGCGATGCCCTGAAGCGAACCTGGACGCCGTTCTTCTCCCGCTTCGGACGACTCACCGAAGTCCAGGTCCGGACGATCCCTTTGATTCTCGCCGGGCGTAACGTTGTCATCATTTCGCCGGCCGCGTCGGGCAAGACCGAAGCCGTGGTCGCGCCGGTGGTCGAGCGGCTGCTCTCGCAAAGTCCGAGCGCCGAAGTGCAAACGCCGAAGTCCGGAATCCGCCGTTCGGCGTCTGGCGTTCGGCGTTTGGCGGTCCTCTACGTGTCTCCGACCCGGGCACTGGTGAACGACCTTCACCGCCGCCTGTCCGAGCCGCTTGCATACCTGGAGCTGGCTCTTGCCCGCAAGACCGGCGACCACCCGGCCATCGACGAGTCAAAGCTCCCTTTCATGCTGATCACGACCCCGGAGTCGTTTGACTCGCTGCTCTGCCGGCACACGCGGATATTCAAGGAACTCTCGGCCGTGATACTCGATGAACTCCACCTGCTCGACAACACGCCGCGCGGGGACCAGTTGCGCGTGCTGCTCGAACGGCTGCGGCTGATCAACACCGGCATCCGCTACCACGCCCTGTCGGCGACGATTGACGACCTCGAGATCGGCCGGCGCTACTTTCCTGACCCGGTTGTCGTCCAGGTGCCGGGCCGGCGCGAGATAGACGAAGAGCTGATGCCGATGGGCGACGGCTGGCCGGAGCGGGTCGTGGAGGAACTGCGGAAACGCAACTGCCGAAAGGTCCTCTGCTTCTTCAACGCCCGCTCCTACGCGGAGGAGTACGCGAAGCTGCTTAACCGCCCGCCGTTCACGAATCGAGTCTGGGTGCATCACGCCAGCCTCACGCGCGAGGCGCGAGAAGGCGTCGAAGCGACGATGAGCCGGGAGAAGACCGGGTTGCTCTGCTGCACGTCCACGCTCGAACTGGGAATCGACATCGGCGACATTGACGGCGTGGTGCTGGTGCGGCCGCCGTTCAACGTCTCGTCGCTGCTGCAGCGGATAGGCAGAGGCAACCGTAGGCGCCAGTCCTGTCTGCAGGCGTTCGGACTCCACCTCAACTCCTGGGAGAAGTTCCTGTTCGAGACTATGTTCGAGTGCGCGCGCACGGGCCGGCTGTACGAGAAGAGCTACACGCCGGCGCTGGCGGTGATACCGCAGCAGGTTTGCTCGTACCTTTTCCAGCGCCGGCGCGTGGGCGCGACCTGGGAGTCGGTGCGGCGAATCCTGCGGCCGCTGGCGGGCAGCGATGCGCCGATTGACCGGACGTTCCGGCAGATGATCGACTCCGGCGAGGTCGTGGCGCAGCGTCCGGGCATCTACTGCAACGGCCCGGCCACCGAGCAGCGGGTCGAAACCGGCAAGGTCCACTCGAATCTCCAGGACAAGACGTTTGGCAGCTACGAAGTGTATGACGTAACTACCGGCCGGCAGATCGGTACGGTCTTCTTTGTGTTCCATCACTTCGTGCTGGCAGGGCGGTCGTGGGAGCTGGTTGAGCACCGTGAGAAAGAGAAGAGAGTGATGGTGCGGCCGCTGGCCGCGATCTCGTCCAACACCAAGGTCTTCGAGGGTACGGGGACCGGCGGCTATTCGTACCGGCTCGCGCCGGTGCTGAAGGCGCGGCTCTTTCCCACCCTGGCTCCCCACCAGTTCCCCTACTTCCGGGACGGCAACCAGTTGCTGTTCGTGCATCTGCTGGGCTCGACCTACGGCTACATCCTGTCCGAGGCGCTCAGCGCGCAGGGCCGGGACACGAGCGACATGGACGGCAAGCTCTTCGTCCTCTCCGGCGGCAAGCCCGATGCGAAGCTGAAGTCATTCCCGGCACCCAACCTGTCGGCAATTCGGGACGTGGTCGGCGGGAGCCTGTTCCGGCTGGAGGACAGCCTTGGCTCCGGCGCGTTCTTCCGGTCGCTGCCCGGGGAGCTGCAGATTGAAGACCACCTGCTGGCGCTTGACATCCGGGGCCTGCTCGAGTTCCTCAAAGGCCTGGAGCCGGTGGAGCTTCCGGGGGAAGAAGTGACAGCGCAGATCAAGCGGCACCTATCACAGAAGTCCGAAGTCCGAAGCTCGAATTCCGATTGAAGCCCGAAGGGCAGATCGTGTGGCGTTCCGCTTGATTCCGGCAAGGGCGTGACTACAATCGAGCGCCACTCCATGGACAAGGCCGACAAGTTCGACCTCGAACGCCGCACCACCAAGTTCGGCGTGGCGGCCATACGTTTCTGCCAGACAGTCTCGTCGTCGCCAGTGACCGTCCCTTTGCTGACCCAGTTGGTGCGTGCGGCCACCAGTATCGGGGCGAACTACGCTGAGGCCAACGACGCGGAATCCCCGCGTGACTTCCGCCACAAGATCGGCATTTGCCGTAAGGAATCCCGCGAGTGCAAGCATTGGCTGACCATGCTGGCGGCAGCCGTTCCCACGCGCCGCGCGGAGATGCGGGAGTTGTGGCAGGAGGCCAAGGAGCTGAACCTCATCTTCGGAGCCGCCCTGCGGACGCTCGACCGAAAGCAACGAGAGGACTGAGGCAGTAGGTGCTTGGCTCATTCTCCGGTATTGAATCGACCTTCGACCTTCGGGCTTCGGACTTTCGCTGATGCGCCGCTTGCTCGTCGTCGCCTACTACATGCCGCCGCTGGGTTTGAGCGGCGTGATGCGGGTGACGAAGCTCTGCAAGTTCCTGCCCGAGGCTGGCTGGCAGCCGTTGATACTCACGGTCAAGCCGGTGGCCTACTACCACTACGACCTGCGTTTGCTCGAGGACCTCAGGACTTCGCGTATCTACCGCACCGAGAGCGCGGACCCGAACCGGCTCTTCAACCTCGTTCGCTCAAAGTCGAAGAGACTCACGCCGGCGCTGGCGCGCGGGCTCGGAGCCGGGCCGCGGTTGCTCAACCACCTGCTGTTCCCGGACTCGAAGATCGGCTGGCTGCCGTTCGGCTCGGTGGCGGGGCGGCACATCATCGACCGGGAAAAGCCGGCGGCGATATTCGCCAGCGCCCCGCCCTTCACCGCGCTGCTGCTCGGGGTGCGGCTCAAGGCCCATGCCCACGTGCCGCTGGCCGCTGACTTTCGCGACCCCTGGCCGACCGGTTTTGCCCCGCCTCCTCGACATCAGCGGGCAGCGCTGCGGCGGCTTCGCCGCTATCTGGTCGACCGCTCGGACCTCGTTCTGGGTGTCAATGCCGGCACGGCGCGATCAGTCGGCCCGCGTTGCGAGGTGCTCGACAATGGCTATGACCCGACCGACTTCGAGGTCGAGCCGGCCAGGCTGGAGGGCTTCAGCATAGTTCACGTCGGCAACCTCTGGCAGAATCAGGCCGAGGTCGCATCGTTCATGGCGGCACTGCGGCAGCGGCCCGAGGCCAGGCTGTACCTTGCCGGCCGGGTTGACGGCGAAACGCGGCGGCGGTTCGAACACGACTCGCAGGTGCGTCTGCTCAGCACAGTGCCGCACAATGAGGCCTGCGCCCTGATGAAAGGCGCGGCTGCGCTGCTCTACATCGGCAAGCCCGCGCAGCCGGTCGGCATCAAGCTCTATGAGTACCTCGGAGCGAAACGGCCGATTCTGGTCTGGGGAGAGGGCTCGGACGAAGCGGCAGCCCTGGTGAAAGAAGCCGGAGCCGGAGTTGCGTGCGGCCTCGATGCCGGGAGGCTGGTCGAGGCGCTTGACGAGATGAAGCGAGACCCGGCTCAGTTTGCCCGGACGAGCCGCGACCAATTCAACCGGCGCAGTCAGGCACGCCGGCTCGCCGACCGTCTCGAATCGCTTATCTAGCCTGCGTCTACGGCGGCGGGAGCAGGTTCCAGTTGCACTTGTAGACGGCCATTGTTACCGGCATCGGCTGGACCGCGAGGTCGAGTACGAGGAGACCGGCCACGCTCTTTGTCTGGGGCTGGAAGTCGCGGACGGCGGCGGTGTTGTCCCGGACGGTCGCTGACGCGACGGCCTCCAGGAATGGCGCGTCCCTGAGACCCGGATACGCGGCCGGGAAGATGGCAAGGAAGTCGGGTTTCCACGTCCGGAAGAAGGCCATGAAGCCGGCGCGGTCCTGCCGGTATCCGAGAAACTCCCTCGACACCAGACCGCTCAGATCGAAGATGCGCCGGTTGGAGAAGTAGCCGATGGCGCCCACATCGTTGCAGGCGAGCGTGGCGCCGCGAGGGGTATTGCGGGAGAGCCATCGCCCCAGTTCGACGTGCATGCGGTTGATGGACGACTCGGCCCGGGCCGTGTTCCGGATGGTCGCAGCCGACACGGTCACCGCGTTGAAGACCGCCGTGACCAGCAGGATGGTTGTGACACCGGCTCTGACCCGCGGCTGCCGAATCCAGCGCCAGAGGTACGAGCAGCCGATGACCGCGACGACAGCGGCCAGGGCGGTAACGTTGCCGATATAGCGGCCGTTCTGGAAGGCCGCTCCGTATGACGGCGACAATACGCCGACAAGTGGGACGTAGCCGAGCACCACCATCGGAATCAGGAAACCCTCATGGCCACGCCGGAACGCTGACCCCACGAGCCCGACCAGCCCGACGGCTGCGAGCAGAAAGAACACCGGATTCGCCCGCCAGATGTGCAGCCAGAACTGGATGAAGTAGGAAGGGGCGGCAACGGTCAGCAGGCCCTGCAATTGCGGAAGACTGCGGAGGGTGACCGCGGCCAGCAGGCTGGTCTTGCCGGCCTTGGCCGCATAGGTTAGAGGGAAGAGCGAACCGGAGAGCGAGTGGTTGAACCAGAACCAGCAGAGAACCAGGGCGAGCCATATGCCGAACCCGCGCCAGAATGCCGGTTTCTGCCGGAGCGCGAACCGGCGGAGCAGCGAGTCGAGTGCCGCGAATGCGGCCAGCAGGAGGCTTTCGGGCCGGGCCCAGGCGGCGAGCCCGAACAGCACCCATGCCAGCATCGACCGCCGTCCGGTGCGGAACTGCAGGTAGAAGTAGACGCCGGCGAGAGTCAGGGCCACGGACAGCGTCACCTCCATGCCGGACATCATTGCCCAACCCATCGGACCGAGGGTCGTCACCGCCAGTCCTGCTGCCAGTCCGGGCCATGCACGTCCGGTCGCCCGGCAGGCGATGCCGCCGGCGAAGACCGCTGATACGAACAGCGAAACCGCGCCCAGCAACTTGGCGATCACGACCATCGCCGTGGCGTTGCGCGCGAAGAAATGGAAGAACGCCAGGATGAAAGTCCAGAGCGGCGCGGTGGAGCCGGCGACCGGCTCACCTCGGTTGTAGACAAATCCCCAGCCGCGGGCGAGGTTGTGGGCGAAGGTCAGGTGGATCCAGGAGTCATCGAGCGGGAAGCCCGGTTCACCGTTCTGCCTCAGCTCCACCGACAAGTAGGCAGCGAAGAGGCCGGCCGTGACCAGTGCCAGGAGCACTGCCCGCTGCCCGCCCAGCCGGATTGACTGCTGATGCCCGGGCCCGGCTTTGGATTCCAACATCGGCGATGATTATGAAACCGCCGGCGCTGGTGTCAAGTGCGGGCCGGCCCGCTCCGGTTCCTTGGCGCCGGAGCTTGTCGAGCGCTCGGGGCGGCAGCGTTCAGAGCGACTCCGCGGGGAGCATCCGGGTGAGCGGCCCGAGCGGATCCGGGGTGACATTTTAGAGTATTGACAGGCAGTAGTCCGGGGGTATACTGATTTGTTGCATCCTGTTTGGCTTACCTCGTCGGCGCATTCCCTGCCCTCCGCGCAGGGCGGTCGCGGCAAGTGTTGTGTCGGGACGATGGAGGCAGCGGGCAACAAGAAGTCTCACACCAACCAAAGGGCAGATAGAGGAGGAAGAATGAGCGTTGGAAGTCGGCGCAACGCAGTAGTGATCGGCAGCTTATTGCTGCTGTGCTCACTCGGCTTCGGAGGCTGGACAGCACTTTCGACGGGCTCGGCCGCCCAATTGACGTCGATCCATTTCCCCACCGGGACGACGGTCGGCTACGCGGTCGGGTCTGATCCGGCCGGCGGGGCTACCATCCTGAAGACCGCGGACGGCGGCGTAACCTGGACCCCGCAGTCCGCGCCCGTGCTGAACGGACTCAACTCGGTCTATTTCACCAGCGACGACAACGGCTATGCGGTCGGCATCGTGGGAACGGGAATCAGGACCACTGACGGCGGTGCCACCTGGACAACAATGACGATTCCGGGCACCGACATATTGAACTACATCTCGTTCCCGGACAACGGCCAGATCGGCTACATCGGCGTCCACCCCCGCACCCAGGCCGGCAAGGTCATTAAGACCACTGACGGCGGGAGCAGCTGGGCAGATGTAAGCGTGGGCGGCGCCATGAGCTGGTCAACCAGTTGCGGCATGGCGACGGACCTGATCGGCGTGGCCCTCGGCAAAGGCGGCATGGTCTACGGGACCACGGACGGATTTGCCACCGCGTCCCCGCAGGGACCACAGACGGTAGCGGACATGGTGGCCGCAGCCTTCGCACCCAGTGACCCGAACTATGGTTGCCTTATCGGCAACGACTCGCTCGGCGGCCTTATCCGCTACACCGATGACGGCGGCGCGACCCTGTGGGATTCCGTGCGGTTCTGGCCCACGACGGTTTTCAACGGAGTTGACATGCCCACTACGACGGTGGCGTACGTTTGCGGGAGCGGCGGAACCATCCAGAGGCTGGTTCAGACCACTCCGTTCGTTGACTTCTACAGGACAACGGTTCCGGTCACCGACGACATGTTCGGTATCTGCTTCCCTGTCGGGCAGGCGGATACCGGGTACGCCTGCGGCAACAACGGCGTGATTCTGAAGACCACCGACGGGGGCATTCCGTTGATACCGGGCGTGGCCGAGGGCAGAGTGCCGGCGGTCAAGCGCGCCGGGCTCCGGGTGCTGTCTAATCCGAGCCGTCTCGGCATCGCTCTCCACTCCGATGCCGACGTCCGCGTGTCGGTGTTCGACGCCGCGGGAAGAACGGTATTGAGCCAGGCCGCGACCAAAGGCCTGAACTTCCTGCCGCTGCCGACCGGTGCCTACTTCGTGAAGGCGAGAAACGGCACGGCCCGGGCAGTAGTGACCGACTGAGCCGGCAAGTTCGCGTCTTTCACCGGGGGGCTTCGCCCCCCGGTCCGTTTTTCGGTCGAGCCGTCGCGAGTAGCGATCCCGGGCGTCGATTCTCTGCTTGACACCGGGAAGGGGGGGGCGTACACTGAAGCACGGTAGCCGGTCTGGCATGACTGCCGTAACTCCGACGCAATCGGCCTCTGGGTGGTGCCGATGCGGCACGGGGATTCATTTTTGTACCACCCCAAAAAAGGAGGCAGCTTTGAACAAGGCAGCTACTCTGGTACTGGCCTTGCTTCTGCTCAGCGGTCTTGGCTGGGCGTCGAACACGGCGACCGTCGTGCCCACCTCGGGTGTGCGCGCCGAGGCGCCGCAGAACTTCCAGACTCCGCCGATGCCGGTGGGAGAGCAGGACGCAGTCCTGCTGACCCAGGACTTCAGCGGCTCGTGGACCTCAACCAGCCCGCCGACCGGCTGGATAATCGGCTGGACCGGGGCGGGCCCGGACGCCAATGACTGGTACAACGGCGGCGGATACGCGAGGCTCTACTGGTATCCGTACGACTACGGCCAGCGAGATACTCTCGTTTCACCGACCGTCAACTGCGCTGGCTACACCAATATCACGCTGACGGCGTACGTTCAATACGACTACTTCGGCGGCGGCTACACCGCGGTCATCGAAGGGTCAACCAACGGCGGCTCAACCTGGCCCATCACCATCCGCAACTACAACAACTCGAGCTACACCGGGACCGAGGTTTTCAACATCAACTCATGGGCCGCGGGTCAGTCCCAGGTCAGGATCCGCTGGCGCGGGACCGGCGACATCTACAACATCAACTGGTGGAATGTCGACAACGTGCTCCTGCAGGGTGACATGGTGGTCAGCAATGATATCGGCGTGTCGCAGATTCTTGCGCCGATTGACCCGTTCTACGCCTTCGGCGACACGCTCTGGCCGCGGGCCATAGTCAGGAACTGGGGCACCGCTGCCCAGAACAACGTGCCCATCCGCTGCCGCATGCGCGACAGCGTCAGCGGCACGATCGTCTACGACTCGATTCGCACCGTCAGCCTCGCCCCCAACCAGATAGACACGGTTGACTTCCCGGGCTGGGTTCCTTCGGCGGTGGACGCGATCTACCGCGACACGATTCGGGCCGAGAATCCCGGCGACCAGAACCCGGCCAATGACGCGCAGTTCAACCGCGTCAAGGTGACGGAGTGGGGTTCTGAGTGTCTGACCTACAACGACGGGACGTTTGACAACGCCATCTCCTGGGTTGCGGCCGGAAACCAGCTGGCGACGCGGTTCGTGGGTCCGAAGAAACCGCTGCCCATCAACAAGGCGATCCTCTACATCTCCAGCTTCTCGGGTGCCGACTATGCGGCGGAAGTGAGGATCTACGGTAACGACGGCGGCGGCGG
>Ga0194113_10006362_pt1 | contig 15003 bp, 8 predicted proteins | sample TA2MahC200mmetaG_FD_146193 | JGI IMG/M metagenome (GOLD analysis project Ga0194113, IMG submission 146193) | Freshwater microbial communities from Lake Tanganyika, Tanzania - TA2015017 Mahale Deep Cast 200m | ecosystem: Environmental > Aquatic > Freshwater > Lake | place: Tanzania: Lake... | reverse complement strand
CCACCTTCAGCTCGCCGCGCGGGGCGAAGACGGGCACGGGCAGGTCCCTCACCCCTTCGAGCTTCAGGACGCACAGGCCGCGCGTCTCGTCCCGCCCGCACAGCTTGGCCACGTGGCGCGAGCCGTCCTGGAGCACGACCGTGATGATGGGGGGTTGGCGGAGGAAGTTGAACGTGCTGGTGACGATGAAGCCGTCGGGTGAGATGACGACGCCGGTGGTCGGCCCCTCGCCCGGCTTGCTGACGGGTCCCATTCTGCGGCGCGGCCCCGGGCCGCCCTTGGCCTTGGGCGCCGGCGGGGTGGGAACGACGCCGCCATAGCTCTCGATGGTCACGAGCGAGGGCAGCACCTTGGCCGCCGCGGCCCGGAACGCCTTGGAGACGAGGCGCGGGTCGGCCTCGGGTTCGGCTGCCCGAAGGGGGAGCCCGCTGAGGAGGGCCGCCGCGCACGGGAGCAGAACGCGCAACAGCAAGGGAATCCTGGTTTGGAGTCCTGCCTTCAGGCAGTCCTGGGTGGCCGCCGCGCCTCCGCGGGAGCAAGACTGCCTAAAGGCAGGACTCCGAACTGAAGACTGCCTAAAGGCAGGACTCCGAACTGAAGACTGCCTAAAGGCAGGACTCCGAACTGAAGACTGCCTAAAGGCAGGACTCCGAACTGAGGACTGCCTGAAGGCAGGACTCCGAACCCAGAAGGAGGTCATTTCCTGCCCTCCGGCGCTGCGGGGGTGAGGGTGACGGCGAGGATGGCCATGCCGCGCTTGAGCGTGAGGCGGACCTCTCGGCCCGGCTTGAGGCCGGCCACGGCCTCGTCGTACTCGCGGCAGTTGCGGACCACTTCCTGGCCGATGGAGAGGACGAGGTCGTCCTTGCGGACGCCTGCGGCCTGGGCGGGGGAGCCGGGGGCCACGCCGTCCACGTAGGCGGGCGCCTTGTCGCCGCTCAGCTTGAAGAGGCGGATGCCGACATAGGCCCCGCCGCCGGCCGGCCTCGGCTCATCGGTCTCCCTGGGCGGCGGCGACTCCTCCTTGTCGTCCTTGCCCTCGACGAAGCGGCGGAGCATGTCCACGGGCACGGCGTAGTTGATGCGTGTGCGGGTGTTCACGCTCTGGAAGAGCTTGCCGATCATACCGACGAGCTTGCCATCGAGCGTGCACACGGCGCCGCCCGGGCCGCCGGGGTTGCTCGTCACCGCGTCCACCAGCAGGATGTCGCCCTCGTAGGGCACATCCTGCGTGCGGTGGCGGGCCTCCATCTCGGCTCGGACCGACACGATGCCGAGATTGACCGAGAGCGGCTCCTCGTTGGAGGATGAGACGTTGAAGGTGTTGCTCACGGCGAACACCCAGTCGCCCTGGTCCACCTTGGCCTCATCCGCCAGGTTGAAGTAGAGGGGGGTCTTGGCCTCGACCTTGAGGAGTGCGGCCTGGAGCTTCTCGCTGCGGCGGACCTCGGTGGCCTCGCAGCGGCGGCCGTCGGGCAGGACGACGCGGAGCGAGTCGCTCCCCAGGTAGATGCCCTGGGCGGTGAGGATCAGCCCGTCGGGCGACACGAGGAGGCCCGTGGCATAGCCGTGCTCGCGCCCCGCCCCGCCGCCGTAGAGACGGACGCAACGCTTCTGCGCGTAGTCCATTGCGTCGCGGAAGGCCAGCGTGCCCGTCGCCTCGCCGGCCCACGCGACGGCAGCAAAGGTGCAGAGGAGCATGCCCGCGGCGACTGGGGGCAGCTTCCCGATGGTCTGAACGCGAGCCCGCAAGGGCGTCAGAAGATAGCCACGGGCGTAAGCCCGTGGATCGCCGGGGCGCAAGCGGCCCAGCCCCCGCAGGGGGCGGCAGAAGGAGAATCCGCGGCGCGCGCACTTCCCCTGGTCTCTGCCGCCCCCTGCGGGGGCTGAGCCGGGGGCGGGAACGGCGTCCCACGGGCTCACGCCCGTGGCTACCACCTGTCGCCCGCCGTTGGGCGGGCTGCTTTGGTGTGCGACACAGAGCTCGCGCTGTTGGTGGGGCATCCTCATTGGCCGCCCGCCACAGGGAGGAAGGCGTTGTCTTCGGGCTTGGCCACGGCCTCGGCGGACGTCACGACGCTCTCCAGTACGACCCGCTCGTCGAGTCCGACGACGCGGCAAGTGCGGTGTGGCACCCGCACGCCCGCGACGAGGCCGTGGTCGCTGAACACCCAGGCCCCGTCGGCGCCCTTCTGCGGGGAGTCCACGGCGGCTTTGAGGAGGCGGGCGGCGGGCCATTCGTCACCGAACAGGGCGAACCAGAAGAGGAGCTTGTTGCCCGCCTTGTCCTCCACGCGCAGGCGGAAGGCCCGCTCGCCACCCGCCCTATCGCCGCTCTCCAGTTCGACGGCGGCAAAGGCGTCGAGGGGCTTCTCCTGGCCGAAGGCGGCCAGCGCGCGGGCGAGGGCCACCTCGGCGTCCTTGCCCGAATCGGCCTCGCTCTTCCTCTCGGCCGGCTTGCCGGGCGCCTGATGCCAGAAGGTCTTGCCGTCGAAGGCCCAGGCGTAGCCCTTCGGCAGGTCGTTGTAGCCTTCGAGCACATCCACGCGGAAGCGGCCGTCGGCGGCGCGCAACACGCGGCGGCGGCCAACGGGTTTGCCATCCACGAGCACGTTCTCTTCGGAGCGAACCGCCACAGTCGGGACGCCTGTGCCACCAACACGGAAGGCGTTCCAGCGGCGGAGGAGGCGCTCGCACTCCTGGCGGTTGAGATCCTTGCTCATGATCTTGCCAGGCTCGAACTCGGGCCGCGGCGGGACGGCCTTGGCCTTCTCCTTCGGGTCAGCCGCCTTCTCTTTCTCCCCGCCTTTCTCCGCTTCCTTGGACTTCGGCATGGGGACCCGGCGGATGTCGGGCTGGCGCTGGGGCATCTGGCCGTAGGGGAGTGCGCGGAGGCGGAGCCAGACGGTTCGCTCGTCGCCGGCGTTCGGCGAAGTAGGCCGCGACTCCGTCGCGGCAGATTCCGCCGCGGAGCGGCGGGCTACTCGGAAGGTGACGGAGGCCGGCCATTCGGCGGGGTAGGTGGTGATGAGGTTGAGGTACTGGTTGGCCGTGCGGATGCGGACGCCGTCGAAGGCGAGGAGCTGGTCGCCGAGGCCCAGGCCGAGCTTGGCCACGGCGGCGTCCTCGTTGATGGCGTCGCAGATCACCTTGCCCGCGTCGTCGCGGAACGTGGCGTCGAGGGTGGCGTGCTGGCAGACCCGCGTGGCCAGGAGGTCGGGGAGGAAGTTCTTGATCTGCTCGATGGAGATGGCGTAACCGACGCCGACGTTGACGCGGCCGCGTTCCTCGAAGGAGCCGCGGCCGTTGATGCCGATGACCTGGCCCGCGAGGTTGAAGAGCGGGCCGCCCGAGTTGCCGGGGTTGATCGAGGTGTCGAACTGGATGCAATTGCCGTAGACGAGCGTGCGGCCGCCGCCCTCGCCGGGCTGGAAGCGCTCGATGCCGCTCACGATGCCGAGGGTCACGGTGGGGGCGAAGTCCTCGGCCAGAGCGAAGGGGTTGCCCATCGCCATAGCCCAATCGCCGACGCGGACGGCCCGCGAATCGCCGAGAGGGGCGAAGGGGAACTTTGGCTTGCCCTTGAGGCGGATGACCGCCACGTCGCCGCCGGGGTCGGTGCCGATCATGTCCCAGTCGTAGGCCTGGCCGTCGGCGAGGCCGGCCTTGCCTGCGCGGCCAGCGGCGCGGACGACGTGGTGGTTGGTGAGAGCGAAACCCTGGTCGTCGTAGAGCACGCCCGAGCCGCCCCCGCGGTCGGTCGCGGGGCCGTAGACGGCGACGACGGCGCCGTAGACGCTCTGGACGGCCTGGACTCGCGCCGCCTCGGCGGCCTTGACGCGGGCCAGCTCCTCGGGGGAGAGGGGCGGGGCCGCGGCAGAGGCCAGTGCGGCCATGCACAGGAGCGCGGCGAGCGGCGTCAGCCGGCGACGCCCGAGAGGAAGAGGCCCCCGTCCCTCAGGTCCCTTGGGTCCCTTTTGTCCCTTGGGTCCCTTTCCCCTGACGCCAAAGGGACCCAAGGGACCCAAGGGACCTAAGGGACGGGAGGATCGCGTGCGCATGGCTGTGGCCATCTGTGGCTTGCTCATCTCCCCTCCCGAATCACCCGCGCGTCGCACCAGTTGGCGCGGTCGGCCAGGTCGAGGTCGTCGCCCCAGTCCACGAGCAGCGTGAGGCGCTGGGCGCCCGTGACCTTCACGGCGACGTTCGCGGGCGGGTCGGCGCCGCGCATCTGCTTGCGGAAGAGCTCCTTGCCGTCGGCCAGGACCACGAACACGCAGTCGCCCTTGCCGCCGGCGGTGGCGTCAATGCCGATTGTGGCGGCGAAGAGGTCGAAGCGACCGTCGAGGGCGAAACTGAGGCGGCAGCGGGAGTGGACGCCCAGGCCCTTCTCGAACACGGTCTTGCCCAGGGTGAGGGGCTGGCCGAGGACGTTGCGGTCGCGCCGCCACGGGCCGGCATAGGTCACAAGCGGCTCCTCCACGGCCTCGATGGGATCGAGGTCCGAGAGGAAGGCGCAGCGGGTGCTCCGCACGTCCAGCCGCCACACGGCGTCCCACGGGCGGGCCAGGTCCACCTTGCCTGCCACCTGGAGGTCGAGGCGGCCGTTCTCCAGCTTCTTCACGATGGCCCAGAGTGAGGAGCCGTCCTTGAGGTGGACGAGGCACTCGCCGATGTGGTTGCGCTGCTCGGCCTTGTGGGCGAGGACGAGGCCGTAGACCTTGGCGCGGGGAATCTTGCGCTCGGCGTCGTTCCAGATGAAGCGCACCTCGTCGGCCCCGATGGCCTGGAGGCCGCCGCGGACCGCCTGCACCGTGCCCTCGGAGATGGCGAAGAGCTCGTCGAGGCGGCTCTCTTCCTCGGCGATGCTGGCCTCGAAGGCGGGGGGCACCGGCCCCGGCAGGGTGCCGAGCCGCACGGCGCGCACGAGGGCGAGAGGGAGGGTCAGGCTGTCGGCGTCCGCCCACTTGAGGGTGAAGAATTGGCTGTCGAAGGCGACGCTCTGCGCTCGGAGGACACCGCCGCCGTTGAGAAACACGTCGCAGGGCGCGGGAGCGGGTGAGGGGGCGTCGGCGCGCTCGATGCGGCGGAGGCCCATAAGGTCGAGCGGCTGCGGTCGCCCCTGGCAGCGGACCGCCCCCTGGGCGTCAATGGCCGCTACCGTGTCCTGGACGGCTGTGCCGTCGAGGAGGACGAGCCGGTCGGCGGCCTGGCCTGCAACAGCGGCCAAGGCGCAGGCCGCTGCGAAAGCCTTCAGAGAGACACCCGCGGTACGGCACATAGTGCAGGGAACCTCGGACGCTTGGCACAGCCCCCCACAAATAGGGGGACAAACTCGCTCAAACTCTGGTTCGCTGCTCCCAAAGGGAGCTCAGCGGGTTGCCGGCGGCTTCAGCCGCCGGACCCAGGCGTTAGAACCAGCCAGTCCCGAAGGGACGGCAGAAAAGAGCGGTCCCCACGGCCCGGCGCACTGCCGTCCCTTCGGGACTGGGCCGTGGGTGCGCCACAATCCGGCGGCTGAAGCCGCCGGCAACCCACTGTTGTCCCTTCGGGACTCCGATCTTGTCCCCCTACTTGCGGGGGGCTGTACTTAGCGGTCCTGCCCGTCGAGGCGAGGACTGCCTAAAGGCAGGACTCCAAACGGGTGGCTGCCCATGTTCGGAGTCCCGCCTTCAGGCAGTCCTGGCTGTCCGCAACAAGAGTGACCTAGCGCTCGCCTTCCTGAAGGCTCTTGTAGTACTGTTCGAGCAGCTCGCGGTAGCGCTCGGGGAACTTGGCTTTGAGGACGTTGAGGACCTCCTGGCGCTCGCGCGCGCGGGCGTTGCCCCACACCTCGTCGGCGCGGCCGCGTGCGAGGCGGCCGAGGGCGCCGATGCGGCCCTGGCCTGGTGAGACGGAGGACTGGCTGGCGGGACCGGAGGGCTGCTGATTACCGCTTGGGGGGCCACCCTGGCCCCCGCGACCCCCGCCCCCTCACCCACCTCCCCCGCCGCCCTGTTGCTCGCGGTCCTCCGCCTCCTTGATCAGCTTGTCGAGCATGGCGATGATGCGCTCCTGCCGCTCCTGGGTCGGCTTGCCCGAGCGTTCGAGGTGGAGGCGGCGGCGGGAGTCCACCATGCGGGTCTGCACGTCGTCGAGCGAGCCCTCTTCGAGGGCCTGGATGGTGCGCACCACGTGGTCGGCGCCGATGCGCATGCGCTCGGGGGCGTCGGGATAGAGCTTCACGAAGTCGCGGAAGACGCGGAGCGCGGCCTCGCGGCGGAGGAGGGCCGTCTGGCAGATGCCGACGAGGAACAGGCTGTCGCCGCCGTAGAGCGTGCGGTCGAGCCATTCGCCTGCGACCTTCGAGAGAAGCGGGAGGGCGGCCTCGTAGTCCTCATCAATCACGCGCGCCCGGCCGTCGAAGTAGGCGGCGTGGGCCGCCAGATAGGGGTCGGGGGATTTGGCCAGCTCTGCGAGGATGGCGGACGCCTTCTTCGTGTCCTCGTCGTTCAGCGCGTTGAGGGCCTCCCTGAGCTTTGGGTAAAGCTCGGCGACGGCGGCAGCGAGGGCGTCGGGGAGTTGCGCGGGGTCGCCCTTCGCCAGGTCGAGGTGGCGCTTGGCGGCGGCGCGGGCCGGCTCGGGCAGCTTGGCGTCGGCCTCGATGGCCTTGAGGAAGGCGGCCACAACGTCGGCGGGCATGGGGGGCTTGTAGAGCTTCATCCCGGCGACGGCGGGGTCCTTCTCGAGGTCGGCGATGAGGGCGGCGGCCTCGGCGATGAGGGCCTTCAGCGCGTCGTCGGTCGTGTTCTGGAAGGTCTCGCGGAACTCGAGCGCCCGGGTGTAGGCGGCTGGGCGGTCGTCCTCCTTGATGAGCTTTCGGACCTCGTTGTAGCTCTCGGTGGCGGCGGCGAGGCGCTCCTTGCGGGCCTCGGGCGTATCGTCGTCCTGGTGGACGAACCAGAGCTTGCTCATCCACTTGGCGCCCTCTTCCAGGATGCGGGCGGGGGCCGGCTCGGGCTGGCGGGCGTCGAAGGGCTTGAGTTGGAAGGGGACCCCCTTCTCCTGGCAGTCGGCGCTCGCCTTGAACAGCTCCCGGGCGTTGGGGTTCATGCGGGTGGTGGTGGCGAAGACGGCGATGTGCTTCGGGTGCTCGGCGGGCGCGGCGACCTCGAAGGCGCCGTCGGCGAAGACGCCGGCGAACTTAGCGGGATAGCTGCGCGCCAGGGCCACCGCCGCCCTCGCTCCGCCGCCGAAACCAGCCGCGTAGGAGCGGCGGGGGTGGGCACGCAGCTTCTTCTCCACGCTCGCCATCACCGCGTCCCAGAGGGGCTTGATGTCGTCCAGCTTCGGCGTGTCGGTGACGCCGCGATTGCACCAGGCGATGGCCCAGCCGAACTGATTGGCAAGGGGCGCCCAGCGCTTGGCGGAAAGCTCGCCGTCGTTGTCCGTGGCCGAGAAGCCGTAGAGGACGGGGTAGCGCTTCGCGGCGTCGAAGGCCTTGGGCAGGCAGAGGCTGTAGGTGAGCACGCCCTCGTCGTCCAGGGTGATGCGCTGGACCTGGCTCTCCTCGGCGGCGGGCTTCTCTGGGGCGGCCGCGGGCGGCTTGGCGTCGGGCTTGGCCTCCTTGGCCTTCTCCTTGGCCTCGCCGGCGAACGAGAGGGCCGCCAACCACGCGACGAACACGGGAAGCGTCTTCATCTTCGGCACCCCCATAGAGGAAGAAGGCGAAGGGTCAACGCTCGATCATCTCCTGGGTCATCTTGGCCACTTCGGCCTGGCGCTGGGTGATCTTGTCGAGGTGGCTCTTCATCAGGGCATCGAGCGGGCCCTCGGGCCGCGCCCGGTCGAATGCCTGCGTGCGCTTGTTCACGCGGAGCTGGGCCGACTTGAGGAGCTTGAGTTCCGCCGAACTGGGCACGAGCGGCTGAAGCTGGGGCTGGGACGGCTGGCTCTGGGACTGCTGCTGTTGCTGCTGCTGTTCTTTGCGGGCGCGCTCGAGGGCGGCGATGAGCTCCTCGAGGGTCTGCTCGATCTCGCGTTCGAGTTCCTGGGTGTATTTCCCGGTTTGCTCGCGGCTGAGGAGGTGTTGGACGCTTCGCATGTCGTCGCGGAGCTGGGAGACGATCTGGGGGAAGATGACGGTCGTGCCGTCCTCGACCAGCATGTCGAGGGCCTTCTGGGTGAGGACGGCGAGCTTGCCCTCCTCGTCCGTGATGTCGGCCAGGCGGAGCCGGTCGGTGCGGGTCCAGTCGCGCTTGCCGCGTGCCGTCTCCAGGTCAATGGTGGAAAGGGTGATCGGCTTGTGGCGTTCGAGAATCTCGCGGAAGCGGGCCTCGAGGGCGGCGAGGATTTCCTCGCGCTCCTCCTCGCGGAGCTGGGCGAGGGCCTTCTCGATCTCCTGCATCGCCCGCTCGAGGTCGTCAATCGCCTGCCGCTGGTTCTGAGCGGCGCTCTTCGGGTCCTGCTTGCGGTGATCGCCGGACGCCCGCTGCATGGATTGCTGGGCGCGCTGGACATTTTCCTGGCCCGGCTGCTGCTGGCCCTGGTTGCCGCCCTGGGAGCCGCCTTGCGACCCACCCTGTGAACCCCCTTGGGAGCCGCCCTGGGAACCACCCTGAGAACCGCCCTGCGACCCGCCTTGAGAGCCCCCTTGCGAGCCACCCTGCGAGCCGCCCTGAGAGCCGCCTTGGGACCCGCCCTGGTTGGCCTGGTCCATGCTGCGGGCGAGCTTCTGCGTCTCGTCAGCGATGCGGTCCTGGCGCTCCGCGAGCTTCTTGAAGTGGTCCTCGGGCAGCTTGGCCAGGCGGTCGCGCTCCTTCTTCAACTCGTCCACCGCCTCCTGGAGGCGAGCGACGGCGTCGCGTTCGTTGCCCTCGGCGGCCTTTCGTGCGCCGCGGACGAGGTTCTCCTCGGCCCCCTTCTGGCTGGCCACGGCGCGGCCGAGGGCCTGCTGGCCTGGCTCGCCGCCCTGCTGGCCGCCCTGAGAACCACCTTGTGATCCGCCCTGAGAGCCGCTCTGCGACCCACCTTGAGAACCGCTCTGGGACCCGCCCTGGCTCTGGGACCCACCTTGGCTCTGGGGGCTACCTGGCTGCGAGCCGGGCTGGCCGCCGGCTTCGGCCGCGATGTCCTTGACCACGCGCTCGGTGGCCTCGCGGACGTCCTTCTGCTCGGAGGCGATGCGGCCGAGGCCCTGGAGGTCCTGACTGCTGGCCGCGCCGGTCTTGGCCAGGATGTCCTTCTCCTTGCCGACGAGGCCCTCGAGCTCGCGGATGCGCTCGTCGAGCTTCTTGAGAACCTCATCCTTGTTGGCGATCTTCTCGCTCTCGCGCTTCTCGCCGGTCTCCTTCTCGATGATCTGGCGGATTTCCTTCCTCCAGGCCTCGAGCTGCTCGATCCGCTTCTGAATCTCATCCTTGTCGTCCGCCGTGAGGACCTCGATGAGGCGCATGAGGTCCTGCATCACCAGGTCCTGGGCCTTTCGGGCGCCGTCGAGGTCGCCCTTGTCGAGCAGGGCCACGATCTTGGCCATGTGGCGCTCGATGAGGGCCTCCTTGGACTCCTGGAGTGCGCGAAGGAGCTTGGCGGCCTGCTCGGGTTCGTTGGCCTTGAGGACTTCGGCGAGGCGTGCGAACTTCTGCTCCAGCTCGGCCACCATCTGGCGCACGCCGTCCTGGCGGATGCCGAGGGGCGAGTTCAGCGGCTTCGTCTCCGCGGGCGGGGCCTCCTTCTCCTTGGTGGCCGGCTCGGCGGCGAGCGCGTGGAGTCCAAGGGTGCCAACAGCCATCAGCACGGCAGCGAGGCGTTTCATGGCAGCACTCCTTGTGGGTTTGTAGTGCGGGCTTCAGCCCGTATTCTGGTACGGCCTGAAGGCCGCACTACGAACTGCCCATCAGTCGAAGATCCTCTGGATCCGGCGCTGGTGCTCCCTGATGGTCTCCTCGTTGAGGTTCTTCTGTGCCCTGAGGACCTCGCGGAGGAGGTTGACGGCTTCCTGGTATCCCTCCCATTTTACCATATGGCGGAGGATTTCTCGCATGGATTTTACAAGCTCGTCTTGCTCCTTCGCGGCGTCGGCCAGGGCGGCCAGGCTCTCGTCCTTCGGCTGCCCGTCCTTCGACGGGAGGGCCTTGCGCGCCACGTCGAGCAGGTCGGCCGCCTGGAGCACGCCGCGTCGAGCCAGCAGCTCGAGCGGCTCGATGATGCGGCCTCCGAGGCGCTCGCGGGCGACCTGCGGGTCGGGTTCCATGCGGTTGTTCTCGACCTCGGCGAGGATTTGGGCGAATTGGGCAGCGATGGCCAGGCCGCGGCCGCCCACCAGGCGCTGGAGCTTCTCGGAGGCGGCCAGGATGTCCCGGTCCTTCGCGCCCAGGGTGGGGTCGCGCTTGAGCGTGGCTTCGAGGGCGCGGGAGTTTTCGAGGAGCTTCACCTGGTCGTTGAGGATGCGCTCGAACTCCAGGCGCTGCTCCTGCTCGCGGCGCAGGAGTTCCGCACGCAACTCGTCCTCGGTAACAACGCGGAGCGAGAAGGTGCCGGAGAGGCCGACCTTGGGGCCGGAGACCGTGTCGTTGTCCTTCGCCTCGACGTGGAGCGCCATGTGCACGCCGGGGGCAAGAGCGAGCGGCCCCACTTCGAGGCGGTGGGTGAGGGCAAGCTGCTTCTGGCCATAGGCATCCTTGCGGTCGCCGAAGGCCGCGCGCCGCTCGACGGGTTCCTTGGCGGCGTCGGAGCCGACGACGGCCACCAGCTCGGCGGCGACCACCGCGTAGTCGTCCGACATCCTGGCGTGGAGGGGGACGACGGCGCGCGGGATGATCATGTCGCCGATGCCCTCGAGCCGCGCGCGCACGGAGGGCTTCTGGTCGGGCACGACCTTGAGGGAGAAGCGGGCCGGCTGCCGCGAGGCATAGCCGTCGCTGTCCACCAGCTCGATGGCATACGTGCTGCTCTGGAGAGTGTCGCCTGCCAGCGTGGTGCGGATTTCCCGCTCACCACTCAGCGAGAAGGGGATGGGCTTGGCCTTGCCGAATGACAGCTCGGCGCTCCGCAGCGGCTTGCTCGCCACGCCCTGCACCTCGAGCGTGCTGCCGAGGAGGATGGGGTAGGAGCCGACGTCCGACGGGAGCGGGTGCGGCCCCTTGCCGACGTAGGGCGGCGGTGTGCAGACGAGGGTGAGGGATTCGACGATGGGGCGCTCGACGAGGCGGACGTAGCACCAGGGCGACTCGGCGTCGCCGCCCCACACGTAGAAGCGGAGCGGCTCGAGGACGTTGCGGAAGGTGGCGCTGAAGGTGTTGCCGCCCACGACGGCCATCGGCTCGCTGCCCGACGCGCCGCCCTCCTGGCGGAAGCGGAGCATCACGAGCGAGGGCACGACGCCGCTGGGGTCGGCCTGCACCTGAATCGTCAAGTCGTCGCCGCGCGGGCACACGATCGCGTTGCCCGTCGCGCCCACGATGGTGAGGCGTGTGGCCTGGGGCCACGAGCGGTCGAGGAGCAGCACGTTGCGGGCGAACCAGAGGCGCATGGTGGCGGGGAAGGCGCCGCACGCGGAGCCCACGAGGACGACGGCGAAGGCGAGAGCCGCCAGGTTGAGGCCCCGCCGGCGGCGGTCGAGCGTGTCGGAGAAGTCCACGCCCTCGGCGGCGCGGATGCCGTCGTCAATCGTCGCCCGCACCAGCGCGGGAGAGGAGCCGGCGGCCTCGGTCTCGGCGTCGCTCATCCTGGCGAACTGGAGGGCGCTGATGAGGCGCTCGCGGAGCTCGCGGTGGCGGGCCTCGACGAGGATGCCCAGCGTCTCGTCGTCCAACTGGCGCATCAGGGGCCGCCCGAGGCGCCGCCAGGCGAGAAAGCCGAGGGCAGCCAGGCCGATGAGCAGGCTCAGAGCCCGCTGCGTGCCGTCCATCCGCAGATAGCGGTCCACCAGCAGGCTCACGGCGGAGAGGAGCACGAGCGCCACGGCCAGCACAGCCGCGCCATCGAGGGCCAGCCACAGGCGCACCGAGCGCCGCAGGCCCGCGAGCTTCTGTTCTATGGCCACGGGAATCACTGTATTCGACGCCATTCTCTCAGCCTACTCCAAGCGGCAGACGGCAGAGGGCAGACGACAGACGGCAGACGGCAGACGGCAGACGACAGACGGCAGACGGCAGACGGCAGACGACAGACAAGAACCAAGAGAGTTGCAGCTTCTGTCGTCTGTCATCTGTCATCTGGGCTCACGCATCACGCATCACGCATCACGTCTTCACATCAGGCGGTTGTATTTGCGCACCGCCCACTCGATGGTCAGCAGCACCGCAAGGAGCCCGAGGAGGCGGGTCGTGTCCCACAGGTTCTGCGGCTTCTCGCGGACGATGATCGTCTCGTGCCGGTCGGGGATGGCGGCGGCCACCTGGCCGGCCTCCTCGATGGCGAAGTAGCAGCCCTTCGACCGCTCGGCCATGTCGGCCAGGAGCGCGCGGTTGAGGCGCGGGTCGGCGAACTCCACCCGCGGCGTCTCGACCGTGATCTGCTTCGTCACCAGGACGGGCTTGCCGCTCGGGTCGTCGCGCAGGGCGACTTCGAGTTCGAGGATGCCGAGTTGGGACGCGATGAAGGCCCCCTCGTAGTGGCCAGGGCGGTTCGGCACGGCGCGCAGCTCGCCATTGATGGGCTGCGTGCCCGGCTGGCCGCGGACGGTCAGCGGCACCGTGGGCAGCGCGAGCGGCTCGAAGGCCGGCGTGTAGAGCGTGGCCGCCACGGGCACGCGGGCGCCCGCGGCGAACAGGTCGCGGTCGGTCTCGATGCGGCCCCGCCGCTTGCCGCCCATCAGGCGCCCCTCGACCAGGTAGCGGACGGCCTGGACCCAGAACTGGTCGAAGTGGCGCTCGCCGAGCTTGCGCCAGCGCCAGGTGGAGTTGAAGCCGAGGTAGAGGCAGCGGCCCGCCCCGTACTGGCTGGCGACGAGGAGCGGGCGCCATTCCTCCTTGCTGCGCAGACGCGGGTCGCTGTGCTCCATGAGCGTGGCCGTGCCAGGTTTCACGCCGCTGGTGGGGAAGGACCAGTAGACGCCCGGCATGGCCTCCCAGATGCGGGCGTTGACCTGCGGGTCCTTGTCGAGGGTCAGGATCGGGTGGTCGCTGCCGGCCGCTGTGATGCGGGGCGGCCAGGGGCGGGTGTGCGTCTCGCTCAGGAGGCGGAGATCGGCCTCCGTGAAATCGCCCAGGCGGACGGGCAGGAGCGTGCGCACCTCGCGGGTGCGGTGGCCGGTGAGGAAGCGGACCGTGTACTTCGGCCCCGCCTGCCACAGGAGGCCGCCCGCGTGGTCGCCCACGAACTTCTTCAGAGCCTCCATCCACGCCTCGCTGAACTCCATCGGGTCGGGGTCAAGGAAGATCACGACGTCGTACTTGAACAGCTCCTCCGCCTTGTCCGGCAGCTTCTCGATCACTGTGTCGCCGTCCTGCCGCATGTCGGGGTCAATGGACTGAAGCCAGCAGGAGACGTTGATGGTCTTGTCGCGGATGAGGAGGGTGCGGAGGGGCTGGAAGTCCCAGGTGGGGGAGCCGGCGATGAGGAGGACGCGGGCCTGCTCGCTGACGACGCGGACGGTGATCGAGCGCTCGTTGTCGCTCTTGAGCAGCTCGTTGGGCTGCGGGGCGACGCGGACGGTGTAGATGAACTGGCCTGGGACCTTGGGGGTGTGGCGGAAGGCGACCGTGGCCTGGCCGGGCTCGCCCTGGAACGTGACCTGCTTGCGCTCGAGGACGGATTCCTGGGCGGGCGCCTCCTCGGTGCCTGCGGTCTTGCGCTCGACGAGTTCGGCGGTGACGGCCGCGGCCCCGAGGCCCTCGGCGCTCAGGCGGGCCTGAAGCTGGAAGGGGTCGCCGGCGAAGGCCGTCTCGGGCGCCCACACGTCCACCACCCGCAGGTTCTGGGGGTTCCTGGGGTCGCCGATGCCGATGGGGAAGAGGGGCACGCGCTGCTGGGCCGCCAGGTCTGCCGCGGCCAGGGGGTCGCCGCCGCCCGTGTGCTGCCCATCCCCGATCATCACAATGCCCGCGACGGGGTTGCCGGCCAGCGAGGCGAGCGATTCGCGGACCGCCCGCGCCAGGTCGGTGCTCGTGCCCGACGGCACGAGGGGCGGCACCGGCTCGCCCCGCGCGAGGGCCGCGGCCTCGGGCGTCTCCGAGGCAGGCTCCGACGCCAGGCCCAACGCCTCCCGAACCTTCAGGCTGTCCGAGAAGGTCATCACCCGCACGCGGCCGCGCTTGCGAAGGTCCTTGAGGAACTTCCCCTCGTCCTTCCGCAGCAAGGCGTCCACGAGTCCCGCCCGCGTGGGTGGGTTCTCCTGCACGGTCTCCGTACTCAGGCCGACGGCGCTCGCCACCTTCGCCGCCGTCTCGGCGTCGTAGTGGTCCTGGATGCTCATCGAGAGCGACTCGTCGAGGAGCAGGACCACGTACGGCTCGACCGTGCGGCGGAGCGAGATGGCCAGGGCCGGCCCCATGAACACGACGACGAGGACGAGCAGCACGGCGACGCGGACCACGGCCAGGAACGCCTTGACCGCGGGGCGACACGTCCGCATCTCGCGGCGGTAGAGCGAGTAGACCAGGTAGGCGAGGGCCGCCACCAGCCCCAGCAGCACGAAGACGCCCCACGAGGTCGGCGCGTGGGTCCAGACGAACTCCGTCTGCGCCCCTTTCGGGATGCGGCCGAGGTCGAACCCGAGCACTCGGAGCCAGAACTCGCTCATCTTGGCCCAATCATCGTCGGCTCCGCGCGTCGCGGCCGCGGAGGGCGGAAGGCACGCGAGGCAAAATGATTATGGGCAAAATGATAGGAGGAGGCGAACGAAGTGGAATGGGCGCCGGGCAATGGCCCACAGCACCTGTCCAATCGGGCTCCTCTCCTATCATTTTGCCCGAAATCATTTGGGCGTGGTCCGTTTCGGACACTGCGTAAGTTGAGGAAATGTCGTGCATTACAGCAGAAGACCCTTGAATTCACGGCCCCCTCTGGGGCATACATGTTGTT
>Ga0194113_10006338_pt1 | contig 15025 bp, 10 predicted proteins | sample TA2MahC200mmetaG_FD_146193 | JGI IMG/M metagenome (GOLD analysis project Ga0194113, IMG submission 146193) | Freshwater microbial communities from Lake Tanganyika, Tanzania - TA2015017 Mahale Deep Cast 200m | ecosystem: Environmental > Aquatic > Freshwater > Lake | place: Tanzania: Lake... | reverse complement strand
ACATCTTCGCCGAGGAGTACGGTGGCGACCCCCAGTTCCTGCAGGACATCGGCATGGAGGCCAAGGGGCTGGAGTATTCGGAGTACGTGACCAAGGAATCGCTGGCCCAGCAGGGCGGCTACGGGCTGGCCAGCAAAGGTCCGCAGCACGACGAAGCCTGGCTGATCTTCATGGATATGGTCAACAACCAGATACCCACCTTCGAGGACAAGGCCGAGGCGCTGCACTATTTTCCCATGTGGCGCACCTGGTTTGGGCTGTGCGGGCTGTGCAAGCTGCCCTGGAACGACATCGTGCCGCCGGACAACGCCGAGACCGACGAGCCGGCCAAGATACCGGAGCACGTGCAGAACTACGTGGAGCTGTTCTCCGGCGTGACCGGGCGGGAAGTGACCAAGAAAGACCTCATCACCATGTCCGAGCGGGTGTACAACTTCCAGCGCGTGTTCAACTTGAGGATGGGCTTTGGCACTCGCCAGCACGATGCCATCCCCTATCGCTCTGTGGGGCCGGTTACGGTCGAGGAGTACGAGTCCCGCGCCGAGCGCTACGACCAGCAGCTCAGGGAACTGGTGGGATTCGATCCCGAAGGCAAGACCACCGCGGAGAAGATGGCCGCCCTGCGGGCCTACCGCGAGGAGCAGTACGAGCTGCTGAAAGATGCCGTCTACAAGCGCCGTGGCTGGACGCCCAACGGCATCCCCACCCTGGAGACCCTTAAGCGGTTGGGTATTGACTTCCCCGATGTGGTGGAGCTGGTGGAGCGAGATGATACGGGTTAACGACAAGTTCGACGTCGAGTGGCAAGAGGGGATGACTGTAGACTCCCTCTTGGAGATTCTCAAGTTCACCTTCCCCATGATCGTGGTCTCGGTGAACGGCAAGGTTGTCCCCCAGAGCGAGCATGGAACGACCACGATTGAGGACAACGATGAGGTAAGGGTCATTCATCTCGTCGCTGGTGGGTGACATGAGTGAGGAGGCGACGAGGAACTTAGAAAGTTGACATCGTTAGTCAACTGAAAAAATATCAAGGAGGATATAAGATCAACATGGAAAGCAAGACGTTATTACCTGGCCGCAAGGCCAAAGCGTGGGTCGAGAGGGATGCGGCCGCCGTCTCTCCCTCCTACACCCGTTCTTACCCCTTTGTGATGGACCACGGCCGGGGCTCGGAGGCCTGGGACGTGGACGGCCACCGTTTCATTGATTTCAACGCCGGCATTGCGGTCACCGCCACGGGCCACGCCCATCCCGCTGTAGTCAGGGCCATCCAGGAGCAGGCCGAGAAGTTCATCCACATGTCCGGCACGGACTTCTACTATCCGGTCCAGATCGAGTTGGCAGAGAAGCTCAATGCCCTGGTGCCAATCAAAGAGGAGACCCAGGTCTTCTTCACTAACTCAGGTACCGAATCAGTAGAGGCAGCTTTCAAGCTGGCCCGCTATCGCATGGGGTGTCCCCGCATGTTGGCCTTCATCGGCGCCTTCCACGGTCGCAGCATGGGTTCGTTATCCCTGACCGGATCGAAGTACGTGCAACGCAAGGGCTTCGCGCCGCTGGTGCCGGGGGTGACGCATGTGCCTTACGCCTATTGCTACCGCTGCCCCTTTCACCTCGAGTATCCATCCTGCGATATCTACTGTGTAGATTACATCGAGGAAACTATCTTCCGCTACCTGATCCCCGCTGACGAAGTAGCGGCCATCTTTGTCGAACCCATCCAGGGCGAAGGAGGCTACGTGGTGCCGCCCCCAGAGTGGCATGGTCGGCTCAAGGCGTTGATGGACAAGTACGACATCCTGTACGTTGTTGACGAGATCCAGACAGGTTTCGGGCGCACGGGCAAGATGTTCGCCATCGAGCACTGGGGGGTGGAGCCCGACATCGTGTGCATGGCCAAGGGGATTGCCTCTGGCATGCCCATCGGGGCGATGGTGGCCAGGAAATCGCTGATGACCTGGGAGGCTGGAGCCCACGCCAGCACCTTCGGCGGCAACCCCGTCTGCTGTGCAGCGGCCCTGGAGACCATCAGGCTGGTAGAGGAGAACCTCATGGAGAACGCAGCCCGCATGGGCCAGCGGATAATGGATCATCTGGAGGGAATAAAGGACGACCATCCGAGCATCGGCGACGTGAGGGGCAAGGGGTTGATGATCGGCGTCGAGCTGGTGAAGGACAAGGAAACCAGGGAGCCAGCGCCGGAGATACGCAACGAGGTCGTCCAGCGCGCCTTTGAGAAGGGTCTGCTCATCCTGGGCTGTGGCCCCACTACTGTGCGCTTCATGCCAGCTCTCAACATATCCCAGGACGTTGCGGACGAGGGCCTGGCCATCTTCGAGGAGGCCCTGACTGAGGTGGAGAAGGAGGCTGGACTATAGACTACCAACTGCATCAGCGCGAATACCTTCTCCAAATCAGCCGCGCCATGACCTCGCGGCTGGACCTGCCTTCGGTGCTGCGCCTGATCCTGGGGAACGCCGTGGAGATGCTGCAAGGGCAGGCAGGCCTCATCGCCTTGCGCCAGGAGGATGGCGGCCTCCAGGTGCAAGCCAGCTATGGCTTGCCGTTGGACATCTTGCACCTCTTCGCACCCTTGCTGACCGACATCCCTACCCACGAGGCAAGGGAGCAAGGAACAAGGGAGCAAGGAACAAGGGAATCCGCGCCCTTGCGACCCTGCGACTCTGCGACCCTGCTCCATGGCCTCGGTTTGCGCCAGGTGGTGGCCCTGCCCCTGACCATGGAGGACAACCTCATCGGCGTGATCTACATCTTCCGCTCCCAAGGTGGGGTCCCCTTCTCCGCCAACGACCACCAGGTGCTGGCCAGCTTCGCCGACCAGGCCGCCATCGCCGTCCACAACGCCCGCCTCTATCAGCAACTGATGCACGAGAAGCGCCGCCTGGACGCCATCATCCAGAACAGCGCGGACGGGGTGATGATCCTGGACCCCCAACGCCACATCCAGGTCTTCAACCGCGCCCTGGAGGAGATGACGGGCTGGGCCGCTGGCGAAGCCCTGGGGCAACCCTGCTCTCGCGTGCTGGCCCTACAAGACCGCCAGGGAGAAGATATCTGCGACGCCACGTGTCCCCTCTTCCAAACTGAGCCAGGGGAACACCTCTACGCAGAAGGCGACGTCCAACGTCCGGATGGCTCAGTCGTCACCGTAGGCATCACCTACTCACCCCTCTATGATAAGGAAAGCCACCTGGTCAGCATCATCGCCAACGTGCGAGACATCACCCGCTTCCGCGAGACCGAGGAAATGAAATCCACCTTCGTCTCGGTCATCTCCCACGAGCTGAAGAGCCCCGTCTCCATCATCAAGGGCTACGCCGACACCTTGCGCCGCGAGGACGCTCAGTGGGATGAGGATACGCTGAGACAAGGGCTCGCTGTCATCGCCGAGGAGAGCGACCGCCTGAACAAGCTCATAGACAATCTCCTCGACGCCTCGCGCCTTCAAGCCAGCGCCTTCAAGCTGGAGCTCAGCTATCTGCAAGTGGACAAGCTGGCAGAAAAGGTGATGGATGAATTCCGAACCCAATCGAGCGAGCATATGTTCACCCTGGACTTCCCCCCTGATCCTTCGCCAGGCTCAGGACACCGCTTTCCCGCTGTGCGGGGCGACATCGAGCGGTTACGGCAGGTGCTGACTAACCTGCTCTCCAACGCCATCAAATACTCACCTCGTGGGGGATTGATTCGGACGGGCGGCTGGGCCGATGACGATTGGGTCTACGTCTACGTGGCCGACGAGGGCATCGGCATCCCCAGGTCGGAGCAGGAGCGCATTTTCGAGCGCTTCTATCGGGCGGAGAGCCCCCTCACCCGCCGCACCGAAGGAGCGGGCCTGGGCCTCTACCTTTGCAAGGAAGTGGTCGAAGCCCACGGCGGAAAAATCTGGGTGCAGAGCGAGCCAGGCAAGGGAGCCAGGTTCATTTTCAAGCTGCCGCGAGGCTAACGCATGAACGAACACCAACGCATTGACCTCCACGTTCACTCCTTTCTCAGTGATGGGGTGCTCCTGCCCAGCGAGATTCTGCGACGGGCAGCAGTTGTGGGGCACGGAGCCATCGCCATCACCGACCACGCCGATGCGTCCAATCTGGACGCGATCGTTTCCAGCCTGGTGCGCTTCGCCCAGGAGCAACGAGGAGACTTCCCCCTGACCTTCGTGCCAGGCGTGGAGCTGACCCACATCGCCCCGGCCAGCATCGCCCCTCTGGCCCGGCGGGCTCGCGGGCTGGGAGCGGGGCTGGTCGTAGTGCACGGCGAGACCATCGTGGAACCCGTGATGGCAGGCACCAACCGCGCGGCGGTGGAGTGCGCCGAGGTGGACATCCTGGCCCACCCCGGCCTCATCACTTTAGAGGAGGCCCGAATCGCCGCCGGCAACGGCGTCTACCTGGAAATCACCTCTCGCCACGGCCACTGCCTGACCAACGGCCACGTGGTTCAAATCGCCCGCCAGTCAGGAGCCAGGCTGGTCCTCAACACCGATGCCCACTCGCCCGGCGATATGATAGACCAGGAGATGGCCCGTCTGGTAGCCGCCGGCGCCGGGTTAACCGCAGAAGAGGTCCATGTGGTCACCGTAGTCAACCCCCAGGCTTTGGTCCAGCGAGCCCTCAGCCGCTATGTGCCGATGGTCTGATACGTGCCAGGCACTTTCGTGTATTGGCAAGTGCCTGGCACATTGAGGCTCGCACCTACGATCCACCCAAATAGACACCAGAAAGGAAATCCAAAACAGTGTACCAACCACAGATAGCCGCTGTAACCTGCCCCCTCTGTGGGCGCCGATACGGCGCCCAGGTGCAGAGCATCATTGACGTAGGTCAGGATCCAGAGGCCAAAACGAAACTTCTGCGGGGTAAGCTAAACGTCGCCGCCTGCCCTCAGTGCGGCAACACCGGCATGCTGAACGTTCCCTTCGTCTACCACGACCCTGACAAAGAGCTGCTCCTCTGCTTCCTGCCACCTGAACTGAGCCTGAGAGGCGACGACCAGCACAAGCTGGTCGGCAACCTGACCAACCGCGTCTTGAGCTCCTTGGCCCCGGAAGAGCGCAAGGGCTATCTCTTGCAGCCCAAGATCTTTCTCGGTCTGCAAGGGTTGCTGGACGAGATCGTGCAGGCCGACGGGATCACCAAGGAGCAACTGGATGCCCAACGGGCCAAGCTGAATCTCATCCAGCGTTTCTTGGATGCCACCAGCGAGGACGTCCTGCGAGTCCTGGTTCGGGAGCACGACGACCAACTGGATTACGAATTCTTCTATCTCCTGACCGGCTCCATAGAGATGGCCAGGGCCGAGGGCGCGGAAGATAGGGTCAAACGCCTTTTGGCACTGCGGGAGAAGCTGCTGGAGTTCAGCAGCCTGGGCAAAGCCAGCCGAGTCGAGCGCGAGGTCGCCGAGGCCTTGGAAGAGGGCATGACGCGGGAAGAGTTCCTGGAGAAGGTGATCGAATGTGAGAGCGACGCCGAACTGGAGGCGCTGATAGCTGTCGGACGCCGCATGCTGGATTATCAGTTCTTCCGCAGCCTGACCAGCAGGATCGAGGCCCACGAAGGGGAAGGAAACGCCGCGGAGGCCCAGCGGCTCAAGGGCCTGCGGTCCCGCATCCTGGAGATCAGGGACAGGCTGGCTGCCGAGGCCCGAGCCATGGTGCAAGAAAAAGCGGTTTTGTTGGGGGAGATTTTCGAGAGCGAGGACCCGGAAGAAGCGCTGCGAGAGCACGTGGAGGAAATTGACGATGCCTTCTTTGCTGTCCTGTCGGCTAACATCGAGCAAACCGAAGCCAAGGGAGACAAGGAAGCAGCCAGGAAGCTCAAACGCCTGGAGAACTTGGCCCTCGAGTTACTGCAGGAGAGAGCGCCCCGGCCAATCAGGTTCATCAACCAACTGATGGGGGCTCAATATCCCAGAGAGACGAAGAGGCTGCTGGAGGAGAACGTCGAGCAAGTAAATGATGAGTTGTTGAAGGTGCTGGATCTGGTCATCGCGAATCTAAATCGTGGGGGGGATAAAAAAGCAGCCCGACACCTGAGGGAGATCAGGGATCAAGCAAGGGCCATGCTGAAGTAGCAGTCGTCATGAGGGAATCCTGTCCAGGCGGAAGCCGTGGCCACGCACCGTGACGATGTACTGGTGATCGGGATCAACCTCACTCACCCTCTCGCGCAGGCGGCGGACCAAAGCATCAATGGCCTGGTCAGAGACCCCTCCCTCCGACGCTTCGGGCCAAACCGCCGCCACGATCTCGTCCCGGCTGCACACCTGCCCTGCCCTATCGTATAAGAGTTCCAACAGCCGATACTGAGCCAAAGAGAGGGGGAGACCAAGCTCTCGCCCTCCAACGAGCACCACGAGCCTCTCTTTATCCAGGTAAAGACCAGGGCGCTTCCCCCATTCGAAAACCAGCGGGGCCGTAGCTTCAGCGCCGACGAAGCTCAGCCTGACGCACAGAGCGATCTGTATCTCGTCACCATCCTGCAAGACGTAGGGCTCTGTCACCTCACGACCGTTGACGTAGGTTCCGTTCCTGCTCCCCAGGTCCTCCAGGACGTACTGGCCGTCCAGGCGTCGAATCTGGGCGTGACGGCGGGAAACCTGACGCTCTATGAGCACGACGTCGCAATCCTCGCTGCGCCCGATAGTAACCCTATCTTTCTCGACGGGCCAACTCCGACCAGCCTCTTGACCCTCTTGCATGATCAGCGTGGGCATCTCTATCTCGAACATCGTGTAGCGCCTCCTGATACTTGAAAGAAGGAGTGCGGACGCAAGTCCGCCCCAAGCAGGCTTGCGCCTGCACTCCCCTTCATAAGGCAAAGCGGTTTGACAAGAAAATGATTATGGATTAAGCTATATGAAGATTCTATTACGAGGGCAGAAGTTTTGATCCAACCGTTAGCACTCGGTACCGTCCTGTGGTCAAGATATAAAATCGTGGAGATGGTGGGCCAGGGTGGCATGGGCGCCGTCTACCGAGCCGAGGACCTGCGCCTGGAGGGCAGGCAGTGCGCCGTGAAAGAGGTGCAGCACGAGGCCGAGGCCGACTTCGCAGCCCAGGCTCGGGAGCAATTCCACCGCGAGGCGAGCGTGTTGGCCAGACTCGATCACCCCAATCTGCCCAAGGTGTCCGACTATTTCTCGGAGGGAAATCGAGACTATCTGGTCATGGACTTCGTGGCCGGGCGCAACCTGAAGGAAGTCATGGACGACGCACGTCGCCAGGGCCGATTCCTCGATGAGAAACAGGTGCGAGCCTGGGCCGAGCAGCTCTGCGATGCCCTGGAATACCTCCACAGCCAGACCCCCCCAATCCTCCATCGCGACGTCAAGCCTACCAACATCAGGCTCACCCCCGGTGGTACTCTCAAACTGGTGGACTTCGGCCTGGTCAAGCTCCTGGTCCCCGACGACTCCAGAACGATCACCATCCTCCAGGGCCGCGGGACGATCCAATATACTCCGCTGGAGCAGTATGGAGGAGACACGGGGCACACCGACATCCGATCCGACATCTACTCCCTGGGGGCCACTCTCTACCATCTCCTCACCAACCAGCCTCCAGCCGACGTCAAGCAGCGCTTCCTGCAGCCCGAGTCGCTGCCCTCCCCTCGCAGCCTCAACCCTCGGCTGTCCCCTCGTATCGAGAGGGCCATCTTGCGGGCCCTGGAGATGCACCCCGACAAGCGCCCGGCCAGCGTAGCCGAATTCAGAGCCGAGCTACACTCCTTCTCCATCCCTGAGCCCCTGACCGCTCTGCTCCCAGCCGGGGGAGAGTGGGGAGATGCAGCTCGAGAGAACAGGACTCTAATAGCCCTTGCCCTGGCCCTGCTCATCCTCGCCTTTCTGATTACCCTTAACAGCGGACTATAGGATTTAACGGCCTCGCTCCCCTGCTCCTCTGCCCCCCTGCTCCCCTGTCCCCCTGCTCCCTTGCAGCCTATCCCACACCTGCTGGCCCAGCACATAGCCCAGGGGCAGCAAACTGAAGAGCAGGCACATTAAGAGGGCTCCCCAGTCTGATGATAACTTTCGAAACAGCCCCGCCCCCGGCAGGTTCAGTCCGTAGAGGCTATAGCCTGTCAGCCCCCCCACCACACTCAGCAAGAAGAATCTCAACTGCCGTGATAGCGAATGGCCATCGTTGCGCTGCACCAGGTAGTTTGCTCCTCCAATGGCCACGCTGCCCAGCAGGGCCAGCAGAAAGTCACCCATGTCCACTCGACGCCTGGGCGGCTCGACACTCCCCTCTTCTGAAGGAACCTCGGTCGGCATAGCCGTCGGAGTTGGCTCAGGGGTGGAGGTGGGCGTAGGCGCAGGGGTGGAGGTGGGAGTGGGGGTGGGCGTTGGTTCAGGGGTGGGGTTAGGCGTTGGTGTGGAGGTCGGTACAGGTGTATCGGTAGGAGTGGGCACCTCAGTAGCAATAGTAGCTGGCTCATCACCCTTGATGATCACTGTCAATGTGTGGGACGTTTGGGCCGGGTCGCTGGTCACCGTGATGCGCAACTCCCCAGTCCTCTCCACGGTAATAGTCGTCTCCGCTACCCCGTCTACCGTGGTCACGTAATGGCGAGGCGATTCCACTGATTCCGCTGGATAGAGGAGGCGGAATACCACCGGAGTGCCATCGGGCACCGGATAGCCGTTCCTGTCCCGGATGACGCTGGTTCGTACCCGCAAGGTGTCTCCCACGTCGAGGTCAATAGGTGTAGGTGTTCCTTCTTGCTTGACGAGCGTGGCCGGGGCTATAACTTCGATGACTTGATTGGGGTCAGGCTCCGTTCGGGAGATCAGGTTGTACTTTATCCCTTCCACGCTGACCGAGGAAGCCCCCGAGGGCATGAACTCCTGGAAGAGGACCCGCACCGAGGCTTCGATAAAAGGCTCGACCTTGCTGTAAATGCCGTAGTAGGCCGTCAACTTGCTGATCTCGGTGCTGTCCAGGTAATAGGGCGCATTGTAAGCCAGGACGACCACCTTCTTGCCAGGCAAGACGTCGGGGCGCAGCTTCAACAGAGACTTAACCGCGTCGGACTGAGGGTAATCCTCGAGGTTGAGGTCCAGCATGGCAAAGATGAGCCAGTCGGCCTCACGCATCAGGCCCTCAATGTCCACCTCGGGAACCGCTCCCTCGGCCAGGAATTGTTTCAATTGACTGAAAGTCAAACTGTTGATGCGTGCCGGGTCCACCTGCCCAATGGCCTCAGGCCCGTAGCGCTGGAGGATAGTCTCTCGCAGAGCATCAGGTTCGATTAAAGAGAACGGCTCACAAGTCGGACAATCGCTTGCCTGCCGGTCGGCGGTAAAGATGAGAATGTCCTCACCAATACGGGGCGAACTGGGCAGCCTATCGGCCAACTCCTCCGGCCCAGGGTAGATGAGAGTAATAGCTTCCTGAGCGACCTGGAAGACTACTTCCCTTCCCCGTCCCACCACCTCCGCCAGGTTATCCACACCAACTTGAACCGCTTCCAGGGTGAAACCTGTCCTGAGCGTAGACGAAGGATCGGGGTACAGCCGGTGCTTGAGGCTCAGAACGCGCCGCAGGGCCCCATCAACCCGGGCCTGGAAATTGGGATCGCTGCGGTATTTGTCGCGGAAGAATTGAATGGTGCCCTTGATATTTTCTAACTGCTCCGGCCAACTATCAGTTAAAGCAAACTCGGAGAGCATCAACAAATCGTTGCCGGCCAGGAATGCCTCTTGAGCGATGCGCTTATGGGGGAAGGTCTGCAATTGGGGATCGTAGTACTTGCGCACCGCCGGGACCCCCAAAGCGTTGCTGACCATCAGCCCTCCCCCACTACGCCAGGGCTCAAATTCGGGCAGAGCCATGAGGGCCTGGAGGGCCTGGGGATCGAAACTGATGGGCCGGGTGAGCTGGCGGATGTTGCCCTGAAAGCCTCTATAGCGAATATGAGAGGTCATCAGGGCATCGGCCACAGCGTGTGGATCATCCTCTTTCAGTTGGGTGACGGCAAAAAAGGGAGCCAGCTCGATCTTACGCAGCTCTTGGAGAGACTTCTGCACCGTGGCCACTTCCTCGTCGGCGCGACGATCACTGGCCCCATGGCCGGGGAAGTGCTTGGCCACCACTGCTACCCTGCCTTCGCTCCCTCGGTGGACTCCGCGGATGTAGGCCTGGCCGAACCTGCCCACCCAATAGGGGTCGCCACCGAAGATACGAGTGCCCAGATCCCCCTTGAGGCCCGGCCGCGGGTTGTCCAGCACGTCCAGCGAAGGACCCAGGAGCATGTTGAGGCCCATAGCCTTTAATTCCTGCCCCACGATCTCGCCGATTTTCTCGGCGTTCTTCACGTTCCAGGTAGCGCCAAGGGCCATGTTGTTGGGCAACTCTGTCACACCAGCGGTGATCTGGGTATAGGGGAAGCCATCCCCATCCTGGGTGATGGCAATGAACAGGGGGACAGAGGTGGTGGTACCAGTCAACGGTTGACTAAAGGCGAGGGCCTGGAGGCCGTTGGTCAAATCGGCTACCTGGCGTGGAGTATCCTCGGCATTGGTGAAATTGCCATTGCCGGTCAGGAGCACCACCCCGCCCACCCGGTATTCACTGATGAGCTGGGCGATATCCGACTCAGGGCTGAGATCGCGGCCAACAAAAGTGACCAGAAACAACTGGCCTACCTTTTCCTCCACCGACATGCCATCTATCAGCCCCTGGATGAAGTCGCTCTCGTCTTGCGCTTCCACAGGGATTGATAGGAACAGGGGGAGCAAGATAGTTCCCAATATCAATAACGACAGGCTGCAAAACAAACTCCGTCTCATTACCATCCTCCACGCTGATAAATGCCCTGGGCGGCCACTATAAGTATACCTCTTTATGGCCAAACCGTCAAGAGAGTACTACTGGCAAATCTTTCCCCTGTGTGGTATAATTACGAACATATCACCTATCGAAAGGAAAACGCACCTATGCCTGTTACCAAAATCGTCGTCATCGGCGCGGGCAGCGCCAGCTTCGGCCTGAACACGCTGGCCACGATCATGCGCAGCCAGGCCCTGTGCGGCAGCACCCTGAGCCTGGTGGACATAGATCGCCGGGGCCTGGAGACTATGTCCACTCTGGGAGCACGGATGAACCGCGAATGGGACGCCCGGATAACCATCGAGTCCTCCACTGAGCGCACCGACCTGCTGCCGGAGGCCGATTTTGTCATCCTGTCCATCGAGCCCGGCCCCCGCGAACAGTTGTGGCGGCAAGACTGGGAGATCCCCCTGCGGCATGGCCTGCGGCAGCCTTACGCTGAGAACGGCGGCCCCGGCGGGTTCGCCCACACGGCACGCAACATCCCCATCCTGCTGGGGGTGGCCCAGGATATGGAGCGCCTCTGCCCCGCTGCCTGGCTGATCAACTTCACCAACCCGGTGCCCCGCCTGTGCCTGGCCGCCACGCGCTACACCCGGACTAAGACCGTGGGGCTGTGCCACCAAATCAACGCCGCTCACCTCATCGCCTTTGCCGTGCTGGCCAAACGGTGGGGCATCCAGGTGCCTCCCGACCTGGATACTCACCCTGACCCGGCGCACCTCCAGGATAGAGCGCCGTGGGTCGCCCTGGCCTACGAGAAAGTGGACGTCAAGGCGGTGGGGCTCAATCACTTTATCTGGATGGTAGACGTTCGCGACAGGGCTACCGGCGAAGACCTCTATCCGCTGTTCCGCCAGCATTATCGCACCTACCACCCCGACTTTGAGCCCCTGACCCGCAAGATGTTCGAGGTTTTTGGGCTCTGCCCCGGCCCTGGTGACTGTCACCTGTGCGAATACCTGCCCTGGGGCCATGACCCCCACACTAAACCGTGGGAAACCTACAACCTGCGGTTGTACGATTGGGCGGCCGCCGAGAAGGATCGCCAGGATCGTGCGCGATTGGCCGCGGCCATGGCGGCTGGGGAGCAGCCCATTGACGGGTTGCGCCAGGTGCATAGCGAGGGGGCTGTGGAGTTGATCGAAGCCATCGCCGGCAACACCAACGCCTACATCCCCACCGTCAACATCCCCAACCAGGGCTACATCCCCAACCTGCCCGACAGGACTATCGTCGAAGTGCCGGCCGTGGCAGACGGCGCGGGCATCCACGGCCTGGGGCTGGACCCGCTACCAGAAGCCATCGCCGAGCTATGTCGCCGCGAAGCGGCCCTGGCCGGGCTGGTGGTGGATGCCGCGGTGACCGGCAGCCGCGAGCTGGCCCTGCAAGCCCTGCTGCTCGATCCCATGATCAGCGACTTTGGCCAGGCGGAGGGCATCCTGAACGATTACCTGGAAGCGTATGCCGAATGGCTGCCGCAGTTTCAGGGGAGCAAAGGAGCAGGGGAGCAAGGGAGCAGGGGGTATTAGTACGAGTAAATCTGATGTCCTGGAGTTGCACTCCAGGACCGGGCTGTTTCCAGCATGGCCACGATGTTCTCTGGGGGAACATCGGCCTGGATGTTGTGGACCTGGTTGAAGACGTAGCCACCCCCAGGGGCGAAGATATCCAGCAGCCTCCTCACCTCGGCTGCCACCTCCGCCGGGGTGCCGTAGGGGAGGGTGTGCTGCGTGTCGCATCCCCCACCCCAGAAGGTGAGGTCCGCCCCAAACTCCCGCTTCAAGCGGACGGGATCCATCCCCGCCGCCGAGATCTGCACCGGATTGAGGACCTGAACCCCGGCCTCGATCAGGTCGGGGATCAGGGGGTAGATGCCGCCGCAGGAGTGGAGGAAGACGTAGACCTGCGGGTAGTGCTGGCGGACGTAGCCGTAGATGCGGGCATGGCAGGGCTTGATCCAGCGGCGGTACGTCTGAGGAGAAATCTGAAGCCCGTGTTGGGTGCCCAGGTCATCGCCCATGACGATGATCTGGATGTAGGGGCCAACGGCATCCAGGTAACGGGCCAGGTTGGCCAGGTGAACCTCGGTCAGCTTTTCTAAGAAAGCCTCCAGGAAGGGGCCTCCTCGGGCCAGGTCAACCATAAACTGTTCCCAGCCGCGCAAGTCCTGCCCTGCCTCCAGGACGCTCCCCCCAAAGTGCCCCACGATGGCGTACTCGGTGTTCTGGTAGAGGTAGCGAGCTTGGTCGCGGAGGAGGGTCAGTTCGTCGTCGCTATAGCCAGGTGCGGGGAAGTGTTCCACGTCAGCCGGAGTGGCGGCCTCGGCCAGGGGATGGTAGATGCGGTAGAAGTACAGGCCACTGGGGGGACGGTGGCGCACCCGCCGTCCACCTTCGAGCTGGTAAACCGACCCATCGGGCGCTGTTTCGGTGGTGAAACCGGCCACGATGCGGGCCGGGCAGCCGTCGGGGAGGGTATAGGGTTGCCAGCCGCGGAGTTGATCCAGGTCCAGCGGCACCACGTCTACGCCGAAGAGGTTCCGGACAGGAGACTCCACCACCGCCAGTTGCTGGCCGGTATCGTAGACGTAGATGTCGCCCTGGGTGATGCCCAGATATTCCTTGAGCCGCCGGTAGGCCAGCGCGGTGATCCCGGTAGAGCGCATGGCGCCCAGGTCAAGGGGCACACGGTCGGGCACTTCATGACGAAGAGCTGCCATCACCCGCTCCCGTGAGCTCATCCATCCCTCCCTGGCGTGGCGATGGTCACGTAAATGGGATTCGTCAGCGCTCGCCTCACCGTCGCCGCCGCATCGCGTTCTACCCTCCCCCCGCTCGGCTCGACCAGTTCGAGTCGGTAGAAGGTATCGTCCTGCGGCCTGGCCTGCCAGCGATGGGTGAAATCGTCGCCCTCGACAGCCACACTCTTCACCCCCTCGCCGGATACGATCCTCAGCACCAGTCCCCTGCCACCGACTACCTGGGCGCGTAGCATCACGGGGCGCCCGTTGGCAATGACCACCTCATCCCCCATCGTGCCCTCGTACACCCCATCGGCAGCCAGGTACAGCTCCGGCCCCTGTGGCTCGGCGGAGACGAAGACGTGCCCGGCCCGGATGCCAGCCAGGATGCCCGCCGTCGAAAGCTCTTCGGCGTAGACCCAGGTCGTTGGCGTGCCCAGGTCATAGAAGCTTAGCTGTCCAGTGAAGGGCGCTACATGTTTGTCACTTCCCCCCACGGCCACCACTCGCCGCCCCTGCCGGAGCAGGCTGTCCCAGAAATCCACCGATTGCCAGTTGTTCGCTGCCCACAGGCCCTGCCACACTTCCACACAATCGAAGGGTAGATCAGGGCTATACTCCCAGGCTGGGCCGTTGTCCTTGGGATGATTGACGGAGAACAGCCCGCCACTGGCGTGCACGGCGTCAATGATGCGGGCCATGGTGGCGTCGTCACGGCAGCGGAACTCCTGCCAGCCGCGCGCACCCCAGGCGTTGGCGTGGCCGTAGTAAGTGGTGATCTCCTGGCCGGGGATGAGCAGCAAATCGTCGCCGCCGGCCGCTGCCAGGTGAGCCCAATGGCTGACGGTATTGTGGTCGGTCACCGCTACAAAGTCGAGCCGCTGCGCTCGGGCTGCCGCCGCCAGGTCAGCGACAGAGCCGGTGCCATCCGAGTGATAAGTGTGGCTCTGAAGATCCCCCCGATACCACCTGGGTCCACAACACACCGCCCCTCCTCTCCCTTGCTCCCCTGCTCCCTTGCTCCCTTGCTCCTCTGCTCCCCTGCCCCCCTGCTCCTCTGACAGGGTAATCCCGACGTGATAGTGGCAGCCCTGCGGCAGAATGTGGTAGAGGCCCAGGATGATGTGCCAGGTGCCCGGGTAGATCGGGCCGGGCAGGTAGCCAGGGGTGGCGTCCGCCAGCCCGATGGTGAACTGGGATCGGTCGCTTCCGCTCCAACCACGGAAGCCGTGGCCTTGCAACACCGCAGCGCCGCGCGGATCGAACACCCCGATGTCCACCACGTTGCCGCTACCTCCCGGCTGCGCGGCGCTGACCCGATGGGTGTAGGTGTAGCGAACGGTCAGCCGACCAACGCCGGGCGGCACCTCAAAGGGGAGGAGAAGGTAATCGTTTGTTGCTTTGTCTGCTGGGGTAACGAAGCCTGT
>Ga0194113_10006329_pt1 | contig 15038 bp, 9 predicted proteins | sample TA2MahC200mmetaG_FD_146193 | JGI IMG/M metagenome (GOLD analysis project Ga0194113, IMG submission 146193) | Freshwater microbial communities from Lake Tanganyika, Tanzania - TA2015017 Mahale Deep Cast 200m | ecosystem: Environmental > Aquatic > Freshwater > Lake | place: Tanzania: Lake... | reverse complement strand
TCGCTATCGTTCCACGACGGCTGCTTGCCCAGGTTGCCCGTCATGGTCCAGCCCTGGAGCGTCCCGTCTTCGAAGTCCCACCTCACCTCCGAGAGCCGCAGCGGCTCGGCGGCGTCGGCCCTCGGGCTCGCAACGAACAGTCCGCACACCATCGCGGCAATTGAAGAGCACCGTCTCATATCGCACCTCCTTGCCTGACCGCGGGAAAGCGCCACCGGCTTCCCCGCGCGACGACGCGGGCGACCCCCACGGCGCGATGGTATCCGCTGAGGCATCTGATGTCAAACCCCCAACCGCCGCGGGGTGCGGGCCGGAATTGTAGGTAGATACTGCCGCCCCCACCGACCTCGCGTCGGTGGGGCGAAGGTTTGGCCACTATGCCGCGCCACCCTCACCCCCCACCCCCCTCTCCCTCCGCCGCAAGCGGGGGGACAGGGGGAGAAGAGGGGCAGGGAGCCGGCGCGGTAGTGGCCAAACCCCGCCTCCACCGGGCCAAGCCCGGTGGGGGGCACCCGACTGAGGAGCAGTTACCTACAGATGGGGGAATCGCCCTTGCATCACGTGGCGTGACGTGGTGAAATGAGGGGCATGACCCGCCTCGTTGTGGCCGCCGCAATCCTGGCCATCGTGTCGCAGACGGAGTCCGTCGCGGCAACGGCGGGGGGGGCGCTGGTGCTGGATGCGGTGCACCGGGTGGAGGCGGATGAGCGGGGGGTGTGGCGGCTGGAGACGGAGAAGGGGCCATTGCTGGCGGGGTGCGGGCTGCGAATCTGGGGTAAGGAGCGGTTCGAGACCCAGGCGAATGGCCGTCCCACCGCCCCGCCGAGCGATGGCCCAGGAGGCAGGGCGTTCAATGGGACCCTTCGCTGCGGGCAGCGGCGGGTGGAGTACTGGGAGACGCTGACGCCGGTGGCCAGCGGGGTGTTAGTGCAGTACGCGGTGGCGGCGGGGGAACTGGCCGAGGCGGAGGAGGTGGCGGCATGCTTCGAGTTGCCGCTCGCCACGTATGCGGGCGCGTCGTTTGCCGTCGAGCCCGCGAAGCCGGTCGCCGTCCCTGCCGGGAAGGAGGCGCAGCCACGGCTGTTCGAGGTGAATGGGACGACGCTGACAGTGCAGCGTGATGGCCTGTCCCTGGCGTTCCAGCGGCGGCCGGCGGGCAAGATCATCGTCCAGGATGCGCGGCACTGGGACAATCCGTGGGTCGAGGTGTTGCTTTATCTTCGGCGTGCGGTGGGTGATCCGCTGGGCTGGCGGTCAGTGAGCTTCCTCGTGAGCGTGGGGAAGCCGGCGGCGGGGCCGGTGATCGCGGCGGTGGCGCGGGGGAAGGCGACGCTCGGCTGCGGCGAGGTGCACGAGGCCGAGGTGGTCTTCTGGGCTCCATACGAGAATCCGTACGACCCGGCGCAGGTGGAGGTGACGACCGAGGTGATGGGGGCGTCACAGCCGAGGCCTGCCCTGAGCCGTGCCGAAGGGGCGGCTGTGCCACATGCGGGCTTCTACACGCGGGATTACGTGCGGTCGCAGGAGGAGGGCGCGGAGCGATTGACGCCCGTGGGCGTGGGGCGGTGGCGGGTGCGGATGACGCCGACGGAGCCGGGGCCGCACGTCTACACGGTGCGGGTGAAGACGCCGGCCGGGGCGGCGGAGTGGAAGCCGCTGCGGTTCAGCGCGGCGCCGTCGGGGGGACAGCGGTTCCTGCGGCCCCCGAGGGGGCAGACGCGCTACCTGGAGGACGCAAGGGGGGAGCCGTGCCTGCTCATCGGGCACAACCTGTGCTGGCTGCCGAGGAGGGAGGGGACGTATGGGGCGGAGGCGGTGCTCGCGCGGATGGCGGCGGCGGGCATCAACGCCACGCGCCTGTGGCTGTGCAGTTGGGGAATCGGCATCGAGGGGGAGAGGCCCGACGACTATCGGCTCGACGATGCATGGCGGCTGGACCACATGCTCGGGGCCGCGCGGGAGCGGGGGGTCTACGTGCAGCTCTGCCTGGACAACTTCCAGGACCTGGCGGCCCTCGAGCGGGCGGGCCAAAACCCGTATTTTGTAGCCAGCGGCGGGCCGTGCCGGACGCCTGGCGAGTTCTTCGTCAACGCGGCAGCGCGGGCGCAACATCAGCGGCGGCTCCGCTACCTGGCCGCCCGCTACGGTCCGCACACCAGCCTGCTCGCGTGGGAGCTGTTCAATGAGGTCTCCTACGCGACTGACGCGCCGCGCGGCCCGGCGGCGCTGGCCTGGACGAGGGAGGCGGCGACTGCGCTGAAGAAGCTGGACCCCTACGGGCACCCCGTGACTATCGGCTTGGGGCTGCGGGCGGACTGGGCTGAGCTGTGGCGGTTGCCGGAGCTGGACATGGCGCAGGCGCACACCTATATCTCGCGGCCGACGGAGCGGTCGGCCCCCCGAGGCGGCGATGCCGCGGCACTCGTCCTGGGGCAGCAGGACGCCTTCGAGCCACTCCGCAAGCCGGTGCTGCTCGCCGAGTTCGGGTTCTTGGGCACGCGGGAGTTCAACCCGCTGAACGAGTCTGACAAGACGGGGGTGCACTTGCACGAGGCGCTCTGGGCGTCGGCGCTGGGCGGCGGCGCGGGGGCGGCGATGCACTGGTGGTGGGACAGCTACGTGGCGGCGAACGATCTCTACTACCACTACGCGGCGCTGGCGGGCTTCCTCCGGGGCGGCCCGCTGCCTGGGCGGGACTGGGCGGCGGTCCGCAGCAAGGCGGACGCGCGGGTGCTGGCCGTGGGCTTCCGGGGCCGCGACGCGGCGCTCCTCTGGCTGCGGCACAGGGACAACACGTGGCATCGGCGGGTGGTGGAGCGGCGGGACCCGGCCATGCTGACGGGCGCGGCCTTCGAGCTGGCCGGCCTGGCCGAGGGCCGCTATCGCGTGGAGTGGTGGGACACCTACAGCGGGCAGCCCGTGACGCACACGGTCCAGGCGACGGCGAACGGGGCACTGGTGCTTCGTCCACCCGAGCGCTTTCCCGACATCGCGTGCAGGATCAGCCGCGAGGGCGAATGACGCGAAAGAGAACGGGCACGAGGGCGGTTTCCCTCGTGCCCGTGGTGTTGCGGCCGGCGGCGCCGAGAAGCGTCGTCAGAACTCCTCCCGCTCGAGCACCCCCGCCGCGTAGAGGTCCACGCTGCTCGGCAGGGCGAGGCCGTGGGCGGGACGCATCGGGGTCGCGTCGTTGCGGCGCCGGCACTTCTTGCAGATGCGGTGGCAGCGGTCGGTCCACATCGGCTTCCCGCAGCCGAGGCAGGTCATCCACTTCTTCAGTCGGTCGGCAACTGCTGTCGGGCTCATGTTGCAGCCTCCGCTTTGGATTTCGGGGACACGTTCGTGGGTCGGCGTTTGCACGCGCAAATCTCGTGCCGGAGACGCCCCGTCGGAGTAGACGGCCCTGCAGATCGTCGCATCCTGGTGCAAGCTCAGCACTTACGCAGCACCGCGCAGGGGGATGCTGAGGGCCCCGTGTGGACGCCGGCCGCGCGCTATGTCCCGGATGGTACACAAATCCTACCAAACCGGCCTGCCGGGGGCAGAAAAGGGGACATTCTCCTTTTCTGCCCCGATTCACGCTTGCAGGGAAACGGCAAGAGGGTATAATCTAGGGACCATCTCCGCCGCGGCAGGTGGCCGGGGAGGGGTGTATCTTGTGTGGTCCGGGGCGTTTATATGGTCGGCAAAGTGGCGGCGATCGCAGGCAACGCCTTCCGGGAGACGGTGCGCCAGCCGGTCTTTTGTGTGCTGCTAGGCATCGCCCTGCTGATGATCGCGCTGAGCCCTACTTTCACAATGTTCACGCTGTTCGAGGACGTGAAGCTCGTGAGGGACATGGGGCTCTCAACCATCCTGGTCACGGGCCTGCTCCTGGCCGTGCTGTCGGCGTCGAACGTGGTGTCGGAAGAGGTGCGGGGCCGGACGGCGCTGATGGTGGTGGCGCGGCCCGTGGGGCGCGGGGCATTCGTGCTGGGGAAGTTCCTGGGCATCGCGCTCGCGCAGCTTGCGGCGGCCTATGTGCTCACCCTCGTGCTCGTGCTCACCGTGCGGGTGGGGGTGAAGGAGGCGGTGTACACGAAGCTGGACACGGCGGTGGTGTGGGCCGAGCTTGCGGCGTGCCTGCTCACGGTGGCCGCGGCCGTGGCGGCGAACTACTTCTTCGATAAGCCGTTCCCCTCCGCCGTCCTGTTCGCGGCCATCGCCCTCTTCAGCCTCGTGTTCTTCGGGTTCGCGTTCCTGGATAAGGAGCTGGCGCTCGTGCCGTTCCTGGAGGCGATGGACACGGAGACGCTGAAGGCGTGCATCGTGCTGTTCCCGATGACGGTGGTGCTGACAGCGGCGGCGGTCATGTGCGCGACGCGGCTCACGCTGGTGGTGAGCATGGTGGTGTGCGTGCTGTTCTTCCTCCTGGGCACGTTGTCGGAGTATCTCCTCGAGCAGCTCGCGACGATGAGTCGGCTGCTCGGCGAGGTTCCGCGCGTCCTGCTGCCCAATTTCCAGGTGTTCTGGATGGGCGATGCGCTGATGGCGGGGACCGCGATCCCGTGGGGGTATCTGTTGACGGCCTTGGGCTACGGTGCGCTTTACTCGGCGGCGCTGGTGTTCCTGGGCATGTGCCTGTTCGAGGCCCGCGAGATACAGTGAGCAGGAAGGGCGCGAATGGCTGAACAGACGGAACGACAACTTCCGCTTCGGCGCGCGGAGACGGCGGCGGTGTTCACCCTGGCGGTCCAGGCGGCGGCCGGGGGCGTGGCACTGTTGCTTGCGCGCCTGAGCGGGTCGCTGGCGGCCGAGGCCGAGGCGTGGCACCTGCTGGCCGGGGTGCTCCTGTGGCTCGGCGCGCTGGTGCACCAGCGGCTCAAGCGGCTGGCCATCGAGGAGGGCCTCACGGCCGAGGCCATCCGCGAGGGACGCCCCGGCCCGTCCGGCCCCGCTCTGTTCGAGCCCGAGGGGGCCGACCTTCTGACGGCGCGCAACCGCCTGGCAGAGTTCGAGAAGTACTTCCTTCCCGCGTTCTCCATCCTCGTCATTCTCGTGCTGGCGGGGGTGGCCTACTTCCTCATTCGGCCCCTCGGGGCGCCGGTGCCGCCGCCGAAGGAGCCGTTGCCGAACTTCTGGGGCTTTGCCGGCATCGCCTTCGTGACCTTTCTGCTGGGCAAGTACACGGCGGGCCTGGCCACGCAGGCCCCCTGGCGGCCCCTGCGGTCGGCGTCGAGCTACATGATGTCGAACGCGATAGGCAGCCTGCTTGTGGCCGTGGCCTTCGTGTTCGACTTCTTCGAGTTGCCGATTGCCGAGCGGGTCGTGGCGTGGGTGGTCCCCATCGCCCTGGCCGTGGTGGCGGTCGAGATGCTCCTGCTGCTGGTGATGGGCGCATATCGCCCGCGCGTGGCGGGCGCGGAGGCGCGTCCCGCCCACGACAGCCGCCTCCTGGGGATGCTCACCACCTCGCGCGGCATCCTGCGGACGACCGCCGAGACGCTCGACTACCAGTTCGGCTTCAAGGTCTCTGAAACCTGGTTCTACCGCTTCATGGAGCGGGCGATCGGCCCGCTGCTCCTCTTCATGGCCGTCACGCTCGAACTGCTCACCTGCTTCGTGATCGTGAGGCCGGGGGAGCAGGCCATAGTCGAGCGCTTCGGCGTCCCGCGTGCCGGCCGCGTGGCGCTCGGGCCGGGCCTGCACCTGAAGTGGCCCTGGCCCATCGAGGCGGCCTACCGCTACCCCACGGCCCGCGTCGAGGAGCTGGTGATCGGCGAACAGCTCAAGCTCGACGTGCCCGGCTATGAATGGACGAGGGCCCACGCCCTCGAGGCATTCGCCCTGGTCACGGCCACCCACGCCCACGAGCTGCCTGCGCCGAAGGCCCCGCTCCCCAAGGACTCATCCGCCCCGCCCGGGGCGCCCGCGCAACGGCCTATCCCCAGCGTGGGCCTCATCACGGGAACCGCCTATGTCCTGTACTACGTCGAGGACTACCACGCCTTCCTCTACAACCACGAGGACCCGAAGAAGACACTCGAGGCGCTTTGCTACCGCGAGCTGACGCGGTATGCGGCGAACTCGGACTTCCTGGAGCTGTTGGGCTACAGGCGGCGCGAGGCGGCTCAGCATCTGAAGGCCGCCATCCAGAGGGCGGCGGACGACGAGCAGCCCGGAGAGCCAGGGACTCCGGGGCCTCGGGCGCTGGGCGTGAAGGTCGTGGACGTGGCGCTCCAGGGGTTGCACCCGCCGGTGGAGGTAGCGGCGTCGTTCGAGGAGGTGGTGGGCGCCTTCGAGGAGCGCGAGGCGAGAATCTGGGCCGCCAAGGGCCACGCCGCCAGCGTGGTGCCCGCGGCGGAGCGCGACGCCGCGAAGGCCATCGCCGAGGCCCAGCAGTACGCCGCCGACCGCCAGCACATCGCCCCCGCCGCCGAGGAGCAGTTCCGCAACCAGCTCGCGGCCTACCGCCTGGCCCCCAGCGTGTTCAAGCACCGCAAGCGCCTGAGCGCCCTCAAGGAGGCCCTGCTCGACGCCCGCAAGCTCATCAAGCCCGTCTGGGTCAACGTGCAGGAAGTGCTCCAGCTCAACCTCGAAGAGAAGATGCCGCCAGGCGTGGGCCTCTCGTCCGACGTCGGCGGCGCAGGAGGCCCCCCACCGTGAGAAGCCGAAGCCCGTTCGTCATCCTTGTCGCCCTCGTCCTGGTGGCCGTGCTCCTTACGTTCCTGGTCTCGTTCCAGGTGCGGACGAATGAGACGGCCATCGTCTACACCTTTGGCCGGGCCACGCGGGAGATCACCGAGCCCGGCTTCCGCCTCAAGCTCCCGTACCCCATCCAAACGGTCACCAAGTACAGCAAGCGCATCCACATCTACGAGGGGAAGTTCACCGAACGCCTGACGAAGGACCAGCACACCCTGATCGTGAACATCGCCATCGGCTGGTCCATCGAGTCCCCGGCGCGCTTCGAGGAAAAGGTCGGCAGCGAGGGCAAGGCCGAGGAGAAGCTCAACGCCCTCGTCGGCGGCGCCGCCGACGCCATCATCAACAGCCACGAGCTGGCCGACTTCGTCGCGGTCGGCAAGCACCACCAATACGCCAACGTCGAGGCCGAGATTCATCAGGCCGTCAAGGCCGAAGCCGTCAAGGAGTACGGGATCAGCGTCCCTCTCCTCTGGATCACCCAGCTCGGCCTGCCAAGCGAGGTGACGGAGAAGGTAGTCGAGCGGATCAAGGAGGAGCGCGGCGCCAAGTCGAAGGCCCTTCGCGCCGAGGGTGACGCCACGGCGGAGAAGCTGAAGGCCCAGGCGGACACCAAGGCGAAGGAGACCCTAGCCAAGGCGGAGGCCGAGGCCTACCTCATCCGTGGCGAGGCCGACAAGACGGCCTCCGCCCACTACTCCGTCTTCAAGGAGGACCCCGAGCTGGCCAACTTCCTCACCAGCATGAAGGCCCTCCGCGACCTCAAGAAGCGCACGACCTACATCCTGACGCCGGAAACGCCGCCCTACGACCTCTTGAGCCCCGACCTCAAGCTGCCCGGCGCCAACGCCCCGGCCCCGAAGCCGAAGGAGTAACCACGGCCATGCTCCTCTGTCATTCCGAGCGGAGCCCTTCGGCTTCGCTCAGGGCAGGCTCTTGCGAAGTCGAGGAATCTCTCTTTCCCCGCGCCCAAAGAGAGATGCCTCGACAAGCTCGGCATGACCTCTCATTGGGGTCTCCGCCTCGTGGAGCGTCGAAGCCTTGACCTAACATTGTAGCGTAAGGCGCACCCTGGGATGCCTGAAATCGGAAATCGGAAATCGGAAATCGGAAATCCCCAAGCCCAGACGGTCGCGGAGCGCGCCGCCCGCAGCGGCGACGTGGCCAGCCAGGCCCTCAACGAGGCCCTCCGCGTCAGCTTCCGCCTCCTCAAGGTCGCCATGCTCCTCGTCGCCCTCCTCTTCCTCGCCTCCGGCATCTTCACCGTCAAGCAGCACGAGCAGGCATTCATCCTGCGCTTCGGCCACGTCGTCTACCACACCGACCCCGCGACGGGCAAGCCCACGCCCATCCTCGGCCCCGGCCTCCACTTCGCCTGGCCGTTCCTCGTGGACGAGGTGGTCCGCTTCCCCCGCGAGCGCGAGCTGGACCTCCTGGTGAGCAGCTTCTGGTACAAGGAGCCGCCGCCAGGCCAGAAGATGGTCGCTCCGCCCAGCCTCGACCCCGCCGAAAGCGGCTACAACCTCACCGGCGACGCCAATATCCTCCACTCCCGCTGGATCGTCCGCTACAACGTCGCAGACCCCGTGAAGTTCTGCGAGCGGTTGGGCGACCCGGCCGAGCTGGCCTCCGACGAGCCGAGCTCGACCATCCGCAGGCTCCTCACCCACCTCACCGAGAGCGCCGTCATCCGCACCATGGCTCGCTACCAGGTGGACGACGCTTACGGCGGGCGACGCGCCGCGCTACGGGACGACGTGGAGAAGGCGCTCATCGCCCAGCTCGAGTCGCCCGAGACCGACTTCGGCATCAGGGTCAAGCCTAAGGGCGTCATCCTCGAGGTCATCACCCCACCGCTCCAGGCTCGCAAGGCATTCGACGAGGTGACGATGGCCAACGAGGAGAGCCGCAAGACCATTGAGGGCGCCCTCGGCTACAAGACCAGGCGCGAGACCGAGGCCGTCGGACAGGCCGCCCGCATCCGCGCCGACGCCCAGGCATACGCCACACAACTCGTCGCCGAGGCCAAGGCCGACGCCAGCTACATGGAAGAGCTGCGCAAGCAGTACCCCACCGACCGCAAGATGCTCAGCCACTTCCTGCGGCAGCGCCTCATCGAGACCCTCGGCGAGGTGTTCGCCGCCGCCGACGAAATCTACGTCTACAGGCCCAACGCCAAGAGCGAGTTCCGAGTCTACCTCGTCCGCGACCCCGAGGCCGTCCGCGAAATCTTCCGGCGCCGAGCCGAAGAGGAAAAGGCGAGACACGAAAGGGAGAAGTCACGCTGATGGCCAGCCATGCCCACGCCCACGAGGAGTCGGTCTTCGACCACCACCACGACTACTTCGACGCGGGCCACCCCGACTCCGAGGGCGCCGAGGCGCGCCAGTCGCGGGTCGCCTTCCGCCTCTTCGGCACCCTCCTCGGCGGCGCACTCGTCGCCAACGCCTACCTGTGCGACTGGCTGATGCCAGAGTCGGAGGGTGTGGGCGACCTGAGCGCCGTGGTCGGCGCCCTGCTCCTCGCCGCTCCGCTCATGTGGCACTCGATCCGCGACCTCACCGAGGGGCAGTTGCGGATGGACGAGCTGGCCGCCCTCGGCATCCTCGCCGCCATCAGCCTCGGCGAATACCGCACCGCAGGCGTCGTCGCCTTCCTCCTCCTGATGTCCATGCTCATTCAGCAGCGCAGCGCCCTGGGGGCACGGGCCGCCATCGAGGGACTGCTCCGCATGACGCCCAAGACCGCCCAACTCGTCGAGGCCGACGGCTCGGAGCGCACGGTCGAGGCCACCGCCCTCCACCCCGGCCAGCGCATCCGCGTGCGGCCCGGGGACAACATCGCCGCCGACGGCCGCATCGCCGCCGGCCAGACCACCATCAACGAGGCCACGATCACAGGCGAATCCGTCCCTGCCGACAAGCAGACGGGCGACCAGGTCTTCGCCGGAACCACCAACCTCACGGGCGCCATTGACATCGAGGTCACGCGCACCGGCGCTGATACCACGCTGGGCCACGTCCGCCAGCTCATCGCCGACGCCGAGCGCACCCGCATTCCCCTCATGCGCATCATTGACCAGCACAGCCAGTGGTACACCCCCACGATGCTCATGATCGTTGCGCTCATCTACTTCTTCACCCGTGACCCCAACCGCGCCATCTCGGCCCTCGTCCTCGTCTGCCCTTGCGCCTTCATCCTCGCCACGCCCACGGCCATGGTCGCCGGCCTCTCCGCCGCCGCCCGCCTGGGCGTCCTCATCAAGAACGTCCAGGACCTCGAAACCGCCGGGCGCGTCAACGCCGTGGTCTTCGACAAGACCGGCACCCTCACGATGGGCGACCTGGCCGTCACACGCCTCCAGCCAGCCCCAGGCGTCCAGCCCGAGGAACTTCTCCGCCTCGCCGCCAGCGTCGAGCGCAACTCGAACCACCCCGTGGCGAAGGCAGTGACTGCCGTGGCCCGCGAGGCCAAGCTCGCCCTGGCCGAGGCGACCGACTTCCACGAAGAGGCCGGCCGAGGCGTCCGCGGGGGGGTGGACGGCGCGGTCGTCCTCGTCGGCCGGCAGAGCTGGCTGGCCGACGAGAAGGCCGATCTCGGCCCCCTCGCCGCGCCCGAGCTCGCCCCCCCCGAAAACCTCAGCGTCCTCTTCGTCGCCCGCGGCGGCAAGGCCATCGGCTGGATCGGCCTCGAAGACACCCCACGCCCCGAAGCCGTCCACGCCGTCCAGGACCTCCGCTCCCACGGCATCGCCCGCATCCTCATGCTCACGGGCGACAAGGCCGCCGTCGCCAACAAAGTCGCGGCCGAGCTCGGCTGCACCGACGTCCAGGCCGAATGCCTCCCCCAGGCCAAGCTCGACACCGTACGCAAGCTCCGCGAGGGCGGCTACTTCGTCGCCGTCGTCGGCGACGGCGTGAACGACGCGCCTGCCCTCGCCGCCGGCGACATCGGCGTCGCGATGGGCGCCGCCGGCTCCGACGTCGCCATCAACTCCGCCACCATCGCCCTCATGTCCAACGACCTCCGCCGCCTCCCCTTCCTCGTCCGCCTCTCCGCCAAGACCCGCACCCTCGTCCTCCAGAACCTCGTCTTCGGCCTCCTCTTCATGCTCGGCGGCCTCACCTTCGCCGGCTTCGGCTGGATGACCCCCATCCTCGCCGCGCTCCTCCACAACGTCAGCTCCTTCATCGTCATCTTCAACAGCGCGCGCCTTGTGAGAATGGGTGAGGAGCTTTCGCCGCATGTCACCCCGCAACAGTGAGGGGATGAATGGATGAATGGATGGATGGATGGATGAATGAATGATAAGACAGGGGCCTGAGTTCTCTCTCTCATCCATTCATCCACCCATCCATCCCTCCTCTCTCTGCGCAGGACCCAGTTGATGGCCCAGAAGTCTGACGACTACGCCGTCCAGACCCTTCAGCTCACCAAGGTCTTCCGCGACTTCTGGCGGCGGCCCAAGGTCAGGGCCGTGGACCAGCTCACGCTCGACGTCCGCCGGGGCGAGGTCTTCGGCCTCCTCGGCCCCAACGGCTCGGGCAAGAGCACCACGATCAAGCTCCTCCTCGGCCTTCTCTTCCCCACCAGCGGCGGCATCCGCGTCCTCGGCCGCCCGCCCCGCGATGTGAGCGTCAAGGCCCGCCTCGGCTTTCTCCCCGAGGAGACGTATCTCTACCCCTACCTGAACGCCGCCGAGACGCTCGAGTTCTTCGGCCGCCTCAGCGGCCTGTCGCGCCACGAGCGCCGCCGCCGCGTCGGCGCCCTCATCGAAATGGTCGGCCTCGGCCACGTCCGCAACCGCCCCCTCCGCGAATACTCCAAGGGCATGGCCCGCCGCATCGGCCTCGCCCAGGCACTCGTCAACGACCCTGAGTTGCTGCTGCTCGACGAGCCGACCACCGGCCTCGACCCCCTCGGCGCCCGGGAGGTGAAGGATCTCATCCTGGAACTCAAGAAACGTGGCAAGACCGTCCTCCTGTGCAGCCACCTCCTCGCCCACGCCGAGGACGTGTGCGACCGCATCGGCATCCTCTACGGCGGCAAGCTCTGCGTCTCCGGCTCCGTCGCCACCCTCCTCGCCAAGAGCCAGCTCACACAGATCACCCTCCCCGCGCTCCCGCCCGAGGAGACCGCCCGCGTGCGGACCCTCTTGGGCGAGTTCGCGCAGCCCGACGCCATCGAGGTGGGGCACCCCGTGGACCGCCTGGAGAGCTTCTTCCTGCGTGCCATCGAGGAGGCCCGCCAGGCCCGGCCCGAGACCGGCGGCGCCGCCGCCGGCCGCTTCGAGCCCAGCCTCTTCCGCAAGCTCGAAGCCCCCGCCGAGGTCATCGAGCGCCTCACCCGCCCAGTCGAACCCCCGCCGGTCGAAGCCCCTCCGCCCTCCGAGCCTGTGGGAGCGGAGCCCGATGTCCGCCGCGAGATTCTCGAACGCCTGACCGAGAAGCCGGCGGCAGTTGAGTCGCCCGCCGAAGACACGGTTGGCCAAGCCAACCGTGCCACGGAGGAGCCGGCGGACGCAGAGGAGCGCCGCTCCGTGCTCGACCGCCTGGTCCAGAAGCCCAAGCCCGACTCCGACGCCACGAGGAAGCCCTCGCCATGACCGCCACGGCTCGCCATCGCGTGGCAGCGCTCACCTTCGCAGGGGGCCTTGTGGCGCACCTGGCGGCAGGCGGGCTCTCCCTCCTCTTCGACGCGCCGGCCGTCTTCAGGGCCGTCCGCATCCTCGCCACCGTCGTCGCCCTCGGCGCCGCCCTCGCCCTCTTCCTCGACCGCGCCGTCTGGACCATCGCCCGCAACACCATCGCACAGGCTGTCCGCGTCAAGCTTGCCTTCGTCATCATGGCCGCCTACCTCGTCCTGGTCCTCGCCATCCCGTTCACCGTCAGGGGCGATGGCACGCTCCGCGGCCTCCTCAACGTCGTGATCAACTACTCGCTCATCGTCGGCGGCCTCCTCCTGGGCATTCTGAGCCTCACGCTCTCGACCACCTCGCTCTGGAGCGAGTTCCGCGACAGGCAGATCTTCCTCCTCGAGGCCAAGCCGCTCCGCCGCTGGCAGGTGCTGTTGGGGAAGCTCCTCGGCATCCTCCTCATCAATGCCGCTCTCCTCGCCTTCATGGGCCTCGTCACCTGGGGCAGTGTCCACTACCTCGTCGCTCGGGCCGAGCGCGCGGCCGCCCGCATCCCCGCCGCCGAGTCCTTCAAGAAGTCCCAGGCCGAGAAGGGCCTCCGCGACGCCCGCGAGCAGATTCTCGCCGCGCGCCGCACTGTGCTGCCCGACCCTCCCCCTGAGAGCGACCTTGAGGAGTTCATCCGCCGCAACCTCGACATGCGCGCACGCCAGCTCGAACACCCCGAGCGCCTGCCCCCCGAGGCCAAGGGCATCCCCGACGAGGCAACACGCAGGGCCATCATCCGCAACCTCGCCGCCGCACAGCTCGCCGCCGAGTTCCGGGGCCTCGTCAACGCCGTCCCACCCCTCTTCACCCGCGTCTGGCGCTTCTCCGGCCTCACCGCCGTCCCCAGGACCCGCCAGGCCACCGTCACCCTGCGCTTCAAGTTCTTCAGTTCGGACCGCAAGTCCGAGGAGCCCGACCACGTCTGCTGGGAGTTCGGCGTCCCCAATCGCACCAAGTGGTACCAGTCCCGGCCCGACGCCGCCTACCTGCCCGACGAGGTGCACGAATTGCAGGTGCCTGCCGACGCCATTGACCAGGAGGGCGTGCTGGAGGTCCGCTTCACCAACCGCGAGCCGCGCAAGCCCACGCTCATCTTCAGCTCGACCGACTCCATCCAGGTGCTCATCCCGGTCGGCGGCTTCGCAGGCAACCTCGTCCGTGCCCTTGCCGTGATCTTCCTCGAAGTGCTCTTCATCACCATCCTCGGCCTCTTCTGCTCCGCCTTCCTCGGCTTCCCTGTCTCCCCCATCGTCGCGCTCGCCATCCTCCTCCTCACCCTGCTCGCCAGCACCGTCAAGGGGGAGCTGGACAAGGGCTTCACGTTCGACCAGAACCTCACCTCCCCCGTCGCCCGGGCGGCCGAGAAGGTCACCCGCGTCGTCACCACCGTGCTCGACGCCGTCCTGCCGCCCTTCCACAAGTTCACCCCCTCGGCGCTCGTCAGCTCCGGAGAGGAGGTCTCGCTCGGTCTCGTCCACGAGGCCACCTGGAGCCTCGCCCTCGTCTACGGCGGCCTCCTGATGCTCCTGGGCATGCACATCTTCGAGCGCCGCGAGATTGGATTGGCAGTGCCATGAGACCTGCCAGCGCCAGCACAATCCGCCGTTGGGCCTTCGCCGCCGCCGCTCTCGCCTGCGCCATCCTGGCCGGCCTGGTCGCCACCGAACTCCAGCGCCAGGCCCAGGTCCACGACCTCCGCGGCCACGCCGGCGACGCCAAGGTGCCCCCAGGCGTCGCCCTCCTCACCAAGGCCACCGGCGGCTTCCGCGCCATGTTCCTCATCGCACTCTGGATCCGAGCCACCGACCTCCAGGACTCCGGGAAGCTCTTCGAGCTCAACGACCTCTACCGCCTGATCACCCAGCTCGAACCCCGCTTCTCAGGCGTCTGGGCCTACTGGGCCTGGAACGTCGCCTACAACTGCTCCGTGAAGTTCCGCGGCCCCAGCCCACTTGTCCCCCCCACCAGCCCCGAGGACTGGCGCAGGCAGCTCAGCGTCAACCGCTCCCTCGCCTGGGAGCGCTGGCGCTGGGTCAAGCTCGGCATCGAAATCCTACGCGACGACGGCATCCAGCTCAACCCCAAGGCACCCATCCTCTACCGCGAGCTCGGCTGGATCTACAGCCACAAGATCGCCCAGGACAGCGACGACGCGCACTTCTACTACAAGGTCTTCCTCGCCGAGGAGATCGAGGACGCCCTCGGCGCACCCGACTACGTTCCCACAGGAGGAGGCAAAGGCCCACTCGCCCCGAGCTACCTCGCGCGGCTCAAGGCCATCGCCGCCGCACCCAAGACCCGAGACGACCTGCTCCGCGACCCAGCGGTGAAAGACCTGGTCGAGTCCCTCAAGAAGGCGGACGTTGACCCCTTCGCCAGGTCCCTCGACGTGGCGAACCGCGCCGTAGCACTCCCCCCCAAGGCCCTCGATGCCCTGAACAGCGAGGCGAACGCCGCGGCCGCGGCCAAGCTCGAAACCTACCTCCGCGCCACGCACCTCCGCGACCGCATGAAGCTCGACGTCAACCGCATGCTCGGCCTCATGACCAAATACGGCTCCATAGACTGGCGCCTCCCCGACGCCCAGGCCCTCTATTGGAACGACATCAGCGTGGAAGTCTTCGGCGCTGACCTCTTCGCCGTCGCAAACGCCGACCGCACGCCCTTCCAC
>Ga0194113_10006326_pt1 | contig 15044 bp, 14 predicted proteins | sample TA2MahC200mmetaG_FD_146193 | JGI IMG/M metagenome (GOLD analysis project Ga0194113, IMG submission 146193) | Freshwater microbial communities from Lake Tanganyika, Tanzania - TA2015017 Mahale Deep Cast 200m | ecosystem: Environmental > Aquatic > Freshwater > Lake | place: Tanzania: Lake... | reverse complement strand
TTCCTTGCCGATTCATAGAATGCCTCTTTATGTCTCGTGTCAACGCTGTAGTCTATACTGTCCACATACTCCACGCTGGGGCCCAGCCTCATTCTGCCTTCGAGGTCAAGTGTAACGTGTATGCCCACGCCGGTTACTTTGGGTTCAGGCACCGGGTATATCAGCCTCTCGACCATCCTGTTCTTACCGTTCCCCACGCTGAAGTATTCCCCCTTGCAGTAGTGCAGCTTGTAGCCGGCTTTAGCTATGTCTATCCCTGCCAGCTCGGCGATTCTATCGCAGTAAAGTCCGGCGCAGTTTATCAGTACCTGCGTGGTGAAGGAAAATCCTTTCCTGCCGTCTTCTTCCACGGTGACTCCGTATCCATCGGCGACTTTCTCAATACCCGCAACCTTCGTTTTATAGACTATGTTTGCACCGCCGTCCTTCGCCCTGGCGATGTAGTGCTGCATCAGACCATGGGAATCGACGATGCCCGTCCACGGAGACAGCAGCGCAGCCACTCCCTCTACATTCGGCTCCAGCTTCTTCATCTCCCGTTTCGAGAGCATCTTCAGGCTTTTTGCCCCGTTGCGTTTCCCTCTCTCCTGCAAACCCCGCAACTGTTCTACTTCCTCGTCGCTGTTCGCCACGATGAGCTTCCCCAGCTTCTTATAGCCGATGCCATGCTTCCGGCAAATCTCATAGAGCAGGCTGTTCCCCTCCACGCACAGCTTCGCCTTCAGTGAATCGTAGGGATAGTAAATGCCCGAATGTATCACGCCGCTGTGTCTGCTGCTGGTCTCCAGGCCGAACCTCTCGTTCTTCTCCAGCACATAGACCGCTCTGCTTTGGCTGACAACCTGCGCAGCTACAGCCAGCCCCACAACGCCGGCCCCGATTATGGCGATATCCGACTTAAACTGCATGAGTCTATTTAAACCTCGTTCGGCTTTTAGCCGCCAGCTATCAGCTTTCAGTTCATCGTGGGCACTGACCGCTGCGTGCTGAAAGCTGACAGCTCACTGGAATCTGATGTTTGGAATCTAGAACTTACCGACGACGCTGTTCATTAGTATAGCACACCGCTTGCCCTTTTCATTTTACATTTTGCATTTTTCAATTTGAAATTTGCGTCAGATTGTCCTTAATGTTATTATTCCTTACGTTCAGCTACAGTATGGAGGGACAACATCGTGGTCAAAGCCAAGAGCCGCCAACCCCTTTTCCCCCAAATGACTGTCGGCGTTATGGGCTCCGCCGGCGGGACGCTGGACGATAATACTCTGAAACCGGTGCGCCGCCTGGGCACAGCTATAGCGAAAAGAGGCTACGTCCTCATCACTGGCGCCTGTCCCGGTATGCCGCACGAGGCTGTAAAAGGGGCGAAAGAGAAGGGCGGGACCGTGGTAGGGGTTTCCCCTGCCCTCAACCTCGAGGAGCACGTAACGAAGTACCACTCTCCCACCCGCGGCTACGACGCCATCATCTACACTGGCAGCGGACTCATGGGACGTGAAATCGAGAATATCAGAAGCTGCGATGTGGTAATCTTCGCCGGCGGTCGCTCCGGGACGCTGGGCGAGTTCGCTATTGCCTACGACGAGGGCAAGGTCATTGGAGTGCTGGAGGGCACCGGCGGCATCACCCATCACCTGAAGGACATAGTCAAGATGGTCAATAAGCATACCGAAGCGGTGGTTTGCTACGATACCGACCCCGAACGCTTACTGGACAAGCTGGAGAAGGTTTACAAGGAACGCATCCTGCCACGGCACCACAAGCTTATGAAGGGGCGCGACCCCGATGGTATGCTCGAACCCAACGCCAAAAACCCCGACGGTCATCATCACTAAACAGTCGTTTTAAACAAGGACAAACTCATCCAGGTATCCCGGCAGCGCTATCTTCCAGCCCGTCTTCTCCTCGAGAAATCGGGCGAACTGCTGGGCAGCATCAGGCTCGCCGTGAGTAACAAAGACCTGCCGGGGCGGTCTGCGCAACCCCGACAGCCATCTGAATAGCTCGTCCCGGTCGGCATGGGCGGAGAATCCGCTCATCTGAACAACCCTCGCGAGCACTTTGTGCATCTGCCCCAGAATCCGCACCTCTTTCAAGCCGTCAACAATCTGCCTGCCCAGAGTGCCTTGAGCCTGGTAGCCCACAAAAAGTACAGTGCTCTCCTGCCTCGAGATATTCCTCACCAGATGGTGCTTTATCCTGCCGCCGGTGCACATCCCCGAGCCGGCTATAATGATGCTCGTGCCGCTTATATGGTTTATTACCTTCGATTCATCTACAGTGCGGGTGATTTTCAATCCCGTGAAGTCAAAGGGCGACCTCCTGCGGCTGATAAGCTCGTTCATCTCCTTATCCAGCAAATCGGGATGGCGTTCGAACACCTCGGTGATGCTGGTCGCCATCGGGCTGTCCAGGAATACCAGCAGGTGTGGTATGCGCCCCTCAAGCAGCAATTTGTTCAGATAATACAGTACCTCCTGAGCGCGCTCGAAGGCAAAGCTGGGGATAACGATATTCCCGCCGCGCTTCCGTGTGGAGTTTATCACTTCGGCAAGGGTCTTCTCCGTGTCCTCCTTGCCCTCGTGCAACCTGTCGCCGTATGTGGACTCCACCAGAACGTAATCCGCCTCCTCGAAGGTCACGGGGTCGCGGATTATCGGTCTGTCCCACCTGCCCACATCTCCGGAGAAGATTATTGTCCTGTTCTCGCCGTTTTGGCTCACCCTGACCTTTATCATGGCTGCCCCGAGCACATGTCCGGCATCGTGAAACGAGGCTTCCAAGCCATCGCCAACCTGTACTGGTTCCTCGTAGTTAATCGTCGAGAACAGCGGGAAGCTAGCCTGAGCGTCGTCCCTCGTGTAGAGCGGCATCTCCAGGTATGGGCCTTTTCTGCCCTCTCGCTCGTGCCTTTTCTTCTTATATTCGGCGTCCTGTTCCTGGAGATGCGCAGCGTCGAGTAATATTATCTGGGCAATGTCGTAAGTAGCTGAAGTGCAGTATATCTTGCCTTTGAACCCCTCGCGCACCAGCTTGGGCAGGAGTCCGCAGTGGTCGAGGTGCGCGTGGGTCAGCAGAATAGCGTCTATAGTCTCAGGAGGGACGGGGAAAGGGTCCCAGTTGCGCACCCTGAGCTCCCTTTCCTGATAGAGCCCGCAATCCACCAGAAGCCTTGAGCCGTTGGCTTCCAGCAGGTATGCCGAGCCGGTCACATTCCGGGCTGCGCCCAGGAAGACTACCTTTATCTGAATGACTCAGCCTCTAAATCGTGATGCTCAAAACCCCGAGGTTCTCCAGACCGCGTATAACCATGCTCACCGCTATAGCAGCCAGCAGCAGGCTGAACACCCTGGAGACCGCCTTGATTCCACCCAGCCCCAGAAAGTTGAGAATCCATTGCCCCAGCATACAGATTATCCAGGCTATAAACATATTCAGGGCAAAGGATACCAGGACCATATACAGAGGGTACTCCTTCACCAGTATAAGCAAGGTCGTTATGGTAGCCGGACCGACGGTGAGAGGTGTACCGATGGGCACCACTGCCGCAAATTCCCTCTCCTCCTCCTTCCCCGCCTCCACCATCTGCCCTGAAATCATGTATCTAATGGAAAGCACCAGCAGGATAAGGCCGCCGGCGATGGCAAAGGAGCCGAACGAGATATTCATGGCATTAAGAATCAACTGCCCTAAGAACAGGAATACCAAGCCCACTATAGCAGCAGTAATTATCGCTATGTTTATCATCTTGCGGCGGCGCGGGGCTGGCAGCCCTTCGGTCGCCGAGATGACGAAGGGCAGATTGCCGAAGGCGTCGATAACTATAAACAGGGGCACGAATGTGAATACAAATGACTCTGCGGTGCTATGCATACCCTTCTTCCCTTTCCTGCTTGCGTCGATGGTAAAGCAACAGAAATGGATTGTCAACGAGGCAATAGGTCTGGCTTTTTTCTCCTTGCGGCTTAATAATCATCAGGCTAGAATGATGTCTACGCAATGTAGGGGCGAGGCGACGCCTCGCCCTCACTGAAGAGAGAAGGATACGCTAATGAGATATACAAACCTTGATAGACTCCCGAAAAAGACCCTGATACAACTGGCTAAAATGTACTCCCGCAACTGGCAGTCTCTCGATGCCAACTGGTTCGGGCTTGTGGAAGAAAACTTCGGACTCGAAACTGCGGCCAGGCTGGATTTAAAAAGCTGGGAAAGGCAATCGGTTCTGGAGGCGGAGAGGATTAAAAAGGTGCTGCAGCTCAATAAGGGCGGGTTGTCCTCGGTGCTCACCGTATTGAGCTTCATGAGCTGGCAGCTTACATCGCCGCTCTTCGAGTTGGAGATAGACACGCCCGAACGGGTGGTGCTCCATTATCCCCGCTGCGCCGTTCATGAGAGCCGAAATAAGAAGGGCAAGCCGGTATTCCCCTGCAAGACCATGAAGACAACGCTGTTAACTAATATCGCCAGGGTGGTTGAGCCGAGAGCAGCGGTCAGATGTATTAGCTGTCCTCCCGACCCTCCTCGGAAGGACTGCTGGTGCAAATGGGAGCTTACGCTCAGATAGGCTGAGGTCATGCGGATTTGAGGTAGCTCGCTAGTTCCTTTTCGTCCCCGGGCACGAATGCTTTGTAGGCTCGCGCGAACTTTTGTTTAAGCTCATCCGCCGCCATAAAAGCCACAATGGGATATTTTACCATCTCGAAACATCCCACCTCATCTTCGTTATCGCCGAGGTAAGCCACCTTGCCCGCATCTATATTTCTCTCCCTCAACAGCTTCTCCAGCAGCGGCGCCTTCTTCTTGTAGATATCCAGCCCGAACCCGACAGCCCTGCCGCTGTTCTGCTTGAGCACATCCGCCTCGATGAAATCGAAGTTTTTATCGTACCCCGCAGCCACCAGAATCCTCCCTATTCCGTGACCGTACCCTGCGGAGAATACCCCCGCGGTTCTTCCAGCCCGGTGACACTCCCTTACCGGCCTTAAAACCCTGTGGTCGAGTTTAGCCAGAGTCTGCGGCTTGAAGGCATACCTCTCTATGGAGCGCAGAATTGTTGCGACCGGTGTACCTCCTATTATCCGCTCGTTGTAGACCCTGAACATCTCCCTGATGAAATCGAACTCGTTGCCCCTCTGTGCCCTCTGATACAACCCCTCCAGTTCCTTTCGCGCCCTGAGTATGCGCACCATCTTAAACGGGTGGAAAGGGAAAGATGCCTTGAACACATCCCTCGCCGTGTTCTCCAGCACGGGCTTCTCGTCCCGATACTCAATCAAAGTCCCGTTCCAGTCGCAGATTATCACATCTATAGGCATAGAGCTTGCTCCACAAATAGAGTAGCTATTATACCATCTCCAGTACTTTTGTACCTTTTTCGCATGGCTTATCAACCGAAATGACTATTTAAAACGGCGTGGGGGAATGGTAATGTTGAGGTGGGAGAATATAGCTCAGACAGCCCGCATGAACGCAAAGGGCAGGTGCACAACATGAACAATCAGAAACGCGGAAACATCCTGGTAGTGGATTGCGACGAACTCACGAGGAATACCCTCACTCGCACTTTGCTCTCCGACGGCTACAACTGCGTAACAGCGCCAGACGGCGAGACTGCCCTCTGGAAGATTTCCGAGCAGGAATTCGCTCTTATACTTACGGATGTAAACATACCCGACCTTTCATATGTGGAGATGTTGCCGCGCCTGATAGCCGCTCACCCCGATACCGTCATTATTGTAATAACAACGCTGGACGATATCGAAACCGCTCTGGAAGCCATAAAGCTCGGCGCTTACGACTTTATTCTCAAGCCGCTCAACGTAGATGAGATCAGCATGAGGGTGGGAAAAGCCCTGGAGCGAAGACGGTTGATGCTGGAAAACCGCGAATACCAATCCCGCATGGAGCAACAAATCGAGCTTCAGGTAGCCGATATTCGAAAGTACTTGTATGAAGCTGTCGAGGTGCTGGGACTCGAGCAGATGGCGCTCGATAAGCCTGAAGCCGTTCGGGAGGCAAAGCGCTACGCGAAGATGATGTTCCAACTCGGCGGCACGAAGGGCACCCTGGATTTAGAGGAATCCTATCTTCAGATGGCAAGGACGCTTGCGCTGATTGCCGAATCCCACGAGCCTTACGCCCGCGGCCATTCCGACAGGGTGGGGCTGCTGGCATATGAAATCGCCATTCAGCTCGGCTGCTCCACCGAGATGAAAAGGCAGATAAAATTCGCCGCTATGCTTCAGGATATCGGCAAAATAGCCGTCCCCGACCGTATTCTATCGAAACAGGATAATCTCACTCAGGAGGAATACGCCGAGATAAACAGACACCCCACAGCCTCGGTAGAGATAATTCAGCATGTGGACTACTTCAAAGACATCATCCCGCTGGTGGAAAGCCACCACGAGTGGTATGACGGCAGCGGCGGCTATCCCGGGAAGCTAAAAGGCAACAGGATACCGCTCGGAGCACGTATTCTTGCTGTGGCTGACGCCTACGATGCCATGACCTGTCCCCGCCCGCACCGGCGTCCCCTTACCCCCGGAGAGGCAGCGCAGGCGCTCAAGAAGGGTGCAGGAAAGCAATGGGACCCTGTAATCGTCGATGCCCTCCTAAAGAAGCTGGGGGTCACCGCCCGAGATTCCGCCTGATCCACCCGTATTTTCCTCATCGGAGCAGATGCTCCGACCTACCCATAACCCGATTGCCGACTGCTAAATCCAAAACTACCTTGACAGACTATACCTGCTGAATTAGGATTGCCTCAGCAATCATGCCTGACCGATTTATACAATGTGGATTAGAAGAACCTTAGCCATCCCGTTCATCATTCTCTTTTTCCTCCTGTTTTTAGTCGTGCTCGTTATCACCCATACCAATTGCACCTTTAGCAACCCCGGCTTCTACAACGACCAACTCCGACAGGCGGATATGTATAATTTTCTCTACGATGAAGCCCTGCCGGCGGCTCTGGACGAGATAGAAACAGACGATTCCTCCGATTTTCAAATAGACATCGCAGCAATCAAAGACAACCTCGTCGCCGCTGCCAGAGAGATACTGCCGCCCGATTGGCTACAGGAACACATCGAATCGGCAACCGAAACCCTCATACCTTATATACTGGGCGACACCGACAGCTTCACCTACACTGTAGAGTTCAAGGACAGGGTAGAGACAGCTGCCGGGGTTATCAAAGACGATATATTGGGCGGCGAGCCGTTCAATACACTCTACGAAGAGGCAATCTCTCAGGCTGCCGACAAGGTTCTGGAAAACCTGGATGAAATGCCCTATTCACTGACCTTCGACAGGGCAGAGATAGAAAGCTTCCTCAGAGCTGTGGCGGACAAGGGCTGGATAGTTTCAGAGACCAGCAAAGCCATAGACGCTGTGATGCCTTACCTCACGGGAGACGCGGAGCACTTCACCGTTACGCTGAATCTGTATGACCGCATCGACCCCGTAGCAGCAGCCGCTATAGACCTCTTGAGCAGACAGGAGACCTACCATTACCTGGTCGATGAAATCATAGTCCCCATCGTGCTGGAGAACATCGGCTCATCGGCTGACCTTTCCTACGGCATCACCCTGAGCCAGGCTGAGATTGCCTCCGTTGTAGAGCAGACGCTGACCCAGTCTTGGATTCAGGAGTGCCTGGAAGAGCTGATTAACGCTATTGCGGATTATGTAAAGAGCGAGTCCGCCGGGATAAGAATCGTGGTGACGCTGTCCGATGTAAAGGCTGAGGCTCTGGCTGTCCTTACGGAGATGGCGGATGGCAAGCTGGAGGCAGAATTTTACAGCCTGCCTGTATGCAACGCAGCGCAGTTCTTTCAGGCTACCCAGAATCTGCCTCCTGGGAGCATTCCCAGTTGCCGCCTGACAGGCATGTCGTATCATGCCTTTCTAACGCAGTTCAACATCAACGTGGCAGCACTGGTGCAGCAGAAGGTGGGCAACCAGATACCCGGGCAATGGGTCTATACCGATGCCGACCTCAGAGAGCTGCTGGGCGAAGAAGATGCGGATTTTCTGGAACAGGCGCGCGATAAGGTCACCAATGGCTGGACTTTCACCGAGGCTGACCTGCTGGATGAGCTTGATAGCGAGGCCGAACGGACGCTTGCCGACGTTCGCAACTACACAAGCAACGGCTACACCCTGACCGAAACCGACCTGCGGGACGCAATTGGCGAGAACGATTCGGACCTGGACGATTTCGATAACGTGCGCCACAACATCAACACCGCCCGCACCTGGCTGTGGACCCTCTGGCTGATACCTTTAGCTTTCCTAATAATCATCGTCTTTCTCTGTGGCCGCAACTGGGCAAGTCGAGCGGTCTGGGGTCTCGCCGTGCTGTTTTTCACCGCTCTCATCATATACATCTGCATAGCGGCAACCTTCGCTCTTGCCGCCGAGCCGAGGTTAGAGGAAGGAGCCTTCGACTTATCACAATATGAAGGTGTGTCAGCCGTGATGGCGGAGAAGGGCAACGAGCTTGTTCACAGTGTTGCCGATAGCTTTGTCTCAGGTTTAAAGCATACGGCGCTCTATTTCATAATAGGTTCCGTAGTTCTGCTTTTCGGCTTGTTAGTCCGGCAGGTGATGTTGCCGAGAACAAAGACAACACCGCCTCAAGCGCCCTCTTAGAAATTCGGATTAACTTGTGCCCGGAATAGTGTAGAATATTAGGTAAGCCTCATCCTCAGGAGAATACGATGTCCGGCAGCAAAAAGAGTTCCCCTCCCAGGTGGGCGAAGGTAACCATGTTCTCAGGGAAGGGCGGTGTGGGCAAGACCACCTGCGCTGCAGCCACCGCGCTTCACTATGCCTCGCATGGACAAAGCACCCTCGCCCTCTCCACCGATGCCACGCCGTCGCTGTCGCATATCTTTGAGTTGCCCGGAGAGGAGAAACCCAAGAAGGTCAATGAATCTCTTTATATTAATGAACTCGGCGAGGCAGAGGTGGCACGGATGTGGGATGACAAATTCGGCAGAGATGTGTACGATGTCTTCGCTACCTTCGTGGATGTGGACTACCAGCAGTTCGTGGACTTCACCACATCCGTCCTGCCAGGGCTCCGCGATGAGTTTATGGTCGACTATATCAGAGAACTCAGCTTGAAGAACAATTACGAAAATATTATCTGGGATACCGCCCCGCTGGGACAGACACTTGCCCTACTGAACACGCCCGGCATGTTGGTCGAACATCTGAAGATGGCTCCTCGTATCTACACCAGGCTGAAGCTCAGCAGAGTGAACAAAGAGCCGATACTGAATATTATAAATCGCTGGCGTAAGCTGTCCTCCGAAGAGATAAATTTCCTGAGAAACAATGTCAGGTTCGTGCTGGTTACCATACCCGAAGCCCTCGCCGTGGAGCAGCTCGACAGCGTCTTTCTTCAGTTGGAACGGCACGGTCTCATCGTAGACCAGTTGATTGTGAATAATGTAATAAAGGCGGATGGTTCGGAGTTCCTCAAAGCCAAAGCCAGGCTGCAGAAGAAATACCTCGATTTCATCCATAAGAGATATCAGGACATTGAGATAACAGAGGTACCCATGTTCCCTTATGAACTCAAGGGCTGGGACAGGCTCAAAGAGGTAGAAAGAATTCTTTTTCCCAATTCAACGAAAGCAGGCTGTTAATGCAAATCACACTTATCGAAGCCAGAGACCTGCCGGAAGCCTGGTTCCTCTGTTTGCGCAAGACGCTTACGCAGGGTCGCGAGTATACCATCGAGAGGGGCAGCAATGTTGGGCACCGCAGAAAAGAGCTCGATTTCATCGTCCTTCAGGTTAAACATCCCGGCAGGCGACCCCTCACACCCGACGTGCCCCAGGGCGTGCCCCCGCCTTCATCTATGGAATATGTGGAGAACTACCTCCAGTACCTCATGACCTCGCTCAAGGCAGACAAGGAGCAGTACACCTACGGCGAGGACCTGGCGCAGCAGATTCCCGAGTTGATTAGAATCTACAAAGAGGGCGGACACAACACCAATCAGGGCTTCATGGCTGTGGGCAGCAGGGACTCGATAAAGCTCTCTGACCCGCCCTGCCTGAGAGGCGTAGACACACGGGTCAAAGACGGCAAACTGCATTTCATACTGTACTTCAGGTCCTGGGATTTATGGGCGGGGTTCCCTTCGAATCTGGCGGGGATACAGTTGATGAAGGAATACGTGGCGGGCGAGATAGGGGTAGCGGACGGTGAGATTATAGCCCTGAGCAAAGGGCTGCATTTGTATGATTATACCTGGGAGCTGGCTAAAGCCGCTGCGAGGATGGAATAAGTCCTAGCGGGCGTAGCCGTTGACTCTGGGGGTAATACCGAACCAGTCATCCAGCGACAGCGTCAGGCAGCACTCCACCTTCTCAGGGTCTAAGGGCTGGAATCTGGCGCTGCCCACATGACCGCGCCACACCAACCGACCGGGCGTTGTGTCTTCCAGTTCTACTGTAAGCTGATAGTTCTCTATCATGCTGAGCACCACACCCGATATCGCCCTGTTGTCCCGCTCGCCCAGAATAACAAATTCCCCTGCTGTGTTATCCCAGGTGACGCTCAGCGCCTCGCCCTCCCAGAGGGTGCCCCCTAACATGTCGATCTGGCTGATTATTGCTTTCATAGCGCTCTCTCCCAAAAACATTTAATTTGCCCTAGAACTATGGTACTGTCCCTGGGAAACCACAGTACTGTTACTTCCGTACTATGCCTCAATCGTAGTTTACCCTCTGTTTTAAGTCAAGATAACGTATCTTCCTGTTAATTTACTGCACTTCCGAATCTGCTTCACCCGGCTGGAAACAGGCGTCGGGTGGCAGTTTTGTCCTTCGATGTGTTAATATCTGCTGCGGGAGGGCGATATGCAGCACGAATATGAAATAAACGACCTGCGCAAAGAGGAAGCATGGCGCATGTTCCGCATCATCGGGGAGCTGGTCGAGGGCTTCGATAAGCTCACCGGCATCGAGCCGGCGATAACCATCTGGGGCTCGGCACGAGCTAGACCCGAGGACGACCTGTATGAAAAGACGGAGGAAATAGCCCGCCGCCTCGGCGAGATGGGCTTCTCCATCATCACCGGCGGCGGGCCCGGCATCATGGAGGCTGCCAACAAAGGCGCTCATGCCGCCAGGGTCAAATCTATCGGATTGAACATCGAGCTGCCCCAGGAACAGGAGGGCAACCCTTATACTAATATGTCCATCACCTTCCATCACTTCTTCGTGCGCAAGGTCATGCTGGTCAAATACGCCATCGCCTTCGTCATCCTGCCCGGCGGGCTGGGCACGCTGGACGAGCTCAGCGAAGTTCTGACGCTAATCCAGACCCGCAAGATAAAGCCCTTCCCCGTGATACTGTTCCACAGCGCCTTCTGGAAGGGATTCCTCGACTGGATGCGCACCGCCGTGCTGTCCTGCGATTTCATTTCCGAAGAGGATTTAGACCTGCTCCGTGTCTGCGACACGCCAGCCGAGGTGGCGGAGACCGTCCAGAGATGGTACATTAAACACGAGATCGTGGGCAAAAAAGCCCTGGGCAGGTGATTGGAGAGGGGATAGATTGTGTCTAAAGAAATCCTTGAGCAATTGAAGACCAGCCTTCTGGAACTGGACATGGAGGCAACCCTAAAGGCAGCCAATTCCGCAGTCAAAGGCGAAGGCACAACTACTGCACAGGATGCGGTTAACGCCGTCTCAGATGCTCTGCAGGTTGTCGGCAAGAGATTCCAAACCGGTGAATGGTTCCTGTCCGAGCTGGTTTACGCCGGCGAGATAGCCACGGAGGTAATGAAGCTGCTCTCGCCACTAATGAAAGCCGATTCGTCCAAATCGCTGGGAACGGTCGTAGTAGGCACTGTAGCCGGCGATATCCACGACCTGGGCAAGAACATCTTCATAAACTACGCCCGCAGCGCCGGCTTCAATGTAATTGACCTCGGCGTCGATGTGCCGGTGCCGAAATTCGTCAACGCCGTCAAGGAGCATAAACCGCTCGCCCTGGGCATCTCCTGCCTCCTCACTTCCACAGATAAGGAGATCGGCAGAGTTATCGAGGAATTGAAACGGCAGAAAATCAGGGGCAGCGTCAAGGTAATCATCGGCGGGGCTGCGCTCACCGAAGGCTTCGCCAGAAGCGCGGGGGTTGACGCCTTTGTGCCCGATGCGGTTACCGGCACAGACATCGTCAGGAAATGGAGCGCCTCACAATGAATTTCAAAGAACGCATTTTAACCGCCATGAACCACGAGGAGCCGGACAGGGTTCCCGTGATGGGTTTAATCGTCGACCCCGCAACCGTCAATAAGACCCTGAATAAAAAACCCACCGATTTGGTAGGGATGATCAAGAAACCGTGGCTCGCCCCCCTCATTGCCCGTTTCATGAACACCAACCGCTTCTGGCAGAGCTTCTATTACAGCAATACCGCCGGGTGTTTGGAGAGCGCTCTCAAGCTCGGCTTCGACGCCAACTGGACGATTTACGCACTCATGCAACTGAGAAAGGACACCAAATCCGCTCTGGGTTGGGCCTGGCACGATGCCTACGGTCGCGTCTGGGATTTAGACACCGACGAAGACGGCAATACGGCGGTCAACTACAGCCGCGCCCTGCTGGAGACCGAGGAGCAGTGGGAGCGCTGGGTCGAAGCGAAGAAGCCTCTATTCCAAACGCTGACCAGGAATGTCGAAGGCTTCCACAAGAAGCTGGTCAAGAACTACGGCGACAGGATTCTACCCATAGGTTACGCCGCGCCGGGCATATTCGAAAATAGCTGGCAGCCCATGGGATTCGTCAACTTCACCAGGTTCGTCTATCAGAAGCCCGACTTCGTGAAAAAGGTTATTTCTTTTCATACCGACCATTACTTGAAGAACCTCGAGGCAGTGATGAAATCGGGTGTCGAGGTCGTGCTCGGCGGGGATGACTTCGGTCAGAAGACAGGCCCCATGCTGCGCCCCGAGCTCATCGAAAAGCTCTTCGGGGAAAGCTACAGACGCGTCACCGACCTCGTCCACAAACAGAAAAAGAAGTACATCCACCACTCCTGCGGCAACATCTATCAGCTTCTGGACAGGTTCGTGGCCTGGGGCTTCGACGGCATCATAACGCTGGAGCCTACGGCAGGCATGGACCTGGGCAAAGTGAGGCAGCAAGTCGGGCACAAGCTGGTCTTGATCGGCAACATGGATGTCTCCTATCTCCTGGTGAGGGGCTCACGAGAAGAGATTGAGGAAGCTGTTAAAAAAGCGCTGCGCGACGCCGCCCGGGGCGGCGGCTACATACTATCCTCGAGCCATTCCCACCCCCTGGTCGACCCCGCCCGTTTGGGCTGGATGGTCGAAGCCGCCCACAAATACGGAAAGTACCCCATCAGCTTATAATCAAGTTTAAGACTCAGGCAGGTGATTGAATGAGTAAGACATCCATCATAGGGTTTTTAATCTTGGCCGCACTTTTTGTTTTCGGGGCATGCACACCCGCACCGACTCCTGCCATTACCCCCACAGCTACCCCTATCACTACCCCCACTCTTTCACCCACTGCTTTAAGTGAATTTGAGCGCACCTGGAAAAGTCACTTCGGCTTTATGCCTGCCGGCATCGACCTAACTAGTGCCCGTCAAGCCGGCGGTGCCTGGGACAGGCCCGTTTTCCAGCTATTTAAATGGGGAAATATCGAAACGAACCCCGGGAATTTCGACTTTTACCTGACCGATATGTGCGTCCGCTTAGACCAGGCGCAGGGATTCCATATTGTGGCGAACCTCCAGCCCTTTGCCTACTGGGACCAGGAGAAGTGCCATCAGGACTTGCCCTTACCCCCCGGACAGGGGCCTCACGATACTAAAGGCAAACCCTGCGATATGGGAATTTATGAGAATTTCATCATGAAACTGGTGGAAAGGTATGACGGCGATGGCATCGACGATATGCCCGGGCTGATTATCCCCATAAAGCACTGGGAGGTCATGAACGAGCCCGAGTTGAACGACGGCGTCATCGTTTACTTCCAGGGGACACCGGCAGAATACCTCGAAACATTACAGGTCACCTACGAAGCCGTCAAGTCAGCCGACCCTGAAGCATTGGTGGTGCAGGGCGGCATGGCGGGGATGACGAATGTGGACGTTGCCTTCTGGCAGGACGTCTTCGAATTGGGTGGAGCCGATTACTTCGATATCGCCAACATGCACTGCATCGGACAGGGGGAGCATCTGAACATACCCGTCTTCAAGGCATTTCTCGCCCAAAACGGCATAGAGGACAAGCCCATCTGGGTAACCGAAGCCCAGTATCAGCAATCGCAGCAGACTCAGAATTACACCAACGAGGACTTCGCCAGAATACTGGCTCGCAGCTACATCTTCGCCCTGGCAAACGGCGTGGACAAACTTCTCTACGTCAATATTAAGATGCCGCCGCCGCTGGCAGGGCAAGTAATGCCTTTCGATGAGCGGTCTGCCCTAATCAGCGATAACGGCGAGAAGTCGGCTCTGTTCTATGCTCACCTCACTATAGCAAACATGCTCGGCGAACTGAGTTCCACCGACGAGGTCGAGGTAATCAAGGAGACGGTAGGAGGCTGGAGCATAATTGAAGGACAGTACAGGTTCACGATAGGCGGCAAGGTAATCTATGCTCTGTGGGGCTCAGGCACTTTGCCTTCCGAAATCAAGGGTCAGGTCAGGGTAACCGATATCTCTGGTGCTCAGAGGGAAATCGAAGCAGCCTCTCTGGAGTTAAACGACAGCCCCGTCTTCGTCGAGATAATACCGTAGGGGCGAGTTTGAAACCCTCCCTACTCTATTATTATAATCCCCCTTTCTTAAAGGGGGGCTCTACAATAATTCCCCCTTTCCTAAAGGGGGTTAGGGGGATTAGGCGAAACCACCGTGCCCCATTTTGCATTTTTCACTTTGCATTTTGAAATTATTCAGGATTTCCCCAGCAGCTCTTCTAATATAATCTGCGCCGCCTTCTTGTCCAGCGGCTCGTTGTTGTTGCCGCACTTGGGCGA
>Ga0194113_10006303_pt1 | contig 15070 bp, 10 predicted proteins | sample TA2MahC200mmetaG_FD_146193 | JGI IMG/M metagenome (GOLD analysis project Ga0194113, IMG submission 146193) | Freshwater microbial communities from Lake Tanganyika, Tanzania - TA2015017 Mahale Deep Cast 200m | ecosystem: Environmental > Aquatic > Freshwater > Lake | place: Tanzania: Lake... | reverse complement strand
CCGAGTCGCCCCGGAAGAAGCGCTCCCGGACATCCCCCGGCAGCGCCTCGAAGGCCGCCCGCGTGCACGGCAGCGGCTCCTGGCGCGCCGGCACGTTGCCGTCGCGGAACTCATCGGCCAGCACCAGCGCCACGCCGCTTTCGCTCAGCCCGCTTTCAGTACCGGTCGCATAAACCATTAGCCTGTAACGCGCTGCAACGGTTCGCCAGCGTTCTTGATTCTCAACGCCGTAGACCGCCGCCAGCCCCTCGCGCGCCCGTTTTCTGCCCGCCACGGCTTCGCCGTAGCCGCACCACCGGTAGTCCTTGGGATCGCTCGCCAGCCCCGCGCGCACGGCATTGAGGTCGATGTACGCCGCCATCGTCGCCAGCGCGCCCACGCCCTGACGCTCCCGCTGCGCATGCGATGGCGGCTCGATCATCACGCTCTTGAACCGGTCCTCCCACAACGTTCCGGCCCGCCCCTCGCGTCGGTTGTACCACTGCGAAAACCGCTGCTTCACCGTCTTCACAAACTCCGACACGTCATACATCCGCGCCCGCAGACGCTCCAGGTCCGCCTGCACCAGAGACTCCAGCCCCTGCTTGCGCCATAACGTCCATTGCTGGTGGCTCGACAAGGGACGGACCTTCCGTCCTTTACAAGGGACGGACCTTCCGTCCTTTAAGTCCAAGTCAAACCGCCACCGCCCGCCATTCAGACGCGCCGGAACCAAACGGGCCATTCAAACCCCATAGCCCGAAACCCGGCCCCGCGGCTCCGTTCAACAACATTTTATCCCTCATGCGGCAAGAAAACGCTTGATTGCTAACGCACTCGTCATACACTTGCCGCACGAGGGATAAAACGCTATTCGTTATCCGTCCAGAACCGACATCCGTCGATCCTCGGGAAAGGCTGCTTGTACGTCCTATCCGTTCACCCGCCCGGGAACTTTTCAAACAAAGTCCAGTATTTCGCTTGACGAAGTACACTATAAAGAATATGCTTCCGGCCTCTAACTTTTCAGGCAAGGAGGGTTCATGAGTGACGACCGTGAGATAGGACACCAGAACGCAGGTGAAAACAGCCGGAACACGCTCACCGGATCGGCGGGCGCGGTGATCGACTCGCGGCACCTTTTCGCCCATCGCAAAGAGGTCACGATACGCCACGGAGGCGCCGACTACCGCATCCTCGTCACACGGAACGGTAAACTGATCATCAACAAGTAGCCGCACGCCCCCAACGTACAGAACTCGCCCAAGCCAGCCGAAAGCCAGCCAGGAAGTGGAACGCGACACGCGTTCCGCTCTCTTTGTGTTTCAAGAGGCCAAACCGAACATCGAAGAAAGGAGAAAGGAACAGATGAACATGACGACACGATTCCTGAGAAAAAAAAGCGCGAGACTGCTGTCGGCAGGTCTCTGCCTTCTGATGAGCGCCCCGGCGCTTGGGGATGACACCGCCGCACGCCTCGCCGCCCTTGAGGCGCGCATCGCCGAGCTGGAGAAGCGGCTTGAAGAACAGGCTTCCGCCCAGTGGGACACGCTCGCGTCCCAGACCGGAGGAACGAAAGCCGCAACGTTTTCCGACCGCCTGACTGCCGTGGAGACGCACCTCGCCGCCATGGAGGAAGCCAAAGCGTCGGATTGGACGGAAGGGCTGAGCCTCGGCGGATACGGCGAGTTGCACTACAACAACCTCACCGGCAGGGGCGGCGCTGCCGACAAGCGCGAAATCGACTTCCACCGTTTCGTGCTGACGCTCGGGAAGTCCTTCAACGAGCGCATCCGCCTCAACTCTGAACTGGAACTCGAGCACGTCATGGCGGGCGACAACGAGAAGGGCTACATGGCGCTGGAACAGGCCTACCTCGACTTCGACATGAACGACCGCCACACGGCGCGGGCCGGTCTCTTCCTGCTCCCCGTCGGCCTGCTCAACACCTCGCATGAGCCCACAAGGTTCTACGGCGTGGAGCGCAACCCGGTGGAGCGCGATGTCATCCCCACCACATGGTGGGAGGCTGGCGTCGGCTCGCACGGATGGTTCACCGACAGCCTCGAATACGCCGCCTACCTCCACTCGGGGCTCAAGACCGACGCCTCGAAAAACTACTCCGTCCGCTCGGGACGCCAGAAAGTGGCTTACGCCAACGCCTCTGATCCCGCAGGCACGCTGGCCCTCAACTGGCACATGCCCGGCCTCACGTTGGGCGGTAGCCTGCAATACCAGTCCGACATCACGCAGGGCCTGGCGCAAGGCCCCGTACACGGCCTGTTCAGCGAAGGCCACCTCGACTGGCAATACCAGCGCTTCGGTCTGCGGATGCTCTACGCGCAATGGAACCTTGGCGGCGACGGCCCTGAAAACGTCGGAGCCGACTATCAGTACGGCTGGTACATCGAGCCGTCCTATCGGCTGACCTCACAGATCGGACTGTTCACGCGCTACAACGCATGGGACAACCGCGCCGGGAGCGGAGCCTCCCCCAGCGGCAAACGGCAGCTCGATTTCGGGGTGAACTGGTCGCCGCACAAGCAGGTGATCGTCAAGGCGGACTACCAGATACAAGACAACGAGAACGGCCAGAACCAGAACGGGATTAACCTCGGGGTCGGCTATGAGTTCTAAACACGCGCTTCTCGGCTTTGGCGCGGCTGCCGTCCTCAGCGTCTGCCGCATTATCGCGGCAGAGAGTGCCCCGGCGGCGGATACCCCCGGCTTCATTGCGGGCGCGTTCCGCAATCCGCCTGTCCCCGCGAAGCTGGCACTCGCCGGGCCGCTGGCCGTGCGCGTATCGCAGATCCTCGGCCACAAATACGCCCAACCGGAGATCACCTACTGGCGGGAAGCCGACGTGACCGCATGGATACTCCAATCCAAGGCGAAGTCAGGACGTATCACCGCCGGATTCGTCATCAAGGACGGAAAGGTCGCCACGTGCGAAGTGCTGGCCTACACGGAGAGCCGGGGACGCGAGATACGCTCACCCCGTTTCCTCAAGCAGTTGACCGGGACCTCGCTCCGCGACGGGCAACTCGACCGGGAAGTGGACGGCATCACTGGGGCCACACTCTCCGTGAACGCCCTCCGCAATCTGACGCGGCTGGCCCTGACGCTTGACGGCACGGCACGGGACAAGGACACCGCAAGCGGCACGCTCTGAGACGAAAAGGCCCCGCGCAGTTCGTTGCGCGGGGCCTTCGTTTTCGGGTAACGCAATCGTCTACAGACTTAGAACGCCAGCGTGACGTTCACGCCGCCGAACAGAAGCTGGTTGTTGTCGGCAAGCGAGTAGCCACTCTCGCGGACCTCTTCCGACACCAGATAGATACTACAAATGGTCTGTCCCTTGTAACCCCTCCCTGCCGTATGGTTCCGGCTCGCACCTGACGAGCCCTCTACCCCCTAAAGCATCGAGCAGGCATGATTTCCACACGGATCCGAAAAAATATGTTACTATTTCTCTGTCCCCTGTTTCGTGTTTCGCCTCTGTTTCGCCCCTGCGGGACTGTGTGTGGACCGGGGCACCGGACTTGCCGTCAAGGGATTGCTGATCAGTAAACGGGAGCGCGTCTCATGAACCTTGCGAATTTGAATGATCCGTGTGCAAACACCCGGCTGGCGGCGATCCGCGAGCTGGGCGAGTCGGTGAAAGCCGGAGTGAAGCAGACCCATGAAGTGAATAATCATGTGCACACCATCTATTCCTTCAGTCCGTACTCGCCGTGCATGGCCGTTGTTAAGGCCGCGCAGGCCGGTTTACAAACGGTCGGCATCATGGATCATGATTCCGTCTCCGGTTGCGAAGAAATGCTGGAGGCCTGCAAGGCCGTGAACATGGCTTCAACGGCCGGTTGTGAAATCCGCGTGAACATGGACGGCACGCGGGTAGAAGGGCGCAAGACCAATAACCCGGATGAGCCGAACGTCAGCTACATCGCTTTCCACGGGATTCCCCGAACGCAGCTCCAGGCGGTGAAGACCTTCTTGAGACCCATTCAAGCCGCGCGCATCGCCCGCGACCGCAAAGAGGTCCAGCGGCTCAACGACACCCTGGCGCGGCTCGGCGCGCCGCCCTTGGATTTCGACACCGATGTCCTGGCGATATCGGAAGCGGCGAACGGCGGTTCAATCACCGAGCGTCACATTCTTTATGCGCTGTCGCTGAAGCTGATTGCGGCCTACGGCAAAGGGCAGACGCTGATTGATTTTGTCGAAAAGCAGATGACGATTGGTCTGCCTGAGAAAGTGAAAGCCCTGTTGCTGGACATGAACAATCCGCACTACGCCTACGATCTGCTTGGCGTGTTTAAATCCGCGCTCGTTCCGGACTTCTTCATTCTGTCCGGCAAGGAGGAGTGCATCAACGTGTGGGATGCGGTGTCGTTCGCCAACGACATCGGCGCGATCCCGGCCTACGCCTATCTCGGGGATGTCGGCGAATCGCCGACCGGCGACAAGAAAGCCGAGAAGTTTGAAGACGACTATCTCGATGAACTGGTTCCGGAGTTGACACGGATCGGTTTCAAAGCCATCACCTACATGCCGCCCCGCAATACGAAGCCGCAGTTGCTTCGCCTCCAGAAGCTCTGCCAGGCACACGGCCTGATGGAAATCAGCGGGGTGGACATCAACAGTTCGCGGCAGGCGTTCAACTGTCCGATTCTGCTCGAGCCGGAATTCCGTCATCTGGTGGATGCCGCGTGGGCGCTGATCGCGCACGAAAAACTGGCGGCCGTCGTTCCACGCCTCGGTATTTTCCATCCGGATAACCCGCTGCTCGCCCCCTTCCGCGGGGCTTCTGGCGGGAACTCCCTGCTCCAGCGCATCGAAATCTATTCAACGCTTGGGAAACGAATGGACCACACGCGGCCCGAACAGGCGGTTGCGCTGGTTGATTTCTAAACCGGGCAATGGGTTGCGCGTATCGCCCCATTATTTCAGAGCCCGGCGCAGCTCCTTGATCTCATCCCGGATCGCGGCGGCGCGTTCGAATTCCAACGCCTCAGCCGCAGCCAGCATCTCGCGTTCCAACTCCGCCAGCACTTCCCAGACATCGTAGCGCTCGGGAGTCTCGGCAACGGCTTGTTCGACCTCCCGCCCGCGCGCTTCGGTCGTGAGCTGCCCGTGGATGGCCCGGCTCACGCTTTTCGGTTCGATGCCGTGGGCGGCGTTATAGGCCTCCTGAGTCGCCCGGCGCGTCGCCGTCGTATCGATCATCCGGCGCATCGCGTCGGTCACCGTGTCGGCGTAGAGGATCACCCGCCCGTTTACATGTCGTGCCGTCCGGCCTGCGGTCTGGATGAGCGCGGTTTCGGAACGCAGAAACCCCTCCTTGTCGGCGTCCAGCACAGCGACCAGCGCCACCTCTGGGAGATCCAGCCCTTCGCGCAGCAGGTTGATTCCAATCAGACAGTCAAACGCCCCCTTGCGCAGGCGGCCGAGGATCTCCACGCGTTGCATCGCGTCGATGTCGGAATGGAGGTATTCCACGCGAAAGCCAGCCTCATGCAAATACTGGGCGAGGTCCTCGGCCGTGCGCTTGGTGAGCGTCGTCACCAGCACGCGGTCACCGCGCTCCGCCGTGCGGCGGATCTCCTCCATCACGTCGTCGATCTGTCCGCGCAACGGACGCACCTCGACTGGCGGATCGAGCAGACCGGTCGGGCGGATCACCTGCTGCACCGTGCGGACGCTGACCTGCCGCTCGTACGGGCCTGGTGTGGCCGACATGAACACGACCGGCCCGACGCGGCCGAGAAACTCGTCGAAGCTGAGCGGGCGGTTGTCCTTGGCCGACGGGAGCCGAAAGCCCCAGTCCACCAGCGTCTGCTTGCGGGCCTGATCGCCGTTGTACATCGCCCGGAGCTGCGGCAGGGTCACATGCGATTCATCGAGCACCGTCAGAAAATCGCCCTCAAAATAATCGAGGAGGCATGCGGGCGGTTCGCCTGCCGGACGTCCGCTCAAGTGCCGCGAGTAGTTCTCGATGCCGTTGCAATAGCCGAGTTCCCGCAGCATTTCGATGTCGAACTCCGTCCGCTGCTTGATCCGCTGCGCCTCCAGCAACTTACCCGCCGCCTCAAACTCCCGGACGCGGGAGTCCAGTTCGTCGCGGATCGCGCCGATGGAGGCCTCGATCTTCTCGCGCGGCATGACGAAATGGCGGGCTGGGGAAATCAGCGTGCGCTTCAACTCCGGCCCCATGCGACCGCTGACCGGATCGAGCGACCGCAGGGTCTCGACGGCATCGCCCATAAACTCGATGCGAATACCGTCCTTGGCATACGAGGGAAAAACGTCCACGCAGTCACCGCGGACCCGGAACGTTCCCGGTTCGGGCTCGTAGTCGTTGCGCGTGTACTGGATGGCGACCAGCTTTTCCAGCACCCGGTCGCGCGCGATCTCATCGCCCTGACGCAGATCCACAAGCATGGACCGGTAATCATCGGGCGACCCCAGGCCATAGATGCAGGAGACCGAAGCGACGACGATCACGTCATTCCGGCCGATCAGCGCGTTGGTGGCGGCCATCCGGTAGCGCTCAATCTCCTTGTTAATCGAGGCGTCCTTTTCGATGAAGGTGTCGGTCTGCGGAATGTAGGCTTCGGGCTGATAATAATCGTAATAACTGATGAAGAACTCAACCGCGTTGTGCGGGAAGAAACTCTTCAGCTCGGCGAAGAGCTGCGCCGCCAGCGTCTTGTTGTGGCTGAGGATCAGCGTCGGCCGGCCCCAGGCGCGGATGACATTCGCCAGCGTAAAAGTCTTGCCCGAGCCCGTGACCCCCTCGAGCGTCAGCCGGGGCGCGCCCAGCTCCAGTCCGCTCACCAGCTCCGTGATCGCCTGAGACTGGTCACCGGCCGGCTGGAACTCCGATTCCAACTGGAAGGCCGTGGACGACGCAGGCTCGTCCGGGTCACGATCATCCGGCGGATCATTTTGAGAAACACGCTTCATTTCACGGGTCGCTGTTCCGGGCCAAACGGCCGCAGAAACACCAGCATCCAGGGAAGCAAGGTCAGAGCGCCAAGCAAGGCGACGACCATCGCCAGGGAGGTCAGCAGGCCGAACAGAACACTCGGTATGAAATTGGAGAACGTCAGCAGCGAGAACCCGACGACAATCGTCAGCGAGGTGAAATACATGGCGCTGCCGACGCTCTGGTGCGACGCGCGCATGGCACCCAGATAATTGCCGCATGCGGCAAACTCCTCGCGCATGCGATAGATGTAGTGAATCGTAGAGTCCACGGCGATGCCGATGCTGATGGAGGCAATGGTGATGGTCATCACATCCAGGGGAATATGGGCAGCCCCCAGAAAGCCCAGCACCGTCAGGGAGGACAAGAAATTGGGAAACAAGGCGATCAAGGCGATCTTCAGCGAGCGGAACAGCACCAGAAACATTGCCAGCAGCAGCAGGAACGTCAGCCCCAACGTCAGAATCTGCGAGCGAAACAAGCTTTGGAGCACCCCGTTGTACAGCACCATGGTGCCGGTCAGCCGAATGCTCTCCGGAGGCAGATTCAGGCCGCGGTTCAGGTCGCTTTCCAGCGCTTTGAGAAAGCGGGCGCGTCGAAGACCCGGTTGCGAATCAAACACGCGCGCCGTGATGCGCAATTGATTGGCGGGCGCGCTGACATACGGCGTCACCAGCATGCGGCTGGCGAATTCGGGGAGTTTGCCGATCAAGATGGCCAACTCGAAGGCGTCGATGGACACCCCGTCATTCAGTGTGTCGGTCAGCTTCAACAGGGAGGCCAGCGAGGACACCTTCCCGATCTCGGGCCGAGCCTCGACGATATCATGCGCGCGGCGCGCCAGCGCCAGCTTGGCCGGCGTGTACCAATAGGCGTCCGACGCCACGGTTTTATCAATCTCATCAAACTCGTTAAAATCGTCATCCGCCTCCGGCGCCGCCGCTGCCGGGGGCTTCGGCGCCGGCTCGGCAGGCAATTGAATGATCACATCCACCGGCGTGGTTCCGCCCAGTTCCCGGTCGATGAACACCATGCCCTGATAAATCTCGGAGGTTTTTCGAAAATTCGCCGCAAAGCTATTCTCGACCGTTAAGCGGCATATTCCCGCCCCGATGAACAGGATGATCAGCCCCGTGCACACGACGATCCAGCGCCCGGATCGCTCGGCCATGCGTCCCGCCCAAGCCGTCACCGGCCGTCCGACATCCCGCTCGTTGGAGGCCGCCTCCTTGGGGAAGAGGACGAGCATGGCGGGAAACAGGATGAACGATGTCACCATGGAGACCACCAGCGCCAAGCTCATCATGAGCCCGAAGTCCTTGACCGGTTTGATGTCGCACAGCACCAGCGAGCTGAATCCCGCAATGGTCGTCAGGGTGCAATACAGGCATGGCGTCCACTTGCACGCAATGGTCTTCCCGACGGCATCAACCGCATCCAGATCGGGGTTTTGGCGGATCAGTCCGCGGTATTCGACAATCAGGTGAATGACCAGCGACATGGTGATGATGAGCAACAGCGAGATAAAGTTGGATGAAATGATCGTCACGGGCCAGGAGCAGGCCCCCAACAGCCCCACCATGACGAGCGTCGAATAGGCGCAACATAGAATCGCCAGCAGCACCCATCGCAAGCTGCCAAAGAAATACATGAGAATCACCGCAATACAGACAAAGATAGCGAGCCCGAAGATGCGCAGATCGCTCCGGACAAAGGCCAACATATCGTCGGCGATCATGGGGCCGCCGCCGAGATGGATCACCGCAGAATCGCGATAGCCCTGCAGGATCGCCCGCAGGCTGGTGATTGTCGCGTGGACCCGTTTGCCATCCTCCTTCTGCAAGCGCCTGAGATCCGGCGTCAGCCGCTCGAAGGCGGCGCGGTTGGCGGCGACAGCCTCATGCCGATCCAGTGCCATGAGCAGGGCGCTACGCCGGTTATGGACCGCGTCCAGCTCCCGGTTTTCCTTCATCGTGATCGCGAGCACGGCGGTCCGTCCGTTGGTGCAGATCAACTGCTGTCGGTAGATTTCGCTGTGGACGATCTCGTCGCGGGCCAGGAGACGGTCAACGCCGGGCTCCTCCAGTGTGCGCACATTCTCCGTGACGCGCGACAACCGAACCGGCGGGTTGCGAAAGAGCGGCGCATCCAACAGAGAGAGGACGCCCTGGACCTCTGGAAGGGCTCGGATCTCATCGCGCAGACGGGCCAGGCGCGTGAGATTGCCGTCGTCAAACACATCGCCCGAAAGCGGGGTGTAGGTCACAGCCAGCAAGTCGGACGATTGATAGCGGGCCGTGATCTCGCGAGCCAGCCGCAGTTGCGGATCGTGTTCCAGAAGGAGCGAGTCGGCGGATGCATCGAGAAAGAAATTCCGGGCCTGCCAGACGCACACCCCCGCCACCGCCGTCATGACCAGCAGGGTGAGGATCGGCATCCGCAAAACGGCATGTCGGTAAACTTTGAGGAAGAAAGACATAGGATCAATTCTTTTGCGGGGCGGGCTCGTCCCGCTTGGCCGCAAACACGCCGATCCCTTTCTTCAGCTCCTCGATCAAGTCCGCGGGCGCATGTTTCGCGAGGTAGTCGTCAAATTGCGCCCGGTAGGAGGCGATCAGACTGATTCCCTCGACCTCCACATCGTAGATACCCCAGCGCTCGTCGCGCAGACAGAGTTTGTAGATGACAGCGATCTGCGTATTGGCGGACTTCATCACGGCCGTCAGGGCGCGCTTCCCTTTCCCGATCGACTCATTGCCCGTGTACTCGGTCGCGAACGTCGCCGTATCCTGATCAGCGAGCTTGTCGTAATAGGAGCGCTTCACCACATCCGTAAAGCTTTTGACAAAGGCGGGGCGATCCGCCTCACTCAAGCTCTCCCATCCGTTCTTGCCCAGTGCGAGCTTGGCCATCAACTCCAGATGTCCCGACTCCTCCAGCAGACCGTCAAACTGCTTCTGCTTGCCTACGCTATCCAACTGCTGATCCTTCAAGATGGCCACACCCTTCGCAACCATGCCTTCCAGCACCTTGCGGGTCTGCTCGACCTCATCCGCGAGGCACATCGAGGATGCAAGAACCGCCATCAGCACAATCCGTCCTGCCCGCATCGCGTTACTCCTTTATTTCTTTGATCCGCCTCTGCTCGTATGCCCGTTTGAAGAAGCTGTAGGGATCCACCGCATTTGCCTTCAGCTTTTCATAGAAGCCGATGGACAGCGAGGTGTCGTTGACACGAGACCCCACGCTGACAGCCATCCCAACGGTCGACGGATCAATATAACTGAGGGGGTCCACAAAGTAGGCGGGGATCTTCCCCAGGGCATCGCGCAAATTGGACGGACCCAAAATCGGCAGATGCAGCGCAATTCCAGGCCCGGCGCCATAATACGCAAACGTCTGTCCAAAATCCTCCCGGCACGGCCGCCAGCCCCACTGCCGATAGGCATAATCCGAGAAGCCCAATACGCCCACGGTGGAATTCACCGCGAACCGTCCCACCTCCGTGCCTGCGCCTTCCCATTTGAACTGCAGCACCGCATTGACCACGCGCAACGGAAACTGCAGATTGTCAAAGAAATGACCAAGCGCGACGCGTCCCCGCTTGGGAACCACTGCGCCATACCCTTGCGCCACAGGCTTGAGCAACCAAAAATAGATCTTGTCGTTGCCCCAGTAAAATGCGCGGTTGATTCCGATCAACGGGTCCGGAATATTGGCGTCTTCGACCTTGGCATGGATTTCCTCCTCGAATTCGTCAAATTCGTCCCCCCCCTGGCCAAACACGGGGGCAACCGCTAGACACACCACCAGTCCGATTCGCAAACCTGTCAACACACGCATGGTTCTCCCAGGAAAATCGGGTCTGTACACACACTCCGCTTGCGCACGCGCGCGAACACCTTCGGGTGCCGATTCGTCACCGTCTAAACACGGATGGCATTATGTCAAAATGGCCGATGCGTGTCAAACGCGGGGATGGGGCCGGAAAGAGGCCGATGAAGCCGATGAAGCCCCGCATTGACGCCTTATTTCTTCATCTGTTCGAGCTGCTTCCGATATTTCGCGGCCTTCTCTGCGTCACCCGCCTGCTCCCACGTCTGGATCAGCATCCGCACCGCTTCTGGCTTGAGTTCCTCGTAGGCGTACAGGATGTCGACCTTAAGAAACGCCTTGGCGGCCTCGTCATACGACTTCATGGCCAGCCAGGCCCGCCCCTGCCCCAGAAGCGCCTGCGCCGCCTCTATGGTGTCGGCCAGTTTCACCACCTCACCGTAGGCATCGATCGCGTCCTGGTTCGCTCCCGCGTCGCGGTACGCATGGCCCAGCCCGAGCCACGTCTGTGCCTTCACCGTGGCGTCGGCGACCTCCTGAAGCAGCGCCCGGTAGGCGGCGACCGCCTCTTCCGCCCGCTTGCCGAGCCTGAGGCATTCGGCCCGGCCAAACGCCGCCCGCTCGCGGAAGGGTCCCGGGGGAACCGCCGCATAGGCTTCGACGGCCGTTTCCCATGCGTTTTCCGCCTGCAGCAGCCGGGCTTCGCGATAGCGGGCCTCACCTGCCAGCGCGCTGCCGGGAAACTCCGTCGCCAGCCGTCGGAACGCCGCGCGGGCCTCCGTGCCCTTCGCCTGCAACTCGTAGGCCCAACCGAGTTTGTAGAGCACGGTGTTGCTGAAGGCAATGCCCGCGGTCAGCGCCGCTTCGTAGGCTGCGGCCGCCCGGTCGAAGGCGTCGGCCTCATAGGCCAGCTCGCCGCTGCGGAACCGGGCGTCGCCGGCCAATGCGTGCTTGGGGAAGCGGCGGGCGAGTTCGTCGAACCGTTCCGTCGCCGCGTCGTGTTTCTTCAGTTCCTGGAGTGCCCAGGCGAGGTCATACAGCGCCGCCGCCGCGAAGGCGCTATCGGGGCGGGTTTTCACGAGTTCGGCGTAGGCGGCCTGCGCGGCCTCGGCGCCCCTGGTGCGTGACACCGCCGCCGCGCGGCGATAGGCCGCCTCGTCGGCCAGCGGACCGGCCGCGCCGCCTTTCAGGAATTTCTCATAGCCCGCCTCGGCCCGCGCTGCGTCGCCCGCCTCGTCCCACGACCGCGCCGCCCAGAAGCCGTAGTCTGCGGCGGCGTCCTCCGCCGCCAGCGCCTCGAAGAGCGGGGCCGCCTCGGCCGGCTTGGGTAATTTTCGCAACGCCCAGGCGCGGCCCGCCTTCGCTGCCCGTGTCACCGCCGCATCTCCACCCACCGTCCTGCCGTAGGCCTCCAACGCCTCCTGCGGACGACCGAGTTCCAGCAGCGCCTCGCCGGCGTAGAGCCACGCGAACGGCAGCCGCTCCGCCGCCGCCGGGTTTTTTTCATGACTTTTGATAAACGCCTCGGCTCGGGTCAAGGCCTCAGCGTAGCGCCTGGCTTGATAGTCGATCCTGATCCGCTCCAACGCCGCGCGCAGCCCCGCATCGCTCGCCGGAGCCAGCTCCGCCGCCCGCTCGAAATCCGCCGCCGCGCCCGCCGCATCCGCCGCCGCATCGGCGCAGCGGCCCGCCATGAAGGCCGCATCCGCGGCAACGGCGGCCTTGGGGAAGGACGCCACGACCGCACGGAAGAACGGCCTGGCCTGGGCCGGTTTCTTCATCCGCCAACAGGCCCACCCCGCCTTGTACCCGGCCTCGGCCGCGAGCTCGTGGCCGGGGTGCTCCTTCAAGAATGCCTCAAAGGCCGCCACCGCATCCGGAAAGCGCTCCAGCCGGTAGCGGTATTCGCCCGTCAGAAAGCGAACGGCCGCGAGCTGGGCGTGCTTGGGATAAGCCGCCGTGAAAGCCGTCGCGGCCGCTTCGGCCGTGGCCAGGTCCCCGGCCTTTTCAAGCGCCAGCACCCGGCCCGCAGCCGCGTCGCCGGCCAGCGCGTGCGCGCCGTGGTCACGGCCGACCGCCGCATAGCACGCCGCCGCCTCCTTGAACCGCCCGCGCGCCAGCTCCGCCTCGGCCTGCAGCAACCAGGCATCCACCGCCAGATCCGCAGGAAGCTTTTCGGAGGCCCTCAGCTTCTCGAGCACCCCGCACGCCTCCTCGTAACGCTTCAGCTTTACCAGAGACGCGGCCCGCCAGTAGGCCGCAGCACGGACCCACGCGGCATCGACCGCGTTCGTCTGGACGCAGGCTGCAAAATCGGCCTCGGCCTCGGCGAACGCCTGGGCGGCGAACGCGGCATTGCCTGCGTTGTAGCGCATGACCGCAGCCTGGGCCGCCGCGCCGAAGGCCGCCGCCGCCTCGCGGAAGGCGACAGCCGCCTCGTTCGTACGCCCCGCGTCGTAGAGACACCACGCCCGCCCCGCCAGCGCCGCCGGTCGGTGCGGCGAGCCGGCCTTGCCCATAACCGCCGCGTATTCTGTCACCGCCGCGTCGTATCGCTTCAGGCGATAGAGGCTGTCGCCCCGCTTGAGCCGGCACTCGTCCGCGAGCGCATGGTCGGCGTAACGGGTGACAAAGTCGCCGAAGAGCCGCTCTGCCGCCGCATAGTCCGCCGCTTTGAAGGCGCACCACCCCTGCCCGTTGAGCGCCTGCGCCGCGAATGGGCTCTCGGGAAACCGCTTCAGCAAACCGGCATACGCCTCGCCGGCCGCCACCCACTCCCTGGCCTGATAGAGCGCCTCGGCCTGGCCGAACAGGGCCGGTTCAGCGAGCGCCCCGCCGGTGTCCCCCGCCGCCGCCGCGGCAAAACACGCGGCGGCGCGTTTGGGGTCCTCGGTGGCCAGCATCTGCCCCAGAAGATAGTTCGCGCGAGGCGTCCGCTCGGACTTGGGATACTGCTTCACGACGCGCTCGAACGCCGTGCGCGCACCGTCCGCGTCCTTCGTCTTCTGCAGCGCCTCGCCCAGCCGGTACCACGCGACATCCGCCTGCGGGAATTCGGGATGGGCTTTCAGCAATTTGCGGTACTCGCCCGCGGCCAGCGCCGGCTCGTCCCTGATCAGCAGCCCAGTCGCAAAATTGAACTGGTCCACCGCCTCATCGGCCCGGACGCAAACCAACGCGCCCACGCACAATATGACGCCAATCATCCGCCTGACCATGCTAGCCTCCCCTTGGTTGACAGATTCGAGAAACTGCAAAGCATAAATCGCGCCGGAATTCAATCCGTGGGGTTCAAGCACACCGTTTCCGACAGATCGCGAACGGTCTGGCAGGCGCCGGCGCCGCGAAGTGTCGCGTCGTCGAATGAACTGCGGACACCGATCGCACGCATTCCAGCCGCCCGCGCCGCCTGTATCCCCGAAACGGCGTCCTCGAACACCACGCAGGATTCGGGAGCGACGCCGATCCGGTCGGCCGCGAGCAGAAAAATGTCGGGTTCGGGTTTCTTGCGTGCCACCATCGAACCGTCAATCACGGCGTCAAACGCGCCGTGCGCAAACCCGATCTGCGCCAGATTGCCGTCAACCTTCATCCGGTCGGCGCTGCTCGCCACAGCCAGCTTCAACCCCCGGCTGCGGCAGGTCCGCACAAACGCCACCGCGCCAGCCATCGGTTGCAGGCGGCCGCGAATGAGATCCAGATAGCGTTTATAGGTGAACACCTTGTCGGCCTCGCGATTCAGGATCACGCCAAATTTCTCGGCCACGCCCCCCAGAAAGCGATCCTCGCCCGTGCCGGTGAAGGGATGAAAATCGGCAGCCTGGACCGTCACGCCGTGCCGCTCACGGAACATGGCCACGGCGGCCTCGCAGATAAAGGGCTCGGAATCGCACAACACGCCGTCCATGTCAAAAATCACACCTGTGGTCATCTCGCCCACTTAATCCCCCTTTTTGAGGAAAGGTATACCCCAACCCGCCCGTCGCTGTCAATACGGAGGCAGCAATGCTAATTTTGGTGGAGATGGAACCATCGGGCTCTGATTTTTGATGCGTTTGCCCTAGATACGGCGCCCAAATCCTCGCCTAAGGAGCGTCGCCGCCGATAACCTGCGCCTACACGCGCTCCGCAGCCATGGACCAGTCGCCAGAAAAGGCCGAAAACAGGCGGTTTTTCGACAGTGAGGGGGCTTTGGGGTGGTCAGGGGGCGCAAACGGGCACGCCCTTCCGCCCGGCGCCATCCTATAGAGTGCCGGTTTCGTCGGT
>Ga0194113_10006301_pt1 | contig 15076 bp, 7 predicted proteins | sample TA2MahC200mmetaG_FD_146193 | JGI IMG/M metagenome (GOLD analysis project Ga0194113, IMG submission 146193) | Freshwater microbial communities from Lake Tanganyika, Tanzania - TA2015017 Mahale Deep Cast 200m | ecosystem: Environmental > Aquatic > Freshwater > Lake | place: Tanzania: Lake... | reverse complement strand
TGAGAAGGAACCCCAACACGCCCGTGAGCATGACCGTTGATCGCATCGTGAACGCCCGCAACATTGGCTGGCAAAGCATCATGTGTGGCAACCTCGCGTCGCACTCGCAGGTTTCATATCCGCTGACCGTCGCGGTTCGGACGCCGACAGCATTTCAGCCGTCCCTCCGGGACTGGTCGAGCTTGGTGGAGACCGCTTTCCCAGCGATGAATCGCTGGGCTATTCTCGAGCGTCCCTCCGGGACAGCAATTCAATGAGCCACGCAAAGCTGAAGGCAAACGATGCAACACCAGCCGACGATGAATCCCGTCACGAGGTTGCCTCATCCCGCGGGCCGATGACTTGTTACTTCGTGGTCAACTCCTTGATGCGCACATCCTTATACCACGATTCGGACGGCGCGCCCGCGTGGATCTGCAGCCCGATCACGCCTTCCAACGGGATTGTCGCGTCGGCTTCGGTATAGGAAACCGTGTGGTGGCCGTTGAGCCAGAGGTCGATCCGCGGTCCCACGCAACGGATCACATACTCGTTCCACTCGTTCTTCTTCGCCAGCTTGTCCTGGTCCTCCTTGCCGGGGCCGGCCAACTGTTTGTGGCGCCGCTCGTCGTACAGGCAGCCCCAGTACTGCTGGCCGACGTCTGCCTGGAAGCCCACCATCTCGTTGCTGTTCGGGACACGCTCGCTGCGGAACTGAATGCCGGCATTCGGATCGGCGCCCAGCACGCGGAATTTCAGACGCAGTTCGAAGTCACGGTACTGCTTTTTTGTGCACAGGTACTCGTTCCGCGGGACCTCTTGTTTCAGGCTGCCGCCGACAACCGCTGCATCCTCAATCCGGAACGCCTTCAGGTTGCCCTCCCACCCGTCGAACGACTTGCCGTCGAACAGGGGCACGAAACCGGTTTCGTCCGACGGAACGTCGGCGGCCCCTACAGGAGCGGCCGTCAGAATGAGACTGGCGATAATGATGGTGACGTGCTTCATGGGTGCTCCCTCGTTGATCTTGTGGTTTCGGGCGAGTCATATGTGGATCGCGGATATCCGTGCATGACCACGGCAATCCCGCGACACGGTGCGTAATCAACATCGGCGTTTGCGAGCGCGGAAGTGACGCGGTATATTTCTTGCTTGAAGTCCATGCCGTCGACCTGCGCGAAATCGTGGGGTGACGCGCGGTTTCATTGTCGCGCGCGTTCCGACGCGACGCAAGCCGGGTTGGCGACCAACGCCTCGAGCGCGCCGGACCCAAGATGTTTCGGACGCCGGGGTCGTGCGCCGCAGCACGCGTGCCGTGTTCGTGTCGTTGGAATCCCAACGGCGAAGGACGGGGCCCAAGCCAGATCTGGATTCGGCGCGAGTTCGAGTTGACGTCGGCCGTCCCGCCTCGCGTGGCCGTCAGGATCCATCACGACGAGGACGCCGTTGTGTTTCTCAATGGCGTCCGCGTGCTGCGGCGCACGGGGTATACCACCGAATACGAGACGGAAGAGATCGCTTCGAGCGCTCTGCGCGCCGGCCGCAATGTGCTGGCCATTCACTGCCGGCAGACCGGGGGCGGCCAGTACATCGACGCCGGATTGGACGCGATCCTCACGGTAGATAAGAAGCGTTAGCGCACTTGTGCGGCGCATGCGGGCACGTTCACGGGTCGAAACCGCACGCGACGCGGCAAAGGAATTAGGGGCAAAGGAATTAGGGGCAAGGGAATGGAATGATCATTCCGTTGCCCGAAATTCCGTTGCCCGGTATTGCCTTGCCCAGGGAATACCACTGCCGCACCAGCGGCCTCCGGGTGGCGGCCGCAGGCCGCGCCGGGCTGCTTCACTTCATCAGCAGCAGGCTGAGTGCCATGACGACCATACCGGCCAGGAGTCCGAGGAGGCTGTCGTGGCCCTTGCCGTAGGCCCGACTTGTGGGCAGCAATTCGTCCAGGCTGATGTAGACCATGATGCCGGCCACGCCGCCGAAGAGCACGCCCATGATTTGAGGCGGGATGGCGCCGGAGGAATCGCCCAGGAACGTCCGCAGGGCAAGGTAGGCAATGATCGCACCAGCCGGTTCCGCGAGACCGCTGAGTGATGAGTAGACGAACGCCTTCATTCGGCTGCCGGTGGCGTAAAACACGGGCACGGACACGCTGATGCCCTCGGGAATGTTGTGCAACGCAATGGCGATGGCGATCGCCGCGCCGAGGCTGGGATCTTCGAGCGCTGCCAGGAACGTTGCGAGGCCTTCGGGGAAATTGTGGATTCCGATGGCCAACGCCGTGAACAGCCCCATGCGCAGCAGTTTGGCCTGCGCGACGCGATGGTCGTGCGCCCCGGGCGCGGCGCGGGAGGGGTCGGCCGCGATGGCGTCGAAGTCCGGCAACGGCGCGGAGCGGTCGTGCAGCGGCGCCTCTTCCTCCTCCGTGTGAACCTCGTGCGGGTTCCCCGCCGACGGGATCAAGGAGTCGATAATCCCGATCAGCAGTATCCCGCCAAAGAAGGACGCGGTGTTGATCCAGGCACCCCACCGCTCGCCGTAGGCGAGCACCAGCGAGTCGCTGCCCTTCACCAGGATCTCCACGAACGAGACGTACAACATCACGCCGGCCGAGAACCCGGTCGCTATGGACAGGAATCGGTAGTTTGTGCGGTTGGCGAAACACGCGATCGCGCTGCCAATGCTCGTCGCCATGCCCGCGAAGACGGTCAGACCCAACGCGATCCAGATGTCACTCATCCTCACGTGTACCCACTTATGGCAGGATTGATAGGATTGACAGGATGCACCGTGCGATCCTGTCGGACGGATTCACTTGCCTGCGGCGTTGTCGGCGATTTGCACGCCCAAGGAACGCAGCCGGTCTCGAAGGGCGTCGGCTCGCGCGAAGTCTCTGTTGCGGCGTGCCGCGCGGCGTTCCTCTAGGAGTTGTTGCACTTGCGGGTCGCCGTCCTCGCACGGGAAATCGATCACGGCCAGGATCGCGTTCACCTGGCGCATGAACTCCAGGATCTGTTGGGCCTGATCGTGGCTCAACTGTCCTTTGTTCAGTAACCCGTGCGTTTGTCGAATGAAGGCGAACAGACGCCCAAGCGCCATCGGCGCGTTCAAGTCGTGGTCCATCGCCGCGCGGCAGGCGGTTCGAGTTTCGTACAGCGCCTGGTCGAGGTCTATGTTCTGAGGTCCGTCCTTGAAATGCGTCAGGCGGGAGACGAACGCGTTGAGGCGTTTGACGTTCTGCCTCGCTCGTTCCAGTTCCTCGCGCGAAAACTTGAGGACCGAGCGATAGTGGTGAGCGAGCAGCCAGTAACGCACGGTGGGGCCGTCGAATCCCTGTTGGATCAGATCGCGGAGCGTCAGGTCATTGCCGGCCGTTCGACTGACCTTCCGTCCCTCCGCCATGATCACCTCGGAGTGCATCCAGATGCGGGCCAGCGGTTTGTCGCGGAGCCCGCACGCGATGGCGATCTCGTTGTCGCCGTGCGGGAACGTCAAGTCGGTGCTGGCCGTGTGGATGTCGAACGGTTGGCCCAGGTAGCGTACGGCCATCGATGCGCACTCGATGTGCCAGCCCGGCCGCGCGCTGCCCCAAGGAGTGCGCCAGCAGATGCCGGCCTTGAGTTCGGCGAGCGTGGCGCGCTTGAAAAGCGCGAAATCCTGCGGATGGTTTTTCTCGTAGTAGTCGTACGTCGTCGACTCTTCCGCCCGCATCCGGTCCGGTTCGATGCCCGACAGTTTTCCGTAACCCTGACATCCGGCGATTTTGAAATAGACCGAACGGAGCTTCTCGTAGGCCAGACCTTTTTCTAACAGCGAGCGCGTCACTTCAATCATGTCGGCCACATGTTCGCTCGCGCGCGGATAATGATGGGCGCGCAGGACGCGCAGCGTGGCCAAGTCTTCGAGGAACGCGGACTCCCAACGTTTCGTGAAGCGCTTCAGCTCCTGCTTCGCCTTCAGGCACTCGTTCACCGTCCGGTCGTCGATATCGCCGAGGTTCATGGCGTGTTTGACTTCGTAGCCGCGAGATTCCAGGTATCGTCGCAGCAGGTCGGAAAAGACCACGCGGCGGCAGAATCCCAGGTCGAGCGGTCCGTCCAGACTTGGCCCGCACGAGTAGATGCCGACTTTCCCCGGGTTGACCGGTTCGAGCCGGTCCAACTTCCCGGTGAGCGTGTTGTAGAAAGTCGGCGGCACGCGCACCGTCTCCGACACAAACAGCGAAGTGGACAGGTACCGTTCGCCGCCGTCGGGCAGCAGGGCGACGACGGTGCCTTTTCCGAGCGCCGCGGCTTCGTCCACGGCGATCTTCATGGCCGCACCGCCACTCATCCCCACGAAGATGCCCTCTTCCTTCGCCAGCCGTTTGGCCATGTCGTAAGCCGAGTCGTCGTCCACGTGCACGATGGCCGGCAATTCCGCCGGTTCGAAGATCCCGGGCGCGTAGCTCTCCTTCATGTTCTTGAGGCCCTGGATCTTGTGACCCTTGAACGGCTCCACACCCACCACGCGCACCCGAGGTGCCAGCTGCCTCAAGACACGCGTCACGCCCATCAGCGTGCCCGTGGTCCCCATCGTGATCACCACCACGTCCAGCCGACCCTCGGTGGCTTCCCAGATCTCCCGACCCGTGCCGTCATAATGCGTCCGCCAGTTGCTCTCGTTGTTGAACTGGTCGACCAGAAAGTACTTGTCCGGCTCCTCGCGTGCCAGCCGGTACGCCTCCTCAATCGCCCCGTCCGTGCTCAAGTGACCCGGCGTCAACAAAATGTCCGCGCCATAGGCGCGTAGGATCCGCCGCCGCTCCTCGCTGGCCGATTCGCTCATCGTCACCAAGAGCCGGTATCCCTTCACGGCGCAGACCATGGCCAAGCCAATCGCCGTGTTTCCGCTGCTCGCCTCTAATACGATCTTGCCCGGCTTCAACTCGCCAGCGGCCTCTGCGTCCTCGATCATCCGCAAGGCAATGCGATCCTTCACGGAACCACCCGGGTTCGCGGATTCGAGCTTCGCCAGCAACTCCACGCCCGAAACCGGGTTCAACCGGTTGATGCGGATTAGCGGCGTGTTTCCCACCAGCTCGAGGATGCTGTTGACCTTCCGCAGCGTCATGAAAACCACCTCCTGCATGCCAAAGGCGAGCCGCCAGCGTCAGCTGGCCGGGTTGAGGCGGGTACCAGCTCCCACCGGGCGGGCTGACGCCCGCCGCTCGCCCACCGGCCGCACTGGGGCTATTGTGACACCGTGCGAGCAACCTGGGAAGCTGCCGGACCTTCGGCGATCAGTGCCAAAGCCACGGACCGCAATTCTGGCTCATTCCCATCACGGGACTCAATACCGAAATCCCAACGCGGCATGCGGTTGACGGTGAGCCGCCGAGAGTGACCGGGGCAGCTCACGCTGCCCGCTCGCCTTCATCCCCACGCGGAATGCGGTCACGCCAATCCAATTGGCCATGTGCCGCCGATGCGAGATGCCGATGAGCCGCAGTGTCCGTTCACCGGTCGGCACGCGAGCGCGCCGGTCAGTTGCTGCTGAATTGCGGCGCGCCCGAAAAATGATCCAGCAGGACTCGCGCGCGGACAAGCGGATCGATCTCGCCGAGCAACTCGAGTTTGAACGCCACATCCGCCGTCAGATTCTGCGCCACAAGATCGGTGAGAACCCCCAGGGAGATCGAGTCCTTGGCGAGCAACTCCAGCAACTTCCGCAATTTCGGCGCGTGATTGGCCAGTCGAGCGGTCAACTGCCGCCGCAGTTCACGCACCTCGTCGCAGTCCGCCAACGAAGGCTCGTCCAATAACTGGACGGCCGCACGCCGATAGGAACGGACGGGCGTGATTTCGTGGTCGATCCTGGCACGTTGCAAGCCTAGCAGCAGGAAGTCATAGGTGCCGTTGTCGTTCCTGTGATAACGGGTAATTCGGCCGACACAGATGACCGGCGCAACGGGCGGACGGCTGTAATAGTCGATCTCGTGGCCTGGCAGAAGCGTCGCCATGGCCATCAACCGGTCACTCTTGATGGCGTCCTCGAACATCTCCCGATAACGGCCTTCAAAAATGTGCAGCGCCTGCACGCTACTCGGGAAGGTCACGTTGTTCGAGAGGGGAAAGAGGCAAACTTGGCCGCTGAAATCCTCGGGAAGCGTGAGTGGAGAATCGTCGCTCATGTGTGTACAGCTAGATGCGGCTGCCTGCCGCGCCCTGGAACGAGGGTACTCAAAAACTCTTTCCTCTGACATCTTAGCCACCCGGCTCGCAACGACCAGCCTCAATCACCCAGACAATGGGCGATTTGCACCCCGCGCATCCTGCCCGTCCCGTTGAGCCGGTCGGAAGCGAGAGCAGGCAGGATCGACCCCTGGTGAAGCCCCAAAGGGGTCGCGTGACAGGATCTACAGGTTCACCACCGCGGCCTTCCGGCCGCCGCCAAACGCGGGTGCGGAGGCAGCCCCAACGAATTAAGGCGTCAACGAATCGCGGTCGAACATTCGTCGATTCCTTCATTCGTTGGGGAAGAACGCGTGCAGGAGAACAAGAAATCGGCAACTTCCCGTACGGAACGGCTACACCAGCCGCATAATGGCGAGACCGGATACGTCGGCTGCCGGGTGCGGCGGGTACCAGCTCCCACCGGCGGACCCACACCGGCCGCTCGCTCAGGGTACTTGCAGTCGAACGCCACGGAGGGCACCATTGAAGGTCACCGCCGCGCCCGCATGCCGCGGTTCATCTGCTCGCACGTGTTTTGAACATTCAGATTTCCGTCGTTTTGAATTTGCTTCGGGTTTCGCAGTTCGGATTTTGGATTTCCCATTTCGGGTGTGCCGTTATGTTGTGGGTCGCCCCGCGCGTTTAGGAGAGGAGTCGACATTGATGACACTTGAATTACTTTGTTGTCTGCTTCTTTCGGGACCGATTGGGCAGGAGCCATCCGGTCCCGGCGTGAATCTGGCGGTTGTAGCGGAGGCTTCGACGTCGTATGTCTCGGACCACGAGACGCTGGCCGCGATCAACGACGACCACGATCCACGTCACTCGAACGACCGTCGGCACGCCGTGTACGGAAACTGGCCTCGCAAAGGCACGCAGTGGGTCGAGTACACCTGGAGTCAACCGATTTCAACGGGGCGGATCGACGTCTACTGGTTCGACGACAATCGGGGCATCGATCTTCCGACGTCCTGCCGGGTGTTGTATTGGAAAGGAGACACGTTCGTGCCGGTGGCGAATCCCGGCGGGCTGGGCGTACTCGGTGACCAGTTCAACACGACGACCTTTGATGAGGTGGAAACGACCAAATTGCGTCTGGAGTTCGACCCGAACGGGGACTATTCCACGGGGATCCTCGAGTGGCGGGTTTACGATTCCGGCAAATCGCCCCAGTTTCCGCCGCGTGTTACGGCGGGAATCGACCGACGGGTCGTGTTGGGCGGCACGACGCATTTGAACGGCCAGGTGTGGATGCTTAAGGGCGCTCCGGATGCAACGGTTGTTCAGTGGAGCAGGAAGTCCGGTCCAGGGACTGTCACGTTCGCCGATGCCGCTTCGCCGGCGACAACTGCCACGTTCTCACAACTCGGCGACTATCTGCTCGAACTCACGGCGCGGACCGGCACTCAGGCTGCGTCATCCGCGCTCCAGGTAAAAGTCATCCCCGCCCAACCGGCGAATCCCTGGCATGCCCTCGAGCCGGTTCCTTTCAAGGTTGACAGCCCGTTCTGGAACGAGCGGGTCAAGACCTTGATCGTCAACTGGATCCCCCACTGCGTGGCGAAGATCTCCGATCCCGAATTGAAGGACGGGGGCATCAACAACTTCATCGACGCGGCCAACGCGCTGGCCGGCAAGCCGCACGGGCAGCATCGGGGATACGTGTTTTCCAACGCGTGGGTGCACAACACCGTGGAGGCGATGTGCGTCGCGCTGATGATTGATCCGCGCCAGGACCCCCAGATCATCGCGGCGCAGAATTCCATGCGCGCGACTTTGGAAGACTGGATCCCGAAGATCCTGGCGGCGCAGGAACCGGACGGGTATTTGCAGACGGCGTTCACGCTGAGCGACCGGCAGCGGTGGTCGCCGCGACATCGGGGGGACCATGAAGGTTATGTTGCCGGCTATTTCCTCGACGCGGCCGTGGCCCACCACGTGATGACCGGCGGCAGCGACACGCGGCTGTACGATGCGGCACGCCACTTGGCCGACTGCTGGGACGCGCATCTCGGGCCGCCGCCGAAGAAGGAGTGGTACGACGGGCACCAAGCGATGGAAATCGGGTTGATGCGCTTCGGACGGTACGTGAACCAGGTCGAGGGCAACGGACGCGGCGATCGGTACATCGCCCTGGCCCGATTCCTGCTCGACTGCCGCCGGGACGGCAGCGAGTATGACCAGAGTCACCTCCCGGTGACGCAGCAATACGAAGCGGTCGGGCACGCCGTGCGCGCGGTGTACAGCTACGCCGGCATGGCCGATGTCGCCATGGAAACCGGTGACGTGGACTATCAGAGCGCCGTCATGTCACTGTGGCACAGTATTGTCAATCGGAAGTACTACGTGACGGGAGGAGTGGGCAGCGGCGAGACGCCGGAGGGATTCGGACCCGAGTACTCCCTGCGGCACAACGGCTACTGCGAGTCCTGCTCCAGTTGCGGCGAGATCTTCTTCCAGCACAAGCTAAACCTGATCCATCACGATGCCCAGTATGCCGACCTGGTCGAGGAGACGCTCTACAATGCGCTGCTCGGCTCCGTCGATCTCGAGGGGAAGAACTTCTACTACGACAACCCGCTGAATTCGAACCGGGCTCGCTACGACTGGCACGTGTGCCCCTGCTGCGTTGGCAACATCCCGCGCACCTTGTTGATGCTGCCGACGTGGATGTATGTCAAAGACGACGCCGGCATCTGCGTGAATCTGTTCATCGGCAGCACGGTAACGCTCCCGCGCGTTGCCGGCACGGACGTGCAATTGGTCCAGGCCACGGATTACCCGCAAAGCGGCGACGTGTCGCTGACAGTCAACCCGAGTGAACCGAAGGACTTCAGCGTTCGCGTCCGTGTCCCGAACGGCAGCGTCAGCGAGCTGTACACGAGCACGCCGGCGTCCGAGGGCGTGACGGACATCACGGTCAACGGCCAACCGGTCGCTCCCGTCGCCGAGAACGGTTACATCGCCATCACGCGACGGTGGCAAGCCGGAGACGTCGTGCGATGGAAGCTGTCGATGCCGATCCAGCGCATCAAGGGCATCGACAAGATCCAGGCGACGGTCGGGCAGACAGCCTTGCGTCGCGGTCCGTTGATCTACTGCTTCGAGAGCGTCGATCAGGAACTGGACCAAGTCCTGCCTCCCGATCTGCCTCTTGCGGCCGAGTGGGATGCAGGATTGCTGGGCGGAGTGCCGGTCATCCGCGGCCAGTGGCCTGGCGGCAGTCCGCTGCTGGCCATACCCTATTCCGCGCGCAACAATCGCGGCGGCCGTTCGATAGTCTGGGTCCGCGACCAGTAGCGCGGGACGCGGGTCGCGGAAGCGAAGGCGAGCCGCATGGGGTGTGCCGGTTCTCACCGTCGCCTCTCTCGGTGACAGATACTCGTCATTTTCGGGCTCGGCAAACCCTACGGCGGCTCCGGTTCGGCGTGTGCTCGGCGTGGAGCGATCGCGGTGGCACACACGGGAATAGCACGGATGGCAAAGCCGGAGCACGGATGATCAGCGGGACTCGTGCATTGAGAACGATGCTCGAGTCTTGTCTGCCGCGGCGTGGGGCGATGGGGATTCGCATTCTCATCCGTGCTCCGGCTCTGCCATCCGTGCTAACCATTGACGCGGTTGGTTTGTCCGTTGGCAGCGGGTCCGGTCCGCTGCCTGAAGCCTGCAGCCTGATCGCAGGGTGAAGGCGACACTCTCGCCGCGGGAACGCGGATGCGTCCGCGACGAACCGTTCGCGTGGGGATTCGCCACGTGCCGGTCGCGGCCGGGCGTCGCGCCGCGACCTGGTCGCTCTTTTCACCGTTCGATTGCGATTGGGGCGACGTCGATCAGCGCGCTGTCGATGGCGTAGCCCAGATGAGTGATCTCGGGAAGGGGTGACTCCATCGCGGCCTCGAGAGTCACGCCGTTGGCGATGCACACGATCTTCCGCGCGCCCAGGTCAACAGTGACAACTAGTTGTACGATATTAGATTCGGGGACGTCGATCTGGCCCGAGTTGCTGGCGGAGTCTTTGCCTTTGAGCGATCCCTGGATGATGCTGACCCGGCCGGCTTGATATCGGACACCGCACTTGATCAGTTCGGCTTCCCGGTCGCTGTTGCCAAACGCGAGGAATCCGTTGCGCAGCAGGCCCTGCGTGTCGGGCACGGCGCGGATCGTGGTGCGGAACGTGAGGGTGCCGGTGAGCGGTTTATCGAGCTTCTTCAGCGCGACGCCCACCGTGTCCTTTCCGTTGGCCTGGAGGCGGTAGCCCGTCTCGGAGGCGAATACCTGGCATCCCGACACGTGTGCGAAATCCGCGTCCTTCGGCTCGGGCAGCGGCCGCAGGTAGCTGGGATCCTCGGGCTCGCCCCATTTGTTCTGCAGCGGATGCGTGTCGAGTGACGGGAGCGCGGCCAGCCCAGAAGCCGTGAACGACATCACCTGCCCGTCGATCGTGCTGAGGAAGAGTCTTCCCCCGGCTGTCGCCATGCCGTCGAACACGGGGATCGTGGCCAACGCGTGGCGGGCGAAGGTTTTGCCGTCGGTCTTGTCGACCACCCACAGCTCGCCGCCCAATTGGCCGGCATACGACTCCTCCTGGCGTTGAAGCAAGGCCTGGATCTCGGGCGCGTCAGGCGTGCGGTAGACGTGGCGCTCGTCGACCACGTCGGGCGGCCCGGCCAGCAGCAACTGGTCTCCGGCCACACACATGGCCCGCGCGAAGACGGACGGCTGATCGACCTGCCACTGGTATCTCGTCGCCGTCAGCACCTCGCGCGGGAAGAACGACCTGAGGCGCCAGTCCGACGAGTTCGCGTTGTTCTCGGGCCGACGCTGGTTGATAGACCGTTCCGCCGCGGCCACGCGCGCGATGTCGTCGGGTAGCGATGCCTTGTGGGCGGAGAACAATTGGTATTCAACGACGGAGGCGTTGGTCATGTATTCGGGTTTTCGCCCGTATCCGTACACGGCGTTCGCGTCAAAACAAAGAATGCGTCCCGCGGGAACGTACCGCCCAGCCTGGAACCAGCCTCCGTACCCGCCCGTCATGCGGCGACCAAATGTCCAGTACGAGCGGAAGAAGTACGAGTCGTCCACGAACCCGACCTGGCAGAACAGATGGGCATCCTCGGGCGGCTGCTCCGTCGCCGGCAACACGGTCATCTCGGAGCGGTTTCCCTCGAAGTCGATCTTCTGGGAGCGCATCCAGATGTTTCTGCCGTCGCAAGACAGGACGTCCGACAGGCCGACCGGCATTGTGTTGCCGGGTGTCTTCTTCAGATAGGCCTCGTGCATGCTTTCTCCGCTCGCAGGATCCTTGTCGTTCCAGACGGTCTCCCCGAGCAGTTTTCCGGTTGCTGCCTCAAGACGGAGGAATCGGATGCCGCCGTCGAGGAAGATGCTGCGGCCGGCCGTGCAGAAGGCGATGGCCCGTCCCTTGTCATCTTCGCGCACCAGGACGCTGCCGTGCACGGGCCACGCGGACTCGATCCGTTCCCAGGCCATCAGGCGTTGGTCGAGCGGTGCGGCGCGGAACCGCCACGCCAGCATCCCGTTGTCCGCGCGCAGCGCATACACGTACCCGTCGGCGGAGCCGAAGAGGAGTAGTCCGTTCCAGAACGTGGGCGGCGTGTCGGTCTGGCCGCCCGTCGTGTAGGACCAGCGGGGCTTGCCGGTTTCGGCGTCCAGCGCGTGGACGGTGTGCGTGTCGCGGGACGCGACGAACAGCGTGCCGGCCGCGATCGTCGGCTGCGTCAAGCTTCCGCCAAGACGAGTCGTCCAGTTGCCGCCTTCGGTTCGCAGCGCCGCCGCGCTGGCGCCGCTGCGCGAGGGGTCGTGCCGATACGTGGACCAGTCGCCAGGACCGGCGGCCGGGCCGAGGACCTGGCCGTAGGCCGGGCCGCGCTCCAGCCGTGATTCCGACGTGAGATCTTCGGGTGCCGGTTGCGGAACGCGTCCCGGCGCCAACGCCTTGAAGCCGCTCAGTTTCGCCTCCAGCTGGCAGCCGCACGCGTCCATCGACGCATACGTCATCCCGTTGCAGGGCATGATGCCGTAGATGCAGCCGCCGCGGAACCAGTGGTTGGGCGTCCAATGTTCGTTGGCCAGGTCCACGTACTCGGTGCCGTTGCGGCCGGTGATCAGGAACGAGCCGCTCGCCTTGGACGGGTAGCAGCGGTGGTGGAACCAGTGGAGGTTGACGTCCGGCGCGAATTCGCGTTTCTGCTCGCCGGTCCGCGGGTCGTAGCCGGTCCACACGCCGTCGTCCTGGTTGCCCGCGATGGCCGCGGTCCAGGCAAGACCGTCGACGACGAACAGGTCTTTCAGCGACATGTGGCCGCTCGGCTTCTGACTCTGCTCCCAGGCCTTCTTCCCGTCGGCCAGTGTCCATCCTGACACTTTATTGTCATTAGCAGCCAGCAGCACCATGCCCTCGCAAATCAGCACGCGCGGGCCGGTGTTGCTGGGTACCGGCATCTTCAGCGGCGTCGGCTCGGCTTCCCACACGGTCTTGCCGGTTGGGCGGTCCAGGCAAACGAGCTTCTGGCCGTCGTGGAAGACGATCCGGTCCGGAGTCGCTGCCAGGGAACAAGGCGCGACGGGAGATGGGACGCGCCACCGGAGCTTTCCGGAAGCCGCGTCGCAGCCCAGGATGCTTCGGGCGCCGCCGTTCCAACCCCAGCCGGAGTTCGACGCGTTCGTGTTCGACCAAACGTAACTGCCGACGCGGCGGAAGTCGGGCAGCGTCGACCTTTCGCGGTCGGCCACCAGCAGCACCGTGTCGTCCACGACCACGATTTCACGCGCGAACTCGCTGCCCTCGCACGTCGCCACGGTCTCGCCGGTGGCGGCGTCGAGCACCGACACCGGTGCGTCGATGCCCAGCGTCACATACACGCGGTCGCCGACTGCCACGAGGCGCCGCAGCAGATGTGCCGGCCCGCTCTTGAGCGCGAAGTCCTTGCTGGCCCACTGCGGGATGTCGCGCTTCCAGAGAACCGTGCCGTTGAAGCCGTCGCGAGCGATGAGGCTCCAGTGCGATGGCAGCTGGATGGACGCGCGAGATCCCTCGTCCAGGATGGTGAACAAGCGGCCGTTGGCGGACACCAGCGACGTCATGCTCGCCATGTGATCGTGGTGCCGCGCCCAGGCGGGGCTGCCGAGCCACTGCAGCCGAGTGGGGGGCGCGACGAGCGTGTCGCCTCCCGCCGGATTGCCGCTCGGGCCGTGCAGGTAGTGCGTCCACTGGTCCATTCCCGCCTGCCACGGCTTCACCGTGTGCTCCCACGCGCCGCCTTGTTTCGTCAACACGACGCCGAGTGGCGCCAGGACGCGCATGAACTCCTCTCGGGAAACACGGCACGACGCTTCCGCGACGATCAGATTCACGAAATTGTCCACGTACGGCAGCCGCCGGCCGTCCCACCGGTCGACCATGACTCGCGTGCCGTAGCCGTCCGCCGCGAGCAACCGCTTGCGGGCCGCCTCGACCTTGGTTCCGTCGGTGTCCAGCCCCTGAACGACGTACGAATCGCTCGCCGCCAGTTGCTCCGTCAAGAGCCCCTCGCCGCAGCCCAGGTGCACGACGAAGCCGCCCTTGATTCCCGCTTGACTCAATAACCCCGCACCGTCCTCGGCGACAACCGGAGGTACAATCGCACAGCAGAAACAGACTGCCAGGTGGAACATCGGACTTCTCATTTCGTTCCTCGCTTCCCGCGCTGTGAAGTGCGTTGATCGCAAATGGTGTGAAAGGTGAGTCGTAAAGTCGAAACGCATTGCCTCGTCACGATTCGCGTCGAACGCGAACGGGTTCGTCGCTTCAGCGGAATTGTTGCCAGTTGATTCCCAGCTTGCGCATGCGGGCTCGGAGCGTATGCGGATTCACTTGCAATGCGGCGGCGGCGCCGAGCGGCCCTTCGATCCGGCCGCGCGTCGCCCTCAATGCGCTTTCAATATGGTCCCGGATCACGGTGTTCAGTGGCGCGATCGCGGACGTTGATTCCTTCTTGACAGCACCCGCGCGGTGGGCTCGCTGCGCGATTGGGTGGTGCGAGGCACCTCCCAGTGCCTGAGCGACTGCCAGGCAGTTGCCGTTGCCCAGAATCGCCGCGCGATCGATGACCGCCGCCAACTCTCGCACGTTGCCGGGCCAGGAATAGGCGCAGAGCAGCCGGATGTCCTCGGGTGACGGGCTGACGGCCGCGAGACCAAAACGAATGGCGGCCCGTTGGGCGAAGTGCTGCGCAAGCTCGGCCACGTCGGCAGTCCGTTCGCGGAGCGGCGGCAGCACGATCGGGAACACGGAGATCCGATACCACAGGTCGTCGCGGAAGGTGCCCTGAGCCACCATCTCGGCCAGTTGCTGGTGAGTGGCTGCCACGACCCGGACGTCCACGTGGATGGGATGCTTGCCCCCGACGCGTTCCAGCCAGCCGTCCTGGAGCACGCGGAGGAGGCGGACCTGCGCGGCGGCTGGCATCTCGCCCAGTTCGTCCAGGAACAACGTGCCGCCGTCCGCGCGTTCGAACCAGCCTCGCCGCGTCTCCACGGCTCCGGTAAACGCGCCTCGCTCGTGCCCGAACAGTTCGGAATCGATCAGTTCCGGTGGGATGGCGCCGCAGTTGACGCGGATGATCGGCCCGGCCGAACGCGGCGAACGATTGTGGATCGCGCGGGCCACCAGTTCCTTGCCGGTGCCGGTCTCTCCGAAAATCAGGACGGGCACGTCGGACGGCGCCACCACGGCAACGCGATCCATTACGGCCCGCAAGCCGGATTCCGCTCCGACAATCGTGTCGGCAAGAGCCGTGCGGCCCATCCGCGCCAGGAGCGATTTGTTCTGCGCCTCGGCCGCTTCACGCAACGTCGCCAACTCGCGAAGT
>Ga0194113_10006296_pt1 | contig 15079 bp, 8 predicted proteins | sample TA2MahC200mmetaG_FD_146193 | JGI IMG/M metagenome (GOLD analysis project Ga0194113, IMG submission 146193) | Freshwater microbial communities from Lake Tanganyika, Tanzania - TA2015017 Mahale Deep Cast 200m | ecosystem: Environmental > Aquatic > Freshwater > Lake | place: Tanzania: Lake... | reverse complement strand
TGCGTGTTCGACGGGCAAGAGTGCCCGTCCTGTGCGTGTTCGACGGGCAAGAGTGCCCGTCCTGTGCGTGTTCGACGGGCAAGAGTGCCCGTCCTGTGCGTGTTCGACGGGCAAGAGTGCCCGTCCTACTGGTAAACAAATTCCTGCCGCTCGCCTAACGGACACAATCGGCTGCGGTCGCTCAGGCATCGCAGCACCGGCAGGTTCACGGGGTTCTTGGGCTCGCCCGGCGAAACGAAGGCCGTCTTTCGAAATCGCGCAGTCGCACTAAACAGGAGTCTCTAAACTGCCTACAATGCCGAAACTAAGAGGCGCGGACGACGACGGGAATTGGCCGTGTCGTCCAACGAGGGGGGCGAGTGCGAGCGACCGGCCCGATCCCACGGGCGCACTCGGCAGACGCCGCCGAGGATTGTGCAAGGAGGTCCTGCATGGAGTGCTGGGCGGGCGTGCGTGTGCAGGAGTGAATCGATGCGGGGCAGCCGTCGGGGCCGGCAGTCCGCCGCGGAGTGCTTCGCTGACCCCTTTCCCGAAAGCGTGCGTTTGACTCATGAACGGACTGTTGATTACTGGGTTGGTGGTGCTGGCCGCGCTGGCCTGTGGCTTGACGGCGACGTTCGTGTATCTGGGACGCACCACGCAGTACACGGTGGTGCAAGCTGTCTTCTGGCTGGTGGTGAAGTTCGTGAACCTCTTGTTGTGGCGCACGACAGTGGAAGGGTTATCCGCGGTTCCTGCGTCCGGAGGCGGCGTGATCATCTGCAATCATCGATCGAGCATCGATCCGTTCTTCTTGCAGATCAAGCTGCGTCGAGTCGTCCGTTGGATGGTCGCGCGCGAGTATTGCGAGCGGCGGGCGCTTGGCTGGTTTCTTCGCGTTTGTGAGGTCATTCCTGTCAACCGCGGCGGACTCGATACGGCAGCGACCAAGAAAGCGATCCGCGTTGCCGCGGAAGGCTCGATCATTGGCATGTTCCCCGAAGGGCGCATCAACACGACCGATGCGTTGATGCGGTCGGTGCGCCCGGGCGCCATCGTGGTGGCGTTGAAGGCCCGCGTGCCGGTCATTCCGTGTTACACGGAGGGCGCTCCGTATGGCGGACGCGCATTGAGCCCGCTCTTGATGCGTGCCAAAGTGCACGTTCGAGTTGGCGAGCCGATCGATTTGTCCGCGTACTTTGGGCGCGAGAAGGATGCCGCGCTGGTCCGCCAGTTGTTGATCCGGTGTGTGAAAGCAATCGCGCAACTTGCCGGACAGCCTGAGTTCGAGCCTGAGGTGGCGGGGCGCGATTGGAAATCCGCGGAGGGGGAATCGAGTGCGGGTGACGCACCGGATGGTTCCGCATAGGCGGTCGCCGGGCGTATGTCCCGCTGGCGCGGGAGGTTGTCTGTTGGGTGATCGAGCCCATCTGAATGTTTGTCGCCGGTTCGCGATGAGGCTCGAATTATTCCGTGAACGGGCGGAGTTGTTCGCAAATCCCATCGCCCGCGGCATGCGGTGGATGGGCGACTGGCGTGTTAGCCTGTAGGATGCGCGCGGTGCGCGCATGGGGTAGGACGGCCTTCCCAGGCCGTCAGGGCGCTGGCGACGGGCTGGGAAGCTCGTCCCACATTGGTTGCGGCCCACGGCCGCGTGGGGGGATATGGCCATGACGCAGTTGGCGGGAAAGGTGGCGGTCGTAACCGGAGGCGGTGGTGTTTTGTGCAGTGCCATGAGTCAGGCGCTGGCCGAACACGGGGCGGCCGTGGCTGTTTTGGATTTGAGCCTTGATGCGGCGCAGGCGGTGGCGGACAAGATCCGTGTGGCAGGCGGGAAGGCGTGTGCGCTTGCGGCCGACGTGCTCAGCAGACCGAGTCTGGAGCAGGCGGCGCGGGAGATCCATCGGGAGATCGGGCCGGTCGATATCCTGATCAACGGAGCGGGCGGCAACAAGCCCGCGGCCACGGTCGGCCCGGACGCGTCCTTTTTCGACATCCCGGCCGATGCGATCCAATGGGTCTTCAATTTGAATTGCCTGGGCACAATCCTGCCGTGTCAGGTGTTCGTCCGGGACATGGTCGACAAGACCCAGGGCGTGGTTATCAATGTGGCGTCCATGGCGGGCATACGACCGCTCACCCGCATTCTCGCGTATTCGGCGGCGAAGGCGGCTGTCGCCAATTTCACGCAGTGGCTGGCGGTGCACATGGCCCAGGTGTACAGCCCGAGAATTCGCGTCAACGCGATCGCGCCGGGTTTCTTCCTCACGGCGCAGAACGAGTACCTGCTCAGGAACAAGGAAACAAACGAGCTGACGGATCGCGGCAAGACGATCCGCGCTCACACGCCGGCCGATCGGTTCGGCGCGCCGGCTGATCTGCTGGGCACGCTGGTGTGGTTGGTCGGGGACGGCGCGTCGTTCGTGACCGGGGTTGTGGTTCCCGTGGATGGCGGGTTCAGCGCTTTCGGCGGCGTCTGACGTCGGCGGGCGCTGAAAGGGCCGACCGCAGTTGCTCCGCACGGTGCCGCAAGTTGCGCAGCACTTCGCGAGGCGTGGCCCCGTCCGCGAAGACCGTCAACACCGGCTGTCCCCGCCGGAACACGGCGTTGCTCGGAGGCAGATCCGCGAGCGCGGGCCAGGGCGCCGTCTGCGACAGGGTGCGCATCAGACTCTCAAACGCGGGTGTAACCTCCGCGGGCTCGCTCGCGAAGAGAATCGCCTTCCCGTGACATGGGCCACCCGCAATTTCCGGTGTTTCTGGCAACGTGCCGTCGCGGCAGGCGTCCATGTGGATGGACACGCAAGGCATCCCCGTGGCCCGCTCGAAGACCTCGTTCGACGCGCAGTACCGCGGATTGACTTCGATAACCCAGACGGCATCCCCCGCCACAACCGTGTCCACGCCGAACAACCCGCGCAACGAGAAATGCCGCGCCAAGCAGTCGCCGATTCGGCGGAATTCGCGGATGTGCGGATCGCGAAGTGAAAGCGGCCCGAGGGACCCGGCGTACTGGAACCGCCCTGCACCCGCCCACCGGGAGCCGACCAACTGGCGCGTCACGCCCAGCAGCACGGCCCGCTCCCCCGCCGCCACATACGCGGCGCTGTGAGACAGACCTTGGACCCAAGGTTGGTAATAGGACAACGGTAAACCGTCCGGACCCTCAACGGCCTCGTCCCTTCGCCGGCGATCCGTGCCGCGCAGGACAAACCGTCGAATGCCCAGACCACCACAGCCGCGGATCGGTTTGCACAGCCAGATACCCGTCGCACCCGTCGGCCATCCGCGCCGCGGCTCGGGATACCGTATCCCGCTGGTCCGAAACACGTCGGCCAGTGTCCAAGGGTCCCGCACGCGGCGAAGCACGGAGCCGGGGTTGCCATAGAGGCGGTGGTGCCGCGAAATCCCGTCCACCAACTCAGGCTCGTTTTCCAACCCGCCCGTGTAGAACCAGCAACAGGGCGGCTCGCTCATGGCCGCACCGAACAGGTCGTGGTAGCCGGTGATCCGCAACGCCCGGCTACACTCGCCCAGGTCGCGGTCGCAAAACAGGTCCGCGGCAGACACGGCCCAACCGGCCCGAACGGCGGATTGAGCGGCACTCCGCACGCTCGCGCCGGCAATAAAAACACGGTTGCTCATCGAGATCAGACTGCGAAAACCCCGCCATTCATGGGAATTGACTGCGTTCCCCACAGCCTAGCCGAAGGACAGGATCGCCAGAACCCGACGGACGCGACCCGCTCGTTTCGTAGTGAGAAATCGCTAAGTCCGCGACACGGTGCTTGCATTCGGCCATGCGTTTGCTAAGTTCGCGACTACAAAGCGAGTTCCGCACGGTCGGGAACCTCGCTTGGCCCCCCGACCCGCCGTTGGGTGGGGTGGAGTCGGTTCGCGGGTGCAGAAGCACATTTGGAGAGCGTTCAATGTCCATGTTTATTGGCGAAGCGTTGGTTGGCGAAGGGAACGAGATTGCCCATATCGACTTGCTGATCGGCAGCAAGGATGGACCGGTGGGCGAGGCGTTTGCCAATGCGCTGGCGCGGCAGAGTGCGGGCCACACGAACCTGCTGGCCGTCTTGGCGCCGAATCTGGCGGTGAAGCCGGCCACCGTGATGGTCACCAAAGTCACGATCGCAGAAATGAGGCAAGCCGTTCAGATGTTCGGGCCGGCCCAGGCCGCGGTGGCCAAAGCGGTCGCCGATTGCGTGGCCGATGGCACGATCCCGCGTGACCAGTGCGAGGATCTTGTGATTGTGTGCGGTGTCTTCATTCATCCGTCGGCCAGCGACAACAAGAGGATTCACGACTTCAATTACGAGGCAACCAAGCTGGCCATTGCCAACGCGATGCACGGCCGACCCACGGTGCACGAGATGGTGGCTCGCAAGGACAGCGCCCAGCATCCATTCAAGGGATTCTGACGCGTCGACAACCGCCCAGTTGCACGGACGCGGCAAAGCCGGCCTCTCGTCTCGGACTCGGCCGCGCGGCGATTTGAACTTGGGAATGTCGATCAGTCCTGTTTGTCTCGCGGTCGAATTTCAAGTGTCGGGTCTTGTTCGTGCCTGGCCCAAGTCAATTTCACCGAATTCCCCCGTCCATGTGGACTAATGCGAGCGGCAGCTGACAAGCTACCGGTAGGACGGGCACTCTTGCCCGTCCTGTGCGTGTTCGACGGGCAGGAGTGCCCGTCCTGTGCGTGTTCGACGGGCAGGAGTGCCCGTCCTGTGCGTGTTCGACGGGCAGGAGTGCCCGTCCTACTGGTAAACGAATTCCCGCCGCTCGCCTAATGCGGTCTGCCGCCGCAACTGAGAACGCCCCATGAGCAAGCCGAAGATCCTCATCCAGCTTGATACCGACCCGCACGCCAGCGTGTTTGATGCGGTCGTGGCCGTTGATTCGGGAGTCGACCACCTGTTCCAGTATAACGCGGTGGAGCCGACGGAAGTCCGCGACCTGATTCACGGCGCGATCTTCACTCGCGGCGTGAAGGATCTGGCCAACACGGCCGTCTTCGTCGGCGGGTCGAACGTTGCTGCCGGCGAGTCCATCCTCCAACAGGTGCGTAACAGTTTCGTCGGTCCGATGCGAGTGTCTGTGCTGTTGGACGCCGACGGTGCGAACACGACGGCCGCCGCCGCTGTCCTGATCGCGGCACGCTACGTGGACCTGACGTCCGCGGCCACTGCGGTCTTGGGGGCCACCGGTCCTGTCGGTCAGCGAGCCGTGCGGCTGTTGGCCAGGGCCGGAGCCTCCGTGCGCGCCGCGTCTCGCAGTCTCGAACGGGCGCAAGCCACCTGCCAGAGCGTCCTGGCCGCCGTTCCCCAGGCTAGGGTGTCGGCGCTGGTCGCCAATACCTCGGAACAACTGCTTCAGGTCGTTGACGGCGTCCAGGTCGTCATTGCCGCGGGCGCTGCCGGGGTCGAGCTGATTTCCCCCGCCACCTGGGCCGGGATGAAGGGCCAAGTCGTGGCAATCGATCTGAACGCCGTTCCGCCCGCGGGAATCACTGGAATCGACCCCATGGATAACGGAGTACTCCGACGCGGAGTGGCTTGCTACGGCGCAATCGGAGTGGGGGGCCTGAAAATGAAAATCCACAAGGCCGCACTGCGTGCCCTGTTCGAAGCCAACGACCGCGTGCTCGACGCCGAACAGGTTTTCGAAATCGGCCGCGCGCTGTGAATTGCCGCGAATCCTTAACCTGCCTGAATTTCCACGCATGCGCCGCCCTGTCGCGTCGCGGTGAGGATAGGCACCGTGGATGCACGTAACGAGACGGCCGACAACCGCGCACGGCTCGCGCCGGCCGTCGTGGGACGGTTGCCCGGTCGGCTGCCGTGCGCAAGGCTTGTTGGTCGAGCGTTTGAGCGCCGACTTCTGGTCCCGTTGGGCCGGTTTTCCTGGTCCGATCGCGTCTGCGCGCCGATGCAGATAAAGGCGAATGCAGTTGGCCCGAATTGGATTGGCAAGACCGTTGTCGCGAGACTTCGGCGGGGCACGATGAACATGAGACACTTGGCGTTGGCGTTCGTGATTGGCGCGGTCGTCGCTTTCTTGTCAGCTGCGCATGCCACAGCGGCTGGGCAGGAGCCGTCGTATCTCTTGTTGAAGGCACCTGCGCGAGTTCACAGAGGCCATGCATACTATCCGGGGAACGCCTACGTGGTGCGCCCGCACGCGTACGCGTATGGCTGGTTCGGGGCCACACCGCGACTTCACATGTCCCGCCACACCGGCCACTTCTCGGCCTATATTCAGTGGTCGAAGAATTGACGCTTGCCCGTCGGGTGGCCGTCCGGTCATCCGGCCGCCGTGGCGGATTCGCCAGCTGCGAACTGGCCCGCGGGGCTTCGGTGTCGTTTCTCCGGTCGTCCGACGTCGAAACGGCCAAATCATTCTCGGAAAGCCACTAAGGGGGGGCGGCGCGGCCAAGGCGTGTCGTCGCGCCGTCTGGCTTTCCGTCCGGCATGATACCTGGCCACGTCCGCGCACGGCTCGCACATGGTGCTGTCGAGGGAGTTCACTGCACCCGCCCACCGACCAGGAATCCAGTACCCTGCGTTTCTTCTGGCGGGGGCGGTTGTGCCCGCGACAGGTGACACGTGGTCGGTTGGCGGGAAAAGGTGTGGACGCGGAAGCGGCGACCGGTTAAAAATGCAGGGGTCGTTGGAGCGCGCAAAGTCCGTACGGCTACTGCGTCAGAGGCGCGGGCGAGTTCATGTGACGGTGTCTTGTCACAAGCGGGATCTGCCGAGCTGTAATTGCCGTCCAAGCAACTCGTCTTGCCGTCCGTGGAATTGTCGCTTGGCTCTTTCCGGCAAGCGCGGTCGCATCGGCTTGCCGGGGGCAGTTCGGTAATCGAGTTGTGAGGACGGGCCATGTCACGTCGATTTCGTGCGGATCATTGGGACGCGAGGACACACCGCAATTGTCGCTTGGAGGTCCTCGAGTCGCGTGTCGTTCTGAGCCAGGTGATGGCGATGATCCCCAAGGAACCTCCGGAACTGGTCACGTGCATTCCCTACGCACCTTCGCGGAGCCTGGCGCCGGACCTCGCGGCACGGCCGCGGGTTTCCTTGGCGGAACGACCCGAGGCCGGCGGGTTGATCCTGCCTTCGTTTTCCTTGACGGCGGAAGAGACCTTCAAGCTCAACAGCCGACCTGGCGCCAACTTCACGATCCTGTTGGATTTTGACGGCCACATCACCGAGGGAACGAGTTGGAACAACTACTACGGGATCCCCACGATCGCGAGCCCGCCCTTTGATCTTGATGGCGACTCGAACAGTTTCAACAGCACCGAGTTGACGCGAATCCAGGAAGTGTGGAAACGGGTCGCGGAGGATTTCGCGCCCTTTGACGTCAATGTCACGACGATCGACCCGGGCACTGCCGCGTTGAGCAAGAGTGGCACGGGGGACACGCAATGGGGTATCCGTGCCGTCATCACCAAGGACACCTTCGCCAACTGCAACTGCGGCGGTCACGCGTGGATCGGCAGCTTCAACTGGGCGAACGACACGCCGACCTTTATCTACAACCAAGGTCTGGACGGCATTTCCGAGGCAGTCAGCCATGAAGTCGGGCACACCCTGTTCTTGTCGCACGATGGATCACCCTCAGGCGCCTACTACCCGGGGCATGGCGCCGGCGCCACGGGCTGGGCGTCGATCATGGGAGTTGGCTACTCCAAGAACGTGACGCAGTGGGATCAGGGCGAGTACTACAACGCCAACAACGGCGGGGCGAACGCAAACTACGGGTACGGGCCAAGCGATCTGACCGTCATGACGACGAATAACGGTTTTGGGTATCGACCCGATGACCAAGGCGACGATATCGCGAGTGCCGGGGCACTGGCGGTGACCAACGGAACCGCTGTGGCCGCGTTTGGCGTGATTGAAGAGAACACCGATGTCGACTATTTCTCGTTCGAAACAGGCGACGGCGCCGTGTCGCTCACGCTGTCGCCGCTCGCCAGCCGCCCGAACCTCGACATCTGGGCAGGCATCTACAACTCGTCAGGGAAGTTGGTGACCGAGTCGAACCCGGCCAGTGTGCTGTCCGCTTCCTTCACCAACTTTCCGCTTTCCGCCGGCGAGTACTTCGTCAAGGTTGACGGGATCGGCAGCCACGGAGTCTACAATCCGGCGACGGACAGCGTTGAGGATCCCGCCTCGCCGCCGTGGAAAGCCAACCCGCCGGTTGGCTACTCGAACTATGGCAGCCTCGGTCAATACTTGATCAGCGGAACGGTGGTCGCGCCGGGAACGAACACGTTCAGCATCGCGCCGCTGGACGCCGCCAAGGCGGAGGGAAACAGCGGAACCACGGATTTCACGTTCCAGGTCACGCGCGGCGGAGACACGAGCGGTGCGGCGACGGTGGATTATGCCACAACCATGGCACTGCCGGCGGCGGTTGGCGAGAACTATCCGTACACGGTCGACGGGGCGGACTTCGTCGGCGGAGCCTTGCCGAGTGGAACCGTGTCGTTTGCTCCAGGCGAGGCGTCGCAGACCCTCGTGCTCCCTGTTGTCGCGGATGGCGTCTTCGAGTTCGACGAGTCGTTTGTCGTCGTGCTCTCCAACCCGTCCAGCGGCTGGAAGCTGCGCACCAGCACCGCCAAGGGAACCATCAGATCGGACGAGAATCGGCTGGCGTTTGCCCCGGCCAACCCGAATCTGACGTACCAGCCGGAAGGCGACCCGCTTCCGAGCGGCGGGAGGCCGTTCGTCTTCACGGTGACGCGCAGCGGGATCACCAGCGTGACGACATCCGTCGACTGGCAGGTGGAAACGGCGGGACTGACGAATCCCGCCAGCGGCGCGGATTTCGTGGGCGGGGCGCTGCCGAGCGGACAACTGACGTTTGCTCCCGGCCAAGAGAGCAAGAACATCACGGTCTCCGTGCTTGGCGACCTGCTGGTCGAACCCGATGAGTCGTTCACGGTGCGGCTCCTCAATCCGTCGAGCAGCGTGCCGGTGTCGATCCACGCCCCGTTCGCCACGTTGCGTGGCACGATCCGGAACGATGACGTGCCTCTGGATTTCGGCGACGCGCCGGACGGTCCGTACCCGACGTTGTTCCTGAGCAACGGCGCGCGGCATGCCATCGGCGGTCCAAGGCTGGGGACGACCGTCGACGCGGAAACGGAGGGACAGCAGAGCAGCGACGCGACCGGTGATGGCGGTGACGACGACGGCGTGACATTCACGACAGCCCTGCTGTTGGGCAGGACAGCCACGCTGGATGTTGTGGCCACGGGCTCCGGCCGCCTCAGCGCCTGGGTCGACTTCAACGATGATGGCGATTGGACGGATACCGGTGAGAACGTGTTTGCGGGCCTCTCTGTCGCGTCCGGCGTCAACCAACTGTCGTTCCTCGTGCCGGTTGCTGCCACGGTCACCGACCGCACGATTGCCCGTTTCCGACTGACCACGCAGACTGGCATCTCGCACACCGGCCGCGCTAGCGACGGCGAAGTGGAAGACTACGCAGTGGCGATCCACAACCCTGCCCCCGCCGATCTCGTGCTCACGCCATCGTCCATCAACGAGAACGTGGACACCAGCGGCGGGAACGTGGAGGTCGGCACACTAATCCCCACCGACGACAACACCGGGGACACGTACAACTACACGCTCGTCGCCGGAGCCGGCAGCGATGACAATGCGAACTTCTTGATCGCGGGAAATAAGCTGCTCGTAAAGCAAGGCGTGAAACTGGACCACGAGATGAAGTCCAGCTACGCCGTTCGCGTGAATGTCAACGATGGATATAACAACTTCGCCAAGGCACTCACCGTCACCGTCAACGATCTCCCAGAGGTCGACGTCGTGAAAGTGGGGAACGGAACGGCCTCGCGGTCCATGGTGACCCAGGTCGTCGTCACGTTCGACCAGGTGATGACGCTGGACAGCGGCGCGTTCGAGGTCCGCAAGCGGGGCGCCGGCGGCGGATCCGTCGACGTCGCCTTCACGACCGCAACGGTCTCCGGCAAGACCGTGGCCACGTTGACGTTCAGCGGCGCGCTGGTCGAGGGGGCCAGCGGGTCATTGCAGGACGGCAACTACGACCTGACCATCGTCGGCACGAAGGCCCGCGGGACCGGTGACATCTTGTTGGATGGCAATCTGGATGGCGCTGCCGGCGGCGACTACCGGTTCGGAACCGCCGAAGCCGACGCGTTCTTTCGCATGTTCGGCGACATCGACGGCACGCGCAACGTGGATTTCGTCGACTTCTTCGCGTTCCGCAAGGCATTTGGCAAGAGCACCGGTCAGACGGACTACGATCCCGAGTTCGACTGGGACGCCAGCGGAACCGTGGATTTCGTCGACTTCTTTCAGTTTCGATCCCGGTTTGGCAAGCAACTCATCTTCGAATGACTGCGGCCGCGAACTCCTCCCACCTAGCGTGGGGGGCTGTCGAAAGGCAGTTTTCGAGAACATGGTGGGCGTAAAATTCGATACAAACTGCTTTCTCTGACTTCGGACCGAAGGTATTATGGACACATGCGATAAGAGGTGGCGGGGCCGTCACCCCGGGGACGTGGAAGGATGAGAATATGGGTCGTCGAGTTTCCCCGTGCGAGCGGTGCTCGCTTGACGGCTCCTCGGCGGTTCCTTGACAGCTGCTATCGGCGAGTAGCAACGGAGTATTCCAGATCATGAGACGGGTAGCAACATTGGCGGTGATACTAACGGGCGTTCTGTGTGCGGACGCGCGCGCCGAATTGGTCATCTCATTCACTGCAGACGGCTCGCTGTTTCACGCCAAGGTCGCGCCGGGTTCAATGGTCGCGGTACCCGTATACATCCGGCAGACTGGCAACCCAGCAGATGATGGCATAGACTTGTCGAAGGACGAAATCTTCAAAGCAGGTGTGGAGCTCAAGTACGATGTGGGTGCCGATGAGGCCAAGGTTTTGGCGGTGGACCTTCACCCATACTGGAATGCCTTTACGCAGAAGGGTTCTAGCGATGCCTTGGGAATCGCCGCCATGTATGGTTTCAATCTGGATACCGGCCCCCTACCGACCGGCAACCCTATGCCAATTGGGACTGTTACCTTTCGCGCCGGGAGCAAACCTGGGGTTGTCACGGACATCTTCTCCCGTGATGTGACCGCGAGTGGTGTTGTTCCCTATGTAGAGGAGATCGTCATAGGTGTCGTTGGTGGTAATCCTGTAGTTCTCGACGGAAACGTGTTCGATCCTAATGTGTACGCCAAGATCGAGACGATCCCCGAACCATCCACGTTGTGCTTGACACTGCTTGGGGTTTCATTGGCCAGCATCTACATCGTGCGCTGCCGATCTCGATCACAGGCTGTGAGGCAACGGTAGCAATTACTGGTCGGCTGAGTTCAGCGCTCGGCCCACGATCTCGCGCGCTTCGTCGATCACATGGTGCAGGTGCGTTTCGTCCGTGAAGCTCTCGGCGTAGATCTTGTAGATGTTCTCGGTGCCGGAGGGGCGGGCGGCGAACCAGCCGTTGGCAGTGACAACCTTTAGTCCCTCCAGCGGAGCGCCGTTTCCCGGTGCGGCGGTGAGCCGTTCGAGGATCGGGTCGCCGGCGAGCGTCGAGTCCTTGACCGCCTCCGGCGACAGGTTTTTCAGGACGCGTTTTTCTTCGGGAGTCGCCGGCTGATCGATCCGCCGGTAGTGAGGTTGGCCGAACTGCGCGGCGATTTCGGCGAAGTGCTCGCCAGGATCGCGGCCGGTGCGAGCGGTGATCTCGGCCGCCAGCAGGCCCATGATCAGGCCATCCTTGTCGGTCGTCCAGACGCTTCCGTCCCGCCGCAGGAAGCTGGCGCCCGCGCTCTCCTCGCCCGCGAATGCGTACTGGCCGTTTGCCAACCCGTCGACAAACCACTTGAAACCGACAGGCACCTCGAAGACGTCGCGCGCCAGCGACGCGGCCACGCGGTCGATGATCCCGCTGCTGACCGCCGTCTTTCCCACGCCGATGTCGCGCGGCCACCGATCTCGCACGGTGAACAGATACCGCACGGCGACGGCCAGGAAGTGATTCGGATTCATCAGGCCGGCGGAGCGAGTCACGATCCCGTGCCGGTCCGCGTCGGGGTCGGTGCCGAACGCGATATCGTAGTCGTCCTTGAGCCGCACGAGATTCGCCATCGCATGCGGGCTGGAGCAGTCCATGCGGATCCTGCCATCATGATCCAGCGGCATGAAGGCGAACTGTGGGTCCACCGTCTCATTCACCACGGTCAGGTCGATGCCGTACATCGCCCGAATCGGTTCCCAATAGGCGACGGATGCCCCGCCCAGCGGGTCGACGCCGATCCGCAAGCCGGCCGCGCGGATGCAGTCGAAATCGATGACGTTCGCCAGGTCTTGCACGTACCGCTGCACGAAGTCCACTCGCTTCACGGCATCGTCGGCCAACGCCTTCTCCAACCGCTTGCGGCGAACGTCGCTGCCGCGGGCAGCCAGGATCGCGTTGGCGCGGTCTTGGATCCAGCCGGTAACCGCGGAGTCGGCCGGGCCACCGTGCGGCGGATTGTACTTGAACCCCCCGTCCCGCGGCGGGTTGTGAGAAGGCGTGATCACGATCCCGTCGGCGCGCGGGGCGACCCGGTCGCGATTGTGCTCGATGATCTGCCGAGAAATCACCGGGGTGGGCGTGAAGCCGTCGCCCGCCTGAATGACCGCTTCCACGCCGTTGGCAATCAGCACTTCCAGGGCGGTAATCTGAGCCGGCGATGAAAGCGCGTGCGTGTCCTTGCCCACAAACAACGGACCCCCGATATTCGCATCGCGCCGGTAGTCGCAAATCGCTTGCGCGATCGCCGCGATGTGGCCGTCGGTGAACGTGCCGTCGAGCGAAGTACCCCGATGCCCACTCGTGCCAAAAGCCACCTTCTGCCGAGGGTTTTGGGGGTCCGGTTTCTGCACGTGATACAGGTCCACCAGTTGTTTCACGTCAATCAGTTCGGCTGCCGCCGCGATGGAACCTGAAGTCCGTTTAGTTGCCATGGATACTGCCGTCTCCTTGTTCAGCGAATGGCCCGGCGCGTGCTCACGCTCGGTTGACTCTCGATGACCCCTCCACCCCGTCGGGATGGCATGCCCCAAATTCTTTGCCGAAATCCGGTTCTTGCCAAGCGGGGTTCGAATGTCCTGCTCCGGTTTTCGGGCCGCCAAGTGGCCCGAAAACGCAACGCGGATGGGCGGCTTGGTCCTCGAGGAGTGCATCAACGACCCGACCGGCCCGCACCGCGGCCGGCCCTCGCCAATCCAGGACACCGACGGCCATTTTTTTTGGGGACTCGCTCGGCAGAGTCAACGACGTTTCCGTCTCGCCTCCGCGCGAACCGTCCGTGGCCTACAATTCAGGACACGGCAACAGGGGACGGGAACGGCGGATCTCGGCCCGCCCGCGGGCAGGGCCCCATACGGCAAATCCGCGTCATCCGCTGCAATCGGTGCGAGGCGACTGGCAATGAACGGCAAGACCTGCACGAGCGATTGGTTCGAGGCGGAAGGCGCGGCATCGCCGTTGGGTGCCACGTGGATTGCCGAAGAGAACGCGTACAACTTCGCCATCTACTCGAAACATGCCACTCGCGTCGTGCTGTTGCTGTTCCAAACCGGCGACCTGAGCCAGCCAGTCGTGCAGGTGCCGCTGAACCACCTGCGGAACAAGTCGAGTCGGATTTGGCACTGTCGACTCCGCAAGGAGGACATGAAGGGCGCACGGTTCTATGCCTACCGGATGGATGGACCGCGAACCAACGGTGCCTATGAGCACCATGCGTTCGACCCGGAGAAGGTCCTGTTGGACCCTTACGCCAAGTCCGTGCATTTTCCGCCGGACTTTGATCGGGCAGCGGCCATGCGGACCGGTTCGAACATGGGCAGAGCCCCGTTGGGCGTGCTGATCGAGGACGAACCGGCCTTCGACTGGGGGGACGGCCAGCCGGTCTTTCACCAGCACGATCTCGTGATCTATGAGATGCACGTCCGCGGGTTCACGCAGGGGGCCAACAGCGGCGTCGCGGCCACGGATCGGGGCACGTACCGGGGCGTCATCGAGAAGATCCCGTACCTGAAGGAGCTCGGCATCACGGCCGTGGAGCTGCTGCCCGTGCACCAGTTCGATCCTCAGGAGGGCAACTACTGGGGTTACATGACGTTGAATTTCTTCGCGCCGCACCAGGGGTACGCGTCGGCCAGCCATGAGGCTCACGACGAGTTTCGCGAAATGGTGCGAGCGTTGCACGGCGCGGGGATCGAGGTCATCTTGGACGTCGTCTTCAACCACACGGGCGAAGGCGACCATCGTGGGCCGTGTTACAGCTACAAAGGGATCGACAACAGCACGTACTACATCTTGACCGGCAACCAGCGCGCTCCCTACCGCAACTACTCGGGGACGGGCAACACGCTTCACTGCGCTCACCCGTACGTGGGGCGGATGATCCTCGACAGCCTGCGGCAGTGGGTTGTTGAGGGACACGTCGACGGGTTTCGCTTCGATCTGGCGTCCGTGTTCACGAGGCAGACGGACGGCAGCGTCATCCCGGAACACTCGCCGATTATCGCGGCCATTCGCTCCGACCCCGTGCTGGGAAAAGTGCGTTTGATCGCGGAACCGTGGGACGCGGCGGGCCTGTATCAACTGGGAACCGCCTTCCCGGGCAAGCGGTGGTTCCAGTGGAACGGCCGTTTTCGCGACGACGTGCGGCGGTTCGTCAAAGGGGATGGCGGGTTGGTGCCCGACATCATGCGGCGTCTCTACGGCAGCGACGACCTCTTCCCCGACGACATCATGAACGCCTGCCACCCGTACCAGAGTGTCAACTACGTGACATGCCACGACGGCTTCACGCTGTACGACCAGGTGTCCTACAACCAGCGACACAACTGGGCGAACGGGCACGGCAACACCGACGGCCATCCCGAGAACTACTCGTGGAACTGCGGCTGGGAAGGGGATGCGGACGTTCCCGCCAGCGTCCTGGCGCTGCGCAAGCAGCAGGCAAGGAACCTCTGTTGCCTGTTGATGCTGGCCAATGGCACGCCCATGTTCCTTGCGGGCGACGAGTTCCTGCACACGCA
>Ga0194113_10006289_pt1 | contig 15090 bp, 9 predicted proteins | sample TA2MahC200mmetaG_FD_146193 | JGI IMG/M metagenome (GOLD analysis project Ga0194113, IMG submission 146193) | Freshwater microbial communities from Lake Tanganyika, Tanzania - TA2015017 Mahale Deep Cast 200m | ecosystem: Environmental > Aquatic > Freshwater > Lake | place: Tanzania: Lake... | reverse complement strand
CCCTGCTTGAGGCGGGCATCATCGACCGCACCGGCCGCTTCACCGGCGACCGCAACGGCCGCGTGCGCGAGGGACCCGACGGGCCGGAACTCGTCCTGGTACCGGCGCGAGACAGCCACCCGGCCATCGCCATCACGCAGGCCGACATCGCCAACCTCGTCCGCTCGAAGGCCGGGGTCCACGCCGCCATACAGGTGCTCATGGAATCGACCAACACGCGGCCGGAACAACTGGCGGCCCTGTACGTGGCGGGCGGGTTCGGCAACTACCTCGACGTGCCTAAGGCCATCCTCGTCGGCATGCTGCCCGACATACCGGTGGAGCGCATCAGGTTCGTCGGCAACACGAGCATCGCGGGGGCGAAGATGGCCATCCTCAGCCGCCTGGCACTGGAGAAGGCCGAGGAGATAGCCGCACGCATGACGTATTTCGACTTGATGAACCATCCGCACTACATGGACGAGTTCATCCGCTCCAACTTCCTGCCGCACACCGACCTGGCCCGGTTCCCGAGCGCCCAGAAGCGCCTGGGCCGCCGCGCTGCAACATGAGAGGTTTTCGGCCGGGCGGCCCCCAACGCGCCCGTGGCACGGCCGGCTTTGTCCGGCCGTGGGAAAAATCGGCGGCGCTCCGCCACGGCCGACAATCCGACCGTGCCACACGCCGGAAAGGAATCATGAGCACCACCATCGCAGTCTCCGGCAAGGGCGGCAGCGGCAAGACGACCTTGGCGGCCATGATTATCCGCCGCCTTCGCGAGGCCGGCCGCGCGGGCATCCTGGCCGTCGACGCCGACCCGAACGCATGCCTGGGCCTGGCGCTGGGCGTGCGGCCGGAGAAGACCGTCGCCGACCTGCGCGAAGAGACCCTGGCCGGCAAACTCCCCGGCGCAGAGACCGACCGCCAGCGCGCCTTTCAGTACGCCCTCCACCAGGCCGTCGCCGAGGCCGACGGCTTTGACCTGCTCACCATGGGCCGCCCCGAAGGCCCCAAGTGCTACTGCGCCGTCAACCACCTCCTCAGGCGGTACATGGACGAGGCCGGCGGCGATTACCGCTGGGTCGTCGTCGACAACGAGGCCGGCATGGAGCACCTCTCGCGCCGCACAACCAACGGCGTGGACCTGCTCGTGGTCGTCGCCGAGCCGACGCCCGTGGGCGCAACGACCGCCCGGCGCATCATTGACCTGGCGGCGCACCTGCCCATAACCGTAAAGCGGCAGGGCGTTCTGTGGAACAAGGTGGCGGAGGGCGCGCCGCTGCCGGCCGGCGCAGACGGCCTGCCGACCGTCGGCCGCGTGCCGCTCGACCCCGCCGTCCTTGATGCATCCATGCGCGGCGCCACGGTCTTTGAACTTGATGCCAACGGTCCGGCCTACCGCGCGCTTGCGGCCGTCCTCGCCGAACACGCCGCGGCAACGTAACGCTACGGCCCCTCGTCGCGCAGCGGGTCGGGCGCGCTGCCGCCCCACGCCTGCCGGCGCGACAACGGGGCGCGCTGCTCCGCCCTACTCCACCCGTATCCACGTTTGCGCGTACTCGCGGTGGCCGTCCAGGTCCACGACCGTCAGGAAGACGTTATAGAGGCCCGGCCTGGCGTAGGTGTGAACGACCTCGGGCCTGGCGGTAACGGTGTTGTCGCCCAGGTTCCACAGGACGGAATCTACGCGCCCGTCGGGCGAATCGGGATCGCGCACGCGGGCCCGCAGCGTCACCGTAAGCGGGGCGGCGCCCTCGGTCTTATCGACGTCAACCTGGATCGCGGGCCAGTGGTTGACGATGTTCAGGAAGTACCTCGCGGCTTCCAACTGGTTCGGGTCGTGCCCGCCCCCCAGGGGCCGGATGACGAAGTTCCTGAACCCCCGCACGGTGTACCAGTAATTCGCCTCGCGGTTCATGCCTGCGAAGCCCGGCAGGTCGCCCTCGCCGAAGAATACGTACACGTGCATGTGGCGGGCCTTCTGCGCCACGTCGTCGGGCACGAGGTGCTCGTGGAAGTTGCCCGTCCGGCCGACGATGCAGCGGAAGACCTCCGGGTGGTGCAGCCCGATGTAATGGGCCGGAAACGCCCCCGCCGACCAGCCGGTGATCATGAGCGCGTCGCGGTTGACGTTGTAGCGCGACGTGACCTCCCTGACGACGGCCATGCAGGCCTGCTCATCGCGAACCAGCCCGGCGGCGGGGCGGTCCGTCGGCACGCCCAGCAGGCCCGTCGCCGAGTCGAAATCCGGGGCGCAGATAATCAGGCCGTACCGCTCGGCCACGTCGATCCACCGGTCGCGCTGCCGGGCCGCCTCGTCGAACGGGAACGTGCCGTGCCCCGTGACGACCAGCGGGTACGCCCGCCGCGGATTGTACGTCGTCGGGATGTACAGGTGATACGTGCGGCCGGTGGCGGCCTCCTTCTGGAAACTCACCTTGCCTGTGACGATTGTGCCGTCGGGCCGGCGCCACTCGTCCTCGGCGCATCCTGGCGCCAGGAAGGCCGCCGCCAGCAGAGCCGCGACGGGCCAGGTGTACCGAAGTCCTCCGCTCCGCATAAGCGCTTTCCGCCTCCACGGTCATTGCCGCGCACCTGGCATCCCCGGCCGCGGCCGCGATATTTGTAGGCACCCGGCCCCGCCGTGGCAAGGGGAAAACCCCGGCAGATTCCGCTTGCCTTGCTCCCGCCCGCCGCCATACTTGTGTGACCTCGATACCCCAATTGGAGAAAAGCCCCATGGACCGCATCAAGATTAGCCTGGACGAGAAGGACTTGCCGCGACGCTGGTACAACCTGGCGGCCGACCTGCCGTCGCCACCCCTGCCCCCGGTCACACCCGACGGCAAGCCCATCACGCCCGACATGCTTGCGCCGGTATTCCCGATGAACCTGATTGAGCAGGAAGTCTGCGCCAGGCGGTGGGTGGACATCCCTGACGAAATCCTCCAGATTCTGGCCATGTGGCGGCCGTCGCCGCTGTACCGGGCCCGCTGCCTGGAGAAGCACCTGAAGACCCCCGCCCGCATCTACTACAAGCACGAGGGCCTATCGCCCCCCGGCAGCCACAAGCCAAACACGGCCGTCGCCCAGGCCTGGTACAACAAGCAGTTCGGCATCAAGCGGCTGTGCACCGAGACCGGGGCCGGCCAGTGGGGCAGCGCCCTGGCCTTCGCCTGCCGCCTCCTGGGCCTGGAATGCAAGGTCTTCATGGTCCGCATCAGTTTCGACCAGAAGCCCTTCCGGCGCCTGATGATGGAGACCTGGGGCGCCGCATGCACCCCCAGTCCGTCGCCCGAGACGCAGGCCGGCCGCGCAATCCTCGAAAAAATGCCCGATACGCCCGGCTCCCTGGGCATCGCCATCAGCGAGGCCATTGAGGCGGCCGTAACCGACCCCACCGGCAAGAGCCGCTACTCGCTGGGCAGCGTCCTGAATCACGTGCTGCTGCACCAGACGGTCATCGGCCTGGAGGCGAAGAAGCAACTTAAGAAGTTCGGCGAGAAGAAGGTCGATGCCGTCATCGCGTGCGCCGGCGGCGGGTCGAACTTCGCCGGCATCGCGCTGCCGTTCGTGGCCGACAAGATCGCCGGGGCCCAGATTGACATCATCCCGGTCGAGCCGGAATCGTGCCCCACGATGACGCGCGCCCCCTACGTGTACGACCACGGCGACACGGCCCGTATGACGCCTCTTCTGCCGATGCACTCGCTGGGGCACGCGTTCGTGCCGCCGCCCATCCATGCGGGCGGCCTGCGCTACCACGGCATCGCCCCGCTCGTGAGCGCCGGCATCCGTGCGGGCCTGATTACGCCGCGCGCGTACCATCAACTCAGGTGCTACGAGTCGGCCGTCCTGTGGGCCCGCACCGAGGGGTTTATACCCGCCCCGGAGACCAGCCACGCCATCGCCTGCGTCATCGACGAGGCCAGAAAGGCCGCGGAAGAGGGCAAGGAGAAGGTCATCCTCTTCAACTGGTCCGGCCACGGCCTGATGGACCTGTCGGGATACGATGCGTACTTCCGAGGGAAACTCCAGGACTACTCCCTGCCGCAGGAAGAACTCGACAGGAGCCTGGCTGTCCTGGCGGGGCTGCCCAAGCCGAAGTGATTGCGGATTACCATGAGGAAAGCGACGATTGCTTCCCGGATTCTCCTGGCGGCCTTGTGGGCCTGGGCGTCAATCCCCGTGTGGGCCGCGGCGGCCGGGGCGGACAAGCCCGAGGCGGCCCGCCCGGCTCGCCAGGGCGTCGCCGTGGCAAGCCCGGTGCTCCGTGCCGGGGCGGCCACGAGCAACATCACGCCCTGGCTGGGCGACCCGATCGTGGGCGGCTGGAACGCGCCGCCGGCCAGGCACATCCACGATGAACTTCACGCCCGCTGCCTCGTGCTCGACGACGGAACGACTCGCCTGGCCTTCGTCGTGGCCGACAGCGTGGGCATTCCGCGCGAGGTCTTCCAGGAGGCCAAGCGCCAAATCCAGGAGCACACCGGCCTTGCGCCGGACCGCATGCTGATGGCGGCCGACCACACGCATTCGGCGACCGCCTGCCGCGCGAAGAGCGCCTCGGAGCCCGACCAGGAACTTCCGGATTACGCGCGGTTCGTCGCCCGGCGGATCTCCGACGGCGTACGCCGCGCGATCAACCAACTGGAGCCGGCCCGGCTGGCGTGGGGCACAGCGAGCGTGCCCGACCAGGTCTTCAACCGCCGCTGGCTGATGAAGCCCGGCACGCCGCTGCCCGATCCGTTCGGCGGCACGGACCAGGTGAAGATGAATCCCGGCCATCAGAACCCGGGCCTGCTCGCGCCCTCGGGGCCGGTGGATCCGGAAGTCTGTTTCCTTTCGGTGCAGGCGGCGGACGGACGGCCGATCGCGCTGCTGGCGAATTACTCGCTGCACTATGTCGGCGGCACGGGGCCGCAGGAGATCTCCGCCGATTACTTCGCCGCCTTTGCGGACCGCATCCAGCAGTTGATCGGGGCCGACCGGCTCGACCCGCCGCTGGTGGGCATCATGTCGAACGGCACCAGCGGGAACGTCAACAACGTGAACTACGCCGCCCCGCCCGATCGGCGAAAACCCTACGAGAAGATCCGCCTGGTGGCCGACCGGGTGGCCCAGGCGGTATTCGCCGAGTACGGCAAACTCTCCTACCGCGATAGAATCTCGCTGGCCATGCGCCAGCGCGAGTTGGAGTTGGCCGTCCGCAAGCCCACGCCGGAGCAACTGGCCCAGGCCCGGGAGATGCTGGCCCACCCGGAGCGGCCCGACAAACTTCCCCACCAGCGGACGTACGCGCGTCGCATCGTGGACCTGCACGAGGCGCCGGCGACCATCCCCGTCACCCTCCAGGCCGTACGGATCGGAGAGGTGGGCATCGCGGCCATCCCGTTCGAGACGTTTGTCGAGACCGGGCTGGCGCTGAAGGCCGCAAGCCCCCTGAAGCCCACGTTCACCATCTCCCTGGCCAACGGCAGTCACGGCTACCTGCCCACGCCCGAGCAGCACCGGCTCGGCGGCTACGAAACATGGCTCGGCACCAGCAAGGTCGAGCCGGACGCCTCGACGAAGATCTCTGCCGCCCTGCTGGAGATGTTCGCCGAGATGAAGCCGTGAATGCGCGGCGGCTACCGGATGAGTATCTCGAAGAGCATGATCTCGCGGCCGTCGACGTGAACCGTGCCCACCGGGCGCACGCCCAGCCCGGCCAGGCTGCCCTCCTCGCGGGCCTCGACGAAACTGCGGTGGAAGGCCCAGTAAGGTCCCGGCGGCAGGTTCCGCCGCGAAACGTCGAGGACGAACAGGTCATATCCTTTGGCGGTCATGGCGCGCAGGCCCCCCGCCAGGTCTCCGGCGAACCAGGGGTATACCACCCGGCCTTCTCTTCCGTGGGTGTCGCGCTCCAGGGGGGCGGTGCGATGACAGCCCAGCACGGGCAGCGTCTGTTCCTGCGGGCGCTCCGGCCGCAGGCGGGCGAGGGCCAGGTTGTAGGCGCTCGCCTGCTTCCAGCCCCAAATCCAGGGAGTGCGCCAGCCGGGATCGGTCGTGCACGCCATGGCGTCCAGCCGGTCGGGGGTCCGCATGAAATACAGTTCCGTCAGGACCCACAGATCGCGAAGCGCCAGGGGTTGTCCTTCGATGGGGCGGGGCAACGGTTGACGGCGCTGCTTCCACAAGTGATAAGCAACGGTTCTGCCTGTGGCCATCCGGGCGCTCGGCGTATCGGGGGAATACTTGACCTCGTAGTTGGAGCGATAGAGTCTGGCGAACTGAGCCGGGTCAGCGGCCTCAAGCAGAGGATTGTAGGGCGCCTCGGCCAGCCACTGGAGCGCCTTCCAGTTGTTGTGCTCCTGCCACTGCCGGCCCAGGCAGACGGAATTGAAGAACGCAAGCGGCACCAGACAAACAGCCGCCAGGCCCGCAGCCGCCTTGCGCCACGAGGCATCATGTGCCAGGGCCGACAGGACCGTTGCCAGCAGCACCGGCCAGAGGACCGAGAAGATGCTCCCGTGGTAAAACCCCGCGAGGATGAGTTCATCCGGGTGGTGGGACGTGGCGAGGGTCATAAGAACGATGAATATGCCCGTCAGCAATGCGGCCTTCCGGCACGGCCGCCAGTACCGGCCGTCGCGGCGGACGAGCAGCATCGCGGCGGTCGCGGCCCCCGCCAAGGCGGGCAGCCAGCCCCAGGGCACGTGTTCGCTGTTGCGCATGACCGGCATCGACAGGCCCAGCACAGGCCACGGGACAAGGCCGGCCGACAGGAGCGTCAGCGCATTGCGGCCCAGGTGCTCCAGGTCGAACTTCTGAGGGATGCTCGCCCGCGACATGTAGGAGCCGAAGTCGAACGACTGGCCCAACAGGGCCGAACAGAGGGGAGGCAGGACCAGCAGCGCCGCCAGGGCAAACAGGACGGCGGGCACGAGAAGGATGCCCCAGGCCAGGGCGCTCCGACGCAGGTCCCGGCCCGTCCATGGCCACGGAACGAACAGCCGCCAGGCGAAAACAGGCGGGATCAGCAGGCAGAACATCACCGTCTCGTCGGCCAGCAACAACACCGGCAGCAGCACTACCAGGCCGATGACCAGGCATCGCGGCATGCGGGCGCCCGAATCGGCCGGCTCTCCCTCAACCGCCTGGTTGGCCCGGACAGCCAGGTACAGCATCAGGATGAAGGCGAAGTTGGCCAGCGGCTTGCCGGGGTGGAACAGCATAAGCATGGACGAAAGATAGCCCGGAGACGCCAGGTACAGGGCCGCGCCGAGCATCGCCATCGGCCGGCTGGCCAGCAGGATGCCCAGCGCCTTGTAGAGCAGGATGGGGGCCAGCACCAACGTCACGATCCAGAGGGGCGTGAAGGACGGGTGCATGGGCACGTGCTGCCACAACGCCAGCCGCGACTTCAGCCCCGCGATATGGCAGAAGTACGACACGATCCGCGGCCGGCAATCGCCGTCCATGCCCCAGGAGTCCAGGGCGTTGCGGAAGTCGGCCGCGGAGAAAGCCTTGCCGTCGCGCAGCGCCGGTGCGGACCAGTTGCCCAGGGCCTCCATCTCGTAGAAGCACCGATCATAGTCCGCGGACAGGACCGCAACCGCGCCGGCCGTGGCAACCAGCACAACAAGGGCGAGGATTCTCATGCGATGTCCCCGCAAGAGCGGCGTCAGCGCCCTGCTGCGGGCTTCAGGATGAGTTCCGCCAGGGCCGCGCGGGCCTTGTCGTACAGGGCGGGGTCCTTCCCCCACTCAAACCACGAAGCGGCCAGGGGGAGGACGACCTTCTCGGCCTCGGCCGCGCGCCCGGAGCGCTCCAGGATGGATAGATATTCATAGTCCTCGATGGAATCGCGCAGCGCCTTCAGGCGAAGGCTCGCCGCGATCCCGTCGTACCCGGCGGCCCGGCCGGGGTACGCCAGCGTCCCTTCGCCGTTGTAAACCGTGCCCTTTGCGCCCGGCGTCCTGGGGCGCCCGTAGGTCCACGGGTCGGTCCAGGGGTCCTCCACCCCGCTCCAGTGCGACATGCCGCCCCAGTAAAGGAGGCCGCGGATGCGGTACCGCCACGATATCCAGGCGGGGACGCGGTAATTCAGGAGCGGCCAGTCGATGTGCCACCAGGGCGTGGGCTGGCGCTGGCAGAGGGCTGTGTAGGTCCAGATCGTCTCCCCGGCTGCCTGGCGCGCCGCGGCGGTCTCCCGGTCGAACAGCGGAAAGAGCGGGCACCAGATGTCCACCGCGCCGTAGAGGTCGCCCCAGGCGGGGTCCTGCGTCTTGGTCTGCTCGACGACCATGACCTTGACAGCGGAGCGGGCATCGCGGACGGGCTTGCCCCAGCGGCGCACGAACTCGTAGGCGGCCTGGTCGTTCGGCTCGTCGATGAGATAGATGTAGAATACAACGTCCGTCCGGTTGACCTCGGCGGCGACGCGGTCCCAGGCGGCCAGGTACGCGCGCAGTTTCGCGCCCTCCCCCTCCGGGTCCTTCACGACCGACTTTACGTTCGGCACCATGACGGCGTTCACGTGGTAGCGGTCGATGAAATCGCGCAGGGCCGCCACCTTCTCGGCCGGCATGCTGAAAGAGCCGTCCGGCAGAGGCTGTATCGCCAGGGCGCCTTGCGGCGGCGAAGCATTTATACGATGGTCCGCCAGCATCCGGGCGCACTGCTCGTCCACGGCCGCCCAGTCGGCGGGCTGCTGTTCCTTGCCGGCCTTCGCCCGCCCGCCGTGGTAGCCGCGCAGACGCTCGGCGGGCGACCCCAGCGCGGTCTTCATCGTGGGCGTTGCGGGCAGCGCGAAGTTCCACACGGCGAGCGTCACCGGAACGTCGGCGGCCTTGCCGCCCGCGGCCGTCACGCGATACGTGCCGCGGCAGACGCCGGCCCTGGCGTCGGGCGGCACGTAAAGGTCCACCCAGAAACCGTGCGTCTCGCCCGCGGGCAGTGAGAAGGGAACCGCCGTCAGCCGCGCGCCCCCCAGCGGCTTGCCCGTCAGCGGATGTCTGAACGGAATGAGCGGGTCCGGATACCACCCCGGGCGGAAGGCGTCGTTGCGGGACGTGCCCGCCTTGATTTCCATCTGGTGCTCGCGGTAAAGGACCGCGTCGGCGGCGCGGATGACGGCGCCGTCCGGGCCGCGAAGGTCGGCCGGCTCGACGGTAACGCCCTCGAGGGCGGCGTCGGACCGCACGAAGACCTGGAACCCGCGCCACTCGTTGCGTGCGGCGGCGAGTTCGACGGCGGCGGAGGCGGGTGGCGGGTCTTCGCGCATCAGACGCACAGTGTGCGGCGTCGCGCCGACCTGCCAGTCGGCCCGCGCCGAGGCCGCGCCCAGGAACACAAGGACAACGGCGGCTGCGGCAAACCACGTGCGGTCCATCGTGCACCTCCGTTCAGATACTGATGCCGCGGCGTGCGGGGGGCTACCCGCGCATGGCGACGCCGGCCCAGCCGGCCATGAGGTCCAGGACGGCCGCGAAGTCTTCGTCGCCGCGGTTGAGGTTCTTTGCGGCCACGAGCATCTGGCGGACCTCGCTCGTCAGGGGCAGCGGCAGGTCCAGTTGCCGCGCAAGGTCCATCGCCAGGTTCACGTCCTTGAGCATATGTTTCAGATAGAAACTCGGGCGTGCGCCCGGATTGACGACCGTCTGCTCGGCGTAGCGGAACAGTTGCGAGTCAAGCGGCCCGACCTTCAGGACGTCCATCATGGTTTCAAGCGGGATGCCGGTCTTGCGGCCCATGACAAAGTACTCGGCGAACGCCTGGATCATGGCGGCCTTCAGCAGGCCGCAGGCCAGTTTCAGGGTCGATGCGCGGCCGACGTCGCCGATGTGGTGGATGTCGGAGGCCAGGGTCTTCAGGACGGGTTCGGCCTTCAGGAAGTCGTCGCGGCTGCCGCCGATGAGCATCTGGAGTTTGCCCTCGCGGGCCGCCTGCACGCTCCGCATGACCGCAGCCTCCAGGTACCGCACGGAGATGCTCCTGAGGGCCGTGGCCGCGCGATAACTGATGGCCGGGCTGGTCGTCGAGCAGTTCACCAGGACGGCCCCGCGCTTAAGGCCCCTGCTGAGGCCGCCGTCGCCGAACAGGACGTTGTCCAGGGCCGTGTCGTCGGCGACCATGACCAGGACGACGTCTGCGCCGCGTGCGGCGTCGCTGGCCGTGGCGCCGCGGGCGGCGCCCCCTGCCACCAGCGGGCCGGCCTTGTCGGCCGTCCGGTTCCAGACGCGCAGGGGGAACCCCGCCTTCTGCACGTTGGCAGCCATGGGTGCGCCCATGAGTCCGAGGCCGACGAACCCGACCTTGATTTTCCTCTTGGCCATCGAGAATCTCCTTCCGCTGGTTCTCGCTTGGTTGCTACGCAACGACGATCGGCAGTGCGGCCCCGCACCGACCGCACGCCGCGCCGTGAAGGTTCGTCGAAAGCACCGTCAGCCCGGCGCGACGGATGACGGCCTGCCCGCACGCCGGGCAGACGGTGTCGGCGTGGCCGCCCACGTTGCCGGCGTAAACGTATCGCAGGCCCTCCTCGCGGCCGATGCGAACGGCCCGGTCGATTGTCTCAAGCGGCGTCGCCGGGGGGCCGGCCGTCTCGTAGCCGTAGTCCGGGTGATAGCGGCTGACGTGCCACGCGAGGTCCGGCGAGATCGAGGCCAGGAACCCGGCGATGCCGCGCAGGTCGCCCTCCGAGTCGTTCTGCGCGGTCACCAGGAGCGTCGTCACTTCGACGTGGATGCCCGCGGCGTGCATGGCGCGGATCGACGCCTTGACGGGTTCCAGGCGGCCCTTGCAGACGGTGCGGTAGAAGGCGTCGCTCCAGGCCTTCAGGTCGACGTTGGCGGCGTCGAGCCACGCGGCCATTTCGCCGAGGGCCTCGGGCGTCATGAAGCCGTTCGTGACGAAGACGTTCCGCAGGCCCGCGCGGCGGGCCGGGACGGCCGTGTCGCGGGCGTACTCGAAGAATATCGTCGGTTCAGTATATGTATAAGAAACGGACTCGCATTGCTCCCGCTGCGCCGCCGCCACGATGCCGGCGGGCGGGGCGGGGTCGCCCGGCATCTCGCCCTCCTCGGAGCGCGGCCACTGCGAAATCCGCCAGTTCTGGCAGAACCCGCACTGGAAGTTGCACCCCACCGCCGCCACCGAGTACGACCGCGACCCGGGCAGGAAGTGGTGAAGGGGCTTCTTCTCGATCAGGTCCACGTGCTGCGCAATCGCCCGCCCGTAAACGAGCGTCTCCAGGCGCCCGCCGGCGTTCTCGCGCACGCGGCAGATGCCGCGCTTGCCCGGCGCGATGCGGCAGCGGTGCTCGCACAGGAAGCAATCTACGGCGCCGCCGGCGGCGGGCTTCCAGAGCGCGGCTTCGCGGCGGCCGGCTGTCACGGTCGGCCTCCCTGCCCCTCGGGCTGCGTGCGGTTTACGCGCGTCAGAAGTCCCCCGGGCCGCCAGTGGCCGCCCAGGTCGGTCTTGAGTTGAATGAGGGTCATGATGTCGTGGCGGGTGACGATGCCGGCCAGCCGCCCGCCCTCGACGACGGGCAGGTGGCCCTTGTCCTCCTCGGCCATCTTGCGGAAGACGCTCGCGAGGTCGTCGGAGGGGCGGACGAGGTTCTCCTCTCGCACCAGATGCATGGCCTCGCGCACGGAGCGCTCCGGCCACGCCGCGCGCGGCACGCCCTGCACGTCCTTGAGGCTGATGACGCCGACGAGGCGGCCCTCCTCCAGGACCGGGAAACTGCGAAACTTGTATTTATAGAAATATTCGTCCACCACGCGGTCGAGCATCAGGTCGGGCGGCACCGTCACCACGCCCGGCTGGAGGGCGTCGCGCGCCGTCAGGCCCTCGAACGCGCCGCGCACAGCCAGTTGCTGGTAACTGGCCCGGGCCGCGTGCCGGAGAAACAGCCCGATCACCACCAGCCACAACGGGCCCAGCGACAGCACGTGCGCCACCGTGAATTCCCACCAGAACTCCACCAGGCCCAGGACCACGAAGCCGGTGCCGATGGCCTTGCCCCACCAGGAGGCCACGGCCGTGGCCCGGCCGACGTCGCCGTACCGCCTCCACAGGACCGCCCGCAGCAGCCGCCCGCCGTCCAACGGGAACCCCGGCAGCAGGTTGAAGACCACCAGCGCCAGGTTGATGAACGTGAAGTAGTAAAGGATGGCGCGGGCCTGGGGCGGCAGGGCGCCGCCGAACCCGTAGTAAAGCGCTCCGCAGGCGACCCCGAGGGCCAGGCTCATCAGCGGCCCGACCGCCGCGATGCGGAACTCGTCGCCCGGCGTCGCGGCATCCTCTTTCAACTGCGAGACGCCGCCGAAGAGGAAGAGCGTGATGCCCTCGACCGGTATCCCCGCCCCCCGCGCCACCAGGCTGTGCGCGATCTCGTGCGCCAGGACGCAGACAAACAGGCCGATCGAGCCGATGATCCCCAGCAGCCAGTACTGCCACGTGGGCCAGACGGTGATGCCCAGGTCCCCGGCGGCCTCCTGAAACGAGAGCCGCTCGCCGGGCTGCCTCTGGTAGGCGACGATGCGGTCATACGACGCTGCCCCCCGCCACCACGGCCCGCCGCCCACCATGCTGCTCTGTGGCAGCAGGTTCTCGGCCAGACTGTACGCCAGCAGAAAGAAAATGAGCAGCCACGTGGCGTGAATACGGACCGTAATGCCAAAGATCCGTGCAATGCGCCAGCCGGATAGTCCGCCGTCAGGCATACCGTCTCCGCCCGGTCAAGTATTGGGCATGGTTCAAACAAGCCCCACGCACCGCGTGGGGAAGGATGGTGCGGGCCGATCATCCCCCGGCGGTGCCGGGGGCTTTGAACCATGCCAAGTATTGAACACATTATAGCGTGTTGAGTTCTGGGGTTGAACTGAAAAAAGCGGAGGGGGCGCCACTATGGGCTGGGTGCGGCGCAGTCAGGGACCCAACATGTTGGGTCCGTGCAACTTTTCGTTCTTGCAGGCAGGTTACTTCCCGACGAGTCTCAGGAACTCGGCCTCGCCGAGGATTTTCGTCCCGTGCTTCTCGGCGGCCCGCATCTTAGTGCCGCCCGGTTTCTCGCCCACCACCAGGAAGTCGGTGTTCTTGGAGACGCTGGATGCCGCCTTGCCGCCGAGGCGGCGGACCTCTGTCTCGGCCTCCTCCCGGCCCATGGCGGCCAGTTCGCCGGTGATAACGATGGTCTTGCCCGCGAGCGGCCCGCCCGCCTTCGGGGCCGCCGTCGTCGGGTCGATGCCGTGGCGGCGGAGTTTCTCCAGCAGGCGCCGGTTCTCCTTGCTCGCCAGCCATGCCAGAATTGAGGCGGCGACCTCCGGCCCCACGTCGGGCACCTGCCGCAGACGCCCCTCATCGGCCTCCGCCAGGGCCCCGAGCGAGCCGAACTCGCCCGCGAGCGTCTCGGCCAGCGCCCTGCCCACGTGGCGGATGCCCAGGCCGTGAATCACGCGGGCCAGGCCGGCCTGCTTGCTCTTGCCGATTTCCTCGACCAGGTTCGCCGCGCTCTTTTCACCCATGCGTTCCAGGTCGGCCAACTGGGCGACCGCCAGGTCGTACAGGTCGGCCACGCCGCGCACCAGGCCCTTCTCGACCAGTTGGTCAACAATCTTGTCGCCGAGGCCGTCGATGTCCACGGCCTGCTTCGAGCCCCAGTGCTTCAGGCTTTCCTTGACCTGGGCGGGGCAGGAATTGTTGGTGCACCGTGCGATGGCCTCGCCTTCGGGCTTCGCGACCGCCCCGCCGCACACCGGGCACTTCGAGGGCAGCCGGTACTTCTTCTCGCGGCCGGTGCGCTTCTCGGCGATGACCTGCACCACATGCGGGATGACGTCCCCTGCCCGCTCCACCAGCACCGTATCGCCGATGCGGACGTCTTTGCGGTCGATCTCATCCTGGTTGTGCAGGCTGACGTGGGTGACCGTTACACCGCCGATTTCGACGGGTTCCAGGGTGGCCACGGGCGTTACAGCGCCCGTGCGGCCGACGGATGCGGTGATTTCGACGATGCGCGTGGTCTTCTGCCGGGGCGTGAACTTGTACGCCACCGCCCATCGCGGGTTTGCGGCCCGCATGCCCAGCCTCTCGTGGTCGGCCAGGCGGTCCACCTTGAAGACCGCCCCGTCGATCTCGTAGGGCAGCGAGTCGCGCCGCGATTCCATGTCGTGGTGCCAGCGGATGGCATCTTCCACGGTCTCCAGGCGGCAGGACTCGGGGCAGGTCTTAAGGCCCAGTTGCCGCATCAGGTCCAGGCACGCCCACTGCGTGGGCGGGCGAAAACTGGAGGACGGGGCGAGTTCCCAGAAGAATATCCGCAGCGGCCGCGCGGCCGTGATGCGCGGGTCCAGTTGCCGCAGGCTGCCCGCAGCGGCGTTCCGCGGGTTGGCAAAGACCTTCTGCCCCGCCTCCTCCGCCTGGCGGTTGAGTTCCTGGAACTCGCCCTTCAGCATGAGCACCTCGCCGCGCACAACCAGGTGCTCCGGCACGGGGCCGCCGGCCTCGCGCAGCCGCAGGGGCGCCTCCTTGATGGTCCGCACGTTGGCGGTGACGTCTTCGCCGGTCGTGCCGTCGCCGCGTGTGGCGGCAGAGACCAGGCGCCCGCCGTCGTACACGAGTTCCACGCTGACGCCGTCGTACTTCGGCTCGCCCACGAGGGGGACGGCCGCGCGGCCGAGTTCATCCCGGCAGGTCTCGTGGAAGCGGCGCATCTCGGCCTCCTCGAAGATCGACAGGAGGCTGCGCATGGGCGTCTCGTGGCGGACCTGCACGAACCCTTCGCGCGGCTGTCCGCCCACGCGCTGGGTGGGCGAATCGGGCGTCACCAGGTTGGGCCACTTTGCCTCGATGGCCTGGAGTTCGCGCAGGAGTTCGTCGTATTCGCCGTCGGAGACCTCGGGCGCATCGAGGACGTAGTAGCGGTAGTTGTGCCGCTCGATTTCGCGCCGCAGCGCCTCCGCCCGCCGCGCGGCGTCGGTCCTGGGCATCGTTGAGATGCCGTGCTTCTTCGCCACGCTAAGCCCCTTGCCGATAGCGTTCCTTCGGCCCCCTGAATACAGGGCGTGCCTTCGCGCGGGACGCACGCCCCAGGCGCTTCGGCCGTCGGTGTTTTCGCCGGGG